>Ga0193731_1000644_pt1 | contig 10755 bp, 10 predicted proteins | sample U1a2metaG_FD_144920 | JGI IMG/M metagenome (GOLD analysis project Ga0193731, IMG submission 144920) | Soil microbial communities from a riparian zone of the East river system, Colorado, United States - U1a2 | ecosystem: Environmental > Terrestrial > Soil > Riparian zone | place: USA: East River...
TCTGCGTCTACTTTGCGCCTCCGCGCCTCCGCGGTAAAACAAAAAATGGCAAACCGAACATCGCACCGCTACAACCGCCTACCCTTGCTACCTTCCGGTCCTGGGGGAGTTCAGCAGGAGCTGGTCGTGCCGGTTTGCCGGGGTCAAAGGTAGAATAAAATTACCGAATTCAAGTTCGCTGCAGTTTCACGCAAAGTTCGCGGCAGGTTCACGCAAAGAACGCAAAGGAAAGCGCAAAGGGCGCAAAGTTAATGGAAGAAGAAGAATAGGAGAACTTTGCGCACTTTGCGTCCTTACTTTGCGTCCTTTGCGTGAAACCGCTCAAGACCGCATTAAACCGCTTAGAGTAAGCCCGACAAGTATAAATTAAACTCCATCGCATTGACTTCTTCGAAGCCATCCGCTTGCAGGTCTTTAAAGATCCCGGCATCGAATTCCAGGTCCCGGGCTTCGACTTCTCCTTTTTTAAGAACGGTGAGTTCCGTTCCTTTCAGGTGAATAGGATTTAGTTTAACCAGGATTTTTGTCCCCCCCAGTTCTTTTTTAAAATATTGATGTACTATATTTTTACTCATCGTCAAAGGTATGAGACTTGCTATTCCTGAAAAGATAGAAACAGCGCGTTTGTTCCTCCGGCCGCTAAGATACGAAGATGCGGAGGAAATATTTTATGTTTATGCCAGCAAAGCAGATGCCACGCGCTTCGTCTCCTGGCCGATGCATCAAACGATCGAGGACACACGCGCGTTCCTCAGGGAAACAATCACCGGATGGGAAAAAGGTACCGACTATTCCTTCGGGATCCGCAAGAAAGAAAACGGCAGGTTTATAGGAAGTTTTGGCATGTTGAATGACCAGGGAAAAATTCAATTCGGTTATATCCTGGGGCCGCTGCATTGGGGCAATGGCTATGCGACGGAAGTATGCCAGGCTATGCTGAAGACATTGAGCGAACTGCCAGTATACCGGATCGGTACGTTTGTCGATTCAGAAAACGTAGCTTCGGCTACGGTGCTCCTCAAGTCGGGCTTGGTCGAAGAAGCCCGGCTTCCTGCGTGGTTTCGATTTGTAAACCAGGGGAACGAGGCAAAGGACTGCACCCTATTTAGATACCCTTTGTCTCCCGCAGATCTCGCAGATTTACGAGAATGGTCTCCCGCAGATCTCGCAGATTTACGAAAATAGTTTCCCGCAGATCTCGCAGATTTACAAAAATAGTTTCCCGCAGATCACGCAGATTTTCGCAGAATACTATCCATTTGCGAATTCAAGTGCAGTAAAATATGAAATGTCATCCCCCGCCTACGCGAGGACGCTCTGACTACGTTCGGGTAGCTTCGTCAGACACTGTTCGGCTGGCAGGCGGACAAGCAGGAGTCAAGCGATGAAAGATAAATTAAATTTGTTCCGGGATTTCGTTTCATAGCAGCCGGATACCTCAGCGTAAATCCGCGAGATCTGCGGGAAACAAAAACTTTCCTAATTTGCACGATCTAAAACACTACTCTTGAGGAACCTGATTTTTATTGTACCCCTTGCTGTGATGCTTTCATCCTGCACCGGATCTGGCAACGATGTCAAATTGCCTGAGGTGGGTATCATACTTTCCAATCGCGACACTACCGTCAGCCCGGGAGAGGATTTTTTTAAATATGTCAATGGTGGATGGCTTTCCAGAACGGTCATTCCAGCCGACCGGGGTAGCTGGGGCTCTTTCAATGAACTGCAGCAGCATAATAATCGAGTGGTCAGGGAGGTGCTCACCAAGGCCTCCGAAAGCCTGACTTACCCGGAAGGTACTGATCAGCGGAAGGCCGCTGACTTCTATAATGTAGGCATGGATTCACTGCAAGCCGAGAAAATGGGGATCACTCCATTAAAAGGGATATTGGTTAAAATTGAATCGATCGCAAACAAAAGCGATCTGCAGAATTTTCTTACGGAAGATGACGCCATGGCAGGCGACGCTTTTTTTAGTTTCACGGTGTCACCTGATTCGAAGAACAGCAAAAAAATGGCGGCCTATCTTGGTTCGGGAGGGCTCGGTCTCCCGGAGCGTGATTATTACCTGAAGACGGACGCGAAGTCGCAGGAGACACGCGAAAGGTACAAACAACATATTTCCAGTATGCTTGTATTGACGGGTTGGGATATTGCCCGGTCACGGAAATCGGCCGACGGAATTTTAACGCTTGAAACAGAGCTGGCCAATGCCACGCTTAGCAAAGAGGACAAGCGGGACCCCGTAAAGCAATACAATAAAAAAGCCGTGGCCGATCTTTCTATCCTTGTTCACGCCATCGATTGGCCTGGTTACTTTACAACGCTGGGTGTGCGGGAAGACTCGGTCATCGTTACGGAGCCGGCTTTTTTGAAAGGATGTGATCATATCATCAACAGCCTTCCATTGGATGGGATCAAAGCTTACCTGCGCTGGACCGTCGTTCGCCAGGCAGCTCCATTTTTGAATCACGCCTTTGTCTCGGAAGCCTTCGATTTCAATACAAAATACCTGCTGGGTGCGGCAACGATGCGGCCCCGGTGGCAGCGTGTGCTGGAGGTGTCGGATCAATACATGGGGGAAGCGATCGGCAAACTTTATGTTGCAGAGGCCTTTCCGCCGGAAGCAAAAAAGAAAGCGAAGGAAATGGTCGACAACATCCGGTTTGCTTTTGCAGACAGGATCAAGCAACTCGATTGGATGTCGGACTCGACCAAGAAGATGGCCCTTTACAAATTGGGTTCCATCACGGTAAAGATCGGATACCCCGACAAATGGAAGAATTATGCCGGGCTCGTTGTCGACAAGCTGCCGGATAAAGGTTCGTATTATGGAAATATCCTGAATGCATCACGGTATCAGGTGCTTGACCAGATCAGTAAACTTGGGAAACCGGTAGACAAAAGCGTATGGGAGATGACCCCACAAACGGTGAATGCCTATTACAATCCTCAATTTAATGAGATCGTTTTTCCCGCAGGAATATTACAACCTCCATTTTATGATTTCCGGGCCGATGAAGCGGTAAATTACGGAGGCATCGGCGCCGGAATCGGTCATGAAATTTCTCACGGCTTTGATGACCAGGGCAGCCAATACGATGCCGACGGTAACTTGCGGAATTGGTGGCGACCGGAAGATTTGAAAAATTTTATGGAAAAAGGGAAGGAGTTGGAGGCGCAGTTCGACAAATACCAGCCGTTGCCGGGAGTATCGGTTCAAGGGAAGTTTACCTTAGGGGAAAACATCGGAGATTTAGGCGGCTTGAATGCCGCCTACGACGGCTTTCTCCGCTACCTCCGGGAAAATAATCTGAATCCAGGGCTGGTCGATGGACTGACCGCCCATCAGCGGTTTTTTATGTCCTGGGCCACGATTTGGCGGGTTAAATACCGCGACGAAGCCCTGCGCACCCTCGTCCTTACCAACGAACATGCACCCGGTATGTATCGCGCCAATGGTCCGGTGTCCAATATGGTGGAGTTTTATCAGGCATTTGGTGTGAAGGCAGGGGATAAGATGTATCGCGATGATAGGGTGAAGATATGGTAGGGTGATTTTGTAAAGACACAACCATTAACTATTATTGCGTCGAAAAAGAAAGTAAGCGAATGGGAAAAGGGGATAAGAAATCGAAAAAAGGGAAGCTCTCGATGGGTTCCTATGGTAATTCGAGAAAAAGAAGTACGATCAAGTTAAGGTTGCGGAGGAGACTTTCACCGGATAAAGCCGTTGCCGTGGCTGCCGTTGCAGCAGCAGCAGTTGAAGTGGTAGAAGCAAAGCCAAAGGTGAAAAGGACCGTAAAGAAAAAAGCAGAAGGCGCTGAATAAATGAAAAAAATCAATTCCCAGGCATGGTGGTGGCATCGTTCGAATTTCGATCGGTGAACGGCTATGCTATAGGTAAACGAAACTAAAAAAACGTTAGACGCCCGCCCCCGATCATTGGGGCGGGTTTCTTTTTTTCACCTCACCCCCCTGCCCCCCTCTCCGAAGCGGAGAGGGGGAGTTGAGGGTGTAGCAAACGAGTAAAAACTTGAGGTGAGCGAGAATAGTGCCCCTAGGGCCCCTCTCCGCCTCGGAGAGGGGTGCCCGAAGGGCGGGGTGAGGTGAAGCGAGGTGCCCCGATAAAGCGGGTAACGCCAAAAAGAAAACGAGACATGAAATACAAACTGATCACACAATCAAAAAAACTTCTGGCCGACACGTTGACGCCGGTGAATATCTATTTGAAAGTCCGCGACGTGTTTGCCGGCAGCATCCTGCTGGAAAGCTCCGACTATCATGGTCATGAGAATAGTTTGTCTTTCATCTGCTGTGATCCGATTGCCTCCTTTCAGGTAAAGGACGACATGATTGAAATGAGTTTTCCGGATAAGACCAAAACCAGGGAAGCTATCACCGCTCAGGGTCAGGTCATCCGCCGGTTGGATGAATTCAGGCAATCCTTTGAGGCCGACCCGGATCAGAAATACTTCTCGACGGGTATGTTCGGCTATATCACCTACGATGCAGTCCGGTTTTTTGAAGACGTGACGATTACGCGGTCTGAAAAAAAGATCCCGGATATTCTTTACAAAGTTTACCGGTTTGTCATTGTCGTGGACCACTTCTCCAATGAGCTTAACTTGTTTGAACACCGCAGTGAAAATGATGCAGGCAAAGGGATGGACGTTGAAAAGCTGGAGAAGATCATCTATAGCAACCGCTTTTCCACGTTCTCATTTCAGTCCTCCGGCAAGGAAGAGTCCAACGTGTCCGATCCGGAATTTATCGCCATGGTGGAAGCGGGCATGAAACATTGCTTCCGCGGCGATGTCTTTCAGATTGTACTGTCGCGAAGGTTTACGCAGGGATTTAAAGGCGACGAGTTCAATGTGTACCGGGCCTTGCGATCGATTAACCCATCGCCCTACCTGTTCTATTTTGATTATGGCAGTTTTAAAATATTCGGTTCCTCGCCGGAAGCACAAATTCAGATCAAGAATGGGGAAGCCAGTATTTATCCCATTGCCGGTACGTTCAGGAGATCGGGGAATGACCAGGAGGATGCAGCACTGGCCGCCAAACTCGCGCTGGATGAGAAAGAAAACTCAGAGCACGTCATGCTGGTAGATCTGGCGCGGAATGATTTAAGCCGCGACTCGAAAGAAGTCAATGTCGAGGTGTTCAAGGAAATTCAATACTATTCGCACGTGATCCACCTGGTGTCAAAAGTTACGGGTAAGTTGAATGAGGGTACTTCACCTTTGAAGTTGGCAGCCGACACATTCCCCGCTGGAACCCTTTCCGGCGCACCCAAGCACATGGCCATGACCCTGATCAATACACTTGAAAACGTCAATCGCGGATTTTATGGAGGCGCCATTGGGTTTGTCGGTTTCAAAGGGGACTTTAACAAAGCCATCATGATCCGGACATTCCTGAGCAAAGACAATACATTGATCTATCAGGCAGGCGCCGGGGTGGTGGCGAAATCGGAACCTGCCAGTGAGTTGAGGGAGGTGAATAATAAGCTGGAGGCGTTGAGGAAGGCGATTGGGATGGCGGAACGGTTGTAACCCTCACCCCCAACCCCTCTCCGAGACGGAGAGGGGAGCCGAAGTTGACACTAAACCAAAGGAGTAAAGTGAGGTTATGGGAAATAGTGTACACCAGGGCCCCTCTCCATTTATGGAGAGGGGTGCCCGAAGGGCGGGGTGAGGTGAAGAAGGGGTGAGTTTAAAAAAAATGAAACATTATTTATGAAAATACTGGTCCTCGACAACTACGATTCATTCACCTACAACCTGGTTCACATCATCCGCGAGCTTGGGTTTACGATGGATATCTTCAGGAATGACAAGATTGCTATAGAAGCAGTCGGCCAATATGATAAAATACTCTTTTCACCGGGCCCTGGAATTCCGGACGAAGCGGGGATAATGAAACAGGTGGTCAGGGAATACGGATCGTCAAAAAGTATTCTCGGGGTTTGCCTGGGTCATCAGGGAATTGCTGAAGTGTATGGAGCGCGGCTGTACAATATTCCAAAGGTGCTTCATGGCGTCACCTCGCGGGCCACGGTGGTGGCCAGGAATGAAAAACTTTTTCAGGGTATTCCCGAAAGTTTTGAGGTGACACACTATCATTCGTGGGCAGTCGTTCCGGAAAGCATGCCGGAAGACCTTACGCTGACGGCTATAAACAAGGATGGTATGGTGATGGCCCTGGCGCACAAGAAGTATGATGTGCGTGGGGTGCAGTTTCATCCGGAATCTATTATGACGGAGCATGGGCCGAAGATAATTGAGAACTGGTTGAAGGATTAGTCTCCTCACCCCCTGCCCCCTCTCCATAAATGGAGAGGGGAGTTGAGGGTGTAGCAGGCGAATAAAACTTCAGGTGAGGGAAAATAGTGTACACCAGGGCCCCTCTCCATTTATGGAGAGGGGTGCCCGAAGGGCGGGGTGAGGAGAAGATGGGCGGGCGAAGTAAAAAACAAGGGAATTATTAATTATGAAACAAATCCTAAATGAATTGATAGAGCACCGCTCTTTGTCCAAGGAGACGGCCCGGCAAGTACTGATCGACCTGGCGTCGGGAAAGTATAATGCAAGTCAGATGAGCGCCTTCATGACGGTGTATATGATGCGGGCGATCACGATCGATGAACTCCAGGGTTTTCGCGATGCCATGCTGGAACTCTGTATTCCGGTGAAGGTGGAGGCCCCGGTGATGGATGTTTGCGGAACGGGCGGCGATGGAAAAAATACGTTCAATATTTCCACACTCTCCTCTTTTGTAGTGGCGGCCGCAGGACAACCCGTTGCCAAGCACGGAAATTATGGTGTGTCTTCGGTGAGCGGGTCTTCCAATGTGTTGGAATACTTCGGGTACAAGTTTTCAAACGATCACGCCGGCCTGGAACGGAGCCTGGAGCAGGCAAATATATTTTTCATGCACGCGCCGCTCTTTCATCCTGCTATGAAAAACGTGGCGCCCATTCGCAAAGAACTCGGCGTCAAAACGTTTTTCAATATGCTGGGTCCCATGGTGAACCCTGCCTTTCCACCGCGACAATTGGTAGGGGTTTTTAGCCTGGAGCTCGCGCGGCAGTATGGCTATCTGTATCAGCAGACCCAAAAGGAATTTGTGATCTTGCACGATCTGCAAGGGTATGATGAAATTTCATTGACCGGGCCGTTCAAAGTCTTCTCCAATCAAGGAGAGAGCGTAATGGAACCGGCTGATTTGGGGCTACCCGAAATACAGCCGGAAGACCTGAAAGGAGGTGCGACGGTGGAGGAAGCCGCGAAGATCTTCCTGGAAATCCTGGAGGGCCGTGGTACAAAAGCCCAAAATGCAGTGGTGATAGCCAATGCCGGTATGGCGCTCTTTGGAAGCAATCGCAAATTGGGTATCGAAGCAGGGGTGGAGAAGGCAAGGGAGTCGCTTGAATCGGGGAGGGCACTGGGGACTTTTAAGAAGCTTTTGGATAAAAAGTAGGCAGAGGTCAGTAGGCAGTAGGCAAGGGCAGTAGGCAAAAGGGGGTAGTGATTTGTAGTTCTTCGTTACGAGTGAAGTTGATGCAAAGGCTAGTAGGCAGTAGGCAAGGGGCAGTAGGCAAAGGGGGTAGTGATTTGTAGATCCTAGTTACGAGTGAAGTTGACTCGAAGGTTAGTAGGCAGTAGGCAAGGGCAGTAGGCAATGTGGGTAAGTGATTTGTAGTTCCTGGTTACGAGTGAAGTTGATTCAAAGGTCAGTAGGCAGTAGGCAACGGGCAATAGGCAAAGGGGCAGTAATTTGATAATAACATCCCAACACGTAAGCATCAAGGGTCAGTAGGCAGTTGTAATAGATAATAGTTAAATGCATGAACAATCCACCAAGAACCCAAATTCACGTAAACAGTTCTACCCTCATTACATCAACTTAACCACAGGCACAACTTAAGCACTTAAGCACTTCAACACTTAAACACTTCAACACATTTTCAATGAATATTCTCGACCAAATCCTGGCACACAAGCGAAAAGAAGTGGACGAACGCAAGGGGCTTTATCCGGTGAAGCTTTTGGAGCAGAGTATTTATTTTGCGACGCCGGCGGTTTCGTTGAAGAAATATGTGTTGCGGGAGGATAAGTCGGGGATCATTGCAGAGATCAAGCGAAAATCGCCGTCGAAAGGAATAATCAATCCTCATATCTCGGTCGAGCGGACTTCCATCGGCTACATGCAGGCGGGCGCATCGGCGCTTTCCGTATTGACTGATAAAGAATTCTTTGGTGGCAGCAATGAAGACCTGACCCTGGCCCGCAAATTCAATTTTTGCCCGATCCTCCGGAAGGATTTTGTCATCGACGAGTATCAGATCATCGAAGCCAAGTCGATCGGCGCCGACGCCATCCTGTTGATCGCCGCCGCGTTGGAACCCGGGCGGATCAAAGAATTGTGCCGGTTGGCTCATTCCCTTCACCTGGAGGTGCTGATGGAAGTCCATGATGAAAAAGAGTTGAACGACAACCTGGAGGGGGGCGCAGATTTGATCGGCGTGAACAACCGTAACCTCAAGACGTTTGAATTGAATGTGGAGACCAGCAGGAGGCTATCCTCCCTAATCCCTGCGTCCATCGTAAAGGTATCCGAGAGCGGCATTGATTCTCCGGAGGTCATACTGGATTTGATGAAGTATGGCTTTCGCGGATTTTTGATGGGGCAGGCGTTCATGCAAACCAGCAGGCCGGAAAGGGCGGCAAAGGATTTCATTAAAGAACTGAACCGGCTAAAGAAAACAAAAAGCGCGTGAAGTCTGATCACCCCATCCAACTCAAAGTTTGCGGCATGCGCGATCCTGAAAATATGATCGCGGTGGCAGCCTTGCGTCCGGATTATATGGGTTTTATTTTCTACCGGAATTCAAAACGGGCCGTCCCCTCCGATTTTCAAATTCCAAAAGACTTTCCCTCCGGCATCAAGCGGGTAGGAGTTTTTGTTAATGAATCTATGCCGGCGATGTTGAGTTTGGTCCGAAAATTTTCACTTGACTTTATACAACTGCACGGCGAAGAGTCGCCCCTGCAGTGCGAAGAACTTCGGACAGCGGGTGTCGGCGTGATCAAAGCTTTTGCTCTCTCCCCTGGCTTTGATTTCAAGACGCTGGAGCCGTTTAAAAAAGTAGTGGATTATTTCTTATTTGATAACAAGGGAGTGGATTACGGCGGAACCGGTACGGCCTTCGATTGGGGAATGCTAAAAGAATATGATCAGGAAGTTCCCTTCTTTTTGAGTGGAGGACTATCACTCGAAAACATTCACGACGTAGCGCTCCTCGAGGGGATGAATCTTCATGCGGTGGATGTGAATAGCGGGGTGGAGGTTAGACCGGGACTAAAAGATGTGGGGAAGATTAAGAAATTGCGAGGGGCGATTTAGAATTGTAAGATTTAAGATTTAGGATTTGAGATTGAAGGAGATAACTAACTTCTAAATTCATTATTCTTCATTCAATATTCAAAATTCGAATTCTGAATATTGAATAAAGAATTTAGAATAACGAAGTGGTGAAATAAAAATTGACAAACATGACTTACAACGTGAACGACAAAGGATACTACGGCAACTTCGGAGGCGCGTACATTCCGGAGATGCTGTATCCGAATGTCGAGGAATTGCGGGAGAATTATCTCCGGATTATTCTTTCGGATGAATTTCAGAAAGAATTCCATGACCTCCTGGAGAATTATGCAGGCCGCCCGACGCCGCTGTATTTTGCGTCCCGTTTATCGGAACGGTATGCGGCCAGGATTTACTTAAAGCGCGAGGACCTATGCCATACGGGGGCTCACAAGATCAATAATACCATTGGACAAATCCTTCTGGCCAGGCGACTTGGCAAACAAAAGATCATTGCAGAGACGGGCGCCGGACAGCATGGCGTAGCGACGGCGACGGTCTGTGCGTTGATGGGCATGGAATGCATCGTCTATATGGGCCAACTCGATATGGAGCGCCAGCGGCCGAACGTCGAGCGCATGCGGATACTCGGCGCGAGCGTGGTACCTGCGCTCAGCGGCAACATGACCCTCAAAGACGCGACCAACGAAGCCATGCGCCATTGGATCAACCACCCTACCGATACGCATTACATTATCGGTTCCGTCGTCGGACCTCATCCCTATCCTGACATGGTCACCCGTTTCCAATCGGTCATCAGCGAGGAAATAAAAAAACAATTGATTGAAAAGGAAGGCAACCCTTTTCCCGACTATGTGATCGCCTGTGTAGGGGGAGGGAGCAACGCGGCGGGTGCCTTTTATCATTATCTGGATGCGGCCCATGTCAATCTCATTGGTGTCGAAGCGGCAGGGAAGGGAATTGATTCCGGCGAATCGGCGGCTACTACGGCCCTGGGCAAACCGGGCGTACTCCACGGGAGCAAGACGCTGCTCATGCAGACCGCGGACGGTCAGGTGATCGAGCCTTATTCTATTTCGGCTGGCCTTGATTACCCGGGCATCGGACCCCTGCACTCCTATTTGTTCGAGACCGGCCGCGTACAATTCATGAGTGCCACCGACGATGAGGCGATGGAGGCAGGAATAGAATTGAGCCGCACGGAGGGAATTATCCCAGCCATCGAGTCGGCCCATGCCGTCGCCATGCTCCGGAAATTACAATTTGACAGCGATGATGTGGTGGTGGTGAATGTTTCAGGGAGGGGGGATAAGGATTTGGAGACGTATATAAAGTGGGGGAAGTACTAAAGTAGGCAGT
>Ga0193731_1000645_pt1 | contig 10753 bp, 9 predicted proteins | sample U1a2metaG_FD_144920 | JGI IMG/M metagenome (GOLD analysis project Ga0193731, IMG submission 144920) | Soil microbial communities from a riparian zone of the East river system, Colorado, United States - U1a2 | ecosystem: Environmental > Terrestrial > Soil > Riparian zone | place: USA: East River...
ACGGTAAAAAGGTTTGCTGGCGAAGTTAAAAACAGCGGAGTGCACTTGTCCAAAGTGATACTATTTGGCTCCTATGCGTTCGGCAAACCGCACAAGTGGAGCGATATTGATGTGGTCCTCGTGGCGGAAGAGTTTACTGGAACCGGTTTTGATGACGTGGCTTATTTTGCCCGCATTAACAACAAGAAGCCTTATATCCGGATCGAAGCAAAAACCTTTCCTCCCGCCTACTTTAAGAAGGGCGACCCTTTCATTGACGAAGTGAAAAGGACTGGGATTGAGATTAAGATTTGAATTCAGGATTTCGCATTATGCAATCTTGATTTTTCCTTCCCGCACCTGATGCATGAATTCTTTTTGCTGGTCCAACGTCATCCCGGCCATTTTTTTAGCTAATTTCTCTTTGATCGCCGTGAAATAAGCAACCGTGTCAAATGATTTTTCTTGTTTAGCCTTCATTTTTTTGGAATGGGATAATCCCTACGAGCCGCGCAAAATCTTCTCCATCTTCCTACCCTTCGCCAACTCATCCACCAACTTATCCAAATACCTAACCTGCTGCGTTAACGTATCCTTGATGTCCTCCACACGATACCCGCAGATTACCCCTGTGATGAGGTGCGCATTGGGGTTTAGCGAAGCATGTTGGAAGAATGTTTCAAACGTTACATTTCCTTTTATTAGTTCCTGCAGCTTCTTGTTATCGAAGCCTGTTAACCACGCTATAACCTGATGCAATTCATCTTTTGTCCTGCCTTTCTTCTCTATTTTTGCCCTATACAAAGGATAGACCGACGCGAAACTCATTTTTGCGATGCGCTCATTGTGTGTATTGGAATTGTTCATGCCTTTCAAATTATCATCACGATAACTATTCTTCTTTTGGAACTCTGCCAATCCCAAACTGATCGCCTGCTTTCACGGCTTTGCTACCGTCAATGTGTATCTCCACAACCTTTTCACTCATTACGGGATTGCCTTTTTCATCCTTCAGTGTAGCAATGATTTTCCGTGTTTTTACATCGATGATTTCGCCAGTGGAGGGGTATGCATGCTTCCCATCCAAGCTGAACGTAATCCATCCAGGCTGGTCGCGCAATTCGACGCTTTCTAATTGTTTAGGGGGCATTATTGTATTATCAAAAATATGCATCCGCTGATTGAAGGCATCACAGAGCCAGACTTCTTTTTCATCCGGCGTTAATCCAATGCCGTGGCTGGGGCAACCATGGCGCTTCACTGGCCCTTGCTGAAAACCAACTACCTCAACATGATGAAGTTTTTCCCCCGTTTTTAAATCACCAATTTCAAATCCAAGTAATCCATTCACATTGACATAACACAGTGTTTGCGAACCATTAATCGTAAACGGCCTGACGGGTTGGGCAAAGGGGCCCACTTGTTTAATCATTGTATGTGTACGAGCATCAGATATACCTAGGGTATTTGTACGCAGACCAGCCAAAAAAACGCTGACGCCATTCCCTGCGTAAAGGGTATTGTGAGCGCCGGAGTTTGTAAAAATCTGTTTGATTACATCTCCTGTTTCTGCATCCACTACATTCCAATGTTCTTTCTCCAACGTCGGGAGATAAATGACTTTTCCATCCGGGGATATTGAAAGACGATCGCAACCCCCTTCATATTTTTTCTCCCATACAATTTTTTCCGTTAACAAGTCAATACGTTGTAGCGCTTCAAGGGTAGTGATGTAAATACTATTTGTGGCGAGGCTTACCGCTACGCCTTTAACATTTGATGGAGTTCCATCGGCCTTTAGCCCACCCGTGCGAATCCGCTTAACTAACCGGTAATTATCCGATAGGTCGTACACCAGAATTCCGTGTCCACCAAATTCGAGGTAGTTCCGTATACCAGGAACTGCAACGTACAGGTAACGCCTCACCTGAGCAACTGGCGAGGTATTTTTTGATGACAATTGTGCGCAGGAAGGTGTTACAATAAGCACTGCTGCGAGAAGGACTATAGAGAGGATTTTGGCCATTACATTCATATTATTAAAGGTAAAAAAACATTTTTCCCTCTGACTGAGCAACAAATCTCGGAATACGGTAAAAGTAAGCAGGAGCGGACGAATATCGAACTTTTTTGTTGCAGATTTAATCAGGATCGAGGATTTGAGGGGTTTTGATAAATTTGGGTTGTACCCTGCACTTGTAGTCCCATTAAAATTTGAGAAGCTTTTGATCTCGGCACTTTCTAACTCCTGTGAAACCGCTTTAACTTAATCGAGCAGTGCTAGTCCAAATCTATGACTTCAAGTGGATAGAAGAACATTCTCAGAAATACAAATGATCTCTCCACTCTTTGTTCTAATTGACTCTCCAATTTGGTGACCTCTGTTTGCTCTTTCAAAAAGATGGCGTTTTTGTATTCGGTTAAGATTGTAAACGGATGGTTATCCCGCAAGCCGACAAAGAATGGTTAGGTATGTTCTTTGACCGACAATTCATCTTTCAACGCCGAAGGTTGCAGCCAATAAGAAATATCTCTTAAATTGGAGAATAACCTTGTTCAAGCCATATCCAAAATGAGAATTCATTTGACAAAACAATTATTTCAATGACAAAAAAGGATCTCTTCGTCCTGCTGATAAAAATATTCGGACTTTTTTCTGCGGTGACCTCATTGTTTTCAGTCTTACCGAATAACATCATGTTTGCATTGGATAGCGTAGACGTGATTTCTATCATCTGGGTGACTGTCGCGATCGCCGTTATTTTGGGGTTATTTCTCATTCTTATTTTCAAGGCAAATAAGATAGTTGAACTGCTGAAACTGGATAGGGGATTCGAAGAAGAGAGAATTGACTTTGGAAACTTAAGTTCCACGGACATAATCAAAATTGGAACGTTTGTTATTGGTGGGTTTTTGATTATTGATAACGTTCCAGACTTCTTAAGTCAGACGCTTTGGTCATTCAAAAAGGAAATTATTGGAATGGAGTTTACCGCGAAAGATAAATTCAATTGGGCCGTCAGTGGATTGAATCTGCTAATTGGATATTTGCTCCTAACAAACTATAGGTTTGTTGCCAAATTATTCAAAGACAAGTGAAGGTTGGAGAATTTGATTTTACAAATGTGAACCATTTTGTGGCTATGGAATACTATTGGCTCATTCTCAATAGAACATTCTTGATACTTCTGACAGACACAAAACTCATCGGCATTAAAGTTAATGGGCCAATAGGGGTGCAGAGCTCTGATCCAATAGTCAATCCTCTGCCATTGGCGATCGACGGCGACCTTCAAAATCCCAACTCCTACATTAACATGAAATATGTTGAACGGATAAAGGATGTAAATTTGCTCTCTGATTCCTTTTTGAAAATCGATAAGTCCAATTTTATTATTAACCGGCTAGATATCATTAGAACAGAACACGATAAAAGCAAAAAATGGGGAATGGGATACTATCCTCATGATGGAAAGGTCTATATAACCACCCATGACAATTCAAGGCGGGAATTTATCATATTGGGTTCTCAATCGGTAGAGGAGATCGCAAAAAGGCTTGTTAACAAATCCAGATAACGTCTCCTTATGACAGGAAATAACCGTTTGCTAGCGATAGGACTATTAGGGCTTGCCCTTCTTGGTGGGCTTTATGCCGTGAGGTATGTTTATTACACGAAACCCCGTACGGTCACGCAATTTGCTGAAATCATCGGCAAGGACAAGATAGAAAATGGCGATCTGATTTTTCAAACATCCCTCTCCGGCCAGAGCAGGGCAATTCAACTTGCAACACATTCGGAATACAGCCATTGCGGACTTATATATAAAACGGGTAATGATTATTTTGTTTTTGAGGCAGTTCAACCTGTCAAAAGAACACCATTAGCAAAATGGATTGCAAGAGGTCAGGGAGGGCATTTTGTGATTAAACGACTTAAAAATGCTAACAAAGTCCTGACCATTGAGACCTTAAAGAGAATGAAACAAGTCGGCGATAGTTTTGATGGTAAAAGCTATGACACCTATTTTGACTGGAGTGATGACAAAATGTATTGTTCCGAATTGATCTGGAAAATCTATCAACGATGCACAGGACTTGAAATTGGAAAATTGGAAAAACTTAGGGATTTTGACCTAACGGATGGCACGGTCAGAAAGAAAATGCGCGATCGGTATGGGGATAACATTCCCCTTGATGAGCTCGTAATTTCGCCGGCAAGTATGTTCAATTCTGACTTACTTAGTACCGTAAAATCAAACTGAATGAAGTATTGTTTGAAAGTCAGTGACCATAATAAAGCGCGGATCATTCTTTATGCCTTATTGTCCACCTTGATATTATCAATCAGCTCGTGCAAATCTTCGCCTTTACTGATTTGAAAAGCAGTTTCGTTTTCGAGATAATTTCTCCCCCCGGCTTCGATAGATTTAAGCCGCCTTTCTATTTGGGCGATGTTTATTTATCTTTCATAGCTTCACTTGTGCGTGTCCGCCTGCCCGCCGAACTGTGTCTGACGAAGCTGTCTCAGCGTAGTCAGAGCGCCTCGCGTAGGCGGGGGAGGGCATTTCATAGGCGGGGCTACCCTTAAACCTTAAACCGCCTCCACCTCCTGCAACTCCCTCGCCAATTTCTGCTGTACCTCCATCGGCACAGGAACAAAATCCGAAAACTTATGCGAGAAACTCGCGCGGCCTTGCGACAAGGAGCGCAGTGTTGTGGAGTAACGGTCCAATTCGGCCAGCGGGGTGCGGGCTTTGATCACTTGATAGCTTCCTTTTGTATCTACCCCCATGATCAGGGCCCTGCGCGTTTGTAAGTCGCCCATGACGTCGCCCATGATCTCTTCGGGCACCATGATCTCCATATCATAAATCGGCTCCAGCAATTGAGGCTCGGCCTTCATAAATGCGTCCTTAAAAGCCATCATGCCGGCGATCTTAAAGGAAAGGTCGTTTGAATCTACGGCGTGCATCTTCCCATCGTGTACCATTACCCGCACGTCGCGCACGTACGATCCGGTGATGGGGCCTTCTTCCATTTTAGCCATCACTCCCTTCAGGATAGAGGGAATAAACCGCGCATCGATCACACCCCCTACGATGCAATTGTAAAAGACCAACTTGCCGCCCCATTCGAGATCCACTACTTCTTTCCCCCGAACGCTGAACTCCGTGGGCTCGGGCATACCGTCATAGTAGGGTTCAATTTTTATATACACTTCACCGAATTGTCCCGCGCCTCCGGATTGCTTCTTGTGACGGTAGCTGGCGCTGGAGGCTTTGCGAATCGTTTCCCTGTAGGAAACGCGCGGCGTAACAAAATCAACATGAAGCTTGTAGACATTTTCCAAAAACCACTTGCATACCATCAGGTGCAGTTCGCCTTGTCCGGAAACCAGCAATTGTCTGAGTTCACGGGAATACTCCACCTGAAGGGTCGGGTCTTCCTGGTGAATTTTGGCCAACACCTCACCGATCTTCTCATCGTCATTTTTGCTGTGGGCCACGACGGCCGTGCGGATGCGGTATCCCGGAAATTCAATAGGGTTGATCCCTACTTCATTTCCCTTTGCGTGAAGCGTCTGGTTGGTATGGGTATCTTTCAACTTCAGCGTAGCACCGATATCTCCCGCCACCAGCTTGTCGACCGGGTTTCGGGTTTTGCCGTCCATGATGAAAAGCTGGTGAAGGCGCTCCACGGCCCCGGTCTGCCGGTTGATCAATTCCGACGCGGTGGTGACTTCCCCGGAAATGACTTTGAAAAAGGAGAGTTTGCCCAGGTTGGGTTCGATGTGGGACTTGAACACAAAAAGAACGGCCGGTTTGGAAGGATCAAACGGGATTTCCTTTCCGGAATCGGTCATTTCAGCTTTTGCTTCCAATGGAGAAGGGGCCACATTGTCGATGAATCCCATCATCCTACCGCTGCCCATATTCTTTTTGGCGCTCATGCAGAATACCGGGAACACGTCATGGTGGATCATTCCCAGCTTCAACCCTTCCCGCATCTCATCTTCATCCAGTGTTCCTTTTTCAAAATACTTCTCCATTAGTTTCTCATCGTTTTCGGCCGCTTTCTCTACCAATTTATTGTGTAGTTCGTTGGCCTTATCTTTCTCTCCCTCCGGTATCGGTAATTTTTCCGGCTTTCCACCGTCAGCAGGAAACCGATACATCACCATCTTGAGCAAGTCAATGATGGCGTTGAAGCTTTCACCCTGGTTGACGGGGTACTGCATTTGGGTGACGGCACTTCCGAAGCGTTGCTGCAGGGACAATAGGGCCTGATCAAAATTCGATTTTGGGTGATCAACCTGGTTGATCGCGAACAGGATTGGCTTTTGGTATTGGTCGACGTAGTTCCACACCAGTTCGGTACCCACTTCCATTCCATGCTGAGCATTGATCACCATCACACACGTGTCCGCTACGCGCAGGGACGATACCATTTCCCCGGCGAAGTCGTCAAATCCGGGGGTATCGATAATATTGATTTTGTAGTCGCGCCATTCCGTGTGCATGACGGTGGCAAAGACGGAGTTCCCCCGTTCTTGCTCGATTTCATGATAATCACTCACGGTGTTTTTCCCTTCGATCGTCCCCCTCCGCCGGACGATGCCGGATTCAAAGATCATGTCTTCAGACAATAGGGTTTTTCCTGATTTTGGGGCTCCGAGGAGGGCGATGTTCTTGATATGTTTTTCATCATACACTTTCATAGGCTTGTAGTTAAGTGTGGAGAGGAAGGTCGAAACGGCGAAATGAATATAATTGAAAATAATTGAATTTGAAAAATAAAGAGAATTTGTCCATTTTTCCCATGTGTACCGCCAAGGTGGTATTTCACGGTCAATTAGCCATTTCCTTGTGAAAATGTATATTTCAGGTCGAACGAAGATCGTATGAGATTATTTGTGTGCTGTATCGAATGAATAGGCTAAAACGTGTGGTGTTTTTTTTCCTGGTGTTTATCGCATTTTCTTTTTTGATGATCTACTGCTCCGTCAAACGGTATACGGGGCGGGCCTATGACCAGGCCAAAAAGGATCGCCCGTATGACGTTGTGATTGTTCCCGGCGTACCATACGAGAATGAATTGACAAACAATGTGTTGACGATGCGCATTTTTTGGGCCAAGTATTTGTACGACAGTGGGTTCACCCGGAACATTATTTTCTCAGGCTCCGCCGTTGGCTCGCCCTATATTGAGGGTATAGCCATGAAAATCATTGCCGATACCCTGGGTATTCCCGCGGATCACACCTTCTCCGAAACGAAGGCAGAGCATAGCGTGGAAAATGCGTATTACGGTTGGAAGATGGCGCGTAGTATGGGTTTTAAGAAAATCGCACTCGCGACGGACCCCTTTCAATCCCGGACCCTCGAAAGCTTTATTAGAAAATATTGCCCGGAAATGAAATCGGTGCCCGTCGTTCCTGGTGTGTTAAACCTTGGGGATAAATCCCTTCCGAGAATTGATGCAAAGCGTGCATACGTAAGCGATTTCGTTCCCCTCTCGAAACGCGAAGGGTTTTGGCAACGATGGCGGGGTACGATGGGGAAGAGGGTGAAGGAGGAAGTCAGTAGGCAATAGGCAAAGGGCAGTAGACAGTAGGCAGTGTAATTCCTTGCTTTGAGATTTCAGCCAAAGGAAGTAGGCAATAGGCAAAGGGCAGTAGGCAAAGTAATTCCTTGCCTTGAGATTTCAGCCAAAGGAAGTTTTCGTTGGGCTGACATTCCATAAATACTGTTTACCCATTGCCTACTGCCCTTTGCCTACTGCCTACTGACCCCTCATTCCACCACAATCTCATCCACCACCAGATTCGCCGGTCGCCCCGCTCCGGGATGCCATTCCGGAGTGTTTCCAATAGTATGGGCCTTCACCCGAATGTAGCGCGCATCACGCGGCTCGAATTCGGCGATGAAATCTCTAACGCGTCCTCCATACTGGTCAATGGGCAGCGTATTGTCGATGACTCCTACGCGCTCGAAGGTCTTGCCATCCAGCGAGACGAAGTACTCCACTTGCCTGGGCAGAATCCTGAGCCAAAAGGCAAGCTGATAGTATGCGGATTCGATCCGGCGAACTTTCTTGACCTCTTCCAGGTCGATCACCACATCTAACTCCTGCTGTCCGGAAAATTCGAGCCAGTTATAATTGTCATCGTGGTTTCCGCGCTTTCCATCGGTCAATATTTTATCCGCTCCTTCGGGGAGTTTGTCGGCCGATGGACTGGTGAACACGGCTCTCTTTCCGAAGGCGAGATGTTCATTCATTCCTTGCGAGAAGAGCCGGTACATGTTGGCACGATACTCTTCCGGCGACGTGCTCCACTCCTTTACTTGTGTGACTCCTTCCCGGATGCATAAATCCGTAAACGGGTCTATCCTTGCCCGGATGTCGGTCCGCACTTCCCACTTCCCGTTCACCTTGGCAAACACACCCCGGTCTCCTGTCGGATTTTTCTTTGCCTGCTCCATGATGGCGAATTGCAGGGGTTGACGGGCGATCTTCACGCGTTCCAGCACATCCGGACTTTGCGCGACTGCCGCCTCAGCCTGATCGAACAGTTTTTCATATCGTTGAATAAGCGTGGGCGTCAGGTAGCTGGTGGCGGCCTCATTCGGAGTGCCAAAAATCCGGAGGGGCTGATGTGACGTGATCAGCGCCTGCCGCATCTCATCAATGTAGCCACGGATCGATGGAGCGGCAGCGCCGTAGTAACCGCGCAGAAAATCATTCATCACCGTATCTGCATTTTCGTAGGTGTTCCACAAGAACTTGGAGATCATGTAGGCCCGAAGTGCTGCAAACTCGCCGCCCACTTCCCGGTTACCCTGCTCAAACATAGCATTCACACCGTGGTCGGCAAAAAACTGAAGATTCGGCTGCAAGACGTGCAAGTTTGGAAATGGGCTGACCAGGTTATTGAACTGGATAACATAATCCCAAACAATAATGTCCCTCGCGATTTTACCCCAATCCTCTACGTCGCGAACGAAATCCGCACTGGTTGAATCCTCGTTGATTGGTTTATCGCGGAATGCTTCGATGCTGCAGAGCATGATGTTGACATTGTCCCTGGGACGCAGGGTTTTCGGTGCGTGGCGCCCGTATTCATAAGCAAGCGTCGAGATCATTTTGTCGGGAAACTGTTCGGCGACCTGGTTCACGAATTGAATGATCGAGCCGGACGGGGAGCCTTCACGGTCATCGATGGCGCGACACTTGTCGCACGTGCAATAATTCCTGTTGTCGTTCTGACTCACCGACCAATACGCAGCCGCCGGCTGCTGCGCAATTTTCCGCCGTAGGTTCTGAACTACAATTTCCAGCACGGCAGGATTGGAGAGGCAAGGTTGAGTGGGGATCCGTTTGTCCTTGACCAGGGCATAATATTCGGGGTGGTCACTGTAATGGATTTCAGGAGGCAGGAGTGTGTTGAACGTATGAACCCACATTCCCCAATCCGGTCGCTCGCCATCTTCGCCGTGGTCGAGCTTATGCCAATCGGTGTACTCCGTATCCCAGCTAACCTTATAATGAGTGTCTCTGAATCCAATGACCGGCACCTGCAGATCATCGATCTTTCCGAGAACGATTCGCTTCTGTTGGGGAATGACCTTCACCTTCGGACTATACATTCTGCACCCGAGGTATTTCTCGAGGAAGGCATAGACTCCGTAAAGGGTTCCTTTCTCGTTTCCACCGGCAATGATCAGTCGAAGGCTATCCGTTCTAATCAAAAACCCATCTTGCTTCAGTGAGTTAAGATTTACATGGATACCTACCTCATCCAGACGCTCATTCTGTCCCAGGACGATCTCATTTTTGCTTCCCGGTTTGTCGGCCGTAACGATAGGCAGGGCAGCGCCCGAGATCTGGAGAAGGTAATCCTGGAGGACTCTGGAGGCTTTCAACTCCGAGGGAGTTGCTGCGGCTGGGACAACGATCCGGTAAGGGCTTATCCCATCCTGGGTTAGAACGATTTGTTGCACGGGGGCGGCAGGCACTTTCTTCTTGTTCTTCTTTTGGGCCGAAAGGGGTAGAGCAGAGAATAGGCCCATGAGCCCCAACAGGATGATCATGCTCGCCGCAGGGAGTCGGCGGCCAATGTTCAGTTTTTCCATGTAGATAAATGTCATGTTTTAAATGAATGAACTCAGGTAAAGTTTTTTCGCTTTGGGTCGACAGACAATGCTCGTATGCGGGCTGGTACCGGAACCCTCAAATTAATCAGAATACTGGCATTGTCCATACCCGGGAATAATTTTGTGATGACCGGTACTTTTCATGTAAACGGAGATTGATAGGCATGATTTCACTTCATAAGTCTTTGAATAACCCAGGTAGTATGAATTCATATTTCGTCTCTACGAGCTTTAAATTGTATCGATTAGAACGTGTTTACCAATATTTCGTCCCGATGGGACTTGCGATGGGGTCATTGATTGTGTTTACCAATATTTCGTCCCGATGGGACTTGCGATGGGGTCATTGATTGTGTTTATCAATATTTCGTCCCGATGGGACTTGCGATAGGCCATTGATTGTGTTTACCAATATTTCGTCCCGATGGGACTTGCGATGGGGTTATTGATTGTGTTTACCAATATTTCGTCCCGATGGGACTTGCGATGGGGTCATTGATTGTGTTTACTAATATTTCGTCCCGATGGGACTTGCGATGGGGTCATTGATTGTGTTTACCAATATTTCGTCCCGATGGGACTTGCGATAGGCCATTGATTGTGTTTACCAATATTTC
>Ga0193731_1000648_pt1 | contig 10687 bp, 6 predicted proteins | sample U1a2metaG_FD_144920 | JGI IMG/M metagenome (GOLD analysis project Ga0193731, IMG submission 144920) | Soil microbial communities from a riparian zone of the East river system, Colorado, United States - U1a2 | ecosystem: Environmental > Terrestrial > Soil > Riparian zone | place: USA: East River...
GATCGACTTCGCCACCCAGGCCTGAAGCATTAACAGAAGGAAGGGCGCGACCAGAGCTTCGGGATGGAACTCGTGAATGGCGATGTAGCCCGCAGCTGGCGCGAGCAGGAGCGCGGCGCTCAGCAAACAGGCGTGTTTTCCATCAAGTCCGAGTCGCTTGGCGATGTTGTAGCCAACCAGAGGCATTGTCGCGAGCGCAGCATTCTGCACCGCAACAAAAAGCATCGGGTGGCGAAAAACTGCGAAGAGCGGTGCAAAAAGAAAAACGATCGGTTCGACGTGGTTGCCCAGCAGCGGAACGTTTTCGACCGACACGTCCAGCCGACCATGAATCAGCTGCCAGATGGCCTGGACATAATAGGCCAGGTCGAAGGACCGATACTGGAAATTCGCCCAGCGAGCATAGGACGTCCAAGTGCAGATCAGGAAGAACAGGCCTGCGAGCGCGGTAACGATTACCTTGCCAGACTCAACTGTCTGCCGCTCAGCCGTGATCACGTCGAACTGCCGCAAGGGCTTTGTAGGCGTAGGAAATGGCTATTTAGAATGCTCTCGGAAGTACAATGTTAATCGCTCCCGAGGGAAGATCGAGCAAAATATAGGATCGGCGGAAGGGGTGGGATTCGAACCCACGGTGGGTTGCCCCACGCTCGATTTCGAGTCGAGTGCCTTAAACCGGACTCAGCCACCCTTCCTCTGGAGTTGCGGCGCTAATTATCGAACGCGCCGCGGGCAAAGCAAACGGAGATGATGGTTTGTGATATCTGGGCGCGAATGCCGGAACGGCGGAATTAAGGCGATTAGCGATGGCTACCCGGCAGGCCAAAAAAATTTACAAATAAATACTTGAGCGGGGGTGCATTTCTACCGCATGTTGTAGGTCCGCAGGGTAGCTCCCGCAATAACTTGTTGTTCGCCGTTGTTCACAGGTTCTTGCCTGGGCTGTTCACTGCTATTCGCCATGTATTCGCAATCTTCAACCCATTCTCACTTCCCATGATTCAGTTGAAACCCGGCATTTCCGCATCGCAATTCAACAAAGGACGCAAGGGGCGTGCACGCACGCGCACCCGCCGCGATACGGGTGCGCAACGGGCTGGCTTGCATTTCAAGCGAGTGTTCAGCGATGCGAAATGCGCCCCCTTCGCCGAGATGGAATGGGAGTGTCGCACCGCCGAAATCACCGACGACAGCGGCAAGATTATCTTCAAACAAGACAATATCGAAGTGCCGGCTGACTGGAGCGAGCTGGCGACGAAAATCGCAGTCTCAAAATATTTTTATGGCGACATCGCCAACGGAACAGATCCGGAACAGGGCGGACGCGAGACTTCGGTCCGACAACTAATTCACCGAGTCACGCGCACAATCGCTGACTGGGGATTGCTCGACGGGTATTTCGCCGATGCGCAGACGGCGGATCTTTTTTATGATGAACTGACCTGGCTTTGTCTCAATCAACACGGCGCATTCAATTCGCCGGTCTGGTTCAACGTTGGTCTCTATCAACAATACGGCATCGGCGACGGGGCGGGCGAAGGCAATTACTTTTACAATCGCGAGACGGGAACGGCCGATCGCGCCGCGACCCAATATGAATATCCGCAAGGCAGTGCCTGTTTCATCCAATCGGTGGATGACACAATGGAAGACATCATGCGGCTGGCGACGAGCGAAGCGATGCTATTTAAATATGGAAGCGGGACCGGGAGCGATCTTTCTACCTTGCGCAGCACGCGCGAGAAATTAAGTGGCGGCGGCAAACCCAGCGGCCCACTTTCGTTCCTGAAAGTTTACGATCAGGTCGCCAACGTGGTGAAGAGCGGCGGCAAAACCCGGCGCGCAGCGAAGATGAACACGCTGAAAGATTGGCATCCAGACATCGAAGAATTCATCGATGCCAAACAGAAGGAAGAGAAAAAAGCCTGGGCTTTGATCGAGCAAGGATACGACGGCAGTTACAACGGCGATGCCTACGGCTCGGTCATGTATCAGAACGAAAATCTGAGCGTGCGAGTGAGCGACGACTTCATGCACGCAGCGTTGGAAGACCGGGAATGGTGGACGCGGCGGGTGCGTGATGGGTCCCCCTGCGAACGGAAAGATGCGCGCACGTTGCTTCGCAAAATCGCGGAAGGAACTCACATCTGTGGCGATCCCGGGATGCAGTTCGATTCCACCATTCACAAGTGGCATACCTGCAAAGGGACAGGCCGGCAAAATTCCACTAATCCGTGCTCGGAGTACCTCTTCCTCGATAACACCGCCTGCAATCTGGCCTCGCTTAACTTGATGAAGTTTAAAAAAGCGGACGGCGTGTTTGACGTCGAACGCTTCAAAGCCGCGGTGCGTATCTTCATTACCGCGCAGGAAATTATTGTCGATAACGCCAGCTACCCGATCAAGGAGATCGCGGAGAATTCGCATATCTTTCGCACGCTCGGGCTCGGTTACGCCAACCTCGGTTCGCTCGTGATGAGCTACGGCTACGGTTATGACAGCGTCGAGGGCCGCGCACTTTGTGGCGCGATCACCGCGATCATGACCGGCGAAGCTTATGAACAAAGCGGGTTACTGGCGAAGACGATGGGATCGTTCCCGGGTTATCACGAGGCGCGTTGCAGCGGGGTGAGTAAACCGCTGGCGAAAGATAATGTCGCGTCGATGCTGGAAGTGATCGATCTGCATCGGGACGCGGTCGAGGAAATTCCGGATGCAGAGGAATTTGCTTATTTGAAAAAGGAAGCTGCTCGTGCCTGGGATCGCGCAGCGGACCTGGGCAAACGTCACGGTTATCGCAACGCCCAGGTGACTGTGCTCGCGCCCACCGGGACCATCAGTTTTCTGATGGATTGCGATACGACCGGGATCGAGCCGGACATTGCGCTGGTGAAGTACAAATTACTGGCCGGTGGCGGAATGCTAAAAATCGTTAATCAAACAATTCGACCGGCGCTGGAACATCTCGGTTACGCCGAAGATGAGATCGCGCATATCATCGAGCACGTCGATCTTTTCGATACCATAGAGGATGCGACGCCCGGCGCCGATCACAGCGCGGTTCTGGCCGGGAGAGCGGAGGCGGGCCGGCTTTATCCGACGCCATTACGAGCAGAACATCTCCCGATTTTTGATTGCGCCTTTCGCGCGCATCTCGGTGAGCGCAGTCTTCATTACATGGCCCATCTGCGAATGATGGCGGCGGCGCAGCCTTTCCTCAGTGGCGCAATCTCGAAAACGGTGAACATGCCGGAGAACGCGACCGTTGACGACATAATGAACACTTACGTGGAAGGATGGCGGCTCGGGTTGAAGTCGATCGCCATTTACCGCGATGGCTCGAAACGTTCCGCACCGCTTAACACCCGAAAAACGCGCGACATGGGAGCTTTCGATGGCGCCATGGATGTAATCGCGGATCCGGAAGAACTGCAGAAACGTATTCTCGAATTGGAAGAAGAAATCGCGATGCTGCGGAGCCGGCTGGATCAGCCAATCCGCCACCGTATGCCGGACACGCGCATGTCGTTGACGCACCGGTTCGAGATCGCGGGCCATGAAGGTTACATCACGGTTGGGTTGTATGAAGATGGCCAGCCGGGGGAACTCTTCATCACGATGTCGAAGGAAGGCAGCACCATTGGCGGTTTAATGGACACCGTCGGGACGTTGACCTCGATTGCCTTGCAATACGGCGTGCCGCTGGAAAGTCTGGTGAAGAAATTTGCTTATCAACGATTCGAACCCAGCGGGTTCACCAAGAACCCCGACATCCGGAATGCCACCAGCATCACCGACTATGTTTTCCGCTATCTCGGTTGCCAGTTCATCAAAGGTTACAAGGAAGCGACTTCGCCTAACCGCGCGCAGTCAGAGTTTCCGCTGAAAGAAATCGCGGAGATGGAAAAGAAGGCGATCAACCGTCCTGTCGCCGAATTGCCGCGCACGGCCGAGAAAGAATTGATCGACGTGATCACGAGCCATTCACCCGGCGAAGGGAACCCGAAAGTAATCACTACCGGCTACACTCACGCGGACCGAGTGAAAGAAGCGCTCGGCAACATGTTCATGGATATCGTCTGCTCGCATTGTGGGAGCGACAAAGTAATCCGCGCCGGCGCTTGCGGGGTTTGCACCGAGTGCGGTACGAGCCAGGGATGCAGCTAGGTATGACCAGTTAGAAGGGGAATTAGAATGCTAAGAAAACAATCGCGCGCAGCTCGATCAGCGGAGGGGCAATTTGTGAGAAAGAACTACGACGACGCACTAACGAACAACCGAATTTCAGCGCGTCAGAAGAGGCCGCCGATAAGCGGCCATTCTAGCGTGTCTAATACGAGTCAGGGAGATAGCTGATGCCGCGCAGGAGGTTCAAATGAAAAGCGTCTATGACGATAAGGTTCTTCGCGAAGCTATTCGAAGCTTCATGGATGCAGGGCGGCTTGCCACTTCAGCGGAAATGAGACTGGTTTGTCATGGTCTCGCCAACCTTGCGTTTTCCATCAACGAACTGCAGAAGCGCATACACTTTGTTGAAGAGAAAGTCGGCGTCTCTCAAATGCGAGATATTCCGGAATTGCTTGGCGCCGAGATGTCCGAGTGAAGCCGAAAGTCACATTTGTAGATACGTCTTTCAGTTAACGCCGGAAGGAAAGATAGCCTTTGCCTGTTTTGTATAACTCAAGTCGCCTTGTGATTTCGCAGGCGAGCGTTGCTTGGCCAAGCTGGGCAGCGTAATCAACAGCTTGCGACGCTGTTTCTGCCGCTCGATCGAACTGATTTTGACTGGCATAGGCCGCCGCCAGTGTGTCGAGAAAGCGCGGGTTAGCATATCCGGTCGCCTCGCAGCAGCGCCGGGCCAGCTCTTCGGCGCCTCGTGGTTTGCGCACTCGCTCGTCCGGCGAGGTGGCGAGCAACCAGGCGAAAGCATTTACACCGGCGAGATAAATCGGCCGCTGTTGCAAGCCCTGATCGACAATCTCATATGCCTCATCGCATTTAGCTTGTTGAGCCAGGATCAGCGCCTTGTTCCAATGCGAGCGGGCATAGGTGGGTTTTATCTCAATCGAGCGGTCGTTGTGTCGCGCCGCTTCTTCGACCTGGTTCCGGGCGAGCAAGACCTCTCCAAGATTGTTCTCCGCTTGGTAAAAGCTCGAATTGAGCCGGACAGCCGCACGAAAGTGTTCTTCCGCCCCTCCTGAAGAGCCGCCTTCCATCAGATTGACCCCGAGATTGTTGTGCGCCAGCCAGCAATTCGGATTTTTGAGCAACGTGTCGCGCCAGACTGTGTCCTCGCTCTTATAAATGAAACATTGTCGTGCAGTCAGCAGGGCAAGCGCAACGAGGACGAAACCCAAGGTCGCGCCTCGAACATAGCGGCTCACGCCAGAAAGAACATTAGGAAATGCACTCGCCAAAGCGATCACTCCCAGGCTCGACAGATACTGCCAGTGATCGGCGACGAAGGAGAATTGGAAGGCATAGCCGTTGAAGAAGCCAAGGATTGGTCCCAGGGTAACGACAAAGAAGGCAGCCGCCGCCAAGGGTCCTTTGCCGATGCGTTTGCGCAGGAACCAGAGGGTAAGGAGGCAGAGCGCGACAAACGCGGGAACAAGTAATAGCCAGGCCGAGGTCACCTGCCACCGGGGATAGATGAAAGTGAGATCGTTAGGCCAGAGTAGCTTGAAGAAGTAGAAAAGAATGGCCCGGCCTGCGATGATACAACGTTGATAAAACTCCAGGTTGAAAAAAGCCCCGGCTGCTCCGACGTGATGGACTTCGAGCCACGCGGTCAGCAGCCCCATCGGCAAACCGACTAGAAAATAGGGAAGCAACGGGCGAAAATCCGCCGGGCGAATTTGTTCGCGTTTCCACCAAATAAGAATAGCAATCACGACCGGAAGCGAACAGGTCACGCTCTTGGAAAGCAGAGCACAGATAAAGAAGAGCAAAGAAAGAACAAACCAATTCCCTCGACGCGGCAGGTCGCGTGTTTCCAAGTTTTCAAAGTTGAGATAGGCGAGAATGCTGCCAAGGAAAAATGCGGTCGAAAGAAGATTTTTGATTTCAGTGACCCACGCGACCGATTCCACCATGATGGGGTGCACTGCAAAAACAGCGGCGGCGAACCAGGCGCCGCGCAGGCCGAGCTTTCGCAGGACGAACCAAAACACAACGGCGTTCAGTGCGTGCAACGCGACATTCACGGTGTGATAGCCCAACGGATGAAATCCCCAGAGTTGATATTGTATCCAGAAGGCAGTGCCGGTGATTGGATAATATTGTTGCAAGGCGAGGAGATCGAACCAGAGCCGAAAGAGACCGTTCAGTCCTTCAAGCGTGCGATTGTGCATCAACCACGCATCGTCGTCCCAGATGAAGCCATTGCGGAACGCTGGCAGATAAGCGAGCACGGTAAGGGCCACGAGAAAAGCTGCTTTGGTGGAGGTTCTCATGGGCGCGGGAGTCAGTCTGGGCATGTGCTGCTGGGGCATGGAATAGCACAATGGATGCTTGGGCGGCCGTTGATATTTCGGATCTCTAACGTCGTGCGTGATTCCCCAGATCAAACACTCGAAAAAAAGGTTTCGTTTGCCGGTTGATCCCAATGCCATGAACGAAACGGAAACCGCACCAGGGAACTGCGCAGTCTCTTTGGAGGCGATTTGGTTTCGCATCCCGTTCGAGTCCGTGATTGGTTTATGGATTAAAAGCGCGGGAGAAAAACAGGACCTCAGACGAGGAATTTTGAAAATCATTTCTGGGGGACAAACTGGCGTTGATCGCGGGGCGCTCGACGCCGCGCTTGCATTTGAAGTTGAGTGCGGCGGGTGGTGCCCGGCGGAACGGTTGGCCGAAGATGGGACAATTCCGGAACACTATCCAGTGGTGGAATTGGCGAATGCCGGATACGCCGCACGCACCGCGAGGAACGTGGCGGATTCGGATGCCACGTTGATTATCTCAAATGGGGAGCCGATCGGCGGAACCCGTGAAACGGTTGATCGCTGTATCGAAATGCGGAAGCCCTATCTGCTGATTGACAGCGAGGTAGTGGATATCGGCAAGGCGATTGGATTGGCTCTCGCTTTCATCTCTCGTTTGTCATTCCGAGCCGCGATGACAATCGTGTTGAACGTGGCCGGACCGCGGGCCAGTCAATGGCCGGAAGGCCACAAAACTGCGCTGCAAATTGTGTCAGGCGTTCTGCGCGTGCTTAGTGGACAGAACGACGCCAGTGAATACAGTTTGTGACTCGCCAAGCGGCGACCCCTGAACATGGCACAAAGCGAAGCAGAAATTCAGCGTCAGAAGGAAATGCAGCAAGCGGAGGAGCTGCTTTTTAGCGGCCGGCAAGAACTCGGTTTCGCCAAAGGACTTTTCCTGGGAAATTTTGTAGCTGACTGGGTGATGCCGTATCCGAGGCTTGACCCGACCCGGCAGACGGAACTGGAGAGTGCACTGAGCGAAGTGCGCCAAATGCTCGATCGCGACCTCGATCCGGACTGGATCGATCGCAATGCCGACATCCCGCGCCACCTCATCGATGGCCTCGCCCGCACCGGTGTTCTCGGGATGACGGCGCCACGGGAATTCGGCGGGCGTGGTTTCTCGCAAATGCAATGCTGCCGCATTCTGGAGGAGATCGGGAAACGCGATGCGTCCACTTCGGTGTTTGTTAATGCTCATCACTCGATCGGAATCCGTGCGCTGATCTTGTTCGGTACCCGTGAACAGAAAGCGCAATGGTTGCCCTCGCTGGTCGCTGGAGAAAAACTAGCGGCGTTCGCGTTGACCGAACGCGAGGCTGGTTCGGATGCCGCCAATGTGCGGATGACAGCCACGCCGACCGACGGCGGCTCGCACTACGTTTTGAATGGCGAGAAACGTTATATCACCAATGCAGCAGTGTCACAGGTGTGGACGGTAATGGCGCGAACGCCGGTTCCGGACAAGCCGGGCAAAGACGCGATTACCGCGTTTCTCGTCACTCCCGACACGCCGGGCGTGGAAATGATCGAAGGACGAATGCCGAAGCTTGGAATTCGCGGCACTGCCACCGGCCGTTTTCGTTTAAGCAACGTGCGCGTGCCGAAAGAAAATATTCTCGGTCCGCTCGGCAAAGGTTTGCGCGTCGCGCTGACCGTTTTGGATTTCGGGCGCACTACTTTCGGAGCTTGTTGCACCGGCGCGGCCAAACATTGCCTGCAACTGGCGATCGAGCACGCCAACTCGCGTCAGCAATTCAAAAAAACACTGGGCGATTTCGATCTGGTGAAAAAGAAAATCGCGCGCATGGCGGCCGACGTTTACGCGATGGAAGCGATGACCAATGTAACCGCATCGCTCATCGATCGTGGCTTGGAAGATTACATGATCGAAACCGCGATGCTGAAAGTTTTCACCACCGATCGGCTATGGGAAGCGGTCAACGATGCCTTCCAAATCCACGGCGGCTCCGCGTATTTTGATGATAATCCGCTGGGACGCATGCTGCGGGACGCACGGATCAATCAAATCGGCGAAGGCTCGAACGAAGTGCTGACATCCTTCATCGCGCTGGTCGGGATGCGCGGCCCGGGAATGGAGTTCAAGGAAATCTACGACACCATGACTTCGTTCGCGCTGAATCGAATCGGCAAAGCGTGGAACGCTGGCATGAATCGGATGAACGCGACTGTGCGCACGCCAGGTGTGCCGGTATCGAGCGCGGAGTTACGCGGTTTCGCGAGCGAACTTGGACGATTGATCCGGCGCTTCAATGTCTCGGTCAATCGCGCGCTCGTCGTTTATCGCGAGCCGGTGCTCGACATGCAATTAATCCAAGAGCGGATCGCAGGCGTAGCCATGGAACTTTTCGCATCTACCTGTACGCTCAGCCGGTGGGATTCGGAATTGCAGGCGTCTCAACGCAATGGCAACGCCGCATCGAGCGATTCCTCTGCGCCCGGTCTTTTCCTACGCCGGTCCTTCCGGTGCATTCGCACTCTTCTCGATTCGTTACGGGACAACGACGACAAAGCGATTCTCGCCACGGCGGACTCGGTCCTCGGGAAAACGCGATAATTTTTGTATCGGTTAGGCGCGAACATCAAGCCCGGTTTGGTGCGATCCTGCTGCGTTGGCAGCGCCCTTTTCTTTTGTCTCGCCGTCGGGTTGAAACTTAACGGTTCCTCGGTGGGGATGTGGCGCAATCTTCTCACCGAGCCCGGAATTGCTCGGGGCCTGATTCTATCCTCACCGAAGCATCTGCGAGTTGACGAATGGGCCATCTGGACGCCCGCGATGCTCTCGCAAGCACGCCAGAATCCACCGTTTCCGATCGAAAATCCCAGTCTCGGAGCTGGACGCGCGCCACTTCTCATGAGCGTTCCGGTCGCCTATTACACGACATTTTTCCGTCCGCAGTTGTGGGGCTTTTTCGTTTCCGATTTCGAACATGGATTTTCGTTTTATTGGTGCACGAAGGTTTTCGGATTACTGCTAGCGGTTGCGTGGGCGCTGCGACAGATCGGCGTGCGAAGCTACGCGCTGGCGATTTTCGGCGCGATCTGGGTACTATTTTCCAGCTACGTGCAATGGTGGTTTTCGTCGCCAGGTATGCTTCCCGAAATGATCACCACCTGGGCGATCTGCCTGGGATGCGCGGTGTGTTTTTTCAAAGATCGACATCGCGGAAAATTGGGGCTGGCGCTGGCAGGTTTCATTTTTTGCGGCACCAATTTCGTTCTTTGTCTTTATCCGCCTTATCAGATTCCGCTCACGCTTTTGATGCTCGCCATTTTGATCGGTGTATGGCTCGAGAACTGTGACAAGCAAGATTCCAAATCGACAATCCGTGGGTTGATTCTCATCGGAACAGGCTTGTTGGCAATCGCGGTAATTCTGATTCCGTACTGGATTAACGTCCGAGGGACGCTCGAAATGGTGGCACACACGGTTTATCCCGGACAGCGTCGCAGCGCAGGCGGAGATCTGTCGCTGTTCAAATTATTCTCGGGCGTACTCGGTTTTTTCGAATCCGAACAAACCGTGCCCGCTGTGTACGACAACATATGCGAAGCGAGCAATTTTTTTCCGCTCTGGCCCGCGGTCGTTCTTGCGACCTTATTCGCTCGCTTTCGAAATAGGACGCGCATCTCTCCGTTACTGGCAACACTGTCGATCTTTCTCATTTGCTTCAGTCTTTATTGCGTGATGCCGCTGCCGGTCTGGTTGCTGCGCGCGACGCTTTTGAATCTCGCCACCGAACGTCGCGCTCTTCTTGCCATTGGACTCGCAAACATTTTTTTGTGCTGCTTCTTCCTGGATCGATATCGCGCGTCATTTCTGTCCAAGCCGACTGCAGCGATCTGTGGAGCCGTTCTCTGGCTCGGAGTTGTGTTTCTTCTCTTGCGAGGACGGACTCCGAACGCCGTCTATTTCAGCGATCCATGGCACTGGATCCAGCCGCTGGCGATCAGTGCCGCTATTCTCCTGCTCTTTTTCTGGGAAGCGCTCCGGTTTCGTTGGCTGCCAACAGTTCTGGGCGCGCTCTTGATCTTCAGCAATGCCGCAATCAATCCGGTCATGTCTGGCCTTGGACCTTTGCTCGGATCGAAAGCGTTTAAAGAAATCGATCGCATTCGAGCGGAGGATCCCGATGGAAAATGGATTATCTATCACACTCGTTATTTCGCGCAATTGG
>Ga0193731_1000651_pt1 | contig 10636 bp, 7 predicted proteins | sample U1a2metaG_FD_144920 | JGI IMG/M metagenome (GOLD analysis project Ga0193731, IMG submission 144920) | Soil microbial communities from a riparian zone of the East river system, Colorado, United States - U1a2 | ecosystem: Environmental > Terrestrial > Soil > Riparian zone | place: USA: East River...
ATCGTTCAAGGCCACGCTCGAAGAAGTGAGCGAAGCCGATCTGCTCATTCATATTGTCGATCTTAGCCATCCCCGAGTGGATGAGCAGATGGAAGCGGTCGATGGCGTGATCAAGGAACTGGACGCCTACGGCAAGCAAACTCTGATCGTGTTCAACAAGATCGATAACCTGCCGAACCATGAGCTGGTGGATTCGTACTTGAAACGCTTTCCCGGGAGCGTCGCGATCTCCGCGCGAACCGGAGAAGGCGCTAACAAATTGGTCCAGGCTCTGGAAGACGCGCTCAGCTCGTGGCGGTTGCGCTGTCGTTTTCGTATTCCGTCGAATGAAGCTGCGTTGATCGCGGAGATCCATCGTGTTGGTCACGTGCTGGAGCTGCGCTACGAAGGCAGCGACGCCGTGATTGTTGCACACGTTCCACCACATTTGGAACAGAAACTGGCTGACTACGCTGTGCGAGACTGACCAACCAGATCGCGGACGCGGGACTCAACGCTCTTCGCAATCTGCGACCAGCCCGTCCGATCGTTGGCGGTGGATGGAAACTGGAGCGGATCCCCGATAGCCAACGTGATCGCAACAGGTCGCGGAATGTTGCGCTCTGGCGGCAGAGCTTCAAAAGTTCCAACAAGACCACACGGCACGACCGGCACATTGGTTTCCGCGACCAACATCCCCAGTCCGTGCTTGAAAGACATCATCGACCCGTTGCGACTGCGTCCGCCTTCGGGAAAGATGATGAAGATCGCTCGTTCTTCCTGTAATTTCCGGCGCAGATCGGCAAGCGCGTGTGGGCCGCAGTTCTTCCGCCACATCGGCAAGGCGTTAAGCATGATTGCCGAAAATGTGCTCGTCACTTTCGTTTGAAAAAAAACGTCGCCCGCGGCGATGGGAAAGGCACGTTCGCGATGGCGGGGAGTGAGTGCCGCTCCAAGAGCCAGTGCGTCGAGATGACTGCAATGATTCGCGGCGAGCACAAACGGCCCGTGTGCGGGCAGTTTCTCGCGGCCGACGATCGTTAGTCGATGTCCGATCGCGAAATAACTTCGGATCAGCGAAAAACAAGCCTGATGCGCAAGACTCTCAAGAAGCCCGCTTTCGCGCCTCACGCTGCGGAAGCGCTCGCTCGGAGTCAGGCCGGTGTCGTGGGCAGGTTGGAGTTTCCAGGGTTCCATCAGATTTGCCAGCCGCTGAAAATTTGCTGCGGTTGGCCGACAGCAAAGCCGACGAAATAATTGACGTAGTGAAACACGGCCGGAGCGACAAGAATCAGACTATCGAACCGATCGAGAATGCCGCCGTGTCCCGGAATGAGTTTCGAGGTGTCCTTGAGACCGAGGTCACGTTTGATTGAGGAAAGCATTAGATCGCCGAATTGCCCCACTATGCTGACAATGATGCCGAGGCCCAGCAGGCGCACAGGCGTGTCGAGCGCCGTGCCGAACCAGACAAAATGCGCGCCGAGGGCAAAGAGCGGAGCCGTTAGCGCGATCGCTCCGAGTGCCCCTCCTACGGTTTTGTTCGGGCTCGTGTTGGGAACAAACTTTCTGTGGCCAAATAAATGGCCACAGATGTAGGCAAAGATGTCGTTGAGTTCCACGGCGAAGACGACGAGCAGAAGTATCGGGCGATAGTTCCAATCGTTCGCCATGTAACCAAGGTTGCCGAGTGCGCTTCCGAAAAGAGCGAAGCCCAGCACACCCAGGCCAACGCGCTGGATGTAGCCCTTGGGTTGATCGGGGATTAACCCGCCAATGGCGATCAGCGCGACTGTCAGCGGAAACAAGGCAACAAACAGTCGATACCAATTATCTAACGCGGCAAAAGCGATGAAGAGAATACCAATTACCACAATGAGACTGATGGTTCGTTCCCGAAACAATCCTGTGATGCGGGCATATTCCCGATAACAAAGAAAACTTAGCGTGGCCACGGCCAGTATCGTCCAGAAAGCGCCCGCCAGAACGGGAACCAGGATGAACAGCGCCAGCCAGATCCAGGACCGATAACGATCCCAGAGTTCCTTTCTTTTATCGCTGGTGCTGTTAGCCGAGCGCGTTGCTACAAGAATGAGGACCGGCGCCAACAGGAACAGAGTGAGAGCAGTCAGAGTGAGGACAACGGTCACGGGATCGTCAAAGGCGTGACGAAATCCAAAGAGTCGTTCGCGCGTAATTTCGCTCATTTTAGGAGCCTGTTGAAGTACGCAGCCACGTCGCGCGAGGACGCTTTGGGTTGGATGGCAAGGCGGGAGCGACGAGCATGTTCGCAGCGACCTGTAAGGAGCGAGCAACGCCGCCAGACAGCCCAAAGCGTCCTCGCCCTCCGGGTTGCGCCGCTTTTTTCGCCTCTCCAGCGTTGCTCGTCGGTTACAGACCGCCTCAGGTATGCGTCCTCCTCGCGCCTTGGAGAGACGAAAAATCGACAGCAACGCGGCATGGCTGAGTACTTCATCAGGCTCCTAGCGCGTGTGCGATTCGGCTGAGCCGGCGAATGACCGTGATTATGCAGCCAGCAACAATCACGATAAGCCCCAAAGTCATCAGGCCAATCTGCGAGTCGTTGGACGTAATGATCTGCCAGGAACGTGGCGTGATTGCCGCGTAAACACAGATGAGCGTGATGACCAACATGCGATGTTGTTTTGCCATCGGTCCGCAAAACTCGTTAGGTGCGCCGGCGATTTTTCCAGCGGCGCGAACATAAGCGGTGAAGATGGCCAGGATGGTTGCGATGTAGCCGAGTGTAACGTTTCCACCCCACGCGAATCCGGCGCCAATGAAAACTGCTGCGTCCGAGATGCGGTCTGGTACTTCGTTGTAAAGCTCGCCAGCTTTCGAGGTACGACTTGAAGCGATGGCAACCATTCCATCGAGCATGTTGGCGGTCAGACGTAACTGCGCGCCAACCGCGGCGATGAACCACAAGATTCGGTAATCAGCAATTGAAGTCATGCCGAGAGCAATGCCCGCGACAATGCATGTACACATTCCCGCAATCGAAATTGCGTTAGGCGAAACATTTCGTGAAGTGAGCCAGGCCGTTGACGACTGGGCCCATTTTCGATTGCGCGTTGCGATTGGGCGGCGGTCAATTGAGTTGGTGCGCGCTTGCTCCATAACAGTGCTGGCAACCGATAGCAGGTCATCACCGTAATGTGCAGAATAAAGTGACGGAACCAGTGACGCAGACAATCCTGTCTGCGGGAACCTCGCGACGAGTGGGCGGTCTCCTGTCCGCCTGAGGCGATCGGAAGATTGCTGGCCTTGAAACTTGCAGACAAGATTGTCTGCATCACATAATGCGCGCATGACTGCGCGCGAGCGGGTGAACGAATTAATCAAGGCTTTCCCGAAAGTTTACCCCAATGCGCACACCGAATTGAATTTCAAGAACCCGCTCCAACTGTTGGTAGCGACGATACTTTCGGCGCAATGCACTGACAAACGGGTCAATATGGTCACGCCCGCCCTATTCAAGAAATATCGCACGGCAAAAGATTATGCCGACGCACCGCAGGCCGAGTTCGAAAACGCAATCAGATCTACAGGTTTTTTTCGCAGTAAAACCAAAAGTATCCGCGGAGCCATGCGCGCAATTGCAGAGGAACACGGTGGAAAAGTCCCAGATACCATGGAGTCACTAACTGCCTTGCCAGGCGTTGGGCGTAAGACCGCCAATGTGGTACTGGGCAATGCGTTTCATAGGGACGAAGGGATCGTAGTGGACACGCATGTCATCCGGTTGTCGCAGCGGCTTGGCCTCACAAAACACAAGGACCCGGAAAAAATCGAGCTCGATTTGATGAAGCTTGTGCCCCGCGAGCATTGGACAAACTGGAGTCACTGGCTCATCTGGCACGGGCGCCGCCGATGTTACGCGCGAAAGCCCGATTGCTCGAACTGCGAGGTTTTCAAATTATGTCCCAGCGGCAAAGTTTTCCTCCGCACGGGCCAAGCGCAGAAGCCCGAAGGGGTTTGACACTGCGTTTCGACGCTAGGCCAGACACTTTTCCTCTTTTTTCTCGACTTGGTCCGAAGGATTTCCTAATCTTGGGCCGGTTCGGATCTCAAATGTATAGCGGAATCAAGGATGTGCGTTTTGTTGTAATAGCAGTGCTGCTCTGCGCAGCCGGTGCTAGCCTGACGTCGAACGGGACGCTGCTAGCATTGCCGCAGCACGAAGTGTCCGGGAGGGCTCAAAGAACGCTGACTCTTGAAGAGCGCGTGTCGTATCAACGGGTTATCGAAGAAGTTTACTGGCGTCACCGCATCTGGCCAAAAGAAAATTCTAATCCCAAGCCATCGCTCGATGCGGTGATGTCTCAGGCGCAACTGGAAAAGAAAGTCACGGCTTATCAGCAAAAGTCCCAGGCGCTGGGAGAGTACTGGCAACGACCAATTACTGCTGAGCAGTTACAAGCCGAGATGGATCGAATGGCACAAAACACGAAGCAGCCTGAGGTGTTACAGGACCTTTTTGACGCGCTGGGAAACGATACCTTTGTGATCGCTGAATGTCTGGCCAGACCGGCGTTGGCGGAACGCTTGATAACAAACTGGTATGCCTACGACCAGAGGATTCACAGCGGCTTAAAGCAGCGCGTCGAAACTGAGCTGCAAGCGAACCCTACTGTCGCGCAATTGAAACAGCTCAGTGGCAAGTATAGCGAGATTGAATTGGTCAGAAGCGACAACGGCCAAGAAAAACCAAACCGCGGCGTCGGACACAACGTGGAGCTGAACAGCCACGAGTGGAACGAGACTGTAGAAAAATTGGCTGTCACTTTTAATAAGTCCGAAAGCCAGCTCTTAAATGGTAGGGATCCCGCAATCGCAAGAGGCCGTCCTTCCCAATCGACGCACCCGGCGGTCGCGCCCTACCAAGCTCTACCGGTAGGAAAACTAGGTCAGTTGCAAGAAGACGAAAACCGTTACTATGTCACGACAGTAACCAAGAAAACTAATGACCGTTTAGAGCTGGCTACTGTTTCATGGCCCAAGGAGCCCTTGGAGATCTGGCTCGCAAGGACTGGAAACCAAGTGCAGCACACTGCGATAACAGCATCGAGCGGCAACTATACACTTCCCAAAATATTGGATGGTGATACAGCCGCCTCGCCAGATGGTAGCGATTCGCCGCGACCCCGCCCGACGCCGCATCCTCGGCCGACAGTCCCATGCGTTGGGGATACCTGGACGGCCACTGCTAGCGCTCCAAGTGCCCGAGGCGGTCAGACGGCGGTGTGGACCGGCGCTGAAATGATCATCTGGGGTGGTAGCAGCGGCGACACAACCGGCGGCAAATACAATCCCAGCACGGACACATGGGTTGCCACTAGTACGACCAACGCACCTGATGCCCGAGGCGGTAACACGGCCGTATGGACCGGCACCGAAATGATCATCTGGGGCGGAAGTGTTGGCGGCGGCTTAGTTTCCCCCTTCTATTTCAACACAGGCGGTAGATACAATCCCATTACAGATAGCTGGATAGCTACCACCACCATCAACGCACCTGAAGGCCGAGATTCGCACACGGCAATCTGGACGGGCAGTGAAATGATTATCTGGGGCGGAGCCTATGTAGATGCCTTCTTTATGCCCCACTACTTAAATACCGGCGGCAAATACAGTCCCAGCACGAACACATGGACCGCCACTAGTACGACCAACGCGGCCGAAGGCCGAGCTGGTCACACCGCTGTCTGGACGGGCGGTGAAATGATTGTCTGGGGCGGAGTTACTGCCTCAGGTAATCTCAGCACCGGCGGAATATATAATCCGAACCTAAATGGTTGGGCAGTGATCAACACAACCAATGCACCTACTGGTCGAGTCCGTCACACGGCAGTGTGGACCGGGAGTCAAATGATCATCTGGGGCGGCTATGACAGCAACGACACGAACACAGGCGGCAGATACAATCGCGGCACCAATAGTTGGACAGCGACCAGCGCAGTCAACGCACCTGAGGCCCGAGGCCTGCATACGGCAATCTGGACCGGTACCGAGATGATCGTTTGGGGCGGTCACGACGGCCCCGTCGGCGACTTGAATACCGGCGGTAGATACAATCCCGGCAACAATAGTTGGACAGCGACCAGCACAGTCAACGCGCCAACTGCCCGACAACTTCATTCGGCGGTGTGGACCGGCACTGAAATGATCGTCTGGGGTGGAACCGTCGATACATCCGGCGGGAGATACAATCCGAACATGGACAGTTGGGCGCCCACGGCTACGGCGCCTGCTCCCCGGTACCTTCATACGGCCGTGTGGACGGGCACTGAAATGATAGTCTGGGGTGGTACCATCGGCGATACAACCGGCGGCAGATACAATCTAAGCACAGATAGCTGGGCAGCTACCAGCATCACCGATGCACCTGACGCCAGGTACCGTCATACGGCAGTGTGGACGGGCAGCGAGATGATCGTCTGGGGCGGCTGGGCGAATGGCGTCCCTCCTTTTAGTCCCTTGGGCAGTCCTAATCGCCCGGCGATCGCACCTTTCTTGAATACTGGCGGAAAATATAATCCCATATCGGATAGTTGGACAGCTACCACTACGGCGAATGCGCCTGTTGCCCGGTATGCTTACACGACGGTGTGGACGGGCACTGAAATGATCGTCTGGGGCGGTGACGACGGGAATTTCGATCCGTTGAACACTGGCGGCAGATACGATCCCGGCACCGATAGTTGGGCAGCGACCAGCATCACCAATGCGCCCGACGCGCGAGACTCTCACACGGCAATCTGGACCGGCAGCGAAATGATCGTCTGGGGTGGAGCCCCTTATCTCGACCCCCCTTTAAACACCGGCGGCAGATACGATCCCGAGACTGATAGTTGGATACCCACCAGCACAGTCAACGCGCCAGAGGCCCGATCCGGTCACACGGCGGTGTGGACCGGCACTGAAATGATCGTCTGGGGCGCCATCGCCGATAGAACCGGTGGAAGATACAATCCGGGCACAGATAGCTGGGCAGCGACCAGCACCACCAGCACACCTGGCTGCTGCCTGTACTATCATACAGCAGTTTGGACTGGAACTGAGATGATCATCTGGGGCGGGTGGACCGGAACTGGCGTTACAAACGCCGGCGGGAGATACGATCCAAACATGGACAGTTGGGCGGCCACCAGCGTCATCAACGCACCCGTAGCGCGGCAGTTTCATACCGCCGTATGGACCGGTAATGAAATGATCGTCTGGGGCGGCGACAACCTGGATTTCAACCCTTTTAGCTCTGGCGGCAGATATTGCGCGCTGTCGGGACCAACACCAACACCGACGCCATGCACGGGCAGATGTGGACCTACACCGAGGCCGCGTCCAACTCCACATCCTCGTCGGTCGCCGCAGTGATGAACGGGTGATTTGTGATTCGTGATCTGTGATCTGTACTAGGAAATCCCAATGAAGAGAAAGTTGTCTACTCACTCGAGCTTCTTTAGTCCGCGTGCTTTACTCGTTACCCTTCTTTGCGCAGCGACGGCCTGCTTTGTTCTGATCCCGATGCGATCGGGACTAGCGTTCCTTCACGCACCCTCGGACCCTTCGCAAAGAACGCTCACGTTCGAAGAGCGTGTGTCGTATCAACGAACTATCGAAGAAGTTTACTGGCGGCACCGAATCTGGCCAAAAGAGCGCTCTGATCCCAAGCCGTCACTCGATGCCGTGATGTCCCAGGCGCAGCTTGAAAAGAAAGTCAAAGACTATCTGCGCAACTCACAGGCTCTAGAGGATCATTGGCAACGACCAATTACATCCCAGCAGCTACAAGTCGAAATGGATCGCATGGCGCAACACACCAGGCAGCCAGAAGTGCTACAGGAGCTCTTCGAAGCGCTCGGGAATGATCCGTTTGTTATTGCGGAGTGTCTGGCCCGGCCGGTGTTAGCCGAGCGTTTGCTGACGAACTCGTATGCTTACGATCAAAGATTTCACGGTGATCTAAAGCGATGCGCAAAGGCTAATCTGCAGGCTCACAACAGCATCGAGCAGATGGAACAGCTCAGCGGGAAATACAGCAGTATTGAATTCGTCAAAAGCGAAAACTCTCAAGAAGTAGCTAACCGTGACGCTGATCACGCAGTGAAGCTGGACAGCCGTGAATGGGACCAAAACGTGCACAGGTTGGTCGCTACATTCAACAAATCTAGCGGTGCCGAAGACTACGAAAGCGTACCGATAGGAAAACTGAGCCCGCTGCAAGAAGACGAGAACCGTTACTATGCGACAGCCGTCATCGAAAAGGGTAAAGACCGGTTAAGGGTCGCTACTGTTACCTGGCAGAAACAACCGTTACGCTCCTGGCTAGCCACCGTGGAAGACCAGGTGCCCGCTACGATGGCAGCGGCTAGCGTGAAGTATACGCTTCCCAACACATCCGACGGCGCCACGTGCACCGACAATACCTGGACAGCAACCAGCGACGTGCCCGTCAGCGGTCCCCTCCACACAGCCGTGTGGACAGGCAGTGAAATGATCGTGTGGGGCGGTTTTCAAAATGGAAATGGGGCGTTGTTAAACACTGGGGGAAGATACAATCCCAGTACCGACAGTTGGGTAGCCACAAGCACCACAAACGCGCCAACTGCTCGCGTTGAGCACACGGCTGTCTGGAGCGGTACTGAAATGATCGTATGGGGGGGCTATGATGATGTCGTGCTGGGCTTAAACACCGGGGGTAGATATAATCCCAGTACCGACAGTTGGGTAGCCATGAGCACCACAAACGTGCCAACTGCCCGAAGGTTCCACACGGCTGTCTGGACCGGTAATGAAATGATTGTTTTTGGTGGGGACGATGAGAATGACCGTGATTCGAACACCGGCGGAAGATACAATCCGAGCACGGATGCCTGGACCGCGACCAGCATCGTTAACGCAGCCGGCCGATCGTTTCACACGGCGATCTGGAGTGGCAGCGAAATGATCGTATGGGGCGGCGAGGATGCAGACGGCTTCCCGTCGAACACAGGCGGGAGATACAATCCCAGTACCGACAGTTGGACGGTAACTAGCATGACCAATGTGCCACCTGGTCGAGCGCTTCACACGGCGGTCTGGACTGGCAGCGAAATGATTGTCTGGGGCGGGGATAGTATGAACACAGGCGGGACAATCCGAGCACGGACAGCTGGATGGCTACGACCACTGTTAACGCGCCCGAAGGCCGGACAAGACACACGGCAGTGTGGACTGGCAGCGAAATGGTTATCTGGGGCGGGCACACAACCGCCTTCTTGAACACCGGCGGCAGGTACAATCCCAGCACCGACAATTGGACAGCCACCAGCCTTATCAACGTGCCCGGTGAGAATTCCGGATTTACCGCGGTTTGGACTGGCACTGAGATGATCGTCTGGGATGGGAGCACCGGCGGAAGATACAACCCTGGCATGGATAGTTGGGTAGGCACCGGCAACCCGCCCACTGCCCGAAGTGGTCACAGTGCGGTTTGGACTGGCACTGAAATGATCGTCTGGGGTGGAAAGGATGATTTTTTCAACGTAACGAGCACAACGAACACCGGCGCGAGGTACGATCCGAGCACGGATAGTTGGGCAGCTACCAGCACTACCAACGCGCCTGATGGCCGAGAGTTTCACACGGCAGTGTGGACCGGCAGTGAAATGATTGTTTGGGGAGGAGTAGGAATAGTGAACACTAGCAACATCCTTTTCAACACGGGTGGGAGATACAACCCAGCTAGTGACAGTTGGGTAGCCACGAGTACCACAAACGCGCCCACTGCCCGAGTTGATCACACGGCTGTCTGGACCGGTAATGAAATGATCGTATGGGGCGGCGAGGATGAAAACGTGCTGGGCTTAAACACTGGGGGGAGGTACAATCCGACCACGGACAGTTGGCTAGCCACGAGCACCACAAACGTGCCAACTGCCCGAAATTTTCACACGTCTGTCTGGACCGGTAGTGAAATGATTGTTTGGGGTGGTGACGATGAAAATGGCGATGAGTTGAACACTGGCGGAAGATACAACCCTGACAGTGATGTTTGGACAGCGATTAGCACGACTGGCGCGCCCGAGGCTCGAGAAACCCAAACTGCGGTGTGGACAGGCAAACAAATGATCGTCTGGGGTGGACAAGACTCATTCAATGATTTCAATACGGGCGGCAGATACGATCCTAGCACGGATACCTGGACACCTACCAGCATCACTAACGTGCCAGACGCACGGTATAACCACACCGCCGTCTGGACAGGCAAACAAATGATTGTCTGGGGTGGGATTTCAGGATTGGGCGGCGTTACAAACACCGGCGGGAGATATGATCCGAACATGGACACTTGGGCGGCTACCAGCATCACCCACGCGCCCGTAGCGCGACAGTTTCATACCGCCGTCTGGACCGGCAATGAAATGACCGTATGGGGCGGGGACAATCTGAATTTCCCTCCACTCAACTCTGGCGGCAGATATTGCGGGCCCACTCCTCCTCCCGGTTGTACGGTAACCAGCACCAGCTGTGGACGCATTATTGTGGGTACTGCGCCAACGGATTTCACGGTCAATCTTAGTGATCCAGCAGACCCAGCCACTGTCCAAGCGAGTGATTTCACGGTTAATGGAACCCCGGCGGACAACGATAT
>Ga0193731_1000652_pt1 | contig 10636 bp, 5 predicted proteins | sample U1a2metaG_FD_144920 | JGI IMG/M metagenome (GOLD analysis project Ga0193731, IMG submission 144920) | Soil microbial communities from a riparian zone of the East river system, Colorado, United States - U1a2 | ecosystem: Environmental > Terrestrial > Soil > Riparian zone | place: USA: East River...
TGTTTCCCGGACCAGCGCATCCAGTTTCGATGCCGCTTGTCCGCTGTCGATGCTTTCACGAGCCAAGCCTGCTGCACATCGGAGATCCGGAGCGACGCCCGCAAGATGAAGTGCGGCAGCAGCGTTAATGATGACGAGATCGCGAGCGGCATTTGTCGTCTTCGTCTTCACGCCTTGCAAAATTGCGCGGATCAGTTGTGCATTTTCTTGCGGTCCCTTCCCACGAAATCCGTCGAAGCGTTGACGTTCCAATCCAAAGTCCTCAGGCGAGAGCACAAATGTGTCCACATTCCCGGTGGACGAACACGCGGCGACGTATGTTTTGTCCGCAATAGTTATTTCATCCAGGCCATCGGCGCCATGCACAACCCATGCCTTCTCAACGCCGAGACGAGCAAGGGTTGACGCGACGCGCTCAAGTAGTGAGAGCTGCCAGACGCCCACGATCTGAAAGGGTGCCCGCGCGGGATTTGTCAGGGGACCGAGCAAATTGAATGTAGTATGCACCCCGAGGTCACGACGCACCTGCGCGACGCGGGCTGTGGCAGCGTGAAAAAGCGGCGCAAACATGAAACAGATTTCATGCTCGTTGAGGCAGCGTTCCACGGTCTCGACCGGAGCGGCTGTGTTGACGCCCAGCGCTTGGAGCACATCGGCGCTGCCGCAACGCGACGTTGCCGCCCGCGAGCCATGTTTCGCTACGGGCAGACCGGCGCCTGCAATCACAAAAGCCGCTGCTGTTGAAATATTAAAAGTTTTTGCAGCGCTCGATCCAGTGCCTGCTGTGTCGATGAAACGCGTGTGACGCGATCGCAATGGCAGCGCACGATTCCGCATTGCTTCGGCGATCCCTGCCAGCTCATCGAAGGTCTCGCCCTTTACGGCCAGACTGGTAAGCGCGGCCGCTATCTGCGCGTCGGTAGCGATGGGATTGAGCAGACAGCCAAGAAAAGCTGCGGCCTCAGCACGGCTGAGATTCTCGCCGCGCATCAGGCGCAGCGTTAATTCGCGCAGTTCGAAATCGCCGATCTCGCGTGCGTTGCATTCGCGTTTGCCCCTTCGCGGTGGCCTGATCTGTTTTGCCATTGCGAGCGCTTTTGCCATTGCACGCGCTTTGCTAACAGTTTCCTCGTATTCCGAATGCGGATTTGAGTCGGCGACGATGCCCGCGCCGGCTTGAAAATATGCCTTTCCATTTTTCAAGACCGCACAGCGCAACCCGATGCAAGAATCGACATTGCCGTCGAATCCAAAATAACCGATCACGCCCGCGTAACAGCCGCGTCTGGTCCCTTCCAGTTCGCTGATGATTTGCATGGCGCGAATTTTTGGCGTGCCAGAGACAGTCCCTGCGGGAAACGTTGCTTTGACCAGGTCGAAACCGGTGCAGCCCGTACGCAGGCGACCAGTGACATTTGAAACGATATGCATGACGTGACTGTAACGCTCGATTTCCATCAACTCCGTCACGCGCACTGTGCCGAAGTCTGAGACCCGGCCAACATCGTTGCGTGCGAGATCGACGAGCATGATGTGCTCGGCGCGTTCCTTTGGATCGGTGAGAAGCTCGACAGCGTTCCTCTCGTCTTGCGCGAGGGTGGCGCCACGCGGCCTTGTGCCAGCGAGGGGGCGAATCTCCACCGCATCGCCGATCAGCCGGACATGCATCTCCGGCGAACTTCCAACAAGCGCAAACTCCGCGCCGAATTTAAGACAAAACATGTACGGCGAAGGATTGATGAAACGAAGGTATCGATAAAAATCGAGCGGATCGCCGCTGAATTCGGATTCGAACCTCTGCGACAAAACCACCTGGAAGATATCACCCGCACGGATGTAATCCTTGGCTCGTTCCACGGCGCGCTTGAATTCGTCCGGATTAAAATTGCTGTGAACTGGCTCTGGTTCGGAATCCGCCGTTGGAACGAGCGGAAGATCAGCAGATTTGGCAAGTGTGCGCACGATGGCGTCGATCGATTCAACTGCTCGCGCATAGACGTTTTCGAGCGGGCTATCCTCGAGGAATGCGTTCGCTACGATCGTCAAGGTGCGTAGTCGATGGTCAAAGATAAGAAGGCTGCTCGGAATCATGAAGACCATCGCGGGCAATTTCAGTTCATCGCGCTCGGCTATCGGAACTTTGGGTTCAAAGAAATGGATCGCTTCGTAGCCGAGAAAACCAACAGCGCCGCCGCTGAATCGCGGCAGTTCTGGATGCGAGACAAATTGATAGCGCGCCATCAACTTGCGGAGCTCATCTAATGGGTCGCCTGTTATTTCGACCCGTCGCCCGATTCCTAATTCGACGATTTGCAACTCGCGCTCGTAATTCTTTATCACGATCCGCGGATCGATCCCGACGAACGAGAAGCGTCCAGACACGTCGTTTTTCTCAGTCGATTCGAACAGAAAGCTATAGCCCGCCTGAGGGTCTAACTTTTTGAATGCCGAAACCGGCGTTTCATTATCGGCGATAAACTCTGCGAAAATCGGGACGACGTTCCCGCGTTCTGCGAGTTCACAAAACTCGTCAATGCTCGGGGTAACCTGCGCTCTCATAGATTTGGCGGATGCGAAACAAAACGCGCGAGAATTTTCTTGCCGTCCCGTGTCAGGACGGATTCCGGGTGAAATTGCACGCCATACATGGGGAACTCGCGATGACGCAATGCCATGATTTCGCCGTCGTCGCTTTCCGCGATAATCTCAAGGCACGCGGGGAAGGAACTCCGTTCGACGACCAGCGAGTGGTATCGACCGGCTTCAAACCGTGTGGGCAAATCGGCGAAGAGTCCGCTTCCGTTATGTCTGACCGCGGATGACTTCCCATGCATAAGACTGGAAGCACGAACGATTCTTCCTCCATACGCTTCGGCGATGCATTGATGTCCAAGACAAACGCCGAGCATTGGAACCTTCGCGCCAAAGCGCAGGACTATGTCTTTGCTAATTCCCGCCTCGCGTGGCGTGCAAGGCCCCGGCGAGATACAAATATGCTCCGGCGCTAACGCACCGATTTCATCCAGTGAGATTTCGTCATTTCGCTTAACAAGAAGCTCGCACCCAAGCTCGCCAAAATACTGGGCGAGGTTGTAAGTGAAGGAGTCGTAGTTATCGATCAGGAGGAGCATTGATTTTAACTTGTTAGGCGACTTTGGTTTCTATTCGGCTCTCGTTAACAATCGGAGTGGTAACTTCGCGGATCGCGCGAACTTCTCTGATGAGCTGGTCATATTCCGAGGGCGTCAGCGCTTGGGCCCCATCGGAGAGGGCAAGTTCCGGGCGGTTGTGGACTTCCACCATGAGTCCGTCCGCTCCCACAGCCACGCCTGCCCGCGCGAGGGGAGTAACCATGTACGCGCTTCCTGTGCCGTGCGATGGATCGACGATAACCGGCAAATGAGAAATTCGCCTGATCGCGGGCACAGAAGCAAGATCGAGCGTGTTACGCGTATGCTGGGTGAAAGTCCGAACGCCGCGCTCGCACAAGACGACGTTGTAATTGCCCTCTGCCATGATGTACTCCGCTGCGAGCAACCACTCTTCGAGTGTTGCGGCCATTCCTCGCTTTAACAGGACCGGCAGTCGCGACCTTCCAGCCCTCCTGAGGAGCGCAAAGTTCTGCATGTTACGAGCGCCGATTTGAATGACATCCCCATACTGTTCGATTAGATCGACATGAGGTTCTTCCAGTGCTTCGGTGACGATGTTTAGTCGGAACTCTTTGCGGATCTCGGTGATGATTTCCCAACCCTTTTCACCCAGACCTTGAAATGCGTACGGGGACGTTCGGGGTTTCCACACACCGCCCCGAAAAAAGCGCGCGCCGCTTTTCTGCACTGCTTCGGCCACGGCGAATGCCTGATCGTGGCTCTCGATCGCGCACGGTCCCGCGATAATGGCGAGTTCATTTCCTCCGATGGTGGCGTTCCCAACTCGCACGACTGTCTTTTCCGGGCGCAGATCAAGCGTGATCAACTTGTACGGCTTGGTAACTCGGATGACTTCCGCGACGCCCGGCAGGTTTTCAAAACGCCTACCGTCGACAGGGCCCTGATTGCCAGTGATGCCAATGGCTGTTCGCGTGGCTCCCGGCATCGGATGAGGGCGGAGCCCAATTTCCTGGATTAAGTTTACAACTGCATCGGTTTCCTGCGCTGCAGCGCCGGGTTTCATGACAATCAACATATGGTTACAAGCCTCGAGTTATTTTCATTGGTGCAAACGCCAGATCTCTCGCTTGAGAGAAAGAGAGAGAATCAGCGTCCCGTTGAGAAACGGTCGCTTTCTATCGCCACCACACGAGCGCCAACGCGAAGGCAAGCGGCCTTCGAAGGTCTGTCGAATAAAGAATGTCGACGCTCATCGCAGAACAGAATAACAGCAGCCTTGCAGATGTCGATCACTAAATTTCGTGGCGATGTTGTTCCCGGTTCGCGAGATATATAGGCTTGATTTCGGCGCGACTTTTTTGCTTTGATTGCAGCGTGCTTGCCAAGGAAAACGGGGCCTCACTGAGCACGGTTGATCCGGCGACTGCCGGTCAAAACGGCGTTGCCGCATTTGCCACGACTCATTGGAGCATGGTGCTGACGGCGCAGGGCGACTCGCCAGAGGCGGACAAGGCACTTGAAAAACTTTGCCGGACATATTGGTGGCCGATCTATGGTTTTGTGCGCCGCCAGGGTCACTCCCCGGAGGAAGCGCAAGATCTTACCCAAGGTTTTTTTGCGTTCCTGCTCGAGCGAAAAGGCTTGGATACAGTCGCGCCAGATAAAGGACTTTTACGTTCGTTCTTTCTTGCATCGGTAAAAAATTTCCTCGCTAACGCGCGCCGCAGCTCAATGACCGGCAAACGCGGCCATGGCCGTCCGGTGCTTCCTTTAGACGAGTTCGTCGGACGGGAGCGTGCCCATCTTGAGCCGATAGACACTTTGACCGCTGACCGAATTTACGAACGCGAATGGGCTTTGACCTTGCTCGATCAAGTACTTGGCCGGCTTGCTGAAGAATATCGCATGGCGGGCAACGCCACGTTATTCGACCGGCTGAAACAACTCCTTGTCGGTGAACCGGATCGGCCTTCGCAGGCCCAGATCGCGCAGGAGTTGGGGATGACCGAAAACGCCGTAAGACAGGCCTTTCACCGTCTCCGTCGTCGATATGGGGACTTGTTGCGCGATGAGATCGCCGAGACGGTCGCGAAACCCGCCGAGATTGAAGATGAGTTGCGACATTTTATCGCCGTATTGCAAAACAAGGGCTGACAAATGGGAAGCGCTGAGACGACCAATGCCCGAATTTGCGGTAAATGCGGGAACACGATCTTTGAGACCGCACCGCAGGGACTTTGCAGCGTTTGCCTTCTTGATACCGGCCTTAACATTCTGATGGAATCTTTGGCCGTCCCGTTCGCCGAAGAGTCTGTAGCCGCTGTCGGTGACTGCGGCTCCTTGGAATCCGTGGACTTATTCGGTGCGTCCGACGATTACGAGCTGCTGGAGGAGATTGGCCGCGGTGGGCAGGGCGTTGTGTATCGAGCCAGGCAGAAGAGTCTCAACCGCACTGTTGCACTAAAGATCATCGGACTCGGCCCGGGGACTACCAAAACGCACCTCAAACGGTTTCGTTTTGAGGCAGAAGCTGCCGCCAGATTGAATCACCCCTTCGTGGTGCCAATCCATGAAATCGGGCAGCGTAACGGCCGCTGTTATTTCAGCATGGGATTGGTCGAAGGAGGTCGGCTTGATCAAATTGCTAAACGCGAACCGATGTCGCCCCGCCAGGCAGCGGAAGTCAGTGCGAAGCTGGCGCGAACAGTTCACTACGCCCACGAACACGGCATTGTGCATCGAGACATCAAGCCTGGAAATATTTTGCTCGATGCGAAAAGCGAACCACATCTCACCGATTTCGGTGTGGCGCGACTGCTTGAAACGGAAAACGATGCAACCCGCACGATCGAGGTTTTGGGGACGCCGAGCTACATGGCTCCCGAGCAAGCCCAAGGTAATCCGCCTCAAGGAGCGGCAGTCTCCAGCCCGCCCCGCTGGGCTGCGGAACTCACCACGGCAATAGATGTTTACGGCCTTGGTGCCGTACTGTATCACCTGCTCACCGGCCAACCGCCTTTTGCCGGAGGAACATCTTACGAAACGATCCGTTTGCTGTTGGAGACCGAGCCCCGACAACCGCGGCTCTTAAATGCCAAGGTAGATCGCGATCTCTCCACGATCTGTTTGAAATGCCTCGAGAAAGATCCCAAGCGTCGTTACTCCTCTGCTCTCGCGCTTGCCGAAGATCTAGAACGTTGGCTAAAGCATGAACCAATCCGCGCGCGCCCCAGTGGGATTCTCAGCCGCGGAAGAAAATGGGCGCGGCGGAAGCCAGCTATTGCGGCCGTACTCGCGTTGTCGCTTATTTTGGGAGTATCCGTTGGCTGGAATATTTGGAAAAGCGAACTAATCCGCCAGTCGTCAACCACGGGAATTGCTGTCTTACCGTTTGAAAACCTGAGCAACGACAGAGAAGACGCCTCCTTTGCTGATGGCGTGCAGGACGATCTGTTGACCAAGCTGGCAAACATTGCCGACCTGAAGGTCATCAGTCGAACGAGTGTGATGCAATATCGTGGTAATCGGAACATGCGCGAGATCGGTAATGCGCTAGGGGTCTCTCACGTCTTGGAGGGTAGCGTGCGTAAGACTGGCGCCTGGCTTCACATCAATGCCCAATTAATCGACACCCGCACCGATTCGCACGTCTGGGCAAAGCAATATGATGGCGACGTAAAGGACCTCTTTGCTATCCAGAGCGAAATCGCAAAGAAGGTTGCCGACCAGCTTCATGCCAGAATCTCGCCCACTGAGAAGCTGGCGATTGACCAAACGCCAACAGCCGATCTCACTGCCTTCGATCTCTATAGCCGCGCCAAGAGTGTGCTACTAGGTGGCGTCAGCACCAACGCAAGAGGCGATTTATTGCAAGCCGCCGGTCTTTTGAACCAGGCACTCGCGCACGATCCGACATTCTTCCAGGCGTACTGCCAACTCGCGTGGGTTCATGACCAGCTTTATTTTTTCGGGTTCGATCGGACGCCTGAACGTCTGGCTTTAGCCGAGGCGGCTATCCGGAGCGCGTTTCGGCTCCGCCCTGAGGCAGGCGAAGCGCATCTCGCCCGTGCAGAAAATCTTTATCGAGGATACCTCGACTACAGCGGCGCTCTCGCTGAATTGAAAATGGCCGGTCAGACCCTACCGAATAATCCTCAACTGCTTGAGCTCAAAGGTTACGTCCAGCGCCGTCAAGGAAAACATGAAGAGGCACTGGATAGTCTCGAGCGTGCGGCCAGTCTTGACCCGCGAAATGTTACAATGCGCCAACAGATAGCTATCAGTTACGGCAATCTCCGACGGTATCCGGAAGCAAAATCGGCGTGGGAGCGCGCATTGACGATCGCGCCAAATGACATCCACAACAAACTCGAGGCCGCCGCCGTCGAATTGGAGTGGAAAGGGGATATTCGTCCCTTGCATCAATTGTTAGATTTCGTGCAAAGAACAGATCCTGCCACCGTGCCAAGCATTGCCGATGCCCGGGTTTTTTGTGCACTAATCGAGCGCGACGCTAGCTCTGCAAAGGACGCCCTGAGTGCACTCGGTGAGACGTCATTCAGAGACGGCCTTGTTCAGTTGAATCGCCCGTTCGTGCAAGGCATGATCGCTCGAACAATGAATGATGATGAACAGGCACAGTTGGCGTTCGCTGCGGCCCGCGCCGAACAGGAGAAAGTCGTCGAGACCCAACCAAATTACGCACCTGCGCTAAGCGTCCTTGGCCTAATAGACGCCGGTCTGGGCCGAAGAGAAGAGGCCCTGCGCGAGGGCCGTCGGGCAGTTGAGCTTCTTCCAGTAGAAAAAGATGCACTCGTGGGTCCGACTTTGATCAAGTATTTGGCGATGATTGCTGCGTGGATTGGCGACAAAGATCTCGCCTGCGACCAACTTGCCCGTGCCAGTCGCCTTCCCGGCGGCGTTAGCTACGGCGAACTGAGACTGCTGCCGTATTGGGATCCGTTGCGGGACGATCCCCGCTTCGAAAAAATCATCGCCTCGCTCGCACCTAAGGGAAATTAAACCACGGATTGCCCCGATAACACGCGGTCGGTAGGATGCGCCGAGTCGCATGTCCGATTGTAGGGCGTCTGTGTCAGACGCCACACAAGGATCCGTCCGCTCCATCCGTGTAATCCGCGGCTTCTAAAAAAACCAACGTTCGGCGTAACCTTTGCCCAAATTTCGTTTTGTACACCTTGATCACCATATCCGATACATCCGTGCAATACATGGTCCTCTCCTTCCTCTCATTGGTGTCGGTTTGTCTGCCACGCGAGCACGCAAAGGCGGATGTGAATTCGTGGGTAGACATCTATGAAAAAGAAGACCGCCTCTAACTGCGCGTTCTTTAACTTCCGCAACAAAGCTCCCGAGGGTTCAGGAAATGAAAAAACAAATTAACTTCACCATTAAGGCGCATGCTCTACGAGGCGTGTTTTATCTGCTCCTACTACTAGCTATATGCGTGATTCCATTCGCGCTCGGCCAGCGGAACACTAAGCTTTCCGGAATCCCCCTGTCGCAATCACACCTTTACCATGAGGCTCAGGCTCGGACTTCAGTCGACGCGGCTCCACCGGCCAGGCTCGCGGTTCGGACGACAGAAGGCGGCTGCACAGCGGTTGACTACACCAACCCGGCGCCGATCGCTATTCCCGATGTTACACCGGCCATCCCGTATCCATCGGATATCGAGGTCTCTGGCGTTGTCGGAACGATCACAAAGGTGACGGTCACCATTAACGGGCTCAGCCACACCGATCCTGGCGACCTCGACTTTCTGCTGGTTGGCCCCGGTGGCCAGAACGCGATTATCTGGTCCGATGCCGGAGGCCTTCGTGATGCTTCGAATGTAACAGTGACCCTCGACGATGATTCGCCGAACCCGCTGCCCGCCGACGGGCCAGTTGTTTCCGGCACATATCAACCGGCGAACTACAACTTTCCTCCTCCTGACACGTGGCCGTCTCCCGCCCCGGTGCCTCTGGGTGGCTCAGCCCTTTCGATCTTCAATGGAACCGATCCCAACGGGACGTGGAGTCTGTACCTCGTCGACGACAGTTTTGCAGATTGCGGTGCGATCTTCAGTGGGTGGACGCTATCGATTACGTCGAATTGTACGCCAACGCCTACACCAACATGCTCGCCAGGCACTCAGCAATGGGGATTTGAGGCACCGCTGCCTTATGCCGCTACCGGAGCATTCGCTGTCAGCGATGGTACCTTCGTGTATGTAGGCGGCGGCTACGATGCTATCGACGCTCGCAATGACCTGTCACGGTACGATCCTGTGACGAATTCCTATGAACCCCTTGCGCCATCTCCAGATGGCCACTTTTTGTCACAAGCGGTGCTTCTCAACGGCAAGATCTATAACATTGGCGGCAATCGTCTGAACGGAATCACCAGCACCACCAGGATCTACGACATCGCTGCTAACACTTGGAGTACCGGCGCGGACATGCCAGTCCCCAAGGCCTCTATGGCTACCGCATTGTGGAACGGGAAGATTTACGTCGCCGGCGGCGGCAACGGCGTCAAAATAACAGACACGCTCTACGCTTATGATATTGCCGCTAACACCTGGACCCAACTTGCGTCCATGCCGCAGGCGGTGTTTGTCCCTGGATTCGGTGTCATCGACGGCAAGTTATACGTTGCCAGTGGTAGCATCGGCGCGGTCGAGTTGACGAACGCCTTACAGATCTATGATATCGCCACCGACACTTGGAGCATGGGCGCGAACGTGCCACTGCAGGTCACGGGACCGGGCAGCGCCGTGCTCGACGGAAAACTCTACCTGTTTGGAGGTGGTTTTACGCCAACTGCCGTTACGCAAATCTACGACCCAGCAACCAATAGCTGGAGTACGGGACCGAACATGATTGTGCCCCGGCTCTGGTTTTACGGAGCAGCGGTCGGCGATAGCGGCATCGTGGCCCTCGGCGGAGACAACCCATTCGGCATTCCGATTAACCAAAGCGAGGAGTTGACCGGTGGCCATTGCGGGACGCCCACGCCAACACCAACTGCCACGCCCGGGCCATGTCAATTCCGAGTGCTTATCGTCTATGCTGAGTTTATTGGGCAACCCACTCAGCTTCAATCAGAGATCCTGACCCAACCTAATGTGGCCGCCGTAGATTTCTTCGATGCTACCGGCGGCACTCCCACTCTGGGTCAGCTTCAGCAATACGACATCGTCGTGCCGTACAGCAACTTCGAATTCCTGGACCCCGATACGCTTGGTAACAACCTGGCTGACTATGTGGATGGAGGCGGAATAGTGGTGCAGTCTGGGTTTAGCTTCTATGGGCCGGGCCAGCCCCCTGGGATCAACGGCCGATGGATAACCGACGGCTATAATCCGTATGACTACTCGACGAACTTCATCGTCTGCGAACTGTTCGCGCTAGGTAACTTTAACGCGGGTCACCCGCTGATGGCTGGTGTTACCACTCTTTACAGCAACTTCGCAAACGTCGTAACTCCTGCTGCGGGGGCGACGGAAGTAGCCCAAA
>Ga0193731_1000656_pt1 | contig 10588 bp, 6 predicted proteins | sample U1a2metaG_FD_144920 | JGI IMG/M metagenome (GOLD analysis project Ga0193731, IMG submission 144920) | Soil microbial communities from a riparian zone of the East river system, Colorado, United States - U1a2 | ecosystem: Environmental > Terrestrial > Soil > Riparian zone | place: USA: East River...
GGACACCTTGAAAAGATTGTGAACGCCTACGTCCAGTGGCGCACTGCGCACCCTGAAATCGGAAAGATCGACGAGGAAATTAAAGCAGCCCAGGTGCCCAAGATCCCCAGGACCGCGCTGGTGGAGACAGATGGGCAAGTTAGCAGTTTCGGTGGTACCCACGCGGCCGATGAGGCTGGTAGAGGGGAAAGCAGCCCACCAAATAAAGCGCCCACAGTTCCAGCCGCGGCCACTCCCTCGTTGCCGTTGACTTCCCTTCACTTTCCAGCGCACGAGCAAGTTGAGGTCTCCGTGATTATTCCAGTGTTTAACCAGCTCCAATTTACCCATGCATGTCTCGCTTCGTTGCAGATTGCGCAGGAACGAGCGCGCTTCGAGGTGATTATTGTGGACGATTGCTCCACGGATAAAACAACTAAAGTCGTCCCTCAGATTCACGGCGTTGTTTATCTGCGCAATGAGACCAACTCCGGTTTCATTGTCTCCTGCAACCGCGGTGCGGAAAAGGCGCGCGGCAAATATCTCGTTTTCCTGAATAACGATACGCTTGCTAGCGACGGCTGGCTAAGCGCGTTAATGGATACCTTTGCCGAAGAGCCGCAAGCCGGCATTGTCGGCTCGAAACTAGTTTACCCAGACGGCCGGTTGCAGGAGGCCGGCGGAATCATATGGCAGGATGCCTCCGGATGGAATTATGGCAAATTCGATGACCCGCAAAAACCTGAATACAATTATCTTCGCGAGGTAGATTATTGCTCAGCGGCAGCGCTGATGATTCCCAAGGCGTTATTTCTTAGCGTTGATGGCTTCGATTCGCGCTACGAGCCCGCATACTACGAGGATACCGACCTGGCATTTAAGGTACGCCACGCTGGGTACAAGGTGTTATACCAGCCGCTAAGCGAGATCATTCACTACGAAGGAGCAACCGGCGGAACGGATCTCTCGACTGGCACAAAAAAACACCAGGATATTAACCGCTCGACCTTTGCCGAAAGATGGGCCGCGGAACTGATGACCAAGCCGGCCAATGGCGATCTGACATTCCTTCGACAGCCCCGAAAGCTTTCCGGAAAAAACATCCTCGTGATCGATCATCACCTTCCAATGCCTGACCGTGATTCGGGATCGCTCCGGATGTTCCAAATGCTTAAGCTCCTTCATCGGCTTGGTCATCGCGTCATCTTTATTCCCGATAATCTGGCAAACATTCCTCCTTACACCGGCGACCTGCAAAAACGCGGTATCCAAGTTGTCTGTCACCCGTACATCCGAAAAGTGCGCGACTACCTGATCTCACACGGCTCCGAGTTCGACGCAGTCGTGTTAAGCCGGTGTCAGTTTGCACGTAAGCACATCGCGGACGTGCGCCTGTACGCACCGCAGAGTCGCATTATTTTTGACACCGTTGATCTTCATTTCCTTCGTGAAGAAGGCGAGGCACGTCTGACTCGGGATCCCGAAGTGGAGCGAAAGGCACGCGAAACGCGGCAGCGGGAGTATGAATTGATCGATCAATCTGACGAGACATGGGTAGTGAGCAGCACGGAACAGCAGTTGCTCCAGGAGAAATGGCCTGAGAAGTCTATCCAACTGGTCTCGAATATCGTCGATGTGCCGGGTTCCAAGACCCCGTTCGCACTTCGGCGAGACTGGCTATTCATCGGTAGTTTTCAACACCCGCCAAACATTGACGCTGTTCTCTTTTTCCTGAAGGAAATTTACCCGCTGGTCAGCGAACATTTGCGCGATGCCAAATTTTACATCATCGGGGATAAGGCACCGCCCGAAATAGTTGCGTTAGCGGCTGAGAGAATCGTTGTCGCGGGATTGCAGCGAGATGTTCGGCCGTTTTTTGAAAGCGTAAAACTATCCGTTGCGCCATTGCGATTTGGGGCAGGTGTGAAGGGCAAGATCAACCAAAGCATGGCTTTCGGCGTGCCGGTGGTCGCAACTTCAGTGGCTGTGGAGGGAACAGAACTCAATAATCGCGAAGAAATTCTGATGGCAGACACGCCGGAAGACTTTGCGCGGGCATTAATTGAGCTGTACGAATCGGAAGACCTTTGGAACCGACTTTCAAAGAATGGCATTAGGAAAACACGTGCCCTCTACTCCACCAAAGCAGGACGCAAGAAACTGGAGTTTCTATTTGGCGACGGTCATCTCAAAAGTTTGGCGCCGTCGGCAGCAGCTCGGCAGCCAGATCTTGCTATCGCAGCGAAAAGCTGATCCTGGTTGCAGCAGTGGATAACACGGAATCAACCGGCCAGATTACCGGGAAGATAAACGCAAACCCGAACCCCATTTGTTTCGGGCAACACTGCGTGATTTCATGGGACACGAATGATCCCGCTGGCGCAGAGGTACGCGTTTCCACTGGGCCGGATGACGAGAAGCTCGTGACGCAAGGAGAAAAATCTGGCCATGTGGAAATCCCCTGGATTACGGACTCCACGGTGTATGAGTTTCGTCTGTATGGAGTTAGTCGCCCCGACGTACCAATCGACTCAGTGAAAGCGAGGCGCAAGATCGAGTCCGCGCCGGCCGCCCTCCGCGAGATCGCGGATGAAGTAATGCGCGGAAATCTCGACGTAATGGAACTTTCGCAATTCATCGCGACAGTCCTGCCTCGTTGTGTCCGCAGCGAAAGATTTCGCGAGATCTTTTCGTTCTGGGAACGGCGCGGTTTCCATGTGACACCGGTGCACTTTTATCAACCAATTCCTGACACACAGAGTTTGCCCGAAACGCTGTGGGATCGGCCGAGCGAACTCGTGGGCATCGACATGAATGACGCGGTGCAACTCGATCTGCTCCGCAATCACTTTCCGAAATTCCGCCGCGAATATGAACAGTGGCCTACGAAGCCAACAGGTGAGTCAGGTCGTTTTTACCTTAGGAAACGGCCTTTTGGCGGCACCGACGCCTTGGTGGCTTATTGCATGGTTCGCCATTTTCAGCCACGGTTGATCATTGAAGTTGGCAGCGGTTATTCATCTCTGGTTCTCGCGGAAGCAGCAGCCAAGATCAATGCGTGCTCGCTCATCTGTGTCGAACCGTTCCCCTCCGATTTCCTGTCCAAAGGCTTTCCTTGTCTAAAGGCGCTAGTCACAAGAAAAGTTGAGGAGATCGAGCTGGATTTCTTCTCACAGCTCGAAGCCGGCGACATTCTTTTTATCGACAGCTCTCATACAGTAAAGATTGGGGGAGACGTCAATTATCTGTTTCTGGAAGTATTGCCGCGCCTCAAACCCGGAGTGATTGTGCACGTCCATGACATCTTCTTTCCATTCGATTATCGGCGCGACTGGGTGCTGGACGAATTTCGCTTTTGGACCGAGCAATATCTCCTACAGGCTTTTCTGAGCTTTAATTCCGAGTTCGAAGTGCTGCTAGCAAATAAGTATCTTGCGTACCGTTACATGAAAGAGTTTAAGACCACGTTTCCGACCTCACCAGGTTGGGGCGGAGGCAGTTTTTGGATGCGACGAAAGTGTCCGGTGGATTGACTCGATCCAGCAACAAGAGTAGGAAAACAAAGCTGAAAAGGCGCCAAAGTGCCCCGTAAAATAAACAAGCCTATTTTCATAGTAGGATCGCCGCGCTCGGGGACGAGCATTCTCGCCTGGTGCCTGGGTCAGCATCCAAACATCTTTCCAGTCCCGGAGTCGAACTGGATGGGAGAGTTCGCGGTTAATATCGCGTCGAGTTACCAGATTGGCACCGCGCGCGACAATCGCACGATTTTAAGCGCAATGGACATCTCGCGCGATGAATTCTTCGCAAACTTCGGCCAAACCATCAACGATCTGATTCTGGCTCACCGAAAGGCCCTGGAACGGAAGCGGGATCTCGAGGGAACACTGAAAAGGAAGCATTCAACATCCGAACAAAAGGCTCGATGGGTAGATGGAACGCCAGAGTACTCTTTGCATATCCACGGTTTGCGTAAGCTTTTTCCAGGCGCCTTATTCATTCACATCGTGCGCGACGTCGAGTCGGTCGTGCGCTCGATGCTCAACTTCCATCGCGTGGCAGGGACTCAGTTGGTGGCCAACGAAGAAGAGGCCTATAAATACTGGCTCCGCATGGTTAACGCATGTCTGAAAGCTGAGCAGGCCTACGGACCGCGTGTGATTTATCGCTTGCAATATTCCGCTTTGATCGACAATCCAGAGGCTGCGATCCGCTCGTTACTTGATTTTGTGGGCGAGCCATATAGCGCCAAATGCCTCGAGCCGCTCGCGCAGCGAATCAATAGTTCCAATGTACCAGTTGATTTTAAATCCGAGGATCCTGCTACTGATCCCAAAATCGTGGAGGCGGCGCGGCGACTTTACGCCGAAATCCAACAAACTCCCCAGCCAGCCGAGGGCTCACCTGCTGTGGCCGATCAACTGGAGGCCGCATTCCAGGAGCCATACCTTAGAGCTACCAGACTCCAGCAGGAGTTATCGGATCAAATTGCCAAGGTCAAGCACTACGCCGCTGAAATCGAACAGTACAAGTTACAACTGGCCAGGCAGGAGCAGCATTATACCGCTGAAATCGGAGAGTATGAGCTGCAACTTGCCAGGCAGGAACGCCATTATACCGCCGAAATCGAACAGTACAAATTACAGATTGCCAGACAGCAGCGCGATTACACTGCTGAAATCGAACAGTACAAGTTACAGGTTGCCAGGCAGCAGCGCCATTACACTGCTGAAATCGAAGTGTATCAGTCGCAGATTGCTAGGCAGGAGCAACATTATACCGCCGAAATCGAAGTGTACAAGTCGCAAATCGCCCGCCTGCAGAGACAGCTTCGGGATACAAGAAAGCTCTTACGTCTGCTTGACAATGTGGAAAAAGCCGCGAAGCAGCTGAGCAATTCGCGCCGATGGAAACTGGCTAATGTCGGGGCGGTGATCAAAGCAAAGTTGTCTCGCGGTAAAGTACCCACCGGTTACGATCCCCTCGACAAAATTGTGACAGCATATTCCCACTGGCGGGTTTCGCACCCGGAAGTCGCGAACATCCATGACGAAATTAAGTCGGCTCAGTTCCCGAACATTCCGAGGGTTGCTCCGACTGAGCCCGAAAGCGAGACAATCGACCCACCGAATTGCGACACGGCAAATTGCGCCGATTAGCAAAGCTCCCACCAATGCTCCAGCGATGGAGAAGTGAATTATCTTTTCCTCGACGTATTGCCACGTCTAAACCAGGATGGTCATCGCTCACATGCATGAAATACACCTGACTAACTGAACAAACATTCCAGCGCGAGCAGGTTGTCGATTGACAAGACTTGGATTTTGCCTTAGCACGCCTTAATGAAAGCAACGATTTCGATCGCAGCCGCCGTAACATGTCTCTTTTTCGCTGCCTGTGAGTCGAAGCATCCCGAGTCGGCCGCTGGAACAACGAAACCCGAAGCTACTGCTGCTGCCGCGTCGCCAATCGCTCAAACTGGTCCGGCGATAAAAGCGACTCCGAATCCCGTCCCGGCTGGGAGCGGGATGGGAACCACGACAATTAGCTGGACAACAGGCGACGGAAGCGAGGGAGAAGTTTACGTCTCGGAAAGTGGTCAAGCCGAGCGACTTTTCGCTTCCAAGACTCCGCAGGGATCAGGTGATGCACCCTGGGTCCAAGCTGGGATAAGTTACGAATTTCGCCTCTACGATGCAGCTCATGCTAAGCTTCTTGGCAAGGTTGTCGTTACCCGAGCCGAGCAGTAGCCCCGGCTGGGTGGCAATCCGCTATTCTGCGAACTCGCTTGATCACCTTAGGAATTCTGCGCCAAGCTAAGCGGCAGTGACCGCCCCCATTCTTAACATCAACCTAACAGGCAACAAAGCAGAACGGACAATATGACAACTGTGCCTTACCTCGATCTTGAAGCTCAATACAATAGCATCCGCACTGAAGTGTTAACGGCATTGGAAGACGTCTGCGAATCGGGGAGATTTGCTCAAGGACCAGCGACATCAGATTTCGAGGCAAAATTCGCAGCCTATTGCGGCGTCGATCATTGTGTGAGCCTGAACAGCGGCACGAGCGCGCTCCATCTTGCCCTACGTTGCCTCGATGTCGGCCCGGGAGATGAAGTGATTACACCTGCGATGACTTTTATAGCAACTGCCTGGGCGATCAGCTACGCCGGCGCGAGGCCGGTTTTTGTAGATATCGACCCTGCGCGTCGGACCATGTGCCCATCCAAGCTTGAAGCCGCAATCACACCGCGCACCAAAGCTATTATCCCGGTACACCTCTATGGCATGCCTGCGGACATGGATAGCATCAATGCGATTGCTGATCAACATGGAATACCCGTTATTGAAGACGCCGCGCAAGCACATGGAGCACGCTATCGCGGCAAGCGGGTTGGCCAATTCGGAAGAGTTGCTTGCTTCAGTTTTTACCCCAGCAAGAATCTTGGGGCATACGGTGAAGGCGGAGCTCTAGTTACGAATGATCTGGCGATCGCGCGGCGCGCCTGCTCCCTGCGCGATCATGCCCAGAGCGAGCGCTACGTCCACGATGAGATCGGTTACAATTATAGAATGGACAGCTTTCAAGCGGCGGTTCTCGCGATTAAGTTGGGGCGGCTCGACGGATGGAACGCGGCTCGCGCACATTGCGCGGCGAATTACAGTGAGCTGCTTGGGGATTCAACCTTTGCGTTACCAACACGTTTTCCAGACTCTGAGTGTGTATGGCACTGTTATGTTATCGAAACTCCTGAGCGCGACCGGGTGCGGCGCATTTTGGATGAAGCCGGCATTCAAACCGGAATTCACTACCCCTTACCTGTCCACTTGCAAAAAGCGTATCGTTATCTCGGATACCGGCCCGGGGATCTGCCCGTAACTGAGACTCTGTGTCAACGATGTCTGTCTCTTCCGATCTATCCTGAACTCTCGGAGGAAAAGATCTCGCGGGTTGCTTCGGTTCTTCTCGAAACGCAGGCAATAAAGTGAGACTAAGCTGGACCTACACTGAGTTACCCGTTAGCGAAACTCGAGTCTCGCAACCAAACGCCAGCACCGGTGAAGGTTGAGATTTACCCTCAGCAAAGCTGACATATTTCAAATGCTGCGGCGTCATTTTTTCGCTGTGCCGGACTTGTGATCCCTTTTTCGCAATCTAACCACCTTATCGCTTCTCGCCTACACAGCGATTTTCTTGACGCACGTCATACTTGTACAATACAGCGCAAGTTGAATTTCCGTTACGCGTTTTCGCGTGACCCAGAACATCCTTTTCAGAACAAGAGTATGCCCGCTCTCAATAATAAAGCTTGACACATTTTTGTGGGGCTGGTAATTCAGTAGTCGATTACGTCACCCGATGTTTCAACGCCTCTTTGGCCGAGCTGAAGAAGCCCGTGGGGCTGATCTTTCGTTGGAATACCGCCTAACGCCATCTCCAGATCCAGCTGGAGCCCCGAGTCAGCCGAAGTGAGGCGGCTGGTCAAAAGCGCCTCGTGAGGATGGTTCCTGGTTCCGCGCCGAACTGGATTGCAGTCAATGCAGTTCAACAATCCAACTCAACAAAAAAATGAAAACAAAAAATATGACAACTCTACACTTCAGAAAATCAATCCGCCGGTCGCCTTGGCAGCGTGCTTTCCTTCTCATCCCGATCGCGCTCGCCTGCTTTGTGCTTTCGCCGGCGCCGAAAGCTTTCGCGGTCAGCCCGGCGCCGGATGGCGGCTATCCCGGCGCCAACACCGCTGAGGGCACGGACGCTCTGTTCAGCCTCACCAGCGGGATCGCCAATACCGCCGTCGGCCTAAATGCGCTTCATGACAATACCACCGGCGGTTGGAACGTGGCTATTGGTGCTAGCGCGCTTGCCAGCAACGTCAGCGGCAGCTTTAACATGGCCATTGGGACGGATGCGCTCACCAACAACACCGCCAACTTCAACTTGGCCATTGGTTTTCGAGTGCTCTTCATGAACACCACCGGCAACCATCTCACCGGAATTGGCGCTGCAGCGCTCAGGAACAACACCACTGCCGGTTTTAACACGGCCATTGGTGCCGATGCGATGCGGGAAAACACTACCGGCGAAGACAACACGGCCATTGGTGCCGATGCGCTCACGCTTAACATTGATGGCGCTTCAAACACCGCCGTCGGCCGTCAAGCGCTCCAGAATAACTTAACCGGAGACGTCAACAACGCCTTCGGTTTCAACGCGCTTGGTGCCAATGTGGGCGCTGTGTTCGGCGACATGAATAATGCGTTCGGTGCGAACGCGCTTGCGTCCAACGTAGAGGGGCGACAAAACTCAGCCTTCGGGGATAATGCGCTCGAGTTTTCCAACGGTGATAGAAACACAGCTTTCGGTAACGAAGCGGGGACTGCTGTCACCACGGGGAGCTTCAATGTCTATCTGGGCGATAACGCTGGTAGTAATTTCAACCACGTTGACGAAAGCAATACGATCCGCATCGGCTCAGATACCGGATTCGGGGGGATCGATCCAACGCGGTGTTTTATCGCCGGTATTGCCAGCAATCCTCAGCCCACGGTTGGGACGGTTTTCGACGTTAGTATTGAGACGGCGGCGGGGGTCAATTTTCAGCGACTCGGCATCGACACGTCCTCGCGACGTTTCAAAGAAGAGATCAAGCCGATGGATAAACTCAGCGAAGCGATCTTCAAGCTGAAACCAGTCACCTACCGGATTAAGAAGGAGACTAACCCCGCGCAGCCGATGGCCTTTGGCCTGATCGCCGAGGACGTGGCAGAGGCCTGCCCAGCCTTGGCATCGTACTTGGACGGTCAACCCATGGGCGTGCACTACAAGGAGATGAGCGTGATGTTGCTCAACGAGTTCCTCAAAGAACACAAAAAAGTCGAGGAACAGCAGAGCAAAATTGACAACCAGCAAGCAAGCATTGCGGAGTTAAAGGCAACAGTCGCTCAGCAAGCGAAAGGAATGGAAGTCTTGACGGCCCAGCTCAGAGAGCAGGGAGCGCAAATCCAAAAAGTGAGCGCGCAGGTTGAGATGAACAAGCCCGCGGCGAAAGTGGTCAACAACAATCAGTAAAGCGGCGCCCGCGCCACCCAAGCAACAGCATTTTACACAATCAGCCGTCACGCTTCACCGCGTGGCGGCTTTTGTTTTCGGATACTCGGCGGGTTTGTCGTTCAGCCTTTTCCTATCGGTCGAGATATTTATGGAGGACGCGACGGGCGCTGTCCGACACGTCCGCATCTTCGGCGAGCGCTTTCAACTTATTTTTCATCTCAGGCGAAATCTGCATCTGACCGCCAGCACTGGAAAACTTAGCAGGCCCGATCCTATTACGGTTGTAGTCATTCTCGAAGTGTTTGATGTTCTTCAACCCCTTACCCACTTCATTGTATCCGTAAGCCTGAGTCATAGCCCTGCGCGGCCGGGTATCGAAGCACGAGTTTCCTATAAAGAGAGAACCGGATGCGGCATTCGACAACTTCGCGTGAGCGCGCGCTACAATCCCGCTGCCCCCAACGACTCCGGAAAGGCCGGCGTTGTTCCAGCAGCGATTTCCTATCACTATACAATTGTTCCCGCCCATGGTGATTCCAGGGCCATCGTTATCATTGGACGTGTTGTTCGCAATCACTGAATTTGGCGCCCACAATTCAAACCCGCTTACGTAGCACTTATTCTCGTCGATGCCGTGCCCGCCGGAGCAGATGTTGTTAATTATAGAAACATTGTCGCTGTAGACTCCCGTGCAGATGTTAGTGCCGGAACCAGACCCATTCACCCGATTGCGGGCAATAATCGAATTCTTACCGTTAAAATAAATCGCGGAATTCACACACGCGTTGTCAACGATGTGCATATTTTCAGGGAGATGGCCCCCGGCATCTACCACACCAATAATCGCCGAATTGTCGAAAGGGCTCGCTGCTGTCTTGGTGATAAGATTTCCATCGATATACCCATTTGCGCCACCCTTAGCATTTATTCCCCTGCGCCCGATTTTGATGATCGCGCAGTTTGTTATTCGCCAGTTGTTGCCGGTGGCGACGATGGCCGCAAATCCGGGAAAATGTATGAAGTAGTCCTGCATGTCAATCGTCAGGTCTTCCACGCTCCAGTTGTCCCCGGAACAAAACAGAAAATTGCCCGCCGGCATCCCGGCAACCTTCAGGATGGACACTCCGCGCCCCACGCCCACCAGATGAACATTCGACGATACGTGTGACGTAATAGCAGGATTTGTGATAGCAGAAATAAGGTAAGTTCCTTTTGGAACCAGACATCTTCCGCCGCCCGCCGTAGCAAGCGACGCTAAAGCCGCATTAAACGCCGCGGTATCATTCGTTACGCCGTCGCCTACTGCTCCGAATGTTTTAACATCTACTACTTGACCGCCTTTGTCTGGGATTGGGCTGGCAGTGGCATCGGTGATTGAGTTCTGGACCGCGTGCGGTTTAGTATCGAGCGTGAGCTGCTCGCGTGCGTTCTGGGTGTAGCCACTCTGCAACTGCAGGGCCAGCGAAATGCTTGCCGCGGCAACGAGGAAGAATGGCAGGCGACGCGCCTGTCCTACAAATCGGGATGTGATCTTAGAAGCCACCTATTTTTG
>Ga0193731_1000657_pt1 | contig 10581 bp, 12 predicted proteins | sample U1a2metaG_FD_144920 | JGI IMG/M metagenome (GOLD analysis project Ga0193731, IMG submission 144920) | Soil microbial communities from a riparian zone of the East river system, Colorado, United States - U1a2 | ecosystem: Environmental > Terrestrial > Soil > Riparian zone | place: USA: East River...
TGAGAGGCTCCTTTCATATTTTTCCCGTCCGCACTGATTGATTCGCGCACGGCTCCCTCAGCCGATGCCGTCATTTTACGGTAATCTACTCGGCCTTGCTTTTTACTTGTGCGAGAAGACTTGCTTCGTGCGGTTCGGCGGTTTACCGGCATAACTCTCTTTCTTTCCCTCAAGATCGACCAACGTAATCACTGCGCCATCGATTTTGTTATCGGTCGTGCGATAGGGTCGCACGCGCAACGAGTACTCGCGCCCCTCCGCGCCCCTCACTTTCCGTTCGCGCGTATTCAACGTCTCAGTCACGTCTCGCAGAATATTTTCCAAATCGGGGATATCGATATTGGGTCTGAGTTCGGTGATGCGCCGGCCGATGTCCGTGGGCAGGATGTTGAACTGGCGTTGTTTCTTGACAATAGGAAAGCTCAGCGAGCTCTCGCGGCCAGGCGTTCTTCGATTAAATCCCGCTTAACCTCCCAGTACCTCAGGGCTGAGAGGAGGAGCCTGTCGAGTCCTTCCGCCTCCGCGGATCCATTGTCATCCGGCATTTCCTGTCGCCATTGCCCGGAAGGTTTGCTCGACCTTTGCCGTGTGCGTTTCGATCTCGAGATTCTCCAGCGTCTGCGCCGTCGTGCTGCTTCCATCAATATTCCCCCCTCATGCATCCTTTCTGTTGGTGTGTTCGCATCACGATGTTGGAATGGTTGTGCCAATCATTTGGGCGGCTCGCGCTCGCATTCTTATCCGGATTAAACTCCCGAATCGCTCAAGCGGTTCGAAGAATCGTCATGACAGCTACGCCGCGCCGGCCTTGCTCGCCGGATCAACTGCTGGACCCAGGCCAGCAAGGTATTGTGCATCGAACGCGCCCAGGGCTGCCGCGACCGTTGGCCCGATGCCGACGATCCCTTCTTCTACGCTTGGCCCAAGCAACGCGATCCAAAGTTCACCGCGAAAAATTAATTGAGGCCGCCGCACGGCCGACGGGCTACCTGGATGAGCCCTACAATAAAACTCCGTTTGTTCTATCGCTGCGACTGAGTAATCCGTGACACGACGTCTACGCGAAATGTCATCGTCCTTTTTCTTCATTTGCGTGTTAAACGCATGCCTCGGTGGAATTGGATGTGGTTTTTAGCTGTAGCCGGGATCGGTGATCCCGGCAGATATCCCAAGTGATTACGTTCGAGAAGCCGGGATCATCGATCCCGGCTACAGCGCCACCCATAAGATTTTCACTGATACGAGAATCCGCCGCGCGTCCGATTGTGCAATGATTCGCACGGAATGTAGTATCTCGAAGCGTGGTATTATCTTTTCCAGTTACCTTATCAGACGCAGATAAACTGGAGGCATTGCGCCGCCTCGATCAGTTTCGGCAGTGGCGTTCGCTCGATGAGAAACGTTACTGTTTGGTTTGCAGCAAAATTATTACCGGCCGGGAGATTCAAGTAGCCGGCGGAACACGCGGCAACGGATCGTTAAGGCTCAGTTGCCCGACGGAGCGCTGTAACTCAATTCCAATGGATTGGGTGCTGCCTACGGATGAAATCATCGCCAGGGTCGAGATGATGGCAGCCGAAGGACGCAAAGCTGCCGTACCGTCGCCAATGAATCACAACAATGGCAGACTTGAGCGCCCTGAAAGACCGCACAACGACATCGCATCGCGATGGCGCAAGTTCGCTTTCCATTTCAAGCGCACTGCTTAAAGCCGTCTCCTCCACCTTCTGCGGGTCTGAGCCCTGGGCCGGCCCCGCAGACTGCGCTGCGTATTACGCTTCATCTCTCACCTCTCTTGAAACAGAGAAGCGACGCTGTGTGTGAAGCAATTCGGCGACGACGTTATAAGACCTCTTCTAGGGTTTTACCCGATCACACAATCATCCACCGTCCCGATTGTGCTCGTCGATGCAATGAGCAGACTGCCTTCTGCGTTATGGTTGCACATCTTAAACTCGATGATCGGCTCTCGGTTCTGCGTGCTGAAGATCGATTTAGAAAATGGAGATCGCTCGAGGACGAGCGTCTTTGCATTATCTGCAAGAGAAAATTCAACGGCCTTCAGGTGGAAATCCGCCGCCCGGGCAATCGCAGATATGAATTGCACTGTCCGACCGAAGGCTGCAATTCACGACCGCATCTTTGGATCTACCCAGCAACGCCGCTGGTCGCTCACGTGATTAAATCAGACTGGTGGCGTGCCGCCGGTAAGAAACACGAATCCCGTGCGCCTTTACCGGCGCTGAGCGCAAACGGGCCCCGCCTATGATCGATTCCACTCTTGATCAGCCCGGCGCAGCAGCAGTGCCAGACGAGGTGCTGATGAAGGATATTTCGCATCGACGACACGATGCGCTGAGGGAGTTGTACGGACGCCACAGCAAAAGATTGCGAGCGGCGATCGATTGCGTTGTTCACGAAGAGGCCGAAGCTGATGATGTTTTACAGGAAATTTTTCTTCAGGTTTGGGAGGAGGCGAGTCGTTATTCACCAAAAGCAGGCAAGCCACTTGGGTGGATGGTTACTATCGCTCGCCGTCGCGCGATCGACCGGTTGCGCCGGCGCCAGGCTTATTGTCGCGCCAGGGACCGTTATGAGGCACGAGTAATGCAGGATTCACAAACTCCCCGACGTGATGCTGATGAAACATTTATTTTAAACGATCTCCGCCATTTTTTGAAGAAAAGCATTCGGGCGTTGCCTCAACTTCAACGTGAGGCCGTTGAGTTGGCGTTCTTCAAGGGACTAAGCCACAGAGAAATTGCGGCCGCCACACAGGCTCCACTTGGGACAGTGAAGACGCGGCTCGAGCTAGGCTTGCAAAAACTCACTCACGTGCTGAAACCGCTGCGGCACAAAGTGTGATGCGGTACGGCGCGAGCGCTGGGGTCCGCTGATCCTGCTTCAGTATTCGACGCTATCATTAACACCCTGCTTCAGCAGGGGTGTAAGCTGTGTAAATACATATTCGTAACCGCTTCAGCGGTTTTGAAGGTCGGCAGCAACCGCTTAAGCGGTTACATCCATTCATTGCCAATACACCTCGCTGAAGCGAGGTGTTACTAAAACGGTTTGCCCGCATGTTCATCCCCCACGCAGCTAACCGACTCCGCTCTCCGCGGCCTGGCAGACTGGATGAACTGATTCTGCCTAAGGATTAGGCGAAGTATTGACGTTTACTTCAGTTTTCTCCTTCGTGGTCGTAGCGGGTGTAGATTGTTGGATCACTGTCGTATTACTTTCGAATAAAGTACTTTCTTTCTTCTCCGCTGGCGGATTAGTGACAGTTGTTTCCTTCTGCTCGCAAGCCGCTAACAGTGCCATGCCGGCGAGCAGACAAATGTATTTTTTCATACCACTAAATTCGTATTTCAGCGCGAAGTTTGGCCGCTTTTCCGGGCGTAATATTCTTTTAGTTCGCCACTTGCGCGCGAGGCATCTGATTTTGGTTCCGTGTGCGAACTGTTATCGATATGAACAAACTACAATTCAAAGGCGGTTGGAATGAAGTGAAAGGCAAACTGAAACAAAAGTACGGTCAATTAACCGATAACGACCTAACGTTTGCCGAAGGGAAAGATGAGGAACTTCTGGGCCGGCTCCAAACGAGACTGGGCAAATCCAAGGAAGAGCTCCGAAAGGAGATTGAGAGCTTGTGAAATGTTGAAGCGAAAGAACGAACATGCATTTAATGAACAGGATCAAACAAGCAGGTGCGACAGGATACATCTTGCTTTGGCTTCTCGGGATACCAATTCCGATTTTGCTTTTGATCTTCTTGCTGCGGGGTTGCACATAATCTCTAAACGAACTTAACCGGAATAAAATTATGCTGTGGACGATATTTGTGATTCTCATCATTCTCTGGCTTCTTGGTTTTCTCGGCCACGTTGGCGGCGGATTGATCCATCTGCTGCTCGTAATCGCAGTCATTGTGCTGGTCATCAATCTGATTCAAGGAAGAAGGCCGCTCTGAGTGCCGGACCCATCGTAGACATTGCAAGCGGGATTTTTCATTAGCTGCAGGAGGCGCGCCGCCCAAGATCGTAGCCTTGGTGGCAACCGGATGGTGGTCGGTGCCCGATTACACGATGTCAGGGCGGGGATCGACTTTTCGGTCTCGAGGGGAAACTCGTTAAGCGGAAGCGTTCGCCCGCCGAAAACAACAAAAGGAAGAAAATAAAATGAAAAAACTATTACTCAGTATGGTCTTGGCAGTTGCGGCTCCCTTCGCATGGGCGCAGGTCTCGGAGACCACGACAACCACGACCACAACTGAAGGCAACGGCACGATTACGGAGTACACTCCAGGCAATGTAATCGTACTCAAGGAAAGTAGCGGGCCGCGTACTTACCACTTCGGAAAGACGGTCACTTATGTAACGCGGAGTGGCAAAACCCTGGATGAAGATGTCGTGAGAACGAGAGTTAAAGTCGGTGTGCCAGTCAGGGTCCATTACGTCGGAACGGGCGACAACGTGATGGTTGATCGCGTGATTCTCGATGAGGATTAAGAGCAAAAAGGGCTAAACTCATTTTCTCCTCGCGCCTTCTTGTCTTCTCCTATCGGAGGAACAACGAAGGCGCGACTTCTGTACATCTAGCGAGATGAACAGTCGTTATGCGATCTGCAGCAAATGCGAAAACAAACCGAGAATTCCTTAAAAGAACATCTGTAACAGAAAAGAATTGGCGATGCTCAAACCAGTTTCGATCTTTTCTTAGGGCTCGTTCGTGATATATTCTGCGGATGCAAACTCCTGAGATTACCGCTTATTTGAAAACCTATTGTGGCTGGAGCGCCGGTGTCCGCGCCGTGCTGGCCAAGTACAATCTTCCATACACAGAAAAGGACATCATTCAGAATCCGGCGTTTCGCTGGGAGATGGAAACCAAGAGCGGACAACCGCTTTCGCCCTGTGTCGAAATAGACGGGCAAATGCTGGCCGATGTCAGTGGCGAGGAAGTCGAACGATATTTGATCGACCATAAACTCGTCCGGCCGAGCGACGCCGCAACCGATGTCCCGACCAACGCGCCTTGTCCGACCGAGCAACACGAAGGCGTGGTAAAACTGAATTTGTAAAACGTTGAAGCGTCCAAGAGTTGAAGCGTCACAGCGAGCTCCCGCTTCAGCACTCTAACGCTTCAACCAAATGAAACTTTTCGCTCGTCTCCGCTCGCGAAAACAGAAAAACGGGAACATTCTTTTCCGCTACGGCTGGAAGATCACGCTGCTTATCTTGCTCGCAGGCGCCGGCTTCGCCGTTTTCCTCTTTTACGGGACGTGGGCGCAAACATTCGACATGAAGAATGTCGGCGAAATGCCAGAGCGAAACACCGTTTATGATGTTGATGGAAAAATTTACAGCCGCCTGGCTGGCGCGAATCGGCTCAAGGTTTCTCTGAGCGAAGTCTCGCCGTTTTTCATCAATGCGGTGCTGGCGCGCGAGGACGCTCGGTTCTACGAACACAAGGGGATCGATTGGCGCGGAATTCTGCGCGCTGCGGTTCGCGACATCATGAGCCGCTCGGCCAAGGAAGGCGCGAGCAGTATCACGCAGCAGCTTGCCCGCAATAGTCTTCCACTTGGTGGCCGCACGCTAAGCCGGAAAGTACTGGAGGCAATGGTAGCGCTGCGCATCGAACGCCAGTTTACCAAACAGCAGATTCTCGAGCTTTACGTAAACCGAATCTATTTCGGCACCGGTTGTTATGGCGTTGAGACCGCTTCACAAGCTTACTTTAGCAAAAGCGCATCTAAGCTGGATCTTTCCGAAGCCGCGATCCTTGCCGGATTGATCCGCAGTCCGAATCGGTTTTCGCCTCTGAAAAATCCGAAGGGCGCAGCGATGCAGGGCAACGCTGTGCTGGATCGCATGGTTGCCTTGAAAAAAATTACGCCGGCGCAAGCCGAGCAGGCAAAGATCGCGAAAATTAATCCGCATCCCAAGCGTCTGCCTCAGATCCAGGAAAATTATGCAATGGACGCCGTGCAGCGCGATTTGAGCCAGTTGCTGACGCAGGACCAAATCGATAACGGCGGCATGTCGATCTACACGACGCTCGATACAGGCGTGCAAAATGCGGCGCAGGACGCGCTCGAGAAGCAACTGACGAAAATCGAGCATCAATCCAATTTTCATCATCCGCTTAAAGCGAGTTACAAGCCGCCTGAAAATGGGGAAGGGGATTCTTCCATGCCGTATCTGCAAGGCGCAGTCGTCGTAATCGACAACGCCAGCGGCGGCATTCGCGGACTCGTCGGCGGCCGCGATTACGCTCAGAGCAAGTTCAACCGCGCGCTGGCTCCGGCCAACCGGCAAGTCGGTTCAGCGTTCAAGCCTTTTGTTTATACGGTTGCTTTTAGCCACGGGTTATTGCCGAGTTCGGCAATCAGCGATGGCCCAATTCAGCCCGGTGAAATCGAAGGCGCGGGAAATTGGTCGCCTGCAAATTCCGACGGCACCTACGGCGGCACCCTGCTTTGCTCGTACGGGCTCATCCATTCACGCAACACCATGAGCGTGCGCGTCGGACAATTCGGCGGCCTCGAGGCGGTGCAAAAAGTCGCGAACGACCTCGGCATTTCGCAAAACGTTCCACATGGTCCTGCCATCTACATCGGCTCATTCGAGACAGACCTGAAAGATCTGACTGCCGCGTATTCTATTTTTCCCAATGCGGGACTTCGCAAGCAGGCTTACATCATCGAGCGCATCGATAATCAGCAGCACAAACCAATTTATCGGGCCGCGCACATCTCGGCACCGGCGCTGGATCCTGGCGCAGCCTGGATGACGTCGCGGTTGATGGAAGAAGTTCTGACCCAGGGCACCGCCGCCAGCGCGCGTTCACTTGGATTCAAACTGCCTGCGGCAGGCAAGACCGGCACCACCAATGATTACAAGGATGCCTGGTTCGTTGGTTATACCAGCACATTGACTTGTGGCGTGTGGGTCGGGTTCGATCAGCCGACAACGATCATTCCACACGGATATGGTGCCGCGCTCGCATTGCCGGTTTGGGTTCAAGTTATGAACAAGGCGGCACAACATTATCCAGCCGTGCCGTTGCAGCCCACCATGCCATTGCAACACACGACGGTCTGTTCGCTTTCCAATCAACTTGCCACCACCGGCTGCATGGCCGCCGGAAGCGCCTACGATCTCGATCTGCCTGCCGACAAAGTGCCAACCGCCGCGTGCCAGATACATGGAGGTTCACAATGGCCGTTTGCTCAGCAGGCCCCGGGTACTCCTGAAAAGGCCGCAACTTTGCCCGGTCGTTTCTTCAAATCGTTCCGAAGACTTTTCGGCGGCCGATAATTACCGTTTGCGATCGGCGTAGTTTACTTTGCGCCTTCGGCGAGCTTTTGGCATTGTCTCCGGAGAAGCCGTACCGCGAGAAAAATTGCGCGAGATACGACTAATTATTTGTCGTCAGACTTAGCGGTCCACACGCAGCTGATTTTGCCATTCTTGTCGAAATGCCACGCGGCGCGGCCGCGCCTGCCAATCTCCATTTGCCAACGATAATTGATTCCCGGAATTGTGGCGGTGAAACTAACAGCGGCCGTTGGCACCACGCCGCAAAAGACCCCTAGCAAAAACGATTCATTTCATTTTGCTTTCGCCAATCGCCCGCATCACCGCATTTCCGTTCCGATTAAGTCGTTGCTTGTTTCACCCACACCGTATCGTGGGAAGCGGCGCCACCGAAAGTACACTGGGGAAAAACCTCACCCACCTTAATCGCTATAGTGCTAGCTGGATGTGTCTGGCAGTTATACTTGCCGGCTTCGACGCATTTTTGGCCTGTTTTGCCTTGCATTCTGGGGTCACCTCCTTCTCTGCGCAGTTCGCGTAACCTGATGGTATCCGTAGTGTTTTTTGGGTAAACAGGTCAAGCTAAATCCGAAGCAAAAGCGTCAACAGACGATTCCAACGCTTTGGCGCTTCCTTGTTCTATCGCGGCAACTGTGTCGGCGGCATTCGATGGATGCCTGTTCGCGAAGACTTTCGGGGTTCGACGTTGAGCGTTCGATGTTTTCGTGAGGCGGCAGAGAAAACGTCCAACGCACAACTTTCAACGCCCAACGCCTGTTCAGGAGAAGTGTCGCCTTATAAACGCTCGTCCTGAAGCCGATTTCAGGTATTTCTCAAAGGCGACAGCCATCTTTTCCTGCGCGAATGCAAAATAGGCGACGAGAATCGACGGCCGGAACTTCTTTGTGTGCGGCGATCGGCCTTCGTTGTGATCTTGCATGCGCTGTCGCAGATCGCGAGTGAACCCTACGTACGGCTGCTTGGGATTAGATTCTGACCTTAACAAGTAAACGTAGTGCATCGAAGGCTGGCTTGCCCGCCGTAGCTTGTCAATGAGTCCGCCTTCGCACAAGGCTACGGCGGACGCTCCCGGCTTCGTTTTCCGCTGCGCTCCAAAGCGAAGGCGGGAGCGGGTGAGGGGAATCGAACCCCCGTGTGCAGCTTGGGAAGCTGCCGTTCTGCCATTGAACTACACCCGCGTTTGGGAAGAAGTGAATGGTGACTGGTGATCGGTGATTAGTCAATATGCCGCGATGCTACTGTAGCGTGCGCTGCCTGCTCGCGATACTCGAGTCCTTAGCGCAGTGAGAATAGATCGCCAATATTTATCCGCTGAGGACAGCGGACGCTACAGCGCAAACAAACGGAAGCGAACAGCGTTTACTGCCACGAAATCACGTCGTCAGCTGCGGTGCCGGCGTTTTTATCGCCCGACCCACCTGCACCGTCGAGACCAAGAGACCATGCGATCACCCCATTTTGGAGATTCGGTGTCGCCCCCGCATTAGCGGTGTAGGGATTCGCCACTTGATTGTTGTAGTCGCCATCGATTCGAATCGTGTAATTATTGCCCCACGGGCCAAAATACTGTCCCTTGTTGGCTGCTGCTGTTCCGATACCCGAGCGCGGGTTTGCAGAGTCCTTTACGTCTGGCGGCGAAATGAAAACAATTTGACGTGTGTTGATGGAAGCGGCAGCTGGACATGATCCTGCCGCGGCAGTGCATCCGCGAAGTTCAGTAAACAGAGTCTCGTTTGTAATTGGGCTTCCGCCTGGACCGAACGTTACGTCAACCGTCCCCGATAGCGGATACTTTCCATATTCCGTGTAAAATGCATTCACGGCGTTGACGATTTGGGTGAGATCATTCTTTGCCTGTACTTGTCTGGCTTGGTTCTGAACTGCTTTGAAAGCAGGAAAGAGCAGACCGATCAAAATCGCGATGATTGCGATAACGACCAGCAGCTCGATGAGAGTGAACGCGTGCTTGTCTTCCTGGGGTGGACGCATGGGGCGAATGCTAGCCGCAAGTTAAACAGCGCGCACGTTAAATCGTTAAAAAAGTTACATGGTTACAAAGGCTGCAACCGCCTTTCACTAATGCATTTGCATTCTCTACATTTGTAACGTTGTAACGCTTTTAACTCTTGTACCTCTTTTAACTAGTCACTTCCATTTCCTCATTTGCTCCGGGAATGGGCATTGCGCGCAATCAGAATTATCCTGCAGGCAAAAATCTTCGTAGATTTGGAGCAAACCTTGCTGATGCGCGACGCTTGTGAGGAATTGTTGGCGGCGCGAATCATTTCCGAAAAGACGTGTCGCAGCTGTTTCGAGGCGTCTATTGGATAACTGTGCCGGCAGCTTTGCGTATTCCTCCCAAATGTGTGTGCTCGGTGCAGTAGAAGCTTCAGCATCATGCGCCAACCAAAATGGAAACAACACGTTCGCCAGAATATCCGCGACACGGGATTCGCCAATGAGCGCCATCTTCTTGGGCGATTCGGCAGCTGTGAGGGTGTAATGGAAATTCCAAAACGGATGCTCGAGCGCCTCAAAGAAATCATTCGCCGCGGCGATGCTGCTCTTACCGGAAGCCCGCTGAAGACGAGACCAGTCGCGCGCCAGGATTGCCAGCGCCGCCAGCCGGCGCTGCGGATGATTTAATGGGCGCGTGCTGCTCAGACGCCATGTATTGGATGGCAAAATTAACCTTTGGAGCTCATCACGATGCGGCCACCAGCCGTCCCACAGTTGTCGCACATATTCGCGTGCAGATTTTTTATAGACGTCGAGATCGGGTGTCTCCAGGAAACCGGCTCCGCCAAAGAGCAATGCCTCGCAGTCGGCAACATTTTCACGCAGCAAGCGCAGCGGGAAGCGTTGTGCGAGCAATGTGAAGGGGAGCTTGTTTTCCTTGTAACCGAGCGCACCGGCGATCTCCTGAAAAAGCGTTTCGTCGCGTCCGTGGGTGTTGATCTTGTTGCGAATCCGATTCGCTTTTTGTCGCAAACGAAATTGTGCTGCGGCATCCAGCACGCTGAATACGCGTTCCTCGGGCAAATCTTTCAGCGGCGCCTGACAGCGTCCCGGCCGCGCCAGTGGAACATTGGCGTTAAACACCTCGGGCAAGGTCGCGGGATCAATGCAAACCTGCGGGACATTGCTGTTCGATGTTGTGCGCGTGAAAAATTCGCGGTCGCTTTTCTCGACAAAAACGTGAAGCACAGTGGCTTCGAACGCCGGATTGGTG
>Ga0193731_1000658_pt1 | contig 10563 bp, 5 predicted proteins | sample U1a2metaG_FD_144920 | JGI IMG/M metagenome (GOLD analysis project Ga0193731, IMG submission 144920) | Soil microbial communities from a riparian zone of the East river system, Colorado, United States - U1a2 | ecosystem: Environmental > Terrestrial > Soil > Riparian zone | place: USA: East River...
ACCAGCTCCTTCTGCAACTGATCAAATTGGGCCTGTGAATCCGTGGCAACGTTTCGTTCAGACATAAGGCGACGTATTTAAACTCATCTCCAACACAAATCGAGTGGTTTGCGTGCCGACTGGAAGTTAGGCTTCGAGCCTGACTCGGCCGGCAGCCTGCCAGGCTGCCGAATCTGGTCTACGAATCAGCACGTTGCCAATGAGCGAAGCGAAAACTAACTGCAGCGAGTCCCCACCCAGGCTTGCAGGCTGACGCCAGTTCGCCTACCACTAACCGACAGCCTAGCAGCCTGTCGGCCGAGACAGGCAGGATGCCTATCTTCCGCGCCGTCCAAATGAATATCCCCGATGGGTTCTGCCGCCGCCGATGGCGCGACGGGCGCTCGTCCCAGATTCCTGTTCAAACAGTGCCGTGTATAAGTAGGGAAAGTTCTCCAACTTCAGTCGCGGAATTTTCTGACCGATGAAATGTTCGATCGCCTGCAACGCGGGCAGTTCCTGTCCATTCATAAGCGTGAATGCGTCGCCGACATTTTGCGCGCGGCCAGTGCGCCCGATGCGGTGCACATAATCTTCCGGATGCTCGGGCACATCATAATTGATCACGTGACTTACACCGGCGATATCCAGCCCGCGTGATGCGATGTCAGTCGCAACCATCACTTCGTATTTGCCGCTCTTGAATCCCTCGAGCGCTTCGATCCGTTCCCGCTGGGTCCGATTGGAATGCAACACCGCCACGGCATGCCGCCCATGCTTGAGGAAGTGCGCGACCCGATCAGCGTTCTGTTTCGTCCGGCAAAAAATCAATACGCTGTCGAAATTTGTTCGCTCCAGGAGCGCCATGAGCAAATCGAATTTTTGTTCGGCTGCCACGGGATAGACTGCGTGTGTAACAGTTTCCGCCGGCGCACGCCGCGCGCCGATTTCCACTAGCGCGGGATCGCGCAACACCCATGCGGCCAGGCGTTCGATCTCCGGCGGCAAAGTCGCTGAGAAAAGCAGCGTCTGCCGCTCTCTCGGGATTTTTTCAACAATGCGGCGCACGTCCGGCAGAAAACCCATGTCCAGCATCCGATCCACTTCATCCAGCACGAGAATTTTCACCTCTTTTAGATTCATCGTGCGCTGTTCGAGCAGATCGAGCAGGCGCCCGGGCGTGGCGACGAGAACGTCGACCCCGCGCTTGAGCTCCTCGCGCTGTTTCCCATAACCGACACCGCCATGCACGAGGGCTACTCGCAAGTCAGTGAAGCGCCCGTAATCCCGAAAAGCTGTTTCCACCTGTGCGGCGAGTTCGCGCGTGGGTTCGAGCACCAGACATCGGAATGCGCCATGCTTCGCCAGTAACGTCAGGATGGGCAGAGCAAACGCTGCGGTCTTGCCGGTGCCGGTCTGCGCCGTGCCAATTAGATCTTTGCCTGCAACAATAATTGGAAAGGCGCGGAGCTGAATCGGTGTCGGTTCGACAAAGCCCATCGCCAGCGTCCCGCGCACGACCTCAGGCGAAAGTCCAAAATGATTAAATGACACGGCTTCGCAACCTACGCAGAAAACCACAAATTAACACCCGCCTTCGCTAAGGCTTCGGCGTGGGCAAGCGAATCAACACGGACTTAGAAAGAGACTGCCCGCTAATCACCCGCCTTCGCTAAAGCTTCGGCGAGGCAGGCGCGAATTCACGCGAAGATCCGGCTCGGCATTTCTTATCTCTTCTATTCGCGTCTATTCGCGTCATTCGTGGGCCAATCTGCTTCCTCTCACCGCCCCAAATCCAAGTGCAAAAACAATCTCGCTCTCATTCCGGCTTCTTCAGTCTGCGGATCTTAATAGCTTTGCTTCTTTGCGGAGCCGCATGTTCGATCGCGACAGGAATCCCGACAACGTCGGGACTGTCTTTCTTCGGCTCCGAGGCACCGGGCACGGTTTCCCATCCCGCAGTCGCGGGACTGACATTTGCTGAACGGGTGTCGTATCAGCGAGCCATCGAGGACGTTTATTGGCGTCACCGCATCTGGCCAAAAGAGCGCCCCGATCCCAAGCCTTCGCTCGATGCGGCGATGTCTCAGGCGCATCTGGAAAAGAAGGTCGCAGATTACCTGCGCAAATCACAGGCACTGGAAGATTACTGGCAACGACCAATCACCGGCGAGCAGTTACAGGCCGAAATGGATCGCATGGCAAAGCACACCAAACAGCCCGAGGTGTTGCGTGAACTCTTCGACGCCCTCGGGAACGATCCATTTGTCATCGCCGAGTGCCTTGCCAGACCAGCTTTAGCCGACCGGTTACTGACAACTTGGTATGCATACGACCAGCGAATTCACGGCGAGCTGAAGCAGCGCGCCGAAGCCGACCTCCTTGCGCAGCCGAGTGTCGCGCAAATGAAGCAGACCAGCGGGACATATAGCGAGATCGAACTGGTGAGAGGCGACACGACCCCTGAAGGACGTGGTCGCGCTGCTCGGCATCTCGCAAAGCTAAACACCAGCGACTGGGACGACACTATGCAAAGCTTGGCCGCGACGTTCAGCAGGGCTGGCGCTGCGAGGCCGAAAGCGTTCGGGGTTGACACCGCTGACCTATCAGCGCACTCCAAAAATGCTGCTGCCGAAGTATTCGGAAGAATACCGATGGGAACACTGAGCTGCTTGCAAGAAGATGAGACGCGTTACTATGCAACGGCAGTGATCGAGAAGGGCGACGACCGCCTGAAGCTCGCTAGAGTTTCATGGCTGAAACAATCACCAGAGTCTTGGCTAGCCAGAAGCCGAAACCAAGTCAGCGAAATGCCAGCAGTCGGTACCGGCTATACTCTTCCCGCAATATCTGAGCTAGGTGGCACATGCATCGATGACACATGGAGGCCTACATCGACCACACCCACCGGCAGGTACTGGCATACGACGGTGTGGACCGGCAGTGAAATGATCATCTGGGGTGGATGGAGCTACCGTGGGGGCACAAATACTGGCGGGAGATATAATCCTACTACAGACAGTTGGGTTGCGACCAGCCTCACGAATGCGCCAGACTACCGATATTTCCACACCGCAGTGTGGACGGGCAGCGAAATGATTGTCTGGGGCGGCTCTGGCCAATCGGGATCTTTGAATAGTGGGAGCAGATACAACCCCGCTGCGGATAGCTGGACAGCAACCAGTCTCACCAATGCCCCCTCTGGCCGAGACCAGCACACGGCAGTCTGGACCGGGAATGAAATGATCGTTTGGGGTGGATACGGTTCTCCCGATCTAAGTAGTGGCGGAAGGTACGATCCAAACACAAACAGCTGGATAGCCACCAGCACTGTGAATGCGCCGACTGCTCGGGCTCGTCACACCGCAGTATGGACCGGCACCGAAATGATCATCTGGGGTGGCAGCGGGGGCTCCGGCCCGGTGAATAGCGGCGGAAGATACAATCCGGTCACCAATGCGTGGACAGCAACAAGTAATGCAAACGCGCCTGACGGCCGATCGGGTCACACTGCGGTGTGGAGTGGCACTGAGATGATTGTCTGGGGTGGGGGTGCTAACCCAGTTCCGTTCAACACTGGCGGCAGATATAACCCCGGCACCGACACTTGGACGGCTACTACCAACACCAACGCGCCGGAAGCCCGAAGCGCACACACGGCAGTGTGGACAGGGAGTACAATGATTGTTTGGGGTGGAGACAACGGCGTCCCATTCGGCTATTTAAACACGGGAGGTAGGTACAGCCCGGCCACGAACAGCTGGACAGCCACGACCACTACGAGTGCACCGTCTGGACGATACGACCAAACGGCAGTGTGGACCGGCAGTGAAATGATCATCTGGGGCGGATTTGACGTGGTCGTCGGGATTACGAAAAGCGGCGGGAGATACAATCCTACAACAGACACTTGGCTGGCTATCAACACCTCGCCTACTGGACGAGGCTATGACACAGCTGTTTGGACTGGAACTGAGATGATCGTGTGGGGCGGAGATGACGAAACTTTGTACCATGTGAACTCCGGCGGACGATATGACCCTAGCACGGATATTTGGACGCCTACCAGCACAATTAACGCTCCTTCTGCGCGAGACACGCACACTGCGATATGGACCGGTAATGAAATGATCGTCTGGGGCGGATTCGATGGCGCGTACGCAGTGAACACTGGGGGGAAGTATAACCCGGGCACGGATGGTTGGATATCTACCAGCACTGTCAACGCGCCCGTTGGTCGATTCTATCACACCGCCATCTGGACTGGAAGTGAAATGATCGTCTGGGGCGGAGATGATAACTTTGACTATTTTAACAGTGGCGGCAGATACGATCCCAGCGCGGACACTTGGATAGCCACCAGCACGATCGGCGCGCCTGCAGGTCGAGCCGAACACACCGCGGTCTGGACCGGTACCGAAATGATTACTTGGGGGGGCTGCGGCTTCGAGTGTTGCTCTTGCAACACCGGCGGCAGATACGACCCTGCCGTGAATACTTGGACTGCCACCAGCACCACCAACGCGCCTGCTGCCCGTGGCGCCCACACGGCAGTCTGGAGCGGTGATGAAATGATTATCTGGGGCGGATACGCCTCTGGCTATTCGAATACTGGTGGAACATACAACCCGGTCGCGGATAGCTGGACGGCTACCAGCACCATCAATGCACCAAGTAATCGAGGGTATCACACGGCGATATGGAACGGTAGTGAAATGATCGTATGGGGTGGATACGCGGGCGGCGGCACGTATCTGAATACCGGCGGGAGATACAGTCCTACGGGAAACAGTTGGCTAGCTACAAGTCTAGTCAGTGCACCGCTTGCTCGATCCGACCACACGGCAGTATGGACTGGCAACGAAATGATCATCTGGGGCGGGGGCCTGAGCACGGGCGGGAGATATTGCGCGGAATCTGGTCCAACACCAACACCTACACCCACGGCAACTGCTACACCGGCGCAAAGCCCGACGCCAACGCCTACAGCTACTCATACTCCCACGGCTACACCTACGGCTACTCATACGCCTACACCCACGCCTACGCCAACGGCTACTCACACGCCCACTGCAACGCCAACTGCCACAGCAACAGCCACGCATACACCGACAGCTACGCCTACACCGACGTCAACGCCACCAACGCCACATCCGGCGTTTTTCAACGGGGAGACTGCGCTGGGTGGCGGCTGGTACTATCTCCAGTTTGCCAACGGCACGCCATTTGGTTACTACAGCTATTTGACTGACCAGCGCTTCATCTACCACATTGACTTGGGCTACGAGTATTGGTTCGATGCCAATGATGGACACAGCGGCATCTTCTTCTACGATTTTATGTCCAACCATTTCTTTTACACTAGTCCGACCTTTCCTTTTCCGTATCTTTACGACTTTAGCCTGAACACAGTGCTCTACTACTATCCCGATCCCAACCGTCCGGGCCACTACACGACCAATCCAAGGTATTTTTACAACTTCGCCACGGGTCAGATCATTACCATGTGAGGAAGTTAGCCGCCGGTGGGAGGCGGTTGAACCGTTAAAGCGTTGAAGCGTTTGGCCGTGTTTGCAGAGTGCAAAGTTTGCCCGGAGCAGAGACACTCAGCAAAAATTAGTGTCTATTCGTGTCCATTCGTGGTTAATAGGAGCTCTATGAAAATGCATGTCACATCCAAAGCGCGATCGATCGCCACCGCAACAGGGCTGCTCTGGCTTGCTGTTCTTCCTGCCGCGCCTGCGGCTCCGCCTCAATATCAGATTTATGACATCGGCGTGGTTGCCGTTGGCGACACCGCTTCACAGGGATTTGGCGTGTCGCATGGGGGAGTTGCTGTCGGCCGTTCGTTACACACCGGCGGCAGCCAGGCGTTCACCTGGACCCTCAACGGTGGGCTCGTTGGCCTGCCAAATCTGGCGGGACGCAATTATGCCGTGTCGAACAGCGCTAACGACACTGGCAGCGTCGTGGGGACTGCTGCGACCACAGCCTTTGGCTCAGGCCGGCTGCCGGTGATTTGGCAAAACGGCGTGGTTTCGCAGCTTCCACTGCCAGTCGGCGAGACGCTCGGTGATGCGAACTCGGTCAACGCTTCAACGGTTGCGGTCGGCTCGGTCGACGGCGGAAGTTTGCAGCGCGGGGTGATTTATAGCGGTGGCAGCGCGACAATCATCACGCAAACGACGTCGAATGGAAGTTACTTTGTCACAGCATTCGGCATTAATGATTCAGGCCGAGTCGTGGGACAGGGCATCGATCCAACCAACGCTGCACGTAATGTTGGGATCGTCTACGATATTGGCCAGAGCATGGCGTTTGAAGTCGGCGCGTTGCCGGGAATGAATGGCGCGCTCGCGTTCGGCGTGAGTAACACCGGTTACGTGGTCGGCTCGAGCATGCTGAACCAGGGGTCGGGCCTGCCATTCATCTGGTCGGACCAAGGCGGAATAGTTGCCATTCCGGTCGCCACAGGCACGAGCCAAGGGTCCGCGCGCGCGGTGAACTCGGCTGGTTGGGTGGTCGGAAACGACTCGTCGGCATTTTCGATCCCGTTCCTTTATGATGGAACGGCCACCTATCGCCTTGCCGATCTGATTCCTCCGAACTCAGGGTGGGACTTATCGATGAACACCTCCTCGTCGGCCCTGGGCATTAGCGAGAATGGCATCATCGTGGGCACTGGTGTTCACAATGGCGAGACTCATGCGTATGCGATGGTGCCAGCATCGGCGACACCCACACCTACACCCACGCCTACTCCCACATCTACTCCTACACCAACACCCCCTCCCACAGCTACACCCAGTCCGACACCCACAACCACTGCCACACCTACAGCTACTCCGACATCTACACCGAGACAGGCTCCTACGCCCCGGCTGCGACCCACTCCGCCGCCGCGACCGTAGATGATTGGGTAGCCCGCGTCTCGCGGGCTGGCAATCCTGTCGGCTGCGCGCGCGCCCGCGGAGCACTTCTGGGGAGCACAGGCTGCCAGCCTGTTCTTTTCGGCAGCCTGCCGAAAAGCTCTTTGCACGTTGTAACCAAAGTGGCCTTGTCGCCTGCGGTGCTGTCGTCGGCAAGCTGCCGACGACTACAGGCTGGCAGCCTGTGCTCCCCAGAAACGGACGTCACGTTGCCGCCAGACATCTTGCACAAATTGGTGTCGATTAGTGTTCATTCGTGGTTAGGAAGTGCATATGATGGCTAGAAGCCATCTCTCCTTGTCCATGAATGAACCGCATTACGAGGATCAGCACGCGCCGCTGAGTTATCACGGCGCGCGCCGCATCGTTTGGCTGGTTTTCTTGCTGTTCGTTGTGTGGTTAATCCTGCGCGCGCTGGAACCGATAATCTTGCTCTTCGCACTGGTCCTACTTCTTGCGATGGTCCTGAACCCGATCGTGGTCTGGCTGCAGAAACATCACATCCCGCGCTTTATCAGTGTGATCCTGCTGATGCTCGCGCTCTTCGCTGTGACCACCACTATAATCCTCTTCGCGATTCCGCCTCTGACCAGACAAAGCCAGGAACTGGTGCGAAGTGCACCAAGCGTCTGGCAGGGCATTCGGGTCCGTATCGAATCGCTCACAAAAAATTATCCACAAGTTCGCGAGGCCTTGCCGCGCACGGATGAGATCGCAGGGAAAGCCGGGACAACCGCCGCTACGCTCGGGAATTTTTTACTAAGATATACGCTCGGTTTGGTCGGCGGCGTGGCGAGCTTTGTGTTCGCCGTTCTGTTGCTTATTTTTGTGTTGGCCAGCCCGCGGCCTCTGGTCGCCGCGTACCTGGCGCTTGCACCCGACCGTTATCGCGAGCAAGCGCATCGCACTCTTGCCCGGCTCATGCGACAAATGATCGCATGGGCGCGCGGTGTCGCCATCAACGGCGTAATCACTGGCCTGTCGATAGGCGTATCGCTTTGGCTGATTGGGGTGCAACCGGCGCTCATGTTCGGCGTGTTCGCATTTCTCGGTGAATTTCTCCCAAACATCGGCGCGTTTCTCGTTTCCATTCCCATTCTGCTGGTCGCGCTAAGCCTGGGCGCAACAAAATTCTGGCTGGCTCTCGGCGTGATCGTGGTGGTTTACCAGGTCGAATTGAATGTTCTTGTGCCGGGCGTTCTCGGCAAAGAAATGCGATTGCATCCGGTCAACATTTTGTTCTTTACACTGGCAACCGCTACCTTGTTCGGGCTGCTGGGAGTTTTTCTGGCCGTCCCCGCCGCCGCGCTGGTGCAGATCGTGATTGATGAATTCTACTTGCAACCCCGCAAGGTGGATTACGCAGCGCTCCACCGGGAAGCAGCAGCGCTGGTAGAGGGAAGGATGTAACTGCGCCAAAGGCGCATTTGACCGCTAGGCCGCCACAGGCTCTTCCCTAATCCAAAAAAGTTGTCACCAAATTTTTCTAAGATTTCCTTTTTTCCAATCTGCTCATGAGAGATAATCCGATTTCACTTGCACCTGTGCCAGCGCCAGGAAGAACGGGAGGGAGTAATAGACAATGCTAAAGACAATACTCACTACTTTGGTGCTCCCAATAGCTTTGCTTTTCGATCCGCCTCCCACTGCGTGGAGTAATTCCGCGAAAAATCCCGACAGCCGCGCACCGACCGGTACTCTTCAAAAGATGATTGTGGAAAACGGAAGCGTCACAATTGATCTCGATCTCAACCGGTCGAACGGAATCAAAGATTTAAAAAATCTTCTTTGCTTTCGCGGTGAGCGCGTGAGAAAAAGTAAATGCTTGGCTTGACTAAGCGCAACCAGAGGAATCCACCACAATGTCAAAGTTAATGCTTAGCGGTTTCGTGCTCTCATTGTTTCTATTCTTAACCCTATCCCAGGCGGACTCGCGCAATTCAGCGATAAACAAAAATCCCGACAGCCGGGCGCAGACTGGAACGCTCCAGAGGATGATTGTGGAGAACGGAATGGTCACACTGGATCTCGATCTGGATCGGCTCAACGCAGACGGCTCGCTAGCTGCAAAAGTAGTCCAGTTGCGTTTTGCTGTAGCGGCCAACTCCTTCTTCAACATTCTTGTGTTTAACGATCTTCTGCGTGGCCCGGAGCAGGGGTCCATGGCGCTTGTCCCGCAATACTCCACAGAGCTGCCCTCGAGGCTCACGGCGTCCATCAACCAGCTCGTCGTGGAAAAACTTCCTTCATCCGAGAAGGCCGACCTCGCCATCCGGGATGCAAAAACAGGCTTCACGTTCTTCAACATCGAAGGGCACCAATACGGTTACGATGCGAACGGGCAGTTGCTAAATGTCCAGAATGGGCGGCTTCTGATCTCGCAAGACTTTGCCAATGCGCTCGGACGGCCTTCAAATGTCGGTTCCCGGGTTGGAAAAATTTCTATTAGCGCAAAGATGCAACCAATCGAGGTCACGCAACTCATCAATGGTGAACCCAAGTCGATGGTCATGCCGGCGCTGCATGTGCCGCATGTGCCGTTGCCCGGAACGACCCCTGGTCCCGACGTTATCGTGGGCGATTTGCCCGCCGTGCAGCAGTTTGGCAGTGCCGGTACGCAGGTGGGTGTTGCGGTCGCAACAACTTCCTGTAACGCGGGAACCATCGATCTGGATTGGTTTGCATTGCCAAACACCGATCATCCCGTCATTCCGCAAAATCTGTATCGGATGAGCGGTGGCGACGATAACACCGAGCGGTTCGAACAAATTGGCCAGTCCTGGCTTAAACATGCGTTCACTGCATTGACCCAGAACGTCTGTGGCTTTGGCTGTAACGGCGTAGGCGGGTCTCATCTTGGCTCCGGGTGTTCAGATCCGTACTCTGCCAGTTTAAATGGAACCCAAAGCGGCATCGGTTCGCGCGCCTGGGTCAATCCCTTCACCGGCGCTTTTCCATCGACCGCGAACAACCACAGCAGCCATTCGCACGACGGTGTATCGCATCGGGTGAGGGTTGAAGCCGATGATCTGAACCAAAACCTGAATCCAGGCGCGACGTACTTCGCCGAAGCGCAGTATGTCACTCCCCACGAGTACACATGGTGCCAGGCGCATCCCGGGGAATGCAATATGTACAACAACGTTTCTTATCGCCAGTTCAGCGTCACCGGCACAACGAGCTTCACATTTTCTCCTCTTGGCTCCACGGTCTGGAGGCGACCGGCTTTCATGGCATGGACAGGCGCGGCACTGAACCAGATCGAACCTGATCCGGGCAATGATGGGCTCTGCTTCATAGCTTACAAAGTGACCAATCCAGCTGCCGGCGTCTGGCACTATGAGTACGCCTTGTATAACGAGAATCTGGACCGAGCTATCCAATCGTTTAGTGTGCCCCTGGGGTCAGGTGTCAACATCACTAACACCGGATTTCATGCGCCACCTCAGGAGCCCGGCTGGGCCAATGATGGCACGTTTAACAATCAGGGTTATAGCAGTGCTCCCTGGACTGTGACTCAGGCGGCCGATTCCATAACTTGGAACAGTGAAACATTTGCGCAGAATCAAAACGCAAATGCGATTCGCTGGGGCACACTTTATAATTTCCGGTTTGACGCCGATCAGCCGCCAGAAAAAGCAACTGCGACGGTCGG
>Ga0193731_1000659_pt1 | contig 10538 bp, 10 predicted proteins | sample U1a2metaG_FD_144920 | JGI IMG/M metagenome (GOLD analysis project Ga0193731, IMG submission 144920) | Soil microbial communities from a riparian zone of the East river system, Colorado, United States - U1a2 | ecosystem: Environmental > Terrestrial > Soil > Riparian zone | place: USA: East River...
CATGCGCAACAGTTTGTGTGATCCATTCTGTTTTTTCACCGGCAGTTGTTTGCCATTGCTGTTGATAATACTGCATCGCATCATTTACAAATTGATCAAAGGCAATGCCGGCCTGTTTTTTCACTGCTCCCTGGAAAGGATAGAACAAAGGTTTGAAACGAACGGCATCATCTGTTACTTTACGCCAGAGATCATCTCCGTATTTTTTTCTTCCATAGGCCACCAACAAATAACCGAGATCATAATGATCGGGAACATAATCGCGCAGCGAACCGTTGCGCATTTTCATATAACCGTATTTCCTGTTTGCAAGAAATAATGATTGATAGCTTGATAAGAATAAAGGCAATGCACCCCTGCCCTGTTGCGTTAGTTTTGTTTCATTGAATACCGCATCGCCTTCAAAGAACCAATCGGGAATGGATGCGGCATTGGCAACCAGTTGTCCCTCCTCCCCTAATATAAATGTTGCTGCTTTCGATAATCCTTTATTAAAATTACTATACTGCTGCACATGCCTGAATTCGTGAACTGCCAGGTTATCTGTCCAGCTTACTGCACCTGATGCAAATGCATTTTGCGGCGAAGTGGTATAGAACTCACTCCGGTAAGGCGCCAATCCTACATACCCATTGGATATCAGCGTTTGATTCCGGATAACGATACTGACCTTACGGATATCATCGCCAATGGTGTGCGCATAATTTTTCTGCAGGGAATGTATAATAGTGGCGATGCGTTGTGCTTTTGCATCATATCCTTTAGGGAAGATTACTCTTACAGTATCTGTATTGATCTGCTGCCATTTAAAAGTAAAAAGGCAAAACAAAAAAGAATGCGCTTTTCCATGCGGGTTAATTAATTTTTCCTGAAGGTAGTAAACAAGCTGTGAGCTATTCTTAACTAACAAAAAGGACGCCAAATAATGACGTCCTCCTATGTATTTATTAAACACATTTTATATTACAATTACATAGCTGCATCAGTAAGATGGATCTTGGTCATCTGTATATACTGGTTCTGCAATTGGTGCACATACTGTATATCCGGGTTATGGCGCCTGTCTTCGCGGTACCAGATCTCCATTGTAGAAAAATCACCCGCTGCCGGTATTACAATACGGAATGATCCTTTCAGGTACTTTACCGAACCATCTTCATTTACCTGTTTCTGAAAACTGAGTTTCAGTAAAGCGTCTTCGGTAAGATCAATGGGATACAGGTGATCCGTGTCAAACCAGAATTCCTGTACATCCGTTTGCACGCAAACCTGTTTTTCGTCGCCGTTCAACCGGACCACTTCCCCGTTCCACATTTTTCCGTCATACTCGGCATTTACATAATCGCCGATCCTGATGTCGCTGAATTTAATCATATGGCAATAGATTTTAGGATGATAAGTTAGCAATTTATTTTGAATTTTAAATGTTGAATTTTGAATGATGCTACTGATATTTTCATTCAACATTTAAAATTCAACATTCAACATAGTTTCACTCCGCCCAGCTCATAGTATACCCCGGGTTCTCTATCTCCAGCGCATATTCGGTGAGTTGCAGGGGATGAAAAGTATCTACCATAACAGCCAGTTCCTGTGTTTCTTTTTTACCGATACTTTTCTCAACAGCGCCGGGGTGCGGGCCGTGAGGAATTCCTGCCGGATGCAGCGTGATCATTCCCTGCGTTACATTTTTGCGGCTCATAAAATCGCCGGCCACATAATAAAGCACTTCATCACTGTCTATATTGCTGTGGTTATACGGCGCGGGAACAGCATCGGGGTGATAATCATATAAACGCGGGCAGAAACTGCAGACCACAAAATTATTTGCCTCAAAGGTCTGGTGCACCGGTGGTGGCTGGTGAACCCGTCCCGTGATCGGTTCAAAATCGTGGATACTGAATGCATAGGGGTAGCAGCAACCATCCCATCCCACCACATCAAAGGGATGATGGGCATAATGCAACCCATACAAAATGCCTTTCTTTTTTGTTTTGATGAGAAAATCGCCTTCCCGGTCGATGGTAGCAAGGTTTTGAGGAGTCCGGATATCCCTTTCACAATAGGGCGAATGTTCCATTAACTGCCCGTATTTACTCATGTATTTTTTGGGATAACGGATCGGGCTGAAACTTTCTACAATGAATAACCGGTTATGAGCCGTATCAAAATGAATTTGATAAATCGTACCGCGCGGAATAACAAGGTAATCGCCATATCCAAACAGCAATTCGCCGTATTGTGTCAGCAGTTTACCACTGCCTTCATGCACAAAGATCATTTCATCTGCATCTGCATTTTTATAGAAATGATCCTGCATGCTTTCCTGTGGTGCGGCTAATACAATATGGCAATCGTTATTCACCAATACCGCTTTGCGGCTTTGCAGAAAATCTTTTTCGGGTTTGATCTGAAAGCCTTCAAGGCTGCGGTGTTTGAGCATTTTTTCTTCGGCTACTTTGGGCATCACATTCACCGGTTCATCTGTATGAATGATCTGTGTTGGTGGCCAGGTATGGTATAACAGGGAATAATCATTACTGAATCCTTCTGTTGAAAATAATTGTTCAGAATATAGGCTGCCATCCGGTTTACGGAACTGCGTGTGCCGTTTATGCGGGATGGTGCCGGAGGTTTGATAGTGCGGCATAAGAATTAATTAGGAATTAATAATTAGGAATTAGTAATTAAGAAGTCCATGGACCATAGCCGATGGACGATAGACTACTTCGATAATTGCAGGGAGAGCATGAGGAAATAATATTTCCAGATGCGCTTATCTATCCAGTAAGTGAAATTTCTGTGGAGAGGCATGGTGATCGTTGTGTGATAAAGTTACGGAACTTATTTTGAGGGCTGATTAAAGTATTTTTTCACGCAAAGGCGCTAAGGAGCAAAGGCGCAAAGTTTTACAGGAAGGTTTTTCTTTGCGCCTTTGCTCCTTAGCGCCTTTGCGTGAAATTCTTTGAATGTAAAGATGCCTACCTCGCTACAACGATCTTGTATTTAGTTCCTTTGATCTTTTCATTTTGCACCAGTGGGAGCAAAGTTTTTACCTTGTTTTTTTTAACCGCTACAAATGCGTTGCGGTCTTTTACAATGATCAAGCCGATCTCATCTTTTTCCAGCCTGCCTTTTTGTGAGAAGAAGCCTACAATATCTACTTTATTCAATTTATCTTTTTTACCGCCATTGATATAGATGGTTACCCATTCGGCAAGTTTGGGAAGTTTGAGTCCGGCAGGTATTTGCAGTTCTTCCGGTTTCTGGCGGATATAATATGGAAGTTGTTCATCGCTATGAATTAATAAGTAAGCAGTACCCGTTGCTTCCATACGCGCTGTACGGCCATTGCGGTGTGTAAATTCGGCTTCAGTGGAAGGAAGATGGTAATGGATCACATGCTTCATTTCCGGAATATCCAATCCCCGTGCGGCAAGGTCCGTGGCAATTAAAAAACGTACGCTTCCATTCCTGAATTGAATCAATGTTTGCTCGCGTTGCATCTGTTCCATACCGCCATGAAAAGCGGCGCATTCAATTCCTTTCTCTTTTAGTAAAGTGGCCGTTCGTTCTACCGCATCTCGATGATTACAAAAAATGAGCGCAGGTTCTGAACTGATGAAAGAAAGCAATTCAACGAGGCGGTTCACTTTATCTTTTTCTCCGGAGATAACAAGTTTTAGTGTGAGTGCATCTGTGTTTGTTTTCTCATCAATATAATCAAGTACCGTAAGATCATCAGCGGCTCCCGCAAATTCGGGAATGGCAACGCTTGCTGTTGCAGAGACGAATATTTTTTTATTGAGTTTTTGCAGTGAACCGAAGATGTAAGACATATCTTCTTCAAAACCAAGCGCCAGTGATTTATCAAATTCATCAAGTACCAAAGTAGTTACTGCATCGCGTACAAATGTTGCGCGTTTGATATGGTCGGCGATACGTCCCGGTGTTCCGATCAATACGGCAGGGGGTTCTGTTAAATTCTGTATCTCCGTCTGCATATCATGGCCGCCATAACAGCAACTTACTTTATAGCCTGTTGCCATTTTTTTCCATACATGTTCTATCTGTATCGCCAGCTCTCTTGATGGAGTTAGAATAAGGCATTGTACTTTTTTTTCGTCCTCCTTCAGCATCTGCCATACAGGTAATAAAAAAGCCAGTGTTTTACCTGAACCGGTTGGTGATAAGAGTAATACTTCTTTTTGGGAGAGGATCGCTTCAATAGCAGTCCCCTGCATCGGGTTAAGGGAGTTGATGCCTAATTCAGCGAGTATTTTTGAAAGGGATTCATTCGATTGCATGCGCAAAGGTAACTTTCCTTGGCGTAAAATCTTCGTGTTACTCCTGGTTCAACAATCTTACCAGTTCTTCAACTTCTTTTTTGTCATTAAACTCATGCAGCACGATCCTTAACCGCTCTTTTCCTTTTGGAACAGTTGGATACAATATAGGCCGCACATCTAAATTATTATCCTGCAATAAAGCAGCTATTTTTTTTACTTCTTCATTACCCGGTATCACAACGATCTGGATGGGCGTAGTGGAATGCAGTTTCTCATAATGGATCTTTGCTGATTGAAATTGTTCAATCAATTCATGCAAATGTTTTCGCTCTGCGTTCATGCCGGGAAATATTTCATAGCTCGCCCTGATCAGCGCTACACTATGTTCCGGCAAAGAAGTAGAGAACACAAAACTTCTTGCAAAATTGATAAGATAATCACGCAATGAACGGGAACCCAGTATAACCGCACCATGACAACCACATGCTTTCCCGAATGTATGCACTCTTGCAAAAACATGGTCCTGCACCCTTTTCTCCTGTTACACCCGTTGCATGCGCTTCATCAATGATCAAATGCGCATTATTTTTCTGAGAGATATTTACCAACTCTTCCAACGGGCACAGATCGCCGTCCATGCTGAACACGGATTCCGTTACAATAAATATTGTTCCGGTGGCATGTTCTATTTTTTTTTGCAGGTCATTTATATCATTATGCGCAAAAGAAAATGCATTGGCAAAAGATAAACGGATGCCATCGCGGATGGATGCATGGCATAAATGATCGTATAAAATGGTATCCCCTTTTTGCGGCACGCTTGAGAGCAAACCAATGTTGGCATCATATCCGGAATTAAACAACAGCGCCGTTTCTGATTGATGAAAAGTTGCGATCTGTTTCTCAACTTCTTCTATCAATTCATAATTGCCTGATAAAAGCCGTGAGCCGGTTGAACCGGTTGATAGTCTGGAACCGTTGGCGGGATGGAGTTTGTGATTTTTTACAATTCCGAGATAATCATTAGAACAAAAATCTATTTTGTCTTCGGGCAGGCGTAACTGACGAAAAGATGAACTGTCTTTCCGCTCATTTAATTTCTTATTTAAAAAATCATCCGGGTACATGTGTCAAAACTAAAGGATTGTGGCAGATATTTGTGCAATCGTCCATGGACCATTGTCTATGGTCCATGGACAAAAATAATTATGGAACTTTCCGAACATACAAAAAACATCCTCGGCCTGCATCTTCCCACCGATCCCCGCTGGGTTGACCTGGCGAATATTTCATTGGAAGCCATCCTTACTGATCATGCCTATTGCGAGCAGAAGGCTGCCACTACCTGTATTACTTTGATACAGCGGTATTCTGATAAAGAGAAATTGGTTGCCGATCTCGCCCCGATCGTTTCAGAAGAATGGGGACATTTCAGGTTGGTACTGAATGAGCTGAAAAAAAGAAAACTGACACTCGGCAAACAACGGAAAGATGAATATGTAAATAAACTGATTGAGTTCCAGAAAAAAGGCGGAAGCCCCGAAGATCGTTTACTGGATCATTTATTAACAATGGCACTCATAGAAGCCAGGAGTTGCGAGCGTTTTAAAAGATTAAGCGAAGGTTTACCCGATGCCTACATGCGTAATTTTTACCGCCGTTTTATGGAAAGTGAAGCGGGGCATTACACCTTATTCATTGAACTGGCAGAAACTTATCTTGAAAAACCAAAAGTGAGAAAGCGGTGGAAAGAATGGCTTGTTTATGAAACAGAGATCATGAAAGATTTGGAAGTGAGGGGTGACAGGATACATTAAACGATAGTACTATAAAAATATGGTTTCCTCAAAAAACAGTAAGGTTGGCCTATCACAGTCATTTTTTTCTAAACTTTGAGACATTTTTTGGTATAATTTCTTAAACCTTAGTAGAAAAACAACCGCTACAGTAACCAACCTTATTACCTTATTTACGATCGCGAAAAATAAGGTAATAAGGTTGATTTTGCATATCTGGTTCTTCTCTACTAAGGTTTAAGAGCGATTCACCACAAATTCGAACATAGGCTTTAAACCTTAGTAGAAAAAATGAATTCTGTGAAGAATAACCTTATTACCTTATTTCGTCCGCCTATTTGTCTATTTGCAATGTTCCTTGGTAAAACTTTATAAATTCTGCATATTCTTCAGCAAAACTTCTTCTAAGATGATGGGCACGCTGATTGTATATGTATCTGCAAACCCTGTCAACATCTGATTTTGATACCGAAAAAGCAGCCGCAGATTCCTGCCAGTAAAATAAACCATTGCACAATTTGTTTTGATTGATGAATTGTTGGGAACTTTCTGATATTACTGAAGCCAATCTCGTTTCTGATATTTTGGGGGATCGCGATACAAGAATATGAACATGTTCAGGATTCGCGTAAATAGCATACAATCGGGAATCGTTATTATTCACAATTCCTGTCATATATTTTTCAATTCTTTCACGATTTCCCTCAGAAATAAGTCGCTGTCTATTCAGCGTGGTAAAAATAAAATGGGTGTATAAATTGTTGTATTCTATTTTCATACTTATGAGAATAAGGTAATAAGGTTGGTTGCTCTGACTGTTACTTTTCTACTAAGGTTAAAAGCCATAGTTAAAAACACTGACTTATTTCCTGCCTACTTTTAACTAAAAATGTATTCATTTCCAAAGTCAAAAATAAAAAAATATAGCACTTTAAAATCAGGTATTAATACCCTACGGCCAATGTCATTAAGTTAAGGAAATCAACAGCTTCCTGTCTTCAACCTTAGTAGAAAAATGAATGTATATGTGCACAACCTTATTGACCTTATTGACCTTATTGACCTTATTGAATCACGAACCCAGCAGACTGAACGCTGAATATCCTGTTATCGTGTTTTAAAGGTCAATAAGGTTGATTTCCGATTATACCTGTTTACTACTAGGGTTAGAAGCTCATAAAGTAAGTTGCTTTGTAATATCATTCACAACAGTTTCTTAACTTCTATACAACTAACCGTTGATCTTAGCAAAACAACGATATGCGTTAGGGGGACTTAATGACATTGCCCATCGGCATAATCGCTACTTTTCAATATTCTTACGGGAACATAAAAATGTTATGTGGAAGTAACCGAGATGGTCATTGTACAAGTATTTATTTTATCTTTTCAAAATAGGCCAACTCATTCTCAAAATCCAGGTCAGGGTATATTGATTGAAGCGACTTTGTTTTTGCCAGATAAGAAGCCATAAACTTCTGATGCTGCTCCGTTAAAAAATTAAACGGCTTATGCTGAAACGCAAGATTGATCTCAGCTATCTCCTTCATTAAATTCCTGGTATCCTCGTTCATACAGGCCGTTGTAAATTTCTCCCACACGTATTGTGTTGCCTGGTAATTGGGGTGTACCAGGTCCTCGGCATAGAAACGGTAATCACGCAGGTCATCAATCACTAATTCATAGGCGGGGAAATAATACAGGGATTCATATTGTTCAACCAGTTGATGTACCGCCTGTATCAGTACTGCTTTGCTTCGGTTGTTCTCTATCACACCTTCACGCAAATGCCTTACAGGGCTGATCGTAAAAATGACCTGAACACCAGGATTGAATACAAATAATTTCTTGAGTGCATTATTTAATATCTCCACAACCTCTTCTGTTTTCATCAAACGTTTTTGAAACCAGTTGGCGGGTGCTTTATGGTTATTGGCGGCCACACTTCCCGCAACTGCATTTGCGGCTTCGCCGGTTAAAGTGTACAGCCATGCAGAACCCAGCGTTAGTAAAAGATGATCGGCACTTTTTAAATATGCATGTGCCGCAGAAGTAGATTCATTTATTTTTTGAATACATTCTTCAGCACCGGTTCCCGAAAAACGGCTATGATGTTTCCAGCTATGCCAGGTTTCATTGTGCTGAAAGATACCTGACTCTGTGATCCTTTTATCATCAATATAAGTTCCGATTGCTTCAGCTACGCTTACAGGATTAAATAAAATACCATTGGGATTTTCGAGTACTGTGAACTTATGCTTACGTAGTTTTTCTCCAATATTCTCTGTAAAACACGAACCCATCAGCATTAATTTTTGCTGATGATGTATGGAGCGCTGTGCTTTTTTGATATCAAATTCAAAATGAAATTTCATATGCTATATAAATATTTCAGTTACCATACGTAAGCTTTTTTCCAGCGCCTCTTTATTCAACCCATTTAATAAACCCTGTTCTTCAAAATAAGCTATCATCAATTCCGTATCCATATTGCCTACCAATTCATCCTGCGCCATGGGGCAACCGCCGATACCTTTTAATGCACCATCAAAACGTTTGCAACCGGCGGCAATGGCTGCATCTAATTTGGGTTTCCAGTTTTGCGATGAGGCATGAAGATGCACGCCAATCGTTGTTTCAGGGTATTGCGGGATCAATATTTGTAATGCAAAACCAATCTGTTCAGGTGTTGCCAATCCAACTGTATCTGCCAGTGATAAAACAGGTACACCCCGGTTCACCATTTCACCGGCCCAATGCAAAACTATTTCTTCATTATATGTATCGCCATAAGGATTTCCAAAACCCATGCTTAAATAAACAACCAGTTCTTTTTTATTTTTAACACACAATTCAAGGATAGACTCTACCCTTTGCACACTTTCTTCCATGCTGCTATTGGTGTTTCGTATTTGAAAAGTGGGAGATAAAGAAAAAGGAAACCCCAGGTAACTGATCTCATCATACACCACCGCTTCTTCTGCACCACGTGTATTGGCTACAATAGCTAATAATTTTGTATTCGTATTGGCAAGATCAAGTTTGGTAACCACTTCTTTCGTGTCTGCCATTTGAGGGATGGCTTTTGGCGAAACAAAACTTCCAAAATCAAGTGTATCAAAGCCAACGCCCAATAATGTATTGAGGTATTTTATTTTTTGATCAGTTGGTATCAAACGGGGCCAGCCCTGCATGGCATCGCGGGGGCACTCAACAAGCGTGAGTGGTGAGTGGTGAGTGGTGAATGATGTTGCCATACAAGTAAACTAATAAACCAGGAAACTAATAAACCAATAAACTATTGCCCCATCCTGTGCTTCATTGCTTCGTACAATATAATCCCTGTTGCCACAGAAACATTGAATGAATCAAACGCCCCTGCCATAGGAATTTTAAAAAAATGATCTGCCGCTTTTGCAAGGTGGGGTTGCACACCTTTTCCTTCATCCCCCATAATAATACAACACGGATCTGTGAAGGGAAGTTCGAATACATTTTGTTCCGCACGCATTTCACTGGTAAACACTTTTATGCCGTTCAGGTGCAAGGTATCTACCGCTTTTAACAGGCTGTTTACACGGCAGATATGTACCTGCTCCAACGCACCGGCGCTGCTTTTCATGGCCTCTTCATTTAATGCGCCCACACCTTTGTCGGGTATGATGATGGCCTGCGCACCGCAGCACACCGCACTGCGTGCGATGGCGCCGATATTGCGCACATCTGTTACACCATCTAACATAAGAAACAAGGGAAGTTCACCATTGGATACCACATGATCTATCACCTGTTGCAGGTCCATGTATTGCACCCTTGCCACAAATGCCACCAGGCCCTGGTGATTGGCTTTTGTAAGGCCGTTTAATTTTTCAACAGGCACCAATTGTATCGGCACGTTTTGATCCTTTGCTAATTTCCGGATCGTATTGATCACATCACCGGCTGTATTTTTCTGGAGCAATATCTTATCAATCGCTTTACCGGATTGCAATGCTTCAACCAATGGTTGCCGGCCGATAATCAATGAATTTTGTTTAACAGGCATCTGCAAATGTATTACTTCAGTTTTCCTTCTGCTAACAGGAGTTTGATTTTTATAATAGCCGCTACACTCATCGAGTCTGTGATCGTTCCTTCTTCAACCATATTGTACGCTTCATTGAATGGTATCTTTTTTACCACCAGCTGTTCTGTTTCTTCAGGTTCGGCTTCATGCTGCAACAGGTTCCTTGCCAGGTAAACAATGGCAAGCTCATCGCTTACAGAATTTGATAAATGCATCTTTAACAGCGGTTGCCAGTTACGGGCCAATAATCCCGTTTCTTCCAGCAGCTCGCGTTTGGCGTTTTCCAACGGATCATCTTCTACCAACGATCCTCCTTCAGGTATTTCCCAGCTATACGCATTTAACGGGAACCTGTACTGACCAACGAGATAAATATTCATTTTCTCA
>Ga0193731_1000660_pt1 | contig 10526 bp, 10 predicted proteins | sample U1a2metaG_FD_144920 | JGI IMG/M metagenome (GOLD analysis project Ga0193731, IMG submission 144920) | Soil microbial communities from a riparian zone of the East river system, Colorado, United States - U1a2 | ecosystem: Environmental > Terrestrial > Soil > Riparian zone | place: USA: East River...
GCGGGATGCGCCACGGCCTCCGCGAGCGATGCGACGCCGCCCGACGAACGCATCACCAGCGGCTCGGGCAGACCTTCTGCAGCCACTCGCTGTCCGAGTGCGTCGAGGTAGCGGGCGACGATTGGCCCAAGATAGGCGTCGGTGGCGGTCGTGGACGCGCGCTCGTACTCGCGAAACTCGGGCGAGACCTCGTGCGAGGCGACGACTCGCGCGTTCGGCAAGCGCCGGCGCAGCTCGTCGGCGACCGCGCGCTCGTGCTCTGGATCACGAAACGAGAAGAGCAGGCAGACCGCGACCGCCTCGGCGTCGATCTCGGGAAGCGAGTCGAGTTCGAGCGGTGCGATCATCCCGTCCGGCCCGACGCGCTCCCGTACCGCGAAGCAACGCTCGAGAGGAACCAGCGGCGCGGGATGCTCGGCGCAGAGCCGGTAGAGCTCTGCGCGGTTCTGCCGCCGAAGGTGCAGCAGGTGCTCGAAGCCCTCAGTGCCGACGAACGCCGTGCGCGCGCCCTTGCGTTCGAGGAGCGCGTTCGTGGCGACGGTCGTCCCGTGGGCAAACCGCTCGACCTGCGCAGCGCCGACCTCCGCCGCTGCCGCGAACACTGATTCCTCCTGCCGGCGCGCGGTCGGAATCTTGGCCGTCCGCAGCTCGTTCTCGTCCGTGAGCAAGACCGCATCCGTGAATGTGCCGCCGACGTCGACGCCGAGGATGGCCACGCGATGAAACTACAGCCGTGAGCGCATGGAGTGCTGAGATCCCGCTCCTCGGAGCCGGCGGCGAGCCGGTCGATCTGAAGCGCACGCTGCTCTCGCACGGCTTTGTCGAGCTGCCGCCGATGCAACTCGACGAGGACGTTCCCGCACTCGAGTTGACGCTGGCCGTGAGCGGCAAAGCACGCACGATCGGGATCCGCCCCGGCAAACGCGGCCACGCGCGTGTCGACGTCGCCGGCCGCGCACCCTCGGCGCGCACAGCGGAAGAGCTGGTCGCTCGTGCGAGGCACGTGCTCGCCCTCGACGAGGATCTCTCGGACTTCTACGAGCTCGTCGCAGAGGATCCCGAGCTGTCCTGGGTCGCGGCGGTCGGCGCCGGCCGGCTGATCCGTAGTCCGAGCGTCTTCGAAGACGTCGTCAAGACGATCTGCACGACCAACACCGCGTGGTCGGCGACGCGGCGGATGGTGACCGCACTCGTGGCCAACCTCGGCGTGGCGGCGCCGGACGGCCGCCACGCCTTCCCGACGCCCCAGGCAATGGCCGACGTGGACGAGGACTTCTACAGGGAGGTCGTCCGCTCGGGCTACCGTGGTCCCTACTTCCGCGCGCTCGCGACCGACGTTGCAGAAGGACGGCTCGACCTCGAGGTGCTGCTCGACCCCGAGTTGCCGGACGACGAGGTCTCAGAGCGGCTCCTGGCACTGCCCGGCGTCGGGCCGTACGCGACGGCGCAGATCCTGATGCTGCTCGGCCGCTACTCGCGGCTCATCCTCGACTCGTGGTCGCGCCCGAAGTACGCGCAGCTGAACGGCCGTAAAGCGGCCGACAAGACGATCGAGCGGCGCTTCCGACGGTACGAGCGGTACGCCGGCCTCGCCTTCTGGCTCTACGTCACGCGCGACTGGGTCGCCGAGCCAACCGGCATCAAGTAAGGCGGCGCCGGGGTCGCCGGCGCCGCCTTCGGGGGTGGAGAGCCGGCGAAACGGAAGCCGAAGAACATCATGCTGATCCCGATCAGCTCCCCTGCGTAGACGAACGAGTAGGTACCTGCGCGGGACATTCCGGTCGAGAGAGCCACGACAAGCGCCCCGGCGCCGATCCACACGTTCGTCCGCACGCGTTGGCGCCGCAGGATCGCGAGCAGGGAACCGCCGACGAGGAAGACCGTCCCGAAGGAGTTGAGCGCGATCGCCCAGAGAAACACGGTTCCTTGCAGAGCCGAGTTCGAGGGCGGACGCACGCCCGAGGCCGCCGCCAGCATTCCGTGGTCGACCGGAGCAAGCGCGACGGCGACGACCGCCGCGACCATCGCCACGAGCAGTGCGCCGAGCAGGAGGTCGCGGGCGCGCTGCTTCAGCAAGAGCCAGGCCGAGCCCGCGCCGAGGAAGGCGACCGTGAGCACCCCGCCGGCGGCGTAATACGCCTTGAACAGGCCCTCCGACCAGCCGGCCCGCTGGGCCGCGGCCTCGCACGCCGCTGCGACGGCGAAGCAGGCGAAACCTGCTCCCCAGAGCGCCTTTTGCCCGGCAGGTTTGCGCAGGAAAGACGTCGCGAGCAAGCCGGCGAAGAGAAGCGCGACCAGCGCTGCAGCGAGCGGGAGCAAAGCGTGCGCGACGGTGGGCGCGGTCCGCGTCGAGCCCGAGGAGATTGCAGTGACCGGTGATCCAGGTTTCACGACTTGTAGGTAGTCGTAGACGCGCCCGCCGAACATTCCCTCCTTCGCTGCGACGAGCTCGTAGCGACCGGGGCGCAATGCCCGGCGCGGCGCCAGCGTCATCTGGGTCGGGCCGCGCCGGCGGAGAGCGAGGGCGACGCTGCCGCCGCGATCGAGGTCGTAGAGCTGGTAGGCCGCCGGGCTGTCGAGGGCGGCAGCCCGGATGACGAAACCGCGCACCTGGCGCGAATGCACCCTGAGCGCGTCGCTTGGATAGTTCAGCTGAGGATCGCTCCAAGCAAAGAGGGCGACGTGCCCGCGAGGGGTCTCTAGGAACTGCCCCGTGATCTCCTTGGTGAAGCGCTGGTAGCTGTAGCGAACCGAGCCGCCGCCGACGCCGGCGACCGCCGCCACGAAGGGGAGCGAGACAAGCAGGAGGGCGATGGCGCCGGTCGCGACGCCGATCCTCGCCCGGTAGCGGGCGCGGATCTCCGCACGCGTGCGCGGCTTCCGGGCGCGCTGCCGGTGACCGCCGGGCGGCGGCCCGTCGAGCAGTCGCCGGCGGCGCGCGTGCGCGCGATAGAGCGCCGCGCTCGAGAGCAGCGCCGAAACCGGCAGCCAGGCGAGCTCGACCTTCCAGCCTTCGGCCCGCAGCGGCCCTTGCCCGTACGGAGAGAACGCGACCGGGATGATCGCCCAAGCCACCGCCGGCCCCGCCATCAGGAGGATCGAAGCCGTGAACGGGAAGCCGGCGAAGAGCCAGCCGACGCCGGGAAAGCCCATCAAGCCGAGCGGCAGCTCGTAGCCTGCGAGCGCGGCCGGGCTCCGCCGGCGCACGCGCCTCGGGATCTTGCCCGTGTAGAGGCTCGGTAGCGCCGCGAGCGCCCGCCGGCCCTCGTCGCGCTGCCTCGCGGTCATCGACAGGGCGACCTGCGAATACGACCAGAACCCCGCAAGCACGGCGAGGGCGGCCGGAACGGCAACGAGAGCCTCCCAGGGCTCGAGCCCGCTCACGGCTGCCGCATAGGAGGCGCCTGCGGAGACACGATTCGCCTCGACGGCGGAGAACGCGACGCCCGCCAGGTAGTAGGTACCGACGCCAGCCCCGACCGCGATGACGACGAACCGGGCACGCCGAAGCGGCAACTCGGCGCCGGCGCTTCGCAGGGCGGCGAAGACGAGGCCGATCAAGAGCACCATCAGGCCGCCGAGCATGTTCAGCTGTGCGTGCAGGTTGACGATCACGTCGCCGGCCTGGCCGCCGCGGTCGAGCAGCTCGTTGACGGCCGGAAATGCCTGCACCGGTCCTTGCAGCGTCCCGAGCGCCAGTGCGGCGCAGCCCGCGAGAACGAACGGCCGCAGCACGCTGTCGGAGCGCCAGACCGAACGCACGATCACGGCCAGCAGCAGCCAGAAGGCCGCGAACATCGCGATGCCCGCGCCCATGATCAGGAACGGATGCAGCGCCGTCGCCTCTTCGGCCTGCTCCGGTGTCAGGCCTCGGTTGACGACGAGGCGGCCCTCGTGTAAGCCGAGGTAGAGCGTCACCGCGTAGAAGGCGAGCGAGCCTCCGAGCAGCGCGAAGAAGCACCGGTTTACGAGCTGTCGAGAGGGCTCTACGCCCCCGGCCACCCCCACCAGGGCGAACAGCGCGCCCGCGACGAGCATCGTCAGGCCGGTGACGAGGTTGATGTGCGCGTGACTGATCGGGTCGATCCAGTCGCCGGCGTGGCCGGCTTTGTAGAGCCAGTCCGCGTTCGCCGGCTGCACCTGGATCACGCCCTGGACGGTTCCGACCGTCAACGCGGCGGCGCCGGTGGCGAAGAACTTCCAAAGGTGCCACTGCGGCTTCGGCACCTTGATCAGCCGGGACTGGAAGATCGTGAGCACGACGTTCGTCGCGAAGCACCAGTAGCCGAGCCCCATCACACCGGCCCCGATCCCGGTCGGCACCTTGTACCACTTGCCCATGTGTTCCTTGGCGAGCTGGTAGTCCCAGCCGTGCTCGACGAGGCGGCCGATCGCGATCCCGTTGCCGATCAGCGAGACGTAGAAGACGAACAGACCGAGGACCGTGAACCAGAACGCGCACTGGGCCAGGCCTTCGCTCGTAAGCGGCCTCTGGACGATGCGCGGCAGCACGAGCCAGCAGAGCCCGGTCGCGAGCAGCGTCCCGCCGCCCACGATCATCACGTGCGTGTTCGAAAGGTCGCGCACGAGGTGGCCTGCGTAGCCGGTTCGCGCCAGGTAGTCCGCGACCCACGGCAGGTTCTTGACGACCATGTGCAAAGAGCCGAGCACGAGGAAGAAACCGCCTGCGATGAAGTACTTCGCCGTCTTGCGGTCGTGAGCGCCGAGCTCGTCCTCCGAGTACGGCTCCGTACGCACGGGTGGGGCCTTGCCCGGGACGAACTTGAACATCGCCGCGAGCACGACCGTGAAGAAGGCGACGTAGGTCAGGAACTGGAGCGACGTGAGGTGCTTGACGTACACCGGCGCGCGCCTAGCGCAGGCCGGGCTCGAGGAAGAAGACGACGAGCGTCCAGCCGAGGTAGAAGGCCATCAGTACCGCCAGGATGATCCAGGCGCGGATCATCGAGCGGCGAGAGTGACGGACGTCCTCGCCGACGTCGCGGTAGCCGGCTAGCGGGCGAGCCGGAGCGGGCGGGCGATCGGGCTCTTGCGCAGCCATCAGAAGATCTTCTCCATCACGAGGGTCGGCTGGGCCGTGAGTCCAGCCACGTCGTGGAGCATCCGCTCGAAGGTGTAGCCACGCTCGAGAAAGGCCTCGAGCTGCTCCGGCGTGTCCCAGGTCGTGTAGCAGTGGATCCGCACGGCGCCTTCGGCCTCGGCGTGGACGAACGCCTCGAGCTTCTGGCAGCCCGGGTACTCCTGCACGTGGCCCTTGAGCGCCTGCATCGAGGCGAAGACGCCAGGCCAGGCGTCAGCCGGGATCGCCGCGATCGTCAGCGACGACCAGGAGACGTACGGCAGGACCGACGGGACCGCAGCCTCGGTCGCCGCCATCAGAACTTCTGTCCCCAGACGAGGTGGCCGACGATCAGCACGACGGCCCAGCCGGTGACGAGCACCGTGAACAACAGGAAGAATCTGGTCGCCGGCCCGGCGGCCTCGCTCGTGTAGCCGCCGAACTGGTCGGTCGGATAGATTCCCCGCTGCCGGGTCGAGCGGTACTGCCAGAGCCACCAAAGGATGATCAGGGCGAGCGCGACCAGGAAACCCCAAAGCCAGGCGAGATCGAGCCACTTGACATGCCACGTTGCCGGGGCCTGCCATGTCTGTTGGTGCGACTGCAGGTATTCGTAGTACTGGTGCGCCTTCGCCGGCGAGTCGCCTCTAGGCATTCCCATCGGCCCACTCCTCTTCGTCGAGCGCCCATTCAGGCGTGTAGTAATCCTCTTCCTCCACGAGCAGCGGGATCCCGCCCATGCGGTCGAGCTCCTGGAAATGCCCGGCCTTCCAGGCGGCCAGGAACGCGACCAGCGCGAGCCCAGAGAAGATGAAGAAGGTGTCCATCATCCAATCGGCCATCACCCAGCGCGCCTGCTTCGACTCGGGCTGATCGTGGGCGAGCGCAACCGCGGGTAGAGCGAGCGCGACAAATGTGATCAACGCCAGGCTGATGAAAGCTCTCTTCATCGTCGCGTGCAAAGCGAGGCGACCAAACCAGCCCCGCGGAAAATGCGCAGCATTTTTCGCGGCCAGGATCATTGCTGTCCCGGCACTGTCGGTGGGATCGCCTTCTGCGTCTCCGACGGCAGCTTCTCGCCGCGCCCCTTGGCGTCGCTCCAAGCCCGGCTGAGCATGTCCTCGTAGAGAGCCTTGATCCCGTTCGCGGCGTCTTGCAGCGAGAGCGGGGTCTTCCCGTCGTTCAGGAGCAGGTGATCCTTGGGGGCTAGGCCCGGCATGACCCGCATCGCCTCTTGCATGAAGGGATCCTTGATCGCCTTCTTCTCGAAGCTGATGTTGCCCGGCAGCGTCTGGTGGCTCTTCGTCCAGGCGAGCAGCTCCTTCGACGGTTGCCAGACGATGTAGTCCTTCGGCTCCGGGTTACGGTAGGGCTTGAGTGTCCCGTTCGGAATCGTCTTGATGAAGAGGACGACGCGCCAGATGTCGTTGACGCTGAGCCGGTCACCGAAGTTTTCCATCGCCGTTCCCGGCCAGCCGCGCAGGATCCGGTAGTAGAAATCGCCCGGGCCCGTGTCGCCGCCGCAGCAGGCGTCATCTGCGCTCGTGAAGTCTGCCGGCGTCGGCGAAAGGAAGGACGCGCCGGGCCCGCTGCCGTTGCCCTTCAGCCCGTGGCAGCCGACGCAGCGGTCGAGGAAGACCTCCTTGCCGCGCAGCAGGTTCGCCTCGGTCACGGGCAGCGGGTCGCCCGCGAGCCAGTAGCTGCGGTCGATCTGAGCCAGGTTCGGCGCCTCCTCGAGCTGGTTTTTCGGCGGTGCCAGGATCTTGTCGTTCGACTCGAGCGGCGGCTTGTGCGCCCCTTGGAAGCCCGTGTACGGGGGCGGGAAGCCCTGATTCACGAGGACGACGTGCTTGGCGTACAACTGGCCCGCGTAACGCAGTAGCCCGGATTTGCCGCTTCGCTGCTCGACGAAGGCGATCAGCTGGTCTACCTGCTTGTTCGAGAAGAGCGACTTCATGTCCGGCATCAACGACCTCGGGTCCATGTACCGCGGGTCGTAGAAATGCGCGGACTGCCAGTCGTCCGGATGCCAACCGGACTCCTGCGAAAGGTCCGGCCCGGTGCGCTCGGTCCCGAGCAGGTTGGGCGACTGGTCGGAGCCCCAGAAGTCGCCCGGCGCCGAGATCTTCGGATAGAGGAAGTAGAGGCCCTCCCGTACGTCCTGCGGGCGCGAGTAGCCGGAATGGCAGACGTAGCAGCCGTTCTGGGCGAACAGGTTGCGGCCGGCGAGCGCCGTCGACGACAGCGGAGCCCAGTCGCTCGAAGGCGGCGGATCGAAGGTGTGGATCGGCAGCCAGACGACGATCGCGACAACCGTGAAGAACGCCAGCAAGCCGCCGACGCCCGCGACCAGCGGCGTGATCAGCATCCGCTCGTGCGGATGACGGACCCAGCCCCGGGGTACTCCCGGCGGGGCGGAGCCGGGTGCGGCCGGGGGTTCTCCTCGCTCCTGCTCGTCCATCAGCCGACCACCGGCGGCGGCGCGATCATCTCAGCGACCCTCAGCGTCTCGAGGCGCTTGCGCTCGGCCGTGTTCGTGAAGATCGTCATTCCGATGTTGACGATCTGGACGATCCCCGAGAGCACGATCATCGCCCCGAAGATCCCCCGCGCGATGTAGTACGCGTGGAGCTGGGGCAGCACGTTTACCTCGGGAATCCCCTCCTGCCAGCTGAAGCCCTGCTGGAAGCCGGCCAGGGTCAGCACGCTGAAGAAGCCGGTGAAACCGACGGTGACGAGCCAGTACTGCCATTCGCTCAGGCTGCGGCTGTAGAGCGGCTTCGCGTAGACCTGGGCGACGATGTAGTCGATCACGCCCATGCCGAGGATCGTGAAGGCGCCGAGCAGGGCGAGATGGGCATGCGCGACGACGAAGTTCGTGAAGTGCGTCAGCTTGTTGAACGGCTGGATCGCCTCGAACGCTCCCTGGATGTTGACCAGGAAGTAGAAGAAGAAGGCGGTCATCGTGAAGCGTAAGGGCAGGTTCGTGAAGAACCGGTCCCAGTTGCCCTTCATCGTCCCGAGAATGTTGATCGTGAAAGCGAAGACCGGGACGAGCAGCATCCACGAGGAAACCTCGGCGATTGTCTTCAGCCAGGCGGGAGTCGGCGACTGGAGGATGTGGTGATCCCCTACTCCCGTGTAAAAGAACGCCATCCCCCAGAAGCTGATCAACGAGAGCGTGTAGCTGTAGAGCGGCGTGTTGGTGACGCGCGGGACGATGTAGTAGGTCAGCGCGAGCAGCATCGGCGTCAACCAGAGGCCGAACAGGTTGTGGGCGTACCACCAGTTGAGCATCGCGTCGGAGAGGCTGCCGCCGAGGGCGCCCGAGGGCGCTCCCCAAATGTGACCCGGGCGCCAGATCACGTTCCCGATCGCGTAGTCGACGGCGAGCCAGAGCGGGCTCGCGATGAAGAACCAGACGGAGACGTAGATCGGCCGGATTGTCCGGATCGCGACCGTCGCGAGGATGTTGACGATGTTGGCCGACCAGATCACGAGCAGCGCGATGTCGATCGGCCAGATGAACTCTCCATACTCGCGCCCCTGGCTGTGGCCCGTAAGCAGGGCGATGATCCCGAGCAGGTACATCACGTTCCAGGCCCACGCGCAGATGACGCCGAGCCGTTCGCTCCACATCCCGCGCGTGCCAACGAGGCGCGGAAGCATGTAGAAGAGCGCGCCGAAATACATCATCGTCAGCCAGGCCAGGATCACGCCGTTGACATGCGAGGGCCGAATGCGGCTGAACGAGAGCCACGAGTAGTGACTGAACGCCTCGGGAGTCACGAACTCGGTCGCCAGGACGAGCCCGAACAGGTCGACGACAGTCAGCCAGATGATCGAGGAGAGAATCCAGTGCTTGGCCGCTGAGTCCGGGAACGGCGAGCGGCCGATCGCCCTTGCCCGACCGGTAAGTGGCGCTGGCGCCTCCGCAATCACCGGCTCCTCCCCGGTCACCGCGGTGGGCTCGAGCATGTGATCGCGCCCGGAGGTTTCCCCCATGCGAGTCTGAAATTACGAGCACACCTGGTTTCCGCGCCAGGCGAATGACGAAATTGTCATTCGCAAGTCATCACCAAAGTGCGTTAAGGTCGCGCCTGGCAGGGAGCAGGTGCGGATTCTCGTCGTCGAAGATGAGCCGAGAATTCTGGCCTTCGTCTCACGCGGGCTCGAGGCCGAAGGCTTCTCAGTCCTGGCGGCGCGGGACGGCCAGGAGGGGCTGCGCTTGGCCAAAGCGGAGCGTTGCGATCTCGTCATCCTCGATCTGCTGCTGCCGCGGCTCGACGGGCTGAGCCTGCTTCGCGCGCTCGACGCGACACAACCCGATCTGCCCGTCGTGATCGTTTCCGCCCGGGCCGACATGACGACGAAGCTGAACGGCTTCGGGCTCGGTGCGCGCGACTACCTGACGAAGCCGTTCTCGTTCGACGAGCTGCTTGCGCGGATTCGCGTTCACCTTCGGCGCCCGGACGAGCGGACGAACGGCCACGTCCTCCACGCCGGCGCGGTCGAGCTTGACATCGCGCGGCGCCAGGCCAGGCTCGGCGAGCGGGTCGTCGATCTCTCCGACCGCGAATTCAAGCTTCTCCACCGCCTGCTCGAGTCCGCGGGCGAGGTCGTCAGCCGCGAGCGATTGCTCTCAGAGGTCTGGGGTTACCACTTCGATCCGCGTTCGAACGTCGTCGACGTCTGCATCCGCAGGCTTCGCAAGAAGCTCGGGCCCGGCTCGCCGATCGAGACGGTTCGCCATGCCGGATACCGCCTTACTGCGGCGTAGGGGCGTCGAGCTCGGCTGGGTCGCCTTCGCGATTGCGAACCTGCTCGCGATGCTGCGGTGGGAACGCTGGGAGACGATCCCGTTCCACTTCATCTGGGTCAGCCTGACACTCGTCTACGGGTTCCGGGTTTGGCGGTCGAGCGCGACCGCGCTGACGCTCGGATTCGTGATCGTCTCGACCGGTACGTTGATCTTGATCGACATCTCCCGGGGCACACAGGAGTGGGGCGAGCTGACGGAAGCATGAACAGCCACGGCTCGCAGGAAGTCGACGTCGCACTCGACGAGCTCGGTCGGATGGAACGGATACTCGAGCGCCTACTTCTGCTTGCGCGCGCCGACCAGCCCGACTTCCTCGAGCTCGAGGAGATCGAGCTCGACCACTTCCTTGAGGACGTCTTCATGCGCTGGTCGGAGATAGCCCCACGCAACTGGCGGCTTGGAGCGCTGGCGCCCGGGACGCTTCGTGCGGATCCGGAGCAGCTCCGGATCGCCCTCGACGCTTTGCTCGAGAACGCGGTCAAGTACACCGACGCCGGAGACAGCATCGAGCTTTCCAGCCGCTCGACCGGGAGCAAGGTCGTGATCGAGGTCGGCGACGAAGGGATCGGCGTTCCCGACGAGGCGCACGCGCGCATCTTCGAGCGCTTTGCACGCGCAGACCCG
>Ga0193731_1000661_pt1 | contig 10522 bp, 8 predicted proteins | sample U1a2metaG_FD_144920 | JGI IMG/M metagenome (GOLD analysis project Ga0193731, IMG submission 144920) | Soil microbial communities from a riparian zone of the East river system, Colorado, United States - U1a2 | ecosystem: Environmental > Terrestrial > Soil > Riparian zone | place: USA: East River...
CAAGTCGGCATCGAGGAAAACCACAGCGTCACCATTAGCCTGATCTAATCCCGCCCGATAAGCAGCTTGTTGCCCAAAATTGCGAGACAGTCTAATAACGCGCCAACGGGATAACCGCGGCAAGAGTTGGAGAAGCTTCTCTTGGGTTTGATCTGAACTGCCGTCGTTTACCACGATGAAATCAAAGTGAAAGTCCGACTCACTGGAGAGTTTTTGCAGCCGCTCGATGAGAATGGGAATCGTGTCCTCCTCATTCCAGACAGGAATAACGATTGAAATGACTTCTTTGAGTGCAGTCATAAATTAGTGCTGACCGTCGTACAATTGCTTTGGCGTTTGCCTGGACACGTTCCAGGGTGTTTTCATTCTGAAAAAGTCGGAATTATTGGCCTAGGTGGGCGAGAAATGGATCGATGCTCTTCGCCATCGAGAGAACACCCAACCACAGAGAATTGAAACCCATACAACGACAGCAGCACTGCTGAAGACCCTGGCAGACTTTCCTTCCGGGGAGAGATCGTAACGTAATTCCGCCCGGTGCGATCCCGCGGGAAGAATTATTGAGACCAAACCATCCTTGTCGAGCTTGACACTACCCGGGAGAAGTTCTCTGTCAACCCTTAGTTGCCATCCAGGCCAATAAAAGACGGCAATGCGCGCTTCCGAAGCGACGGATGATGCGTAGTGATATTCATAAACAGCTCCTCGATGGGTATAGCTATCACACATAAGATCGCCAGATATAACGGTGAGACGGTTTTCCGGGATTGGGTGCTTTTCAAGAAACTTCGGATTCAGATAGTCCCCATGCACCCATTTCGGGAGGAATTCCTGAATAGCACTACCACCATAAAGCCCCTTTCTCTCCCATCGGCGATTCCATTTCTCTAGCTGTTCGGGGGACATCTTTCTTATGACCTGAGGCATTAAGATCATTGGGAGTGTCGGGATAGCAAAGATCACGGCTAGCCCCGTGAGAATAGCTGGATGAATCCAGCGGTCAATTATTGGAGATGCCATCGCGGCAGCGCCCGCCCCAAAAAAAGCGGTGAAAATTAGAAGACGCCATGGAAATTGAAGGTAGCGGAGAAGCGCCGGCGTCTTTCCCCAAGGCATTTGGGGAGACATAATAAACAAGACCAGGGAGGTGAAGACGAGAAACAGAACAAGTCGTTGCCTTTGGTGAGCTCTTAGGCCTTTTTGGAAGACGGCGAACGCGGCGAGTAATACACAAATAAGCACGGCAAAGCCGAGGTTAATTCCAAGGGTATCGTTTGGACCGGGAATGCTTGCGCCATAGCCGAGGGCCTCGAGGAAATGCTGGCGCCAATAGATGGCATGAGTATGAAGCCCTTTGGGAGTGCCCCACATCGCCGCTACGTCGCCGGAATGTAGCGTCAGCTTCGAGAGCTTTAGCGCGGGATACCAGAAAAAGGCGCTCATAGCTGTGCCTAGGAGTCCTCCGGCCGCGACCGTGAATGGCCATTTGAAATCCCGCGCTGTGAGCATTGGATAGGCGGCGATGAAAATACTGGCCCACAATGCAGTAATATTGTGACTGAGAAGAAGACAGGCATACATTAGGCTCACCAACAGTACTCCTGGCCAAGGACCACCAAGCAGGGCGAGGCCAATGTTCTCTCGAGCCGATTACATACACGAAAGCGTAAATCAGCAAACCGCTAAGGTAGAGTGAACTGTAGAAGCTGAGCTTCGTCGCCAGTCCGTAATCCAGTCCAAAGATGAAGTGGAAGACCGCTCCGACATAGAATCCGAGCGGCCCGTACAATGTGAAGTAAGGATAACCATACCCGAAACAGTAATCGGGGGCCCAAGGTACATGACCGAAACCTTGCGCGGCCCAAACTTTGGAGATTTCATAAACATCGACGACGGGGAAGAGCATGTAGTGCCCCCACCACATGTAAACATCCCAAGTTGGGAGGGTCGCCACCAGGATTATCACGCTGTAGATGGAGACTGATAAAAACACCGGCCTCTGCGGAGCCCAATGCCACAGGCGAACTCCCCTCTTTTTCTCCGTGCGCTTCTCTGATAGGACTGGCGCCCTTATTTCGGGCGACTGATCGCTATTTTGCATGATCTATTGTGATTCGAATTGCGTCATCGATTGATAGGTACGCCTGTTTGTAGCAGAGTTGTCTCGTTTGTTGCAGACCGAAATATCAGTTGTCTCGACTGACATCTAGTTTAGCTAGAAGCTTGGAATGTCTTTTTGCGTACAGGCGAAATTCGTATGTGGAATCGAACTGGATCCAGGCAATGTTCAATGTGCCTGAGGGGCCGCGTCCCAGAAAGACTTCGGGGGATCGGTTGACTTTGACGTAGAGATCCCCTGTCGCTTCATCTCCTGTGTTCCAGGTAATTACGGTTGTTCCAAGCGGTTGGTCCGGGTCGCCGGCTGGAACTGGATTGGGTTCGGCGAACAAGACAGGTTTTGCGGGTGAGCTCTGGGTTGTATGTCGCCGTGCGCCATCACACGTGCTTAGGAAGAGACAAATCGGGAAACCCAGCAGCAGAGCCGCGCAACGCACATAATGTGTGCTGTTAGTCGCTGACCTATACGGAGTTTGAAAAGACTCACCCATAACATGCCAAAATCATCGGTTAACTACAGTCTTAGCCAGTAGCCGCCGTGATCCATCCTTGGAATATAGCCGGAACTCGTAGCTGCTTCCAGCTGCAATCCAACTGACTTCGACCGATCCGGTCGGTTCATCAGCAAAAAGCTGTTCCGGTCCGCCATCGCGCGAGACATAGACTTCCGCATCATCTCCGGCCAATGTTGCCCACGAGATTTTAGTACGGCCAGGGCCAGAGCCGACTGGAACCGGGTTCGGATCGGCGGCAATTGTGGCGGTCCTTTCTACCCCGCTTAAGACGGCGGTTTGTACCGGAGTTGCTTGTTGTTGTGAGTAAAGCCGAAATTCATAACGCTTCGCCGGTTTGATCCCATCAAGGAACTTGAGACCTGATTGCCCGCCAACGAAAACCTCCTCGGCGCCGTGATCAACTGTCAATGTTACATGACCTTCCAAGCTGCAACATGTATTCCATGAGATGGCAGCGCGGCCGAGTTGACCGGCTGGCACGGAAACCGGATTGGGGGTAAGAAAGAGGACCGCTTCGCAATCATTACGAAGCTTCTTGAAAGAATAATCATCAACCCAGATCTTCCCGCTCGCTGCCCGAGCGTGCACGACAGCGTACTTACTGTCCGTAGGCGCTCGAATTGTGATACTCGACTCCTGCCATTTCTGCGCGGAACGGACGTCAGCGAGGGTGATAGTCGGAACATTAAGGTCGTGCTGGTTCTCGCTCTGCCAGTCTAGTTCCAGACGTAGTGTTCCCAATTTGGAGGAGTTCGCCCTTTGGTGAACACTGAGCCGGTAGCAGTGACCTGCCTCGACAGGTACCGGTGCCGATAACAGGAAATCTCTTTCGGTCACAGCACAAGCTCCCCTGGCGCTGGCAGAATACTTGCCTGTCCGATCGATTCTTGGTTTACCGACTATTTTCCATCCCTGGACGAAAGTTGCGTCGCCCTCTTCGAAGTCTCCGTTGGTAAGCAGCTCTCTGCCCTCCTCGTTAGTTCCACCGCCGATTTGATAGACGTGAACTCCACCCAGAACAGCGATTTCTTTCAAGCGCGGGCTTGCCTTAATCGCCGATTCCAATGTGTCCCACGTTTGATAGATATTCCAAAACGTGCTCCCGGCCCGGTAAAGACTTTCATCGACAAGAACGTACTGTGCACCCCATCCGTAAAGTAGATCTAAGGTTGAAGGAGAGGGAAACGCGCTGAGCTCACTCCAGAATGCAAGACTCGGTGGATTTTGCGCGTTGCCCATGATGATTCTCTTCCCAGTTAACCTCGTGGAGTAAATGGCAGGTCCGCCGTAGCCGTGTTTCGGTATCGGATATTCCATGAATGCAAATTTGCCGGGCTGTTTCGAAAGCCATTCATCGACCGGGCGCTGCGCGACGGGGCTCATTTCTGCGGGACGCGGAAAGAAATCAAAGACGGCGAGCCCCATCACAATGGCAGCTACTCCTAGCTGCACGCTGTTGTGTGCATGAAGCCGCTCTTTCATCCACCCGAGGAGACGAGCCAGCCCGGCGGCTGCGAGAAGGCCTACTGAGAGCTGAACGAAGAAGCCGAGCCGAGCCCACCCACGAAGATTATTAAAGCCAGGAAGCTGTTGCAGCAGCAGCCCGGGAGCGGGTATAGGTGACAAAGCTACGTTGTTCGTCTGTGAATTCAAAGGAGATGGATGAGTGAAGTAGATTCCCGGGCCGAAGGAGAAAAGCAGGCAGCCTAGGGCCATCGCGATCAGTGCGACAACGACGCGGCGACGGCGATGAAAGGCGCCTGCGGCCGCGAGAAACAGGGCGGCGGCGCCGAGATAGAGTTGCCATTCCGATTGCCAAAGACCATTCGCTCCGTTGCGCCAGAGCTGACTAACCTGATGACCCCATAGAAAGTGCGTTTCCGGTGGAATAATGTAGTCGGCCACCGCAGCAGCGAAAGCCTGCGACTCCCCAGGTCCACGGTAATCCACCACCGCTCCGTGAGTCGCAAGATAATAAGGGATCAAGAAAGGCAATACGAAAGCCAGAGCAACGCCTGCGGAAATGAGGCCTAGCTCCAGCAGATGCCGAAGTTCCTTTGCCGGTGCTCTCCAGTGGATTCGAAAGGCAACGTAGAACGTCGCCGCGATCGGAACCATGAAGAAGTAGTACCACGTTGACCAGGCAGAAAGCCCAAAAAATACGCCGACGAGGATCGCGTTCTTTGGCCGCGGCTTTGAGATCAAGCGTTCAAGATACAGAAAGAAAAAAGGTATCCACTCGGTCGATACGATGGAGAGATGGCCCTCGGCGTGGGCAAACCGATAGGGACAAAATCCAACAATGATTCCCGCAAGAACCGCGGCCGCACGGTTCGCCCACAACTCCCGCGCCAAGAGGTAAACTCCAAATGCGGTTAGGACAAACGATCCCAGAATTAGAAAATTATAGGTGAACACCTCCCCGAAAAAGTGCGTTAAGGGCGAGAACAGAAGCACGGTCCCGGGAGAAAGATCCTGGTTCCTGATCAAACTGTAACCAAATGGAACGAAGACGTCCGGATCAAAGAATGGCGACTTATGAAGATCAAAGAGAGCATGTGCAACGTACCAAAGCTCCCAGAGGAAATGAAAGTTGTCTTCCGGTCCTCCCATAACCCTAGTGCGGAGAAACAGGACAGCAGGATAAGTCATTGCTATTGTCAGAAGGGCGTATAGCAGTAAAACCAATGAGTTTTCAAAGGCATGTTTCAGCCCACCTTTTGCGTTCGCGTAAGCTGATAAGGACTGCGAGTTATTCACGTAACTTGCCCGCAGAAATTGCTCACCCTTGAAGTTTCAGGGTCATCCAGGAATTCGAGGTATGGATGGGAACCAACCAAATAACTTTGGTAATTAAAGATTAGATTACTTCGCTTTTTCGCGCGACGGCGATAAAACTAAGACCCAATGGCATTGGCACTTTGCCAAGCAGCAGGCGCTCGAAGGCAAAAATCGATCTGAGCACAGAGTTAAACGGCGGCAATCTTAAGTACCTGGCGCGATCTCTTTCAAAGACCTTTGCTGCCAATATTCGCCACATTGCCGCAGGCGCGAACAGGATTGCGTTCAGGTGGCTCAATAATTCGAGCCGAATGGAAGGCTCGTCAAACAAGGAGCGGAACTGCCTCCTGGAATAGCGCCGAAAGTGGTGATGGTCCTCATCGAATTTTGTCCAGAGCCACGTATGAGCAGGCACGGTGCAGATCAAGATTCCTCCGGGTTTTAGCAGACTTGCCGCCACCTCGACAGAAGCGCGGTCATACTTCAGATGTTCTAGGACGTCGAGCATCAAAACCGCATCGTAACTTTCTCGCGAGAGAGGCACATCCTCTGGAAGAGTTCCTAATTTTGCCGTTATAACGTTCCAGTAGGTGAAGAACAATTCGGTGTCTGGCCACGAACCACCAGTGTTCCTGCTCCGCTGCGAAAATTTCGCCGTAAAGTTCGTCGCGCATTATTTAGTTCCAATTAGTTCGATGTACAAAGAGGCGCGGGCGGGATATGAGGATCCTTGCTTAAGGCGGTTCAACATGTAGCAACTTGCCGAGCGCGTCGCATCACTCCGGCTCCGCTGAGGTTTCCGATATTGCAATTTTACGGACTGATTGAATCTCTGGGAAATCCTCAACCTTGTTGTCCGAGTTTCCCTCGGCATTGCTTGGAAGGATCGACGATCGGGCTGCCTTGGTTGCATCATCGATTGTCGCGATCTCCGGATGGGAAGCCCGCCATTGAGAATACGCTGCCACAACTTTTTCGAGATGCCCATAGCCCAGCGACACCTTGCCAGGAAACAATTTTGCCTGGATTGCGGTTCCCGGGTTTGCCAATTTCCAGCGACGTGAAGAACGCAAACGGGCTGCGGCGTTTTCAGCATCATCCAGCAAACGCGAGAGTTTGCGGGTGTTCCAAAGCTGTTTGCGCAATCGATCTGTCAGCTCCGCGATGCTCCGCTCGTGCCGCTGTCGTTCCGCCCGATATGAGGCCTCCTGCTGAGCATGTTCCGCCTGCGTTCTCCGGAGCTCCGCGCGATATGAGGTTTCCTGCTGAGCATGTTCCGCCTGCATTCTTCGGAGCTCCGCGTGGTATGAGGCTTCCTGCTGAGCATGTTCCTTTTGCAACGTCGCAATTATCTCCTTGGCCCGGTGATATTCGCTATCAACAGTCGCTACATATCGGACCCGTTCATAAAACGCAGCTTCCATTTCCTCGGCTGCCGCAGGCGAAGCCTCGAGCGGCTGCGGAGTTTCCGTCATTTCGGCGGAAAGTTCTGTTGCCCGCTCGACGAGCACCGGATCGGTTTCGGGGTCGCCAATTTTGAAATCAGCAGGAACCTTGGAGCTGTTGATCCGTTCCTGTAGAGGCTTCAAAGAAGCGGTGACATAGCGTTCGCCGACGAATTTGAGGACGGAGCGCATCGCGGTTTCAGGCGCATCCACGAGTTCGGAATACCGCAACCGGAGGACAACCCGAGGACCGTAGGCCTGCTCAGCCTTCAGACAGGCGCTAACCGCTCTAAGCCAGTAGTCGTAGGCCTGCTCTTCGTTGGCAACCAAACGATTTCCCGCGATGCGGTGGAAGTTCAGCATCGACCGCACGACCGAGGGAACGTCGCGAACGATGTGGATGAAGCGTGCCTTCGGAAAGAGTTTGCGCAAACCGCAGATGTAAAAGGAGTATTCCGGCGTTCCGTCCACCCAGCGCGCCCTTCGTTGGGACTTGGAATGGCTCGTTTTGGAAAGGCTGGGTGCCCGATGCGCGCCGGGGGGAGATACCACGCGTCGTTTTCTCTCAAGGTCTTTACGATGTCTCAGGATCAAGTTGTTGATAGTCTGACCGAAACTGGCGAAGAATTCATCAGACTGAATATCCATCGCACTTAAGACGGAGCGAATGCCGCGTGCCGCTCCGATTTGGTAGCGAATGGCGAGATCAATCGCGACATCTCCCATCCAGCTTGACTCCGGGAGTGCTACAATGTTCGGGTGCTGCCCGAGACACCACGTCAGAACGCTTGTCCCCGAGCGTGGCGATCCCACCACAAAAATCGGCTTGTTTATCTTATTCTGCATTTCAGCGCAGTAGTCGCGCGCCGGGTTACTTGCGAGCTCCTCTGATCGTCTCGCCCAACACGATTCATCTTACATGAGCCGCCGTCAATTCTTGCATCCCAATGGCGGGCCTGGCGTCAATGGCGGACGGAACCAGCAAGAGGTCGCGTCAGGCAAAACTGATCCGTTCTTTTGCGCCGGTTGGCGACAAGTTCAAGTGAATTTTAACTTCCTCTGCTATGGGGGTGAGGCCTTGAGCAGTTCTCATTCGTTCTGAAGTTCCGGCAATCAATTGCTGGAGGTCACTGTATTTCGCTCCAAAATCGTAAAACGTGTTCGACCCGTTGGTTAAGTTCAGCTTTGATTACATCGGCTGCGGCGCGCGCTAAACGCCCGGTCAATTTTGAGTCTTCCTTTTGGGATGATGTCGAGCCCTGGCGAAGGCACCGGGTGAGGATGGTGGAGCGTGATCGATCCGCGCTTGCGATAAAGATAGGAGGTAGGTCTGTTTGTTCGTCGCACTGACGATGCGATTTGGCTCTTAGTTTATCGCGGAGTTCGCGAAGAGCGCTCCGTCATCCTTCGACCTGGAAACTTCTTTTTCCTTTTACGATGGTTTTGTCCACTCAACCTGACGGTGGGAGGCTTTCGGCGCATCCAAAAACTACCTCCGCCCCAGGATGCTAAACTCGGAAAAGCAGCTTTGAGGTCCTCCTTATAGTAGTGGCTGAGATAGCTATTGGCCATCAGGACTTCGAACTCGGAATTAAAGCTTAGAAACGCTTGGAGCAGATATTGCTCGGTCCAAAATCGAAATTCGTCCATCACCCAATCACGCCGGTATTCGAAAGGAAGGAAGATATCGTGGACGTGCACGATGACGCCTGGCTTGAGCCGCGGCAAGACTTCCAAAAATAGATAATTGACGTCTCCACCAATTCTTACCGTATGCGAGCTGTCGATGAAAAGGATGTCCCCAGAACCCAGTTCTGAAAAGAACTCAAGATCGACATCTTCCACTCTTTTCTCGATCAGGGAATGTAATCCGGGAAAGCCCTGTTTGAGAAATTCTTGAGGAAACGGTTCGATACAGATGAGGGCCGAGCTGTTGTTTTTCGCGGCCGCCTCACCTGAGACCAGAGAAGAGAACCCGCTTCCGACTTCAATGATCAAATCTGGCTGAAAATGGCGAACCATGCAGTAGGCAACCAACGCATCCGCGCCATCAAAGGGACCATTATTAAGGTAAAACCGGCTTGGCTCCCCAGTGGGTTTGGTTGGAAACTGTTCATATTCCTCGCGGAATTTTGGAAACCTCTTTCGCAGAAGGTCGAGCTGGACGGAGTCGTTCATGTCGATACCCACGAGTGTGCTCGGCCGACTCCAAAGCGTTTTGGGTAAGCTCTGAGTGTCGGGAATAGGTTGATAAAAGTGCACCGGCGTTACATGGAAACCGTGCCGTTCCCACACCGGAAATAGCTGGTGAAATTTTCCACTGTGCAGGCAACGAGGCATGACCGTCGCGACGAATTGCGAAAGTTCCGCTAGGTCGATGTTTCCCCGCATCACTTCGGTCGCGAGCTCACGCAGAATCACTGGAAAAAACTCCCGAAAGTCTGCACTATGCAGACAGTGAGGGATAACCGTTGCGATAAACTGGGAGAGTTCTGCCAAGTCGATGTTTCCGCGCATTACTTCGTCTGCAAGCTCGCGCAGAACCATCGACGCGGAATCGATATCACGCCTAACCTTCACGGAGTCAATGGCAGTCTCCGGCTTGCTGGCGGCGTAGAGGCGAAAGTCATATACTGTCGAATCCGCTATCCAAGAGATTTCCATCTCCCCGGATGGTTCCCGGCTCAGCAGCTTTTCGTCGCTACCAGAGGTTGAAACGCGAACGTCCCCTCCAGCGGGATCGTTCGTTCCCCATGAAATCATAACGCGGTCTGGCCCGAAAGAGATGCGGTCCGGCGTTGCAATGATTTTCCCTGTAATCGTATCATGGAGATAAGTCGGAATTACCGTTGCGATAAATCTGGAAAGTTCTGCCATGTCGACGTTTCCGCGCATGATTTTGATCGCGAGCTCGCGCAGAACCACGGGAAAGATCTGGCGAAAGTTGGCAGTATGCAGATAACTTGGGATTACCGTTGCGATAAACCGGGAGAGTTCTGCCATGTCGATGTTTCCGCGCAGCGCCTCGTCTGCAAGGTCGCGCAGAACCAGCGGGGCGGAATCGAGGGCACGTCTAACCTGCACCGAGTCGATGGGCGTCTGGGGCTGACTGGCTGCATAGAGGCGAAAGTCATATATCGTCGAATCCACAATCCAGGGGATTTCCGTCTGTCCGGACTGGCCCTGGATGACGAGCTGTTCATGACCGGGAGAGGTTGAAACGCGAACCTCCGCTCCGGCGGGATCGTTCGTTTCCCATGAAATCACAACGCAGCCTTGGCCGAAAGAGATGGGATTGGGCGTCGCACTGATTTTCCCTGTGATCGCTCCAGGTTGGGCGCTCTTGCTCACTTCTTAAGGACCCGAAGTTATCCTTTGGCTACCATCGCGACGTCTCGCTGCGTAAGAACCGGCGATGGCGCGCCCAAGCTTTTGAGGTGTTGATCACTAAACAACCGCTGTAGCTTTTCGCGTGCCGCGTTGGTGGAATAGAGGGCACGCGTTTTCTTGATGCCATTTTCTGAGAGCTGGTTCCAAAGTTCTTCCGATTCGTAGAGCTCGATTAAGGCCCGTGCAAAATCTTCCGGCTCGTCCGCAACCAGAATTTCTTCACGATTATTGAGCGCCGTTCCCTCCACAGCCAGCGAGGTTGCTACCACCGGC
>Ga0193731_1000664_pt1 | contig 10510 bp, 8 predicted proteins | sample U1a2metaG_FD_144920 | JGI IMG/M metagenome (GOLD analysis project Ga0193731, IMG submission 144920) | Soil microbial communities from a riparian zone of the East river system, Colorado, United States - U1a2 | ecosystem: Environmental > Terrestrial > Soil > Riparian zone | place: USA: East River...
TCGCCTTCGCCGGCTTGAATTTTTCCGAAACTGCGCTGAACCGATTCCAGGACTCGTATCGTAGTTGTTCCGACCGCGACGACGCGCTTTGCATTCGCGATTGCCTCGGCTGCATCCGGCGAAATCGAAAATCGCTCGGGATGCATTTGATGTTGAGTGATGTCTTCAACTTTAACCGGACGAAAAGTTGCCGTCCCGACGTGAAGCGTAATGAAAACGTGCGGAAGAATGCCCAGAATTTGCGGCGTGAAATGCAGCCCGGCCGTTGGCGCCGCAAGTGAGCCCCCGTATTTCGCGAACACCGTTTGATAGCGCGCTTCATCTTCTGCCCTGTAGCGGCGGTCTATGACCACTTGCCGCTTGATATACGGTGGTAGAGGCATCGCGCCGCCGCGTTGAAGATCTATGTCGTCGGACAACGTGATTTCCCGTGAACCATCTTCAAAAATTTCGCCGGCTTCCGCGCGCACTCCTTGGATAACAGTGGCTGCGCCTTTTCCAAATCTGCGGCTCGGCTTTACCAACACTTTCCACCGGCAGGGCGCAGTTTTTTCCAAAAACAAAAACTCGAAGTTCCCGTCGTCGGAAAAATGTCGCGCCGGCAAAACGCGCGAGTTATTCAAAACGAGCAGATCGTCATCGCGCAGAAATTTTTTGAGATCAACAAAATGGGCATGTGCAATTTTCTTCCGGTCGCGATGCACCACCATCATGCGCGAATCCTCCCGACGCGGCAGCGGATGTTGCGCAATCAATTCCCGGGGCAGCTCGTAATTGTAATCATTCAGCCGCGTACTCACGCCTTCATCATCAAAGGATTTGATCGCGCGCGCAAAGATGACATCATCAGCCCGTGCTTCAGCCCGCGCTTTCTCTCGTTCTCGAAGCGCTGAAGGAAATTCGTGAGTCCCAGGAGAAAACGTTCCGCGTTTCGCGTGCGACGCTTAACCGATTGCTTGAGTCGCGGCGCCACCAAAACGTTCCCGATATTGCGGCCAAAGCCGCTTCGCTCGGGCAGGTGCGCGATCGCGTCTGCGTATGCACGAAGTGTCCGCACCTCGCACGCAGCCGCACCCAAACCGTTTTCGGAGTCGGTAATCCGGATGCGGAGTTGATGTTCGTCGGTGAAGCTCCGGGCGCGGATGAGGATGCACGCGGTGAACCGTTCGTGGGCCGGGCCGGTCAATTGCTCACTCGCATCATCGAAACGATGGGCCTTAGCCGGGACGAGGTTTATATCGCGAATATTTTAAAATGCCGTCCCGACATGCCGAAGGGCTCGCCGGGAAATCGTCCCCCCACGCCTCAGGAAATGCAGACCTGCATTGGGTATCTCATTGAGCAAATCGAAATCATTCAGCCGCGCGTGATGGTCGCGCTGGGCGCAACGGCGGTGGAAGGATTGCTCGGAGCGCGCGGCGTAATGCGTGAGTTACGCGGCAAATGGCATTCTTATCACGACACCCCACTCATGATCACCTATCACCCGTCGTATTTGCTGCGAAACCAATCGCTCGGTGAGAAACGCAAAGTTTGGGAAGACATGATGGCGGTACTCGAAAAACTCGACCGCCCGATTAGCGAGAGACAGCGAAATTATTTTCTCTAGCGACGGTTGTGACCACCGTCGTAACGATGTCATCCCGAAACCCGAATTCTTTCGGGGTGAGGGACCTCACAATCGGAGATTAGCGCTCAAATCGGCTTGTGTAACTTGCGCATGTTGGCGAGGTCCCTCGCTTGCGCTCAGGATGACGGAAAGTCTGAAATAGCGCACGAGCCACTACCCTACAGCTGCGCTCGCGCCCGTCGCAGCCGGCTTTGGCTCGCCAGCGTGATCGTGGTTGACGCAATCATGCCGCGTACTTCACTGCGCGGAACTTTCACCCGCGTGCGTAGAGCCTCCAATCCGCTTTCTTCGATCAGTGAGAGCGTGCGCACTCCGATCATTGCGGGCAGAACCGTGGCTACACGCACGCGCGGTGGATTGATCGCGATGGCATACTCCAGCCCCGCGTCCAACCCAGCGCGCGCTTCTGCGATCCAGCGTGAATAAATTGGAAGAAAAGCAGCCGGCGCGTCCAGCAAATCGGACGCCGAAAGGTTCGCCGCACGCAACTCGTCTTCCGGAAAATAACAGCGCCCGGCGCGCAAATCGCTCCCCGCGTCGCGCAAAATATTCACCAACTGCAACCCCCGGCCATAATTGGTTCCCAGCTCGAGCATGTCCGCTTCGAGCCGTGCGGTGAAACTCTGTACTTTGCGAAAACAAACACGCGTCCAAAATTCGCCCACAGAACCAGCCACGAAATAGGTGTAGTCGCGCAATTCCTGCGCATTGGCCAGCGCCGCGAGTCCTTCGCTCCATCGCGTCAAATCCTGTCGCTGACCACGCGTGATAACTGCGAGCAATTCGCGAACATCGCGTTGATCTCCAGGCGAAAGATTCTTCAGAGCTCGCAAAATTGCCTCCGCCGAGTCCAGCAAAGCCTTTTCTCCTTCGGTTATCCCGGACGATAGGTCCTGCCGGGGCCTGGTTCCGCGACTGCGGGACGAAGACTGGGAGCGGTCCTGTTTCGAAAGGAGAAGCTCTTTCAATGCTTTCCCAATCGATTGATCTTTTCCCGCAATCGCGCGCGCAAATCGGTCGAGCAGCTCGATTCGTTTTTCAGCGGTCACGGCATTGCTATCGGCAATGGTGTCGCTCGTTCGCGCCAGCAAATAGGCCAGGGCAACTGGTTCCCGCAACGCACGTGGCAATAAGCGAATCGAAAGATAAAACGAACGCGATACTGGTTTCAGCAATTCGAGCTCGTTCACAGCCAAAGGTTGCTCAGCTCGATCCGATCCGCGAGAGGTAACTGCGGGAGAACCGGAAGATTCACGATCGTATGAACGAAAATGAGACGCATATCTCAAACGTGATCCGGTACCTTTACGTTCATTTTCCATTTTGCGCTCGCATTTGCCCCTACTGTGCTTTCTACAAAACGCGCGGGAGCGCGACGGAGGTCGCACGCTTTTGTGAGGCGCTCGTCTCGGAAGCGAAGCGAGTTGCGAAAAAATTCCCGCTAGCGCTGGAAACAATATTCTTTGGCGGCGGAACACCGACGGCTCTTAGCACGGTCCAGCTGAAGAACTTGCTCGAGCGATTTCACGAAATTTTCGATCTAACCGCATTGCGTGAATGGAGCATTGAGGCAAACCCTGGCAGCGTCTCGGTAAAGAAAGCCGGGGCGTTACGCGAATCGGGTATCAACCGCATCAGCCTCGGCCTGCAAACTTGGGACAACCAGCTATTGAAATTGCTGGGCCGTGAGCATGACGCAGCACAGGCAGAAGAGTCGTTTCATATTTTTCGCAACGCCGGATTTTCCAACATTAGCGTCGACTTGATGTTTGCCCTGCCCGGGCAAACGGAAAGGCAATGGCGCGATTCTTTGGAGAAGACAATCGCGCTCCAGCCCGAACATATTTCTACCTACTGCCTCACCTACGAAGAGGACACCGAGTTTCTGGCACGATTTCAGCGCGGCGAATTCGCTACTAATGATGAAACGGAAGCACGCTTTCTTGAGTTGGCGATGACAGCGCTCGAGACGGCTGGCTACGAGCAGTACGAGATTTCAAATTATGCGCGTCCGGGATTTCGCTCCGAGCACAATCGCGCCTATTGGCGTGGCGCGGACTATATCGGCATTGGCCCGAGCGCGTTTTCCACGCGTGGACTAGAACGCTGGCAGAACGTCGCCAATCACAATGAATATGCCCGGCGTCTTTTTGCCAACGAATCACCGGTCGCGTCGATCGAAAAACTAACTCCCGCGATGAAACGGACGGAACATATCGCACTCGGTCTGCGCACCCGGGAAGGAATTGTCGCCGATACGATTGATCAAAGTCAGGCAGAGGAATTGATCAGCGATGGATTGCTCTCCCGCCGGGCAAATCGCTTCGCTCTGACTGGCGCCGGGAAATTGCTAGCCGATTCCGTCGCCGAAAACCTTCTGTAGCCGCGGTTGCTGGCCGCGGCTGTAGAGCGCCGCTACAGATTGCCGCGGCCCACGACCGCGGCTACAGCGTCAGACCGTGCCGTAACGGCGTTGCCGTTTCGCGAAATCGTCCGCCGCCGCAAACAAATCTTTCCGCGTGAAATCCGGCCACAGCTTTGGCGTCACATACATCTCGGTATAGGAAAGCTGCCAGAGCAAAAAATTGGAAATCCGCATTTCACCGGAGGTGCGAATCAGCAGGTCCGGGTCTGGATAATACCGCGTGTAAAGATGTTTGCTGAACATCTCCGGATTAATCATCGCCCGATCGATGTGACCGGCTTCGACTTCACGCAACAAACTGCGAATTCCATCGATGATCTCATCGCGCCCGCCGTAACTGAGCGCCAGAATAAGGGTAAGCCCGTTGTTTGACGCCGTGCGTTTGATCGATTCATGCAAACGCTTCTGACAGTTGTCCGGTAAATCGGTCAGCCGTCCTATTGCCTGAAGTCGGACATTTTTCTCGATCAGCTCCGGAGTCTTGTCCTTCAAAAACTTCTCGAGGAGCCGCATCAAGGCGAAGACTTCGCTCTTCGGTCGCTGCCAGTTTTCGGCCGAGAAAGCGTAGAGCGTCAGGTATTCTACTTTTAATTCGCCACAGCCTTCCACACATTCCCGCACTGCATCCGCCCCCTTCTCGTGGCCTTTGATCCGCGGCAAGCCACGCTGCCTGGCCCAGCGACCGTTGCCATCCATGATGATGGCAATGTGTCGCGGAATGATCTTTGGCGCCGCCATCCTCAAAGCATGATTGTTTCCGCGCGCGTCGGCCCAACACTAACGATTGTTAGTTTCGCGCCGGTCAATGCTGAGATTCGTTTGAGGTAATCCTGTGCCCGCTTCGGCAGGTCGGAAAATTTCCGGGCCGAGCGCGTCGGTTCCGACCAGCCCGGCATGGTCTCATAAATCGGCTCGCAATTGTTCCATTGCACAGAATCGCACGGTGGAACATCGAGACGCTTTCCGTTCAAACGATAGCCGACACAAATCGAAATCGGATTCACTCCATCGAGACCGTCGAGGTTCGTGATCGCGAGCTCGTCAATCCCATTGATCATCGTGGCGTAATGCGTCGCTACGGCATCGAACCAACCACAGCGGCGCGCCCGCCCGGTGGTCGCGCCGAATTCGCGTCCCATTTCGTGCAATCTTTTCGCAAAGCTCGCGTCTTCGGTTGGGAGCGGTCCTTCGCCCACCCGGGTCGTGTACGCTTTCATCACCCCGACCACGCGATCCATTCGGTGCGGCGGAACGCCCGAGCCGGTACAGGCGCCGCCGGCCGTCGTATTCGATGATGTCACGTAGGGATAGGTCCCATGATCGATATCCAGGAACGTTCCTTGTGCACCTTCAAACAAAATCTCGCGCCCGCTCTGCAAGGCGCGATGCAAATAAACCACCGTGTTCGCCACGAACGGCGAGAGCGCTGCGCCGGCCGCCAAATATTGCTGGTTCACTTCGCGAAAATCATTCGGCTTTGCCCCCAGGGCTCGCAGGATGGCGTTGTTCTCGCGCATTTTCGCTTCGAGCTTCTTTGAAAACAGCCTGGGCTGCATCAAATCGGAAACCCGTAAGCCGGTGCGCGCCGCCTTGTCGCCGTAGGCGGGACCAATCCCTCGTTTTGTCGTACCGATTTTCGCCACCCCTTTCCGCAGCTCACGCTGTTCGTCCAGGGCGCGATGGTACGGCAGAACCAGATGCGCAGCGTCGCTCACCAGAAGATTGCGATCAATGCGAACGCCTAACTTCTTCAAGCCATTAATTTCTTTCACCAACGCGACCGGATCGATCACAACGCCGTTGCCGATCACGCAAACTTTGCCGCGCCGCAAAATCCCCGACGGAATCAAATGCAAAATATATTTCTTGCCGCGATGAATGACGGTGTGGCCGGCATTGTTCCCACCCTGACTGCGCACCACGATATCGGCGTCGGCGGTAAGAACGTCGATGATCTTCCCCTTCCCTTCGTCGCCCCATTGCGCGCCGATCAAGATCGTGTTGGCCATGACTTTTTTTGGGCAAAATTTTGTCCCGATGCGCTCGGTCGAGGCATTCGGGACTTGCGTCACAGGATAAGAGCGGCGGCCCCGGGCGCAAGACCATTCTGGACACGCGACGCGATAATGAGGTATCTGAACAAAATATGCGTACGATTCTACTGATCATTTTGGTGCTGTTATTACTCGGCGCATTGCCGACCTGGCCCTATAGCTCGGGCTGGGGTTATTACCCGGGTGGCGGATTATTGCTTCTGATAATCTTAATCCTGGTCCTTTGGCGAGCGTAGCACCCTTCTGCTTCTGCGTCTCGGGAGCGCGGGCTTCCAGCTCGGAGGAGCCTGATGCCGCGTTCGTTTGCTCGCTCTTTTTCTGTGGCGGCAGCCGTGTCGGCTGCAGATTTATGCCCGGCTTAATCCACTCCGAGCCGATTCATGCAGGCGGTCGCCCGGGCGCGGGCACCACTCGCACCACTGGCAACGGAAAACGCAATCGCAGTTCGTCCTGCAGATAAATCTCAACGTGATGCAGCCCGAATTGCTGAAACTGCACCCCGCCAAAGTAATGGACGTTGGTGGCATGCCCTTCCATTTCCTTTAACTCAAAATCCACTTCGGCCTGCGCCAATACCTGTTGCTCATCTACCCCGACGATGCGTGAGCGCTGCTTGAATTTCCCCGCACCACTGCACCAGCGCGACCAAATGCAAAGCCGCATGCAGGTGATTGGCAACTGCGGGGCCGGTACGACATTGACCACGCCCACCAGTGTCTGCATGCCATTGAATTCGTGCCGGACGTCCTCACACAGCACGCAGCTTTGCAGATCGGGCAGGATAACATCGGTCGCAGCCATTTCTTAAATCAAACCGCGCATCAGCAGCGCGAATAACACTACCGCCAAAACGATCCGATAAATTGCGAACGGCGCGAACCCACGCGCCCGCACCCAGTTCATAAACCAGGCGACAACGCCCAACGCCACCACAAATGAAACGATTGCGCCAATCATTAGCACCACCCAATTTTGCCCGGTCATGACCAGAGGCGCGAGTCTTGTTTCATCGCCGCCGTGCCGCAAGGTCTTGAGCAAATCGTAACCGGTCGCAACCACCATTGTCGGCATGGAAAGGAAAAACGAAAATTCCAACGCCGCGCTGCGGGAGAGGCCGGCTAACTGACCGGCCGCAATGGTTGACATCGAACGTGATGTTCCTGGAAAAACCGCCGATGTAATCTGAGCAAGACCGATCCAGGCAGCCTGAGGCAAAGACATTTCTTCCATTCGCAGCGTGCGCGGATTGCGACAAAGTGCGTCCACCAGCCACATGATGATGCCACCAATAAACAGCGCCCACGCCATCACCCAAAGATTTTCCAGGTTCTGCCCAATTTGTTTTTTCAAAAGGAACGATGGCACCGCGGTGATAACAAAGGCGATGATGGTGAGACCAAGTGGATGGGTAAAGATGTTGCGGTCTCCGCTTTCGCCGCGTGGGAAGGTTGAAAGAAATTTCAGGATCCGGTTCCAAAAATAAACCGGCAGCGCCAGGATTGCTCCCAGCTGAATCACAATCGTGTACATCTTCCAATAAGCGTCATGTAGATCGAGACGCAGTAGCGCTTCAACGATCCGGAGATGAGCGGTCGAGCTGACCGGTAAAAATTCCGTTAGTCCTTCGACAACCCCGAGTAAAATGGACAAAAGAAAATCGTTCACCGTGAGAGCTCTACCCTTTCGTTCGTGCTTTCGCTACAATGGCAGGAGCGTCATCTTCAGCGTGTCCACGGTCAAAATTAATTTTGCCTGGTCCTCAACCGCACCTCATTGTCGGCTCTCGCGATGAAGCTCTTCATTACCGGAATCTGCGGCTTTGTTGGTAGTTCACTCGCAAGCTGGTTTCATGAGCACCGGCCTTCTTTCAAGATTAGCGGGATCGATAACTTCGTCAGGCCCGGGAGCGAGATCAATCGTTCGCACTTGCGCTCACGAGGAATCACCGTCCGGCACGGCGATGTTCGGAACGCCTCAGACTTCGAGAGCCTTCCCGCAGTTGATTGGGTAATCGACGCGGCTGCCAACCCAAGCGTGCTCGCCGGAGTAGATAATCGAAGCAGTTCGCGACAACTGATCGAACATAACCTTTTCGGAACCGCAAATCTCCTGGAGTATTGCAGACGGGCTCAAGCTGGTCTCGTTCTTCTGAGTACAAGCCGGGTCTATTCCATCCCAGCGCTGACAGAGCTGCCATTAATAAAAGGTGAACACAGCTTCAAATGGGACAAAGGCGCCGCGCCAGTTCAGGGTGCGTCAGCTGACGGATTGAGTACAGAATTTCCAACCTCGTCTCCCATCTCGCTCTATGGCAGCACCAAGCTGGCGTCGGAGTTCCTGGCTTTGGAATACAAACACAGTTTCTCTCTCCCGTTGTGGGTCAATCGTTGCGGCGTCATCGCGGGAGCAGGGCAGTTTGGAACCGCCGAGCAAGGTATTTTCTCTTACTGGATACATGCCTACGCACAAAAGCGTCCGTTAAAATACATTGGTTTCGACGGGTCTGGCCGGCAGGTTAGAGACGGGCTTCACCCCAACGATCTGGCTGAACTGATCACAGCTCAAATCGAGTACTCGCAGAAACCGCAAGTCACGACGTTCAACGTCGGAGGGGGCGCGGGTAACGCCATGTCTCTGGCCCAGCTTACAATCTGGTGCACTGAGCGTTTCGGAGAACATTCGATCGAATCAGACCTCACCCCGCGCCCTTTCGATGTTCCATGGCTGGTAATGGATAATCGACAAATTACCGCCCAGTTTAACTGGCGACCGAAGCGCGATCTTTCCTCGATTCTTGAAGAAATTGGCAACCATGCGCAACGCAATCCGCACTGGCTCGATCTATCCTCTGCGCCGTGACAAGCCCGCCGCGAGACCAACAGCCTCTTCAACTCCTTAGTGTCGTTATCCCGGCGCGCGATGAAGGCGGAGGCATCGCCGCAACGGTGGAACATCTGCACGTCGAGTTGCGCCTCAACGGCATTCCCCATGAAATCATCGTTATTGACGACGGAAGCACCGACAACACCTGGGATGTCTTGCAACAAACGCAGAAACGGATCGAGACTTTGCGTCCAATTCAAAATCTGGAATCGCACGGATTCGGCCGCGCCGTTGTCCTCGGCTTCGATCATGCCAAAGGCGACGCCCTTGTCATCATGATGGCTGATGAATCCGATGATTGCCGCGACGTCGTTCGTTACTGGCAGGGCCTTAACTCCGGCTACGACTGCGTATTCGGCAGTCGTTTTCTCAAAGGAGGCGGCGTGATAGATTATCCCTGGCTCAAACTTTGGATCAATCGCTGCGCCAATCTATTCATTCGAGTTCTTTTTCGCATCAAACCTAATGATATTACAAATGCCTTTAAAGCCTACCGCCGCGAAGTTATTGCAGGTTGCCGTCCATTCCTGTCACCGCATTTCAATTTGACCGTCGAAATCCCGTTAAAAGCAATCGTGCGCGGTTATACCTGGACCGTGATTCCAGTTACTTGGCGCAATCGTCGCACCGGGACCGCCAAACTCAAGATCAACGAAATGGGTAGCCGTTACCTCTTCATCTGCCTCTACGTCTGGCTCGAAAAATACTTTAGCAAAGGCGACTATCAAAAGAAATCGAGTGAAGCCACCGAGGTTTGAGCGCTGGTTTCCCTTGTTCCTGGTTAGTGGAATCGCGTTGTGATGCGATGTCCTCAACCGTCGATTTCGAAGAAACCTTCGGACAAACTTGCCCTTTGTCTTTACCCCGTTGGAAGTATTCTACGGACAGACAATCATGCCGAGAGGCTGGTGCAGTTCTTGGCGTTCGCCTTCGGCGAACCCTTTGTCATCTCATCATAGATCCAGCGATAGGTGGGTTCCAACCCATTGCGCAGCTTTGTTGCCGGCTCCCAATTAAAAATTTTCTGGATTAGCGTGTTATCGCTGTTACGACCGTTTACTCCTTTGGGCGCTGTCAGATTGTAGTTCCGTTTTAGTTTTACGCCCCCGATTTCCTCCACAATGTCGACTAGCTGATTGATACTTACGAGTTCACTACTGCCGAGGTTTAGCGGCTCGACGAAATTGCTGTCCATGATCATCTTTGTCCCCTTCACGCAGTCATCAATCCACATAAAGCTGCGCGTCTGATGCCCGTCGCCCCAGATCTCAATCTCATGATTACCGCTAAGCTTTGCCTCAATTACTTTGCGGCAAATCGCCGCCGGTGCCTTCTCCCGGCCACCAGCATAGGTTCCCTGTGGCCCATAGACGTTGTGATAACGCGCAACGCGGGTTTCCAACCCGAAGTCTTCGCGAAAGTGCCGGCACATTCGTTCGGAAAATAATTTTTCCCAACCGTAACCGTCCTCAGACATTGCCGGATAGGCATCTTCTTCCTTCAGAGCGGTGACGTTGG
>Ga0193731_1000665_pt1 | contig 10504 bp, 12 predicted proteins | sample U1a2metaG_FD_144920 | JGI IMG/M metagenome (GOLD analysis project Ga0193731, IMG submission 144920) | Soil microbial communities from a riparian zone of the East river system, Colorado, United States - U1a2 | ecosystem: Environmental > Terrestrial > Soil > Riparian zone | place: USA: East River...
GCGGAGGGAGGTGCTGCAGTGCGGCAACAAACGCGAGGCGGATCGATTCCCGCTCGACCGCCAGGTCAGCCGGGTCCCCGTCCGGCGCGACCAGCTGCTCAGGGATCGGCTCGATCCACTCAATTGATGACCTTACGTTCAGGTTCGACTCCAGAGGCGCGACCGCGGGCCCAACGTCCATCGGCCGGAAGCGACGCTGCTTGCTTTTCAGCACGTCGAGACAGACGTTCGTCGCTATCCGATACAACCAGGACCGCATGGCGGAGCGACCCTCGAAGCGGTCGCGGCTTTTCCACGCGCGCACGAAAGTGTCCTGAACTGCGTCTTCCGCATCGAACGGCGAGCCGAGCATCCTGTAGCAATAGGAGGTCAGCTCTGCCCGATGCTGCTCCAGCTCGCCAAATGCGGGCGCGACCGAGATCGTGGATTCGTGCACATAAACGATTGTAGACACGGCCTGGGCTGGGAGCCAGACTGGCCTCCGATCAGTCGAGCAGCCCCAATGCTGCGGCGCGCCGCGTGATGTCCACTCGCGTGCGGCAATCGAGCTTGTTCAAGATTCGATGAACGTGCATCTCGACAGTTCGCGGGCTGAGGCTCAGTTTCGTGGCCGCCTCGCGACTGGTGAGGCCGCTGGCGACGAGCCGGGCCACCTCAAGCTCCCGTGGAGAAAGCCCTCCTCGACCCAACCCCGATGCGGCTAGGCTACCCAAGCGACGCTCGACATTTTCGCCAAGTGCTGCGACCTGCCCGGCGATGCGGTTTGCCATCGGCCTTGCGCCGAGCCTTATCGCCGCGCGATAAGCGCTCCGATAACTATGCATTGCGGCGGTGCGGTGACCGGCCAGAACCTGTGCCGCGGCCGCCCGCCATTCGACTTCGGCTCTCTCAAACGGTAGATCAAGGTCCGCGAGGATCTTCACCGCCTGCTCGAACCTGACGACCGCCGCGCCTGTCTCGCCCTCCGTCAACAACCCCTCTCCCAGCGCGCTGCTCGCGGCGGCCTGCGCTTCGAAATCGGGTTGGGATGCAATGGTCACCAATGCGGCGGTGCTCGCTCGTTGGAGATCAGTGGCACCTGACTCCGAAGCAAAAGACGTAATCCATCGGAGGTTTGGGATCGAGTAATGGCGCTCAGAATCGGTGCGCTCCCAGGTACGCACCATCCGCCAGCAGCGCTCTTGCGCCTCGTCTGTGCGGCCGGCCGCCGCAGCGAGCCGCGCCAGGTTCGTGTCGGAATCCATCTCCATCGCGGCGAGCCCGATCCTGCGAGCGAGGACGTTGGAGTTGTGAAGCTCAGGCTGCGCCTGGCTCTGGCGGCCCCTGTGAGCCAAGATGCTGCCGAGAACGCCATGGGCAACCGCCTGCGCGTGCAGGTTGCTGGTCGGGCTGGCGAGGACCTCGTGAGACAACTCCACTGCTCGATCCCATTCCCCGGTCTGCCTGAGGACCATCGTCAGGCATGCCAGGCACACGTCGCCGACTGTCGCTGCGCCGTTGGCGCGGCAGAACGCCGCGGCCTCGAAATAGCTCGCACGCGCCGCGCTGTAGTCCCCGGAATGTTCAAGTGAGTCGGCAAGACGCTGGTAGGCCTCAGCGGCGACGCCAAAGTCGCTGGTTGCAAGGGCCTGCGCCAGCGCTGCCCGCACGATGGGCAGCCCGACGCCTGCCTCCCCTGCCCTGGTTTTGACGTTGCCTTCTAGAGCGAGGAAACGCAACCCGAGGTCGGGTCGGCCCGCCGCTTCCGCCTCGCCCTTTCCTACATGGATCAGCTCCAGCGCCGCCTTGAAGCTAGCAGCCGAACGCAATCTGGCGGCGCTCGCGAGGCGCTCGATGGCGGCATCGGCCGGGTAGCCCGCGGCCGCGAAGGCCGCCGCTGCGAGCTGACGAGCGACCAGGGCGCGTTCCCAGGCACCCTCGAGCTCGAGCAACGCAGCCAACCTTCGTTCAGCGTCTGCATAACGCCGCCGGTCAGTGCCCGCGTCTAGCAGTTCGATCGCCTCAGTGAGTGCCTTCACGCCAAGAGCAGCAGTGCCGCCCAGCTCTGCGTTGCGGGCGAGGAACTCAAGTGCGTCGAGCCGGCCCGCGGCGTCGACGTCAGCAGGCCACAGATCCAAAGCGCGGTTGAGCTCCGTCGCAGCATCGCGGTAGGCGCTGGCCGCATGCGAAGCGCCCGCCGCGGCGACGAGCCAGGCGCGAGCCGGCGCAGCGTCTCCAGCCGCCGTCCAGTGGGCAGCGATTGTCTGCGGCGCTGCAGAGCAAGCCTCGAGGCGCTCGGCCAATTTCCGGTGAAGGGATCGACGCCGCCCCCATGGAATCGCGTCATAGAGGGCATCTCGGATCAACGCGTGTCGAAAAGCGAGCCGGCCCGGCGCCGACTCGACCAGCAGCGCTGTCGACGGCAGACTCGCGACCATGTCTTCGTGAAGTGCTATCGACAACACCGATGAGTCGAATTCCCGGCCGGCGACTGCGGCGACGGCGAGCGCATCTCGAAGTTCAGCTGGAAATCTGTCGACTCGCTGGAGCACGGCGTCGCGAACGCTCTCGGGCATCGGCAGCGCAACCTTCGAATCGAACTCGAGACCTCTTGGCCCGGCGCGTAGGGCGGCGTTCTCGGCGAGTGCCGCCGCCACCTCCTCAATAAAGAAGGGGAGGCCTTCGGTGCGATCGTGGATGAGCGCCGCCAGCTGAGGACTTGGCTTCCGACCCAGGCGCTGTTCGAACAGGTGAGCGGTGTCGGGCGCATCGAGGGGTTCCAGAGCGATCTCGTGCAATAGGCCCTTCCGCCGCAGCTCCGACCGCATGCGTCGCACGGGATGCCCGCGAGGGACATCGTCGTTTCGGTAAGACACCACGAGCAGGACCGGCATTCGGTGAACGACATCGGCCAGGAAAGCAAGCGTGTCAAGCGTCGCAGCGTCCGCCCAATGGACATCATCCACAAGAATGCCGAGCGGGCGGTGCGCACTCATCTCGGTTAGCGCTGCAGCTACCGCCTCGAAGATCAGCTGCTGGTCGCGAGCTTCATCGGAGGGAGGCTGCTCGAGCTCGGGAAGCAGCGCCCCCAGGTTTCGGAACACGGCCGGACGCTCTCTCGGTTTGAGGGTGCGGCTCCGCACGCCACTGCGCAGGATTGCGGTGATTGGCGCGTATGGCCGCGCTGCGGTTTCGGTAGCGGCCACCTCGATTGCCGCTAGCCCCGCTGCTTTCAGCGCCGTCCTGGCCAGCGCCGTTTTGCCGACGCCGGCCTCTCCGCTGACGAATACCAGGCTTCCAGGACCGGCTGCAGCAGCGGACGCGAGTTGAGCGAGCCGGCCCAGCTCAACGTCGCGCCCGATCAGTTCGAAGGCCATCTCCAGCGCTTAAGAATAGGCGCGCCGAATGACTAGATCTCCTGCACCGGGAGACCTTCCTCTTTCCATGCCTTGAGCCCGCCGTCGAGGTGGGCGACGCGCTCGTATCCGAGGCTGACAAGGGTGTCTGTGGCGAGTGCCGAACGCCCGCCTGACGCGCAGTGCAGGATGATCCGCCGAGCCGGCTCGAACTCCGGGCGGTGGTAAGGGCTCGTCGGGTCTGCGTAGAACTCCAGCATGCCTCGCGGGGCGTGCACTGCGCCAGAGATGACGCCGTTTTTTGCGCGTTCATCGGCTTCGCGAATATCGACCAGCAGAACGCCGCCCGCGACTTCCTCGGCGACCCGCCCCGGTGGCAAGTTTTCGATTCGCGCCTTTGCCTCACCTACCATCGCCGCTGCCGACTTCTTGACCGTGCTGCTCATTGCTGATGCCTCCTGGATAGGACTAGGGGTTGCAGCCCGAATCTAAGGTGCAGCCCGAGTACTCAACATCCGGCGACATACGGTATTTTTTCGGACCCAAGGATTCAAATTCCGCCGGCCACCGCCTCGCGGATTAAGCTCGGGGAGTGATTGTGAACGTGTGCCCAGCGTCGGTCACCAGCGCTCCGCCCGATCGTGTGTGGAAAGTGGTGAGCGCCCCCGAGCGGTTTGGGGAGTGGACGGACGCGCGCTATCTCTCATCCGACCCAGTGGGCCCCGCGATGCCAGGTCAGGTCATCCACCTGACTACGCCTGCGTTCGGGCGGAGCTGGCCAGTTGACATCGTGGTCTTCGACGTGGACCCAGGGCGCCGCTGGATCGATCTTGTGGTCCACCTTCCGTTTGGCGTCGAAAACCACGAACATCTGACCCTCACCGAGACCCCCGACGGCGGCACACTCGTCCGATTCAATTGAGACTTCCACCTCCCGCCCGGGTGGCGAGGTCGCTTGATCGGGTTGCTTCTGGGCCGTGAGCTGAGGAAAGGCCCTGAAGAGTCGCTGCGAGATCTCATTCGCGCCGCGGAGAAGGCGGCGAACTAGTACTGCGCGTACGCCGCATGAGGCGGCGATGGGTACGATCCTTGCCCGCTACGGCGACAACTCTCACGGCTGCTCATCGAGGAACGCGAGGGTGGCCGCGGCGAACAGTGGCGAATTGGCAATGTTGTAGTGGGTCAGGCCGGGAAGGATCGCGAGAGCATGACCGCCCTCTGGCTGCCCCTCGCCCATCCAGCCGCCATCGCGGAGCCCGCCACCGAGCAGCTTGAACACTTCGACGTAGTGGCTCGGCGGGGCCATGTCAGCGTCCGCGGCCATCACGAGGGTTGGCATCTGGAGACCACGGACCTCCTCGGTGAAGTCGAAGTCCTTAGACATCGACTCGCCGATCTTGTCGAGCAGTCGGGGGAAGTCCTGGGGGCGTGGTGCGACCCTCTGGTACAGCTGATACATCGGCGTGTCCTTCATGAACTCGGCAGCTGCCGCGCTAACCTGCCTTTGCTGCACGCGCATCTCGGGATAGATTGCGTCGGGCCGTATGTTCGCTGAGGCCAAGACGAGGCGCCGGATCTTGGCCGGGTACTGAGCTGCGGTATGGAGCGCCACCCCGCCGCCGGAGCTGCGGTATGGAGCGCCACCCCGCCGCCGAGCGAGTACCCCACCAAGTCAGGAGTGTCCAGTCGGAGATGGTCGATTAGCGCGGCGATGTCGCCGGCCATCAGCCGGACGTCGATCGGTCGGTCGATGTCAGCGGTGCGGCCGTGTCCTTGCAGGTCGACAGCGATGACCTGGTGGCGCTCAGCGAGCAACGGTAGGACAGGCCCGAACATCTCGCCCGAGCCGAGTCCCCCGTGCAGCAGGACGAGCGGGCGCCCGCTCCCGTGAGTCTCGTAGTAGAGGTTTATGCCGTTGACCTCCGCGTACTGCCCGGTGCCCTTCGCGTGCGTAGTCCTGTCGCCAGTCATGACCATCCTCCTGTCGTGAATCAAAATCAGTTCTACGAATAGAGACTCCCCGACTGCCCGAAATTCATCGATCGTGCGGGAGGGAGTTGCGTCGGTCGATACGCCGCCTAGAGTGGCTCGGTCAGCGCTTAGTGCCCAGGATGAGCAAGTACTCGCGCCGGTGGGCGATGCGGTCGCCCTCCTTGTAGTCCGTCTCGAAGAAGTCGACCCAGGCGCGATGGAGCTCCTCGCGGCGCTCTTCGGTTAGCGACTCCGCGAGTGTCTTCGTCGGTCCATAGCTCGTGGAAAAGAGCTGCCAGTACTCCTCGCCATCAGCCGTCTCGAGCGTCGACACATGCTGCTCGATGTCCAGCTCGAACGCCTCACCGAGTAGCTCCCGCACTCGCTCTTCGCGTCCCCAGTCGAATGGGCTGCTGGGAGGCGGGCCCGGCTGGAACGGAGCCATCATCCGAAACATCCGGCCGAGGCCGCCATCTGGCGTCCAGTTGGCGAGGCCGATCCGCCCTCCCGGCCCAACGACTCGCGCCAGCTCGCGCGCAGTCGCCTCATGGTCCGGTGCGAACATGATCCCGCAGGTCGAGGAGACCTTGTCGAAGGTCGCGTCGCCAACGCTCTCGAGACGCTCGCAATCTCCGACCTGGTAGTCAATCTTGAGTTGCAGCTCCTTTGCTCGTTCGCGCGCCGTCTCGACCAAGACAGGTGCCAGATCAACGCCCACGACCGCAGCCCCGGCGCGCGCCGCTCGTTCCGAAACAGCGCCCGTTCCGCAAGCGAGATCCAGCCAGCGGTCGCCCGGCTTTGGGTCCAGTCGCGCAACCACGAGCTGGTGGATGTCAGCGATGGTCTCGGTGACCCGCTGGTACGGACCATTGCCCCACATCACGCTCTGACGCTGCTTCAAAGCTTCGAAAGCCATCTCGCCCCCCATTCAGGCGTTGCGCCCCACCTCGAAGGTTTGCTTGAGGCCCAGCCCGATGTCATGCAGTATGCATCGCCGGCATCGCTACGGCCTCACTCAGAAATTCGAATTCGGCCGGTGGCTGAGCACGCGCCCCCCGATGGCGTAGCGTTGAACTGTGAGCCGAGAAGTCGAGGAGCTGAACCGGCGCCTACTGCGTGCCCGCGACGCCATGGACCGGGCCTACGCCGAGCCGCTCAACGTCCGCGCGGTGGCCGCGGTGGCGCATATCTCCGAAGCGCACTTCATCCGCAGCTTCCGCGCCGTCTTCGGGGAAACGCCGCATCGCTACCTGCAGCGGCGGCGGGTCGAGCGCTCGATGTTCCTGCTACGGGAGACCGACCGCAGCGTCACCGACATCTGCTTCGACATCGGCTTCACCAGCCGGGGGACCTTCAGCCGCACATTCCGGGAGATCGTCGGCGAGACGCCATCGGACTACCGCATGGGGCATGAGCCGATGGAGGCACCGCAGTGCTTCCAGAAGGCGGCCACGCGGCCGTCTGTAGCGGCGGGGGTGGCGCTGAAATCGAGCAGTTTTGGAGACGCTTCCAAGGTGGCGGCTCCCTAGCATAAGGATCGTCCCCATCAAATCTCAAAGAGGAAAAAACAAGCGATGATCAACAAGCTGAACGTGACTTCCGTCTGGGTCCTCGACAAAGACGAGGCTCTCGACTTCTACGTCAACAAGCTCGGGCTCGAAAAGGGCAATGACGTCAAGCAGGGTACGTACCGCTGGCTGACGGTGCGCGTACCCGGCGACCCTGGCGTCGAGATCTCCCTCGAGGCGCCGGGCCCGCCGGTGCAGGACGAAGCCACTGCTGCGCAACTCCGCGAGCTCATCACCAAGGGCGCCATGGGCGGCCTGGTCTTCATCACGGACGACGTCCGGGGCCTGTACGAGACCCTCAAGAAGCGCGGCGTCACCGACTTCACCCAGGAGCCCGCCGACAACTTCTATGGCACTGACATGGGCGTGCGCGACCCCTTCGGCAACGCCATCCGGATCCTCCAGAGGAAGAAAGTCGCCGATGGGGCGAAGGCCTGACCGGTCTCGCCTGGGTTGTAGTAACCCACCACCGTCCAGCATCACCTGACGCCGTCCCCATCAAATCTCGCAGAGGAGAACGCAACCATGGCTGAGAAGAAACCTGCAAAGGGCACGCAGAAGTCCGCGAAGAGGACCACAGCGACCAAAAAGAGGTACGAGGGTTTCTCGGAAGCGGAAAAATCCGCGATGAAGGAACGCGTCAAAGAGATGAAGGCGGCCGCGGGCAAGGCGGACGAGGAAAAGGCCGCCCTTGCGAAGATCGCCGAGATGACGGGTCAGGATCGCGCGCTGGGCAAGCGACTCCATGCGATCATCAAAGCCAGCGCGCCAGCCCTCTCGGCGACAACCTGGTATGGGATGCCGGCGTACACGAAGGACGGCAAGGTCATCTGCCACTTCAAGACCGCGAAGAAGTTCAACACCAGGTACGCGACGCTCGGCTTCAGCGACGCGGCGAACCTCGACGAAGGCGCCATATGGCCGGTCGAGTTCGCTGTTAAGGAGTTGACCGCGGCCGATGAGGCAAGGATCGTCGCGCTCGTGAAGAAAGCGGTGAGCTAGGGACCGAGATCCGCTCGATCAGGACCCGTCTGGATTACTACAGGACTACTACTCTGATTGGTTAGGCAGGCTTTGTCCGGTCGGTCACATTGAGGTGCGCCATAGGTCTACTTGACAGTGCCTCGCCCACAAGAAATAGACAGCGAACCGCCGGTGTGGTCTCCCTTGCTTTCTTCGTGCTCACCGGCCCGGCCTTCGCACTGATGGCGTGCAATTCGCAGACTTCCGTCCAACCCTCGCCAACACCGGTTTCGTCGTCAGGCCTTGCCCTGGTGGTCGTCGGAGAGATGGGCACTCCGCGCGCGGTGCACACCTCGACCCGACTCGCAGACGGACGGGTGCTGGTAGCGGGCGGATGCACCGATTCCGGCTGCAATCTGGGCAGCGCTGGCGGTGCGACGGCCGAAATCTTCGATCCGGCGACAGGGCGCTTCAGTCCAACCGGCCGCCTACACCTGTCGCGTGACGATCACCAAGCCGTACTGCTACCGGACGGCCGTGTCCTCATCGCAGGTGGCTGGACTTCAGGTGGCGTGACGTCCACCACTGAGCTCTACGACCCGCACAAAGGCACGTTCGCAGCTGGGCCGGATATGACGAGTCGACGGGCGGGTTTCACCGCAGTGGCCATGAGTGACGGACGGGTCCTGCTCGCCGGCGGAGACACCGCAAACCACAAAGAAACAGCCACGGCCGACATCTTCGACCCACACACGAACGCGATTACCGCTGTTGGCAACATGATCGCACCACGAGTGGCCCACGCCGCGACGCTGTTGACCGACGGCAGGGTCCTTGTCGCCGGGGGAATGTCGAATGGTTCGGTGATTTCAGAAGCGGAGCTCTTCGACCCCAAGACCAATCAGTTCACCAGCGCAGGCTCGATGTTGGTCGCACGCTACAAGTCGGGGTCCGTCACGCTCGCCGACGGCCATGCGCTTATCGTCGGCGGAGCAGCAGACGTCGACGGCCGCCACCCATTCACTTCGACTGAGCTGTATGACCCCAAGACAGGGAGGTTTTCGGCTGGTCCACAAATGATCACCGGTCGCTACAAGCTGATCGATTCGATGGTCCGCCTTCCGGACGGTGATGTCATCGTGGCGGGAGGCGCACCACGGCCCGAGGTTCTCAGCATGGGTGCAGGAGAGTTTCAAAACGTAATCGGCAGCCTTGGTGCGACTCGGCTCTTCCTGACCGCGACGGCAATCGACGACCATCGTGTGTTGCTGGTCGGCGGCTATGACTCGACGACCATCGTGTGTTGCTGGTCGGCGGCTATGACCTGGCGATACGCCCCACGGCTCAGGCCTGGATGATCGAGTAGGCCAACAACCCGCACGAACCCGTCCACAAGGCTGACCAGACCGGCGTACATCGTCTGTTCCGGCTCAGCAAAGGTCAGCAAGATGCTGCGCGACAGTATCCGCGTGCGGGAGACGCGCTCCCGCCCCCTCGCGCATGAGCGCGACAACGGATGCGGCGAGGGCGGCGCGGAGCGCCGCAGGCTCGACCGAGCCGACGTGGGCATACTCCAATCGAGCGCGCGTCTCAGCGGAAAGGTCGTCGTAAGTGCGCGCCTTAAGTGCGCGCCTGCACCGCGGGCAGCCCTTGGCGGAGGCAGGCAAGCGAGAGCGCGTGATCGCGCACGGCGCCGACGTAGTGCTCGGCCTGCCACACACGCCCGCGTTCGATGGAAGCACGCGCGTGGAGCGCGTAAATGACGCCCCACCCGAAAATGTCCCCAGCGACCGCCGGTGTAGCAATGAAGAGGTCCCCCGCGGCCCGCGTCGCAACCTCGGGCTCGCGCGCTGCTGTCTCGCCGAACAGAAGCCTGAATCGTGGCCCGGCTGGTCGAAACTGAGGCGCCGGCGTCATCGAGAGGTCGCACTGAAGTTCGTCGGGCAGCAGGAACACGCGGTAAGTGGTCGGACCACGCTCGAGGTCGGCAAGGTGCACGGCGTCAAGCTCGTCGACGAGCGTGTGCGTCCAGTCATTGAGCACGTCACTGACCGGCACCCGATCGTCGACGCCGAAGGTCAGGTCCAAGTCGGAGAAGAGGTCGCCCTGGTCAACGGCGAGCGAGCCCACTGTGGCTCCGGCAACGACGCGCTCATCCTCCTCCGCGAGCCGTAGCAGGCGCTCGCGGAGAGCATCCCTCTGCTCAACGGTGAACACGACGGGCAATCCTACCTCTGCTTTGTCGAGAACGGCTTCCAGCCAACCAACCTCGAGGAGAGTCCGTCAGGTGGGGCGTTTCTTCAGCCTGCCTGATCGAGGCCTTTCGTTGACAGGGAGAACTCAGGCATTCGAGTCCCCTTTGTAGTTCGCGAGCGCGTTCGGTGAGTCGAGGGTGCACGTGTGTACCCAGACCCGCGTGCCCCCCATCGCAAAGCCACGCTGTATGGCGGTGGTCAGCAGCCACGCGCCGAGCCGCCGGCCGATGAACGCGGGCAGCACGCCGAGGTAGGCGATCTCAACGTCAGGCTCGATGGTGCCGTCGAGCTCGAAGTAGGCGGCAGGCGTGCCGTCCTCGTACAGCACCCAGGTCTCCACACGCGGGTGGCTCAGCCTCTCCAGCCACTCCTCGTACGTCCAGCCGAGCCGCATCGTCCAGAACCAATTCCC
>Ga0193731_1000666_pt1 | contig 10499 bp, 10 predicted proteins | sample U1a2metaG_FD_144920 | JGI IMG/M metagenome (GOLD analysis project Ga0193731, IMG submission 144920) | Soil microbial communities from a riparian zone of the East river system, Colorado, United States - U1a2 | ecosystem: Environmental > Terrestrial > Soil > Riparian zone | place: USA: East River...
CGGGCGACATCGCGTTTGAGCCCATCGGGACCCTGCTCATCGACTCGACGCCTCCCGCGATGGTGATGTCGCAGACGCCCGACTGGATGAGATTGGCTGCGAAATGGATCGCCTGTTGGCTTGAGCCGCACTGCCTGTCGACCGTGGTCGCGGGGGTGGTGACAGGGAAGCCCGCCGTGAGCCATGCGCTCCGTGCGATGTTCAGGCTCTGCTCACCCGCCTGTGTCACGCATCCGAAAATCACATCTTCCACTTGCTCGGGCTTGATGCCTGCGCGCTTGATGATCTCTTTCAGAACCAGCGATCCGAGAACTACCGGATGGGTGTCTTTGAGCTTGCCGTTACGACGACCTATAGGTGTCCGCACAGCGTCGACGATCACAACCTCGCGCATATTCATCGTCTCCTCGTGTCCATTACCGATTTCATTCTAGGCGCGCGCGATAATCGGTCTCGATGCGCTGTGTCAAGCCACAAACATTTGCCTGGCAAGAGGATTTTTTTCTGTGTTGACTCTGACTTAATCCGCTGATAACTTTCGCGACGCCCCAAGCGGCTGAGTACGGTAAACCTGAGGATACCGAACGTCGAGTAGGTGGAAGGTCCGGCGCAAGCCGGGGTGGAAACCGAAAAACGCATAGGGGACTTCAGGGTAAACAGGAAGGTCGCTTGGGGCATCTTTTTCCACAGCCCCTGCACACCCCCCTTATCAATACGAAAAGCCGTCTTTTACGGCCTCCTGGACAACTTTCTCCACAGCGTCGCCTTCGAACTCCACACCCCTTCGCCTGAGCTCCTTCACCCCCTCCTGGAGCCTGGTCACCGGCATCGGATCCTCGAACCGCAGCCAGCGATACGCGATTGGCTTCGACCAGGCCCTGCCCTCTACCTCATAGAGCTGCCGGTGTGCCTTGATGACTATCTCCTCGACCTGGCGCAAGAGGCTGGGCTCACCTTGACTTACCTTCGTAAAATCCCGCCCGGCCATCCATTCGAGCAGTTGCTCGAGACGCGATCCAGGTTCTACTTGACGCCCTCGCCTGGCGGAGAGCCCGGCGTCGCCGCGACGTCAAGCTCATAAAGGCTCGATCGCAGGGTGCATATGAAAGGAAGGTTGCGGTAGAGCTCGCGATAGTCCAGACCGTAGCCAACGACATAATCGGTCGGGATCTGAAAGCCCACGTAACGGACCGGAACGTTGACAAGACGACGCGCATGGCGATCCAGCAAGGTCACGACTTCGACTGACGCCGGATTGCGTAACCGCAGCTCGGAGAGGACGTAATCGAGAGTCAGTCCTGTGTTGACTATGTCCTCGACGAGCAATACGTGGCGGCCCTCAATCGGGTAGTCGAGGTCGCGCGCGATGCGCACGCGTTCCCTGGGTTGAGCACCAGCGTAGCGCCGGAGGTCGAGGTAGTCGATCACGAAGGGAACTTTTATCTGGCGTGCGAGGTCGGCCAGGAAGAAGGTGATTCCTTTCAGCACTCCCACCAGCACTAACGAGCGTCCTCGGTAATCGCGCGTGATCTTTTGCGCCAGCGCTCGAACGCGCGTCTCGAGCTCGACCGGGGAGATGACTATGTTGCCGATGTCCTGTTTGCGTAGGTTCTGGACCTCGACCGCGCCGTAGCCGGCCTTCGCCAGGAGCTGTTGATAGTCCTTCCGGTACAGCAGTCTCACATTGACGTCTGGATAGAGCTCGCGCAGCAATCGCACCTTGCGGTTCTTCGGCGTGACGAGCGATTGCTTCATCGTCGTGAGCTCGAGATAGAGGTCGTGCTCGGGTAGGTAGAAATCGGGCGTGAACATCTCGGCGACGCGCTCGCCCTCCCACGCGACTGGAAAGGAGACCGGCTCGTAGACCCAGCGGATACGGTAGTAGTCGAGGAAGCGCGCAAATTCCTGTTCAGAGGGATGGGCGAACTCGACGCGCGCGTGGGCCGGACCCGTGCGTCTGACCAGGCGCGAGCGCTGCCTTACGGGGCGGCGCCACTTCAGTGGAACGGAAAGTGGGGCGGACGACGCCAATTAAGCGGTGAAATTGTACTCTCGACGCTGAACACAACTCATGAGCACACCGGCGCAGAGAATGGTCGCCGAGCAGCTTCTGCCCAATGGGGTCACCGACGAGCGGGTGCTGGAGGTGATGTCAGTGATCCCGCGCGAGCAATTCCTCTCGAGCCGGCTGCGCCGCCACGCGTACGAGAATCGAGCTTTGGCGATCGAGTGCGGTCAGACCATCTCGCAACCGTTGGTCGTCGCTTTGATGACCCAGGCCCTCAGGCCACGACCCGACGACGTGGCCCTCGAAGTCGGCACCGGGTCGGGCTACCAGGCGGCAGTGCTGAGCCGGCTTTGCCGCAAGGTGGTCACGCTCGACCGCGAGCCGGCCCTCGCGGAGCACGCGTCCGAGACCCTTGTGCGTCTCGGCTTCGACAACGTGGAAGTCGCCGTAGCCGACGGGAGCAACGGCTGGCCGGCATCGGCCCCTTATGACCTGATCCTTGTCGCTTGCGCCTCGCCCGAGCTGCCATCAGCCCTGCTTGACCAGCTCGCTCCAGAAGGCAGGCTGATCATCCCGCTGGGAAGCGCAGCCGACGAGCACCAGGACCTGCGCATTTACGAGCGACACGATGGCGACCTGTCGTCCCGTTCGCTTTTCCCGGTGCGATTCGTTCCTTTACGAACCGGCTAGAGACAGGTTTCCCTCATAAGGCGGGTCGAAGACCCGCCGTCATGGACTGGCTGAGGCGCGCGGAGACGGGCTGGGCGTGCCTTTCGGTTGGGCGCTGGTGGTCAGAGTCTTCAACTGATCAAGCAGCTTTCCGACAGTGACCATCTCGGAGGCATACGTCGTCAGGTCCCCCGACTTGAGTGCGGCGTAGGCGGCGGCATAGTGCACGTTCGCCTGCGTCACCAGGTCGGCGATCTGAGCGATGACCGCCGGCGTGATGGTAGGCGGCGGCGTGGTGGTCGGCGGGGGGCTTGCCCCGACGAGCTGATTGATTGCCTGCAGCAGGGTGTCGGTGTACACGACCTGGGTCTGGTCGGCGAGGATCACCTTTTTCAGCTCAGGCAAGCCTGAGGCAGTGGTGGCTTTCAGATAGATCGGTTCGAAGTACAGGAACGAGTCTCCGATCGGTACGACGAGCAGATTGCCTTGCTGGACCGATGATCCCGTCCCGTGGAAAAGTGTGAAGTCGCGCGAGATGACGGGATCCTGGTTGATGCGGCTGGCGACCTGCTGCGGGCCGAAGATGACCTTGTCCTTGGGCAGCACGTAGGACACGTACTGGCCGTAGTTCGATCCGTCGCTTCGAGCCGCCATCCACGAGACCATGTTGTTCTTGCCGCGTGGGGTGAACGGCATGATCAGCAGGAACTCTGGATTCGACTCTCCCGGTAGGCGGAACAGCACGTAATAGGGCTGGACAGGCGCCGGCGCCGATCCGGGTGCGGTCTGCGCGGTTGGTACTGCCCAAACATCCTCACGGGCGAAGAAGACCTTGGGGTCGGTGATGTGGTAGGTCGCATAGATTTCGACCTGGACGTCGAAGAGGTCCACTGGCACTCGCAGGTGATCGCGCAGCCCTGACGGCATCGAGTCGATCGGCTTGAACAGGGACGGAAAGGTCGCCTGGTAGGCCTTGATGATGGGATCCTTCGGGTCGATTATGTAGAAGTCCGCAGTGCCTTCATAAGCGTCGATCACCACCTTCACCGAGTTGCGTACGTAGTTGAGGTCGAATCCATTGGTGGAGTTGGATTGGTTGGATTGGAAGGTGCTCGCCTGCGAATACGGATAGGTGTCGCCGGTGGTGTACGCGTCGATAATCCAGTAGATGCGGCCATCGACAACTACCACGTACGGGTCTTGGTCGTAGGTCAGGAAGGGGGCAAGCTCGTTTACTCGCTCGAGGATCAGGCGTCGGTAAAGCAATTCGGTCTTGTCGGTAACCTGCGGCGACACGAGCAGGTTGAACTCGCCCAGCCTCAGAGCCCACAGCGCACGATTCACCGCAGTCATGGGGACCCCGTGAGTGCCGGTGTAAGTGGTGAAGACGTCCTGACTTCCCTGCGGATAGTCGAACTCGCGTGTGTTGGACGGCGCCAGGGCGTAGTCGTCGACGCCCTCTCCCGTAAGCTCGCCGAAATAGATGGCCGGCTGAGTGATCTTGAGGGGACCTGTGGGCGGCAGGTCGCTGACCACGAAGTCCGGCAGGCCTTCGCCGACGACAGCGTTCACCGGGCTGGCAGCGACGCCGTATCCATGGGTGTACTCGAGGTGAAGGTTGACCCAGTTCTGAGCGGCGGACGACAGCTTCGTCGAGTCGAACTCGCGGGCGCTGATCTCGAGCTGCTTGTACTGGGTGCCTACTGTGTAGCGGTCGATGTCGACATCGTTGAAGCTGTAGTAGGTACGGATGGTCTGTAGCTGCTCGTAGACGTCTTTGAGCTGGGTGTAGTCCCACAACCTCAAGTTGTCGACAGTGACCTGGTCGTTCTGTACATCCTGTTTCGTCAGCGGCTTGTCGCCGGTAAAGTCGCTGACCTTGACGTCGGACAGTCCATAAGCCGCACGCGTGGCGGCGATCTCTCTCTCGATGTAGGGGATCTCGTAGGACTGGGCGCTGGGGTTGACGAAGAAGTTCTGCACGACCGTGGGGTAGATCTGGCCGATCAAGAGCATCGCCACCCAAAGACCTGCCGCGGCCATCGGAAGCCACCTGCGCCGCAGCCACATGTTCGCAAGCAGGGCGCCGGCCAGGACCACACCGGCGCCGGCCTGAAACGTGAACAGCGGGAGCCTGGCATTGACGTCTGTATAAGCAGCACCCCAGACGATGGTGGTGTTGTGGGCGAAGAGAAGGTCGTATCGACCCAGCCACATCCAGCCGGCCAGCGCGAGCGCAAACACGGCGAGCAGCGCTGACAGATGCGCGATCGCAAGCGGGCTGAGGTTGATGTCGAAGGTGTCACCCCGCCACGCATATAGCGCGCCGATCACGAGCACCGACATGAACCCCAGCCCCAGCGCCCAGTTTGCTATCGAATGCAGAAAGGGCAGCGTCAGGAGGTAGAAGGACACGTCCTGGCCGAGGACGGGATCGGTGATCCCGGTGGGGGAGGAGTGTTGGAAGAGAGCGAGGGTCGACCATTGAGTGCCCGCTCCACCGGAAAGGATCAGGGCGACGAGGGCGGCCGCAGCGAGGGCGATCCCGCCAGTGGGGCTGCGGACTATTGAGCGCCTGATTCCAACTGCACGCAGCGCGGGTCCCGCTCGGACGCGCAAGCCAATAATCACGTTGACTGCCAGATAGACGAAGGCGATGGTGAAGCTGCCCACGAAGAGGAGGGCCTCGAGGACCAGGCGGGTGGTAAACACGTCTCGATATCCGAGTGCGTCGTACCACTCGCGCTCGGTAAAGAACCAGACGATCGGGCTCGCGAACAGGAAGACGAGCACCGCCAGTCCGAACAGCGCGGCGCCGAACCAGAAGCGGCGAGGAGGTCGCGGGATTCGGATCTCCCTTGCTCCCTCGAATGGGCCGCCCCGTTCGAAGGGATCAAACGGGCGGTACCCTCCTCGGCGGCTCATTAGTAACGAATCAGGTTAACTGCTCCCTGCACGTCAGGTTCTGATCAACCAGCGAGAGCGCGGTCGTCGGCGCCGAAGTCGGGGTCGGAGTCCGGTGGGGGATTCTCGAGGTGCCATGCCACCGTTGTGCGAAGGGTTTCCTGGGCGTCAGATGTGACCCAACCCAGCATCGTGCGAGCCTTGCGAGCGCTCGCAGCGATGTGCTGAGTCATCCTGCCCGTCGGTTTCATGTCCTCCGGCAGCAGCTCGTCGGCTGTTCGAACCAGCTCGGCATCCGAACCGGCAGCCTCCAGGATCATCCTGCTCCACATGGCCATCGAGAAGGTGCGATCCTCGCAGAGGTTCAGCACCTCGCCTGCCAGGGCGGACGATTCCAACGCGAGGCGCGCTCCGCGTGCCACGTCGCGCACATAGCCGCGACATGCCAGCCACATCCCGGCCCCCACAGGGATCTGCGTGCGACCGGCGCGGACCCGTCGGAGGATGAATTCCTCGCGCCGCTGATAGTCGCGCTCGCCGTAGACCATTGGCAAACGCAACGAGGTAGCGCCTCGTGGCAGATACGCATCTTCGACGTCCAGCTTGTCGTACTCGTCCATACCCGGCGCCTTGCCGCGGTATGGATATCGGTTCGGTCGCACCGGTGAGTCCTCGTCGAGGGGCACCGGGTCAGTCTCACGATCTTCGTTCAAAGCACCGAACGCGCGATAGACGTCGATGCTCGAGATGACCACCAGCCGGATGTCCGGCGGCAGCGCATCGAGCGCGGTTTCGGCATCCACCCGTGTAAGCGCCCGGCAATCGACCGCGGCGTCAGGTCGGAACGCCGCCAGCGCGGAACGGTGACCAGGCAGGTCCGCCCTTTCGACGTGAAGGTGCTCCGCGTCGGGCAATCCTTCGGGCTCGAGCACACCGCGATGGACCAGCAGGAGCTGGTGCCCAGCCGCGGCGAGGTCCTCGACGATGGCCCGCCCGATGAAACGGGTGCCCCCTAGAACGACAACTCTCAAGCGGGCTTGGCGGCTGTCGGATTGCGCTCGACGATGAGGTCTATAAGGCCCCAATCCTTGGCTTCCTGCGGGTTCATGAAGAAGTCGCGCTCCATTGCTCGCTCGACGTCCTCGAGGAGCCGGCCAGTGTGCTTGGCGTAGATGCGCGCCATCGCTTCGCGCTGCCGGAGGATCTCCTGCGCGTGGAGCTGGATGTCAGTCGCCTGGCCCTGGATGCCCTGGGTGAAGGGTTGGTGGATGAGGATCTGGGCGTGCGGCAGCGACATCCGCGAGCCTTTGACGCCGCCGGCGAGCAGGATCGAAGCGCCGCTCGCGGCCAGCCCGGTGCACAGCGTTCCCACCTTTGGCCCGACGTACTGCATCGCGTCGTAGATCGAGAGCGCGGCGGTGAGCGAACCGCCCGGGCTGTTGATGTAGAGCTGGATGTCCTGGTCCGGCGCCTCGCTTTCTAGGAACAGCAGCTGGGCGGTCACGGTACTCGCCAGGTCGTCGTCGATGACTCCGCGCACGAAGATCACGCCGTCCTTGAGAAGTCGCGAGTAGATGTCGTAAGCGCGCTCGCCGCGGCCGTCGTTTGTGATCACTGTCGGGATCAGATGCATGGACTTATCTCCTCGGTTGAAAGCCAATGGGTGGTCGCGCTTTAGGCGGTGGGTTTGCCATCGCGAGATAGGCGCTGAAATCGGCGACGCTGCGAAGCGCTTCCATCGGAAGGCCGGCGGTGGCGAGCCGGAGCTTCACCGGCGGGTCTTCAGGCCAGCTTCGCTGGTCTGGGTCGGCCCCAAGCAGTCGCGCCAGGTCGGCGTAGACGTCGGCGGGCCGAACACCAAGCGCGTGGGCGACGGCCAGCAGCCGTTCCGTCGAAACCTCCTTCCGGCCCCTTTCGACCTCGGACAGGTGCGCAGGGGACAGGCCGGCCTCCGCGGCCACCTCGGTCAGGGTGCGGCGAGCCGCCTCGCGGCGACCGCGCAACACAGCCCCGAGCGCTGCTCTCACCACCTGGGCTGATTCGCTGTAGGCGAATGACATTCCTTAATAGCGAATCATACCGCTGGGGCTAGTTAAGGGGCTGCTTCCGTGTGAAAGTCGGCCCCGGAGGCGGCGGTACGGCCCGGCGCTCGGCTTCGTTCTTCGCCCGCCGGCGCATCAGCTCCAGGTTGAGGCTCTCCTCGCCCCGGGCCCATCGCCCAGTGATGGTTGGCGCTGAAGATCGGCCTGAAGATGAGGGTGCCGTACCGCAGCAGCGGCTTGTCGGCCCTTATCCGCCAGTCGTACTGGACGTCGACGATCTCGCCCTGCTGCGTCAGCGTCCAGATCCCGGTCCCAACGAAGTCGCCTTCAGCCACCAGGGTGAAGCCGGATGCGCCACGCGACTCGGTGACTTTAAAGTTCCACCGCAGGGTGTATGGCAGCCACCCCTTCGTGTACAGGCCGATGACCCGCCCGACATTGGTTTCGGGGTCGCCCGGCTCGATCTCTTTCACATCGAGGTAGACCGACGGCCACCACCTGACGAGGCCGAGCGGATCGCCCAGCACGTCGGCAACCTCGCGCGCGGAGCCGCGGATCTTCCAGTTGGTGACGAAGTGGTATTCCGGGGCAGCCACGTTAGTCCTTCAAGTTGTTGGGGTCGAGCAGATCCTGCTTTGGCCGTTCGATACGTTGGCGGGATCGCATGATCTCGATCAATTTCTTCCGACCTTTTGGCGGCCCGATCATGATCGCCCCGACCAGCTTGTCGTCCTTGAAGAAGAGCTTGCGGTAGAACTTCTCCTCGAGGCTGTACGTGCGGACTGACTCGAGGTCTGGCTGTACGTCAGGCGTCACGCCCATCACAGCGAGCGTCGATCCGAACATCGTCGTGGTGTACGTCGGGACGTCGAAGAAATCCTCTGACGCTCCAGCCATATTCCGTGCGGCGACCTTGCCATGCGCCTCGGCGTTGTCCCATGTGCCCATCTGGTTGTGCCTCTCGACCATCAAGTCGTAAAAGACAGCAATGTCGCCGGCGGCATAAACGTCAGGCGCCGACGTCAGCAGCCTGGCGTCGGTGACGATGCCCTTGTTCAGCTCCACGGCTGTGCCGCGAACCGGTTCCGTGTAGTAGTCGAGCCCGACGCCGTAGGTGAGAACGTCGAAGTCGACCCTGTGTCCGTTGACCGTCTCGGCAACGAAGCGCCCGTTGTTACGCGAGAACTTCTGGACCTCGTCGGAGGTGATGAACTCGACGCCTTGAGCTTCGCCAAGCTGGCGGCACAGCTGCCCGCCTTCCTCGTCCAGGACGTAACGCAAGAACCACGGGCCGCGCATGATCCATGTGAGCTTCGCCTTTTTGCGAAAGCTCACACCTTCGGCGAGCTCGTAGCCGATGAAACTCCCACCCATGACAAGCACTCTCTCTGCCGCATCCGCTTTCTCAATGATTGCGTCGGTGTCGTCGAGGGTCTGAAAACCGATGGTTTGCGAAACCTGATCCGAGCCGGGCCACGGCGGGGGTTTCGGCCGGCCGCCGGTCGCAACGAGCAGCGCGTCGTAAGGAAACTCCTGGTCGCGATTTGTGCGTACGACCTTGCTCTTGGTGTCGACCTCTGTCGCCCACGTCTCGAAATGAATTTCCAGGTTGTGCTTGGCGTAGTCCTCCGCCGTGCGCATGAAGACCTTCTCTCTGCGCACCTGGCCGCGGAGGTAACGAGGCAGGGCGACGCGGTTGTAAAGCGGATGGCGCTCGGCGGCGATCATGACGATCGAGGCTTCGCTGTCGAGCTTGCGCAACTCTTCGGCGGCAGTCTGCCCGGCGATGCCGTTTCCTAAGACCACATAACGGCGACTCATTCTTTAAGTCTCAATCCCTTGCTATTGACCTCCCCTCGCTCGACGAGGGGAGGGCCGGGGTGGGGTTGGTGATGAAGGCAACTACGGTGTGAGCTTTAGCGAATAGATATAGCTGTGGTCGTCGTCATTCACCAAATCGTATCCGCTGGCTCGCAGGTCATCGCCTGCCGGGTGGTCGCGAGGCAGAGCGAGAGTCACGTTGTCGAGGCTGTCGGCGTCCGCCTCGAAACGCAGCGCAAGCAGCAGCTCCCGCAGAGCGCCACCCTTGCCCGCGACGAACCCGACTGCGAGGTTGTCGCCCCATGGCTCACGCAGACCAGCGATCGCCCTCCCCCCGGGACCTGCCCTGAGCATCCCGACACCCGCCAGGCGCGACAGCTCTGCGGCGTCAAGGTTGTGAGCACCGTTGAAGTCGGCGGTGACGCCGCCCCAAAGTTCGATGCCCGGACTCGAGGCGATGCCAGACCAGAGCTTTTGGCCCTCGCTCGGGTCGGGGATTCGTGCGGACTCTCCACCCTCGACGCGCCCCGCCCTCCACCAACGGTCGTCCTGGATGCGTTCGAAGCCGACCTGCTCGAACAACTGGGCGGCTTCGAAATTGCCGGTGGCAAGGCGCATCTCGCGAAAGCTCTGCTCGCGCGCCTCGGCGATTGCTGATCTGAGCATGGTGCGCGCCAGTCCTTGCCGGCGGTGAGTGCTCGCCACGCGCAGGCCCTCGTACCAGATCAAACCTGATGAATAGGGACGCAGGCGCTGAACTCCAACCACGACTCCATCCAGCTCGATGGCCTGGAAAGCGGCGCCGGCATCGGAAACCCAATCGTCGAAGACTCGAGGCACGTAGTCGTGCCCACCCCAGACATCACGGGTGAGCTCGACCACGCGTTCGCGGTCGGTGGCCCGCACGGGCCGAATCAGGACGTCGTTCGTGGTCGCCAATGCGCGATCCCTACCAGCGTCATACCGCCATCGAAAACCAGCTCGCCCGCTTCTTCGACCAGCAGCTCGGTGAGGATCGCGCGGGCCTTGGGCTCGTCCCAGTCCGAGCCGCTTCA
>Ga0193731_1000667_pt1 | contig 10483 bp, 9 predicted proteins | sample U1a2metaG_FD_144920 | JGI IMG/M metagenome (GOLD analysis project Ga0193731, IMG submission 144920) | Soil microbial communities from a riparian zone of the East river system, Colorado, United States - U1a2 | ecosystem: Environmental > Terrestrial > Soil > Riparian zone | place: USA: East River...
GGCGACCTTGCGGAGTGGCTTGCGACGCGGGGTCACCGAGTTCACGAGGGCCTGCGCGAGGCTGATCCATACTGCCGCGCCGGTGCCGTAGAGCACGTATGCCGCGATTACCGCGGCGAAGGAGACCGAGATCGCGCTCGAGCGGAAGAGGAACACCGGAATGCGCTGCGCGAGACACGCGAGGCCGACGAGGACCGCGAGCATGATCGGATCGAGCAGGTCCAACCGCATCGTGGTCGTTGCGGCAACGAGTGCGATGAAGCCCGCGAAGGTTATGGAGACAACGTAGAGATCGATCCGGCCTTTCATCAACGCAGCTCCCACGTCACGCTGTCCCACGTCACTCCGTCCCACGTCACGCCCTCCCATGACACGGCCTCCCATGCCACGCCTTCCCAACTCACGGACTCCCAGGAAATGCCTTCCCAGGAGATCCCGTCCCAGGTGATGCCAGGACCGAACACGTTGCCGCTCTTCGCGAGAACCCGCAGCAGGACGAGCGACGGCACCAGACCGGCGTTCACCCTCAGGGGCCTAACTGTCAGCGCGTCGTCGACGTCAAGGCCCGGTGTCCGCGTGCCAACGATGTGACGCCCGCTCGCGATCAGCGCGCCCTTGACCTGCGTCGCCGAGTACGACCGGTGCGCTTCGAGGATGTCCGCTGCGGCGCCGGCGACCATCGCCGTTGACGCCGAGGTCCCGGTCAGGCGCGCGTAGGGACCGGTCGGAAGATTTTTCGCGACGTCGCGGTCAAGCGCCGTACCCGGAACACGCAGCGAGACGATGTGCTCGCCCGGGGCGAGAACATCGGGCTTAGCGAACCCGTCGCGCGTGGGGCCGCGACTGCTGAAGATCGATTCGCGGTCGTCGTTCGTCGCGAGAGTTCCCTGATCGGCGAACGAGCCGACGGTGACGACGAACGGGTCCGCACCCGGCATCGCGACCGTCCCCGACGCCGGGCCGTCGTTCCCTGCCGCGGAGACGACGGTGATGCCCGCGAACCACGCCGATTCGACGACGCCCGCAAGCAGCGAGCGGTGATAGCTCGACTTCTGCGGCGCTCCGAAGGAAAGGTTCAGCACTTTGATGCGCATCGTCGTTCGGTTCTGGAGCAGCCAATCGAACGCTGCGAGGACCGCGTGCATGGTTCCGTTCCCGTTCTGATCGAGCACGCGCAGCGAGACAAGCTTGGCGTCCGGTGCGACGCCTTTGAAGGTCCGGCCATGCGCGGCGATGAGGCCGGCGATGAAGGTCCCATGTCCCGACGGGTCCTGAAGCGTCGAGCCGTCGTTGACGAAGTCCACGCGCGCGACGACCGAGCCCTCGAGGTCGGGGTGCTCGGCGACGCCTGTGTCCATGAGGGCGACCGTGACGCCCCGGCCGGTCGCGCCATCCCACGCCAGGTTGGCGTCGACGACCTCGACGCCGGGGCTCGGCTGCCCGTTCTGCCTCTCGAAGTGCTCGTCCCTGCCTGCGGCGGTCACCGCCGCGTCGGTCGCGAGGTAGGAGACGCGCCAGTCGCTCGAAAGGGAACGCAGCGCCTCAGAGGAGATGCGGGCAGTGACGATGTCGAGTTTGTCGAGCGCCGCGACATCGGTCGCTCCTGCTGCCGTCGCCTTTGCGGCTACAGCGCCCGCGGTCCCGTGCGCGACCTGGACGAGCGCGTAGTCGCCCGCACTGAGGTCGGGATCCCGAGGAGCGGTCCAGCTCGTCCCCGGAAGCGCCGTGATGACAAGTGCCAGCGCAAAGAAGGCCGCCAGAAGGCGCCTCGCGGTATCACCCATCTGCCCCTGCATTCCCCCGTTACTCCCAGCCCGATTAGTACCTGCCCACCCAGGGGACGGTCATCCCCTGTGCGGGTGATGTTCCTCGCAGCAAGCAAGCGCGCAATGGCCTGGGAGGCAATCGAGCCACGGTCGACACGGAGGCGACACGTCCGTTCGCGGGTTCTCCATCACATGCATGAATGCCCCACCGCCGCGCGTGCGCCCGTCTAGTGCAGGTGCATTAGCCGGCGCGTCGGATGCGCTGGTAGAGCTCGCGCGTCGCGGCCTCGGGCTCCGCGCCGAGGTCGCGGTGGAGCATCGCCTCGAGCGCCTGGTAGTGACGGACGGCGAGCGCGTGATCGCCGGACTCGTGGTGCGCGCGCATCAGGAGGCGATGCGCCTCCTCGTCGTATGGCTCCAGCTCCAGCAGCTTCTCGAGCGGCCGGACCGCGGCCTTCGGCTCCTTCCACTCGAGCTCGAGTGTCGCGAGCTCCTTCGCCGCCGCGACGAGCTGACGGTCCGTCTCTTCACGCTGCCGATCGATCCACGGCGCCGTCAGATCAGCGAGAAATTCTCCGCGATGCACCGCCACCGCAGCGCGCAGGTACTGGATCGCCTCACGCGATCGTCCAGCTTCCTGCGCCTCGCGACCGCGGCGTAGCGAACGCCGGAACACCTCGAGGTCCACGTGGATCGAGATCGGAAGGGCCAGTCGATATCCCGTATCGGCTCGCACGACGCTCGTGGCCTCCGACGCGCCCGCCGAGGCGAGCGCCTTTCGAAGAGCGTGCAGCGTGAAGTGAAAGTTGGAGAGCGCCGACGCCGGATCCGTCTCTGGCCAAAGCTGGGCGACGAGCTCGTCTCGAGAGACCGCGCGCTGCCGATCGAGCAGCAGCAAGGCGAAGAGCTCCTTCGCCTTGTTCGTGCGCCATCCGCGGTCGCTGATCCGCGTACCGCCCGCGCGGAGCTCGAACGGACCGAGAACGAACGCCTGGATGCTGTCGGCGACCGATGAGGAGATCGCGTGCGCCGGCGTGGGTGCGGCTGGCTGCAAGAGCGTCGCGAGGATGCGCATGTCGTCGGAGTTCAGCTCGAGATCGCCGAGCCGCTGGCGCAGAGCGTCGGCGAGAGCCGGACGCAACAGCAGGAAGTCCCGATAGCGCTCCGCAGCGACGGCGCGAAGCGCGCCTCTTGTCGTCGCGGGGTCGTCCTCGATCGGCACCGACAAGAGCGTCGCTTTCGCTTCGAAATATCGCGCTCGGATCGCGTGCGCCGATACGCGCGCCTCGCGGTAGGCGCGAAGCGCTCCTTCGCGATCGCCGTGAGCTTCGGCGACCGCCCCGCGCGCGATCGCCGCGCGGATCGCGGGGACCGGACCCGGAGACGATCCGGCGAGAGCCTCGGCCGCCCGCAACGCGTCGTGTGCCGAGTCGGCATCGCCCCGCAACGCCCGCAGCTCCGCGGCCGTCGCGTGGAGCTCCGCGATCACGTGGTCGTCGCCCTGCTCGCGGCAGAGCTCGACTCCCGCGCGGTAGACCTCTTCGACCGCGCCGCGCTCGCCCATGAGCGCGTGGACCGTCATCAGCGTCGAGCACATCGCCGCCTGTGCGAGACGAAGATCATTCGCGCTCGCGATCTCGAGCGTCTGGCGGAGCGTGTCCAGGGCCTCCGCCGTGTCGCCTCGACGCGTGCGCACGTCGACGAGTCCCCCCTCTGCCCAACACAGCGCGATCACGTCGGCGCTCTTCTGCTGGAGCGCGAGGGCTCTCAAATAAGTGCGCTGCGCCGCGTCGAGCTCGCCGAGAAGGTGGTGCAGCTGAGCGAGAGCGAGCGCTTCGGCGAGCTCGCCGGAACGATCCGTGAGAAGCGCGAACATCGCCTCGGCCTTGAGGTGCGCGCGCGCCGCCTCCTCGATCTCGCCGAGATCGGTGTGTGATCCGCCGATCACGTGCCAGAGCCAGGCGCCCTGCGACGACGCGCCGTCGCCGACCAGTCCGAGCGCCTCGCGCGCCTGCTCCAAGGCCTCGCGCGGGCGGCGAAGATAGCGGAGCGCCTGCGCTGACCAGGTGAGCGCGCGCGCGAGCCCCTCGGTGTCGCGCGCGCGCCGCAGCTCTCCCGCCGCGTCGCGATAGTTCGCGAGTGCGCGCTCGTAGTCGCCGCGCACGCGGTGCAGAAGTCCGCGCAAAAGGATGACCCAGGGCAGCCGCCGTTCGGCACCCGGCGGGAATCCATCGAGCCAGCGCTGGAGAGTCGCGACCTCGCTGCTCTGAAGTGCGCGCTCTCCGTTGTCGCGCACGAGCTGCGCCGCGCGTCGATGATCTCCGGCTTGCTGGAAGTGATGGATCGCGCGGTCGACATCGCCGCGTGCCGCGGCGCGTTCGGCGTGCCCGCGATGGAGCTCGACGATCTCGGCGGCGGGAAGGAGCTCTCGCGCCCGGGAGCGGAGGAACTCGGCGAAGAGTGGCTGGAATCGGTGGCCGCCCTCCGTACCCTCGCGCATCACCAGGCCCGCTTGCTCGAGCGAGGCGAGAAGCTCGCGCGGCGCGCCGCCGGCCTTCACCGCCTCGTCGTCGTCGATGCGCTCGAGGAGCGACCAGCGGAGGATCGTGTTCTGATCCCGGCGCGTCCCGCGACGGAGGACCTCGCTGTTGAAGTAGGCGTAGAGCTCGGCTCCGCCGCCCTGAAACTCGCCGAGCTGCTGCCAACCGCGCTCGGTCACGAACGCAGCCGCGAGCCGCAGTCCGGCGGGCCAGCCGCCGGTGCGGGAGTACATCGCGTCGATGGCCTGCTCGGGGAGCTCGAGACCGAACTCGCCGCGGAGGAGCTCCACGGTCTCGGCGCGGGTGAACGCGAGCTCCGCGGCCGAGATGTCGAGGACGGATCCCGTCAGGCGCCACCGAGAGAGGCCGCCGAGTTGCGGCGTCCGCCGCGTCGCGAGCACGAGATGGGCATTCTCCGGGAGCAGATCGACGAGCTCGTTTCCGAACGCGGCGAGGGGAGCGCCGCCGTGAACGCTCGGGTGGTCGTCGATGAAGAAGGTGAGCTCGCCCAGAGGGGCGAGCTCATCCGCGAGGGCCTGCGCGAGCTGCCCGAGACGACGCTCGAGGCGGCGCCCGCGATCCAGAGAGGACACAAGGTGCTCCCCGAATTCCGCCGTGTCGCGCTGCAGCGCACCGACGAGATCGGCGAACAGCACGAGTGGATCTTCGTCGCCCCGCTGCAACGTTAGCCACGCGGTGCGGCGTCCGGACGCGCGCAGCAGGTCGGCGTGCTGCGCGAGAACGGTCGTCTTCCCGTAACCGGCCGCGGCGTGCACGAGCGTGAGCCGATGACGCTCCGCGCCTTCCAAACGATCGAGTAGCCGCTGCCGCCTGAGGAGCGGAAGCGGCAACGATGGAGGCGTGTAGCGGGTGCGATCGGGCTCGCGCTGCGTGACGGTCAAGGCGTCGCTAAGGATGCACTCCGACCACACGCAAGAGGGTGGCGGTCCCGTAGCCAAGGATGAAACAGCCGGGGATCGTGAGTACCCACGCGGTCACGATCCTGCCGGCGATGCCCCAGCGGACCGCAGAAAGGCGCCGCGTCGAGCCGACGCCGAGGATCGCACCAGAGATCGCGTGCGTCGTCGATATAGGAATGCCGAACCGGGTCGCTATCTCGATGACCGTGGCCGCGGCCGTCTCTGCCGCGAAACCGTTCACCGGCTTCAGCGCGGTGATGCGCATACCCATGGTGCGGATGATCCGCCAACCGCCCGTGGCGGTACCGAGGCCGATCGCGAGGGCGCAGACGACCTTGACCCACGTGTCGATCACAAAGGGACCGGTACTTCCGTGGAAGGCGTAAAGCGCGAGGGCGATGATGCCCATCGTCTTCTGGCCGTCGTTGCCACCGTGGCTGAACGCCATGTATGCGCTCGAGAGGATCTGGGCTCGGCCGAAGAAGCGGTTCACGAAGCGATAGCTGACGTTCCGAAGACCCCAATACAAAGCGAGCATCAGCGCGTACCCGAAGATGAACGCGACCACCGGCGAATACACGATGCCGAAGGTCGTCACCTGGAGACCCGGAAGGATGATGACGTTCAGTCCGTGCACGGAGAGCGCCGCACCGATCACGCTGAAGATGAGCGCGTGGCTTGAAGAGGTAGGCAACGCCGCAACGAAGGTGATGAGGTCCCAGATGATCGCGCCGATGAGCGCCGCGACGACGAGGTCTTGGGTCACGACACTTTTGTCGACGATGCCGCTGCCCACCGTCTTCGCGACTGCCTCACCCGAGAGTGCGCCCACGAGGTTCAGGACCCCGGCCATGAGGATGGCTTGCAGTGGCGTGAGCACGCGTGTGGCGACGACCGTTGCGATGGCGTTGGCCGCGTCGTGGAAGCCGTTGACGAATTCGAACGCGATCCCCAGAGCGATGACGAGTGCGAGGAGGACGGTCGCGTTATCCAACTAGCTGTGCTTCACCATGATCGTCTCGACGATGTTCGCAACATCCTCGCAGCGGTCGATGGCGACCTCGACCAATGAGTAGATGTCTTTCCATTTGACGATCTCGATGGCGTCGTCGGATCCCGCGAAGAGCTCGGCGACCGCCTCGCGCCAGATCTGATCGCCCTCGTTCTCGAGCGTGTGGATCTTGATCCAGTGCGGCTCGAGGTTCTTCAGACCTTCGAGGTTCTTGAGCATGGAGAGCATCTCGCTCGCGGATGCGATGAGGACCTTCGCCTGACGCACCGCCGGCGGACGGATGCTCTTCACCTTGAACAGCTGCACGAGCTCGGACACGTCGTAGCAGACGTCGGTGACGTCGTCGATCTTGCTGGCGAGGCCGACGATGTCCTCCCGGTCGAGCGGCGTAACAAATGTCTCGTTTAAGTGCCGAACGATCTCGTGGTTGAGCTTGTCCCCGTGATGCTCGATCGCATGGATGTCGCGGACCTTGTTCTCGACATCCGTGAAGTCGCCGAAGAGCTTCGCCAGGGCCTCTGCCGCCTCGACGGCGTTCTGGGCGGCCTGCTCGAACAGGACGAAAAACTCGCTCTTCTTGGGCAGGAGCGATAGGCGCACGGGCGTTCTCCTTTGGCGGCATATGCTGCCGTACCCCGGCCGCACGCGGGATTTCCCGTGGACCTGGAGCCGCCCGACGCGCTCGCGGAAGGCAGCGTCGCCCAGCGTCGGCCAGCGGGGAGAAACGTCAACAGTCAGTAACGACCGTCGTCACACTTGGCGGCGCTTCTGCCGCGCCTAGCCCGTCTCCGAACGCTGACAAAGCGGACGTTCCCAGCGACGCGTGACGCAGGGTCGAACACGGTTAGGTCGATCGCGTCAACGTTGCCAAGAAAGCAACCGCCGTGGCATGAGGTTTGCTCAAGCGCTCGCCAGACAATCGCCTTCCGGCGAGAGAAAGAGGAAACACGATGTTGCTCTTCGCGATCGGGATCATGGCAGGCATCGCACTCGGGATGATCATCGTGGGCTTCCTCGCGATCGGCGCGTACGACCGTGGCTACAGCGAAGCCCTCGAGCGCCGCAAGGCGTGGCGCACGGAGCTCGTCGCACGCACCGTCGTCGGAACGCGGGCGCTGGTGTCGGCTCGCAAGGCGAGCTAACACCCTCCAAATCAGGTCGAAAGGGGCCGCCGAAGGGCGGCCCTTTCGTCTGTCTGGGGCCGGTTCTAGGGTCCGAAGAACTTCCTTTTCAGGTCATCGATGGCTCTCTGGAGGGAATCGATGACTCCCGGGATGCCCGTGGGGACGATCTCCACGCTCCCGTCGCGGGCGATCCGCAGCTCATCGCCTGGCCGCACCGCGGCTTTCACCACCGCGCGGTCGGCCGTGACGGTGAAGACGACCCGGTTCTGATCGTCGACGAGCGTTCCGACGCGGAGCTTGCCGTCGGGCATCGCCTTGATGACCGCCTTGAGTTGGTCGTCCGAGCGGAGATCGGCTTGTGGCTGGGGCGCGATCCGGCTGATGGTCTTCCCAAGCTCGTCGAAGAACGCCGTCGGTCCCCTGACTATCGGACCGAGTAGTGCGGCGGCAAGCGCAACGGCGACCAGGACAACGAATATCCCGATCAGGAATTGCACTGCCCACACTGGAACGACTCTCTTGACGGCTGGCCTCATTACTCGTCCTCCGGCCCGGTTGCATGCGACGGCGCGACCGAGGGCCCCCGCGCGACGGGGAGCCGGCCCCGGCGTCCGGGGCCGGGGGGACCCCGGCGCGTAGAGAGGGTTTCGGTCGCGCCGTCGTAGCCGCGATCGGGCATGAGGAACAGTGTGTGCAGCAGGCCTCCTAAAGAAAAGAGAAGGAGGCCCGTAGTGGCTGAACTCGACACCCAAGATCGGGAAAAGATGGACAAGCGCAAGTTCGCGTACGTCGACAAGGAGGGCGAGGGCCACCTTCCTATCAACGACGACGACCACGTCCGTAACGCCATGGCTCGGTTCAACCAGACCGACTTCGAGTCCGGAACCAAGAAGGAGACCGCCCGCAAAAAGATCGTGACGGCGGCGAAACGGCGCGGTATCAAGGTCGCCAAGGCTGACAACGTGGCCAAGCCGCGAAAGACTGCCGCTCGAAAGACGTCGGGTGCGGTGAAGAAGACCGGTTCTCGGAAGAAGGCCAAGCGCTAGCGCGTATCTGCGACCATTTAGCCGATGACAGGGCTGAAAGTGGTGTGCGTCGGAGGCGGACTCGGGGCTCCGACCATCATGGCGGGACTTCGGCGGTACACCGAGGACATCACCGGCCTCATCGCCGTGACGGACTCCGGTCGGTCGACGGGCAAGGTGCGCATCGCGCTCGACGTGCCGGCGCCCGGTGACATCCGGAGCGCGCTGACCGTCCTCGCCGAGGGCGACCCTGCGCTCGTACGGCTCTTCTCGCATCGCTTCGAGACCGACAAAAGCGAGGAGCTGAACGGCATGGCCTTCGGCAACCTCTTCCTTGCTGCGCTGACGCAGCAGGAGGGATCGTTTCTTCGCGCGGTGGAGGAGGCGTCGCGGCTGCTCCGGATCCGCGGGCGCGTCCTGCCGGTCACTCTCTACAACACGCACCTCTGCGCGAAGCTCGCCGACGGCAGCGTCGTCGAGGAGGAGGTCAACGTCCGCGCCATCGGCAAAGCGCCGATAGAACGCATCTATTTGAAAGATGACGGCGTCCGCGCGACCGACGGAAGCGCCGAGGCGATCGCATCGGCGGATCTGATCACCCTCGGTCCGGGCAGTTTGTTCACGACGGTGTGCGCGTGCCTGCTCGTGCCCGAGATCGCGCGCGCGATCGCCGATGCGCAAGGCCTCGTCGTCTACGTCGCGAACACGACCACCCAACCGGGCCAGACCGACGGCTTCAGCATCGCGGACCACGTGCGCGTCGTTTCCGATTACTTGGGCGGCTCGGGTCTGGACGTGGTGCTCGTGAACGACGATTCGCCGCCCGATCACCTGCGCGCGCACTACGCCGAGCGCGGCGTCACGTACCTCGAGCCGACGGTGGAAGAGCTCGCCAAGGTCGAGGATCTCGGCGTCCGCGCGGTGGCCGCGCCGGTGATCGACAAGTGGAGCGGACCCCGCGACCTCTGGTTGAAACAGGACACGATCCGCCACGACGCCGCGCGCGTGGCGACCGCGCTGCTTCGCCTGGTCGACGAGCGCCGGCCGCGCCTCCGCGCTTTGCCGTAATGGCCGTCGCGTCGCGTGTGCGCCACTTCCTGTCCATCGGCGACCTGGAGCGCGATGAGCTCGCACTCCTGCTGGACCAGAGCGCGAGCCTGAAGGCGAGGCCCTCCACCGGTGGCCTGACCGGCCGCACCGTGGCGCTCATCTTCGAAAAGCCGAGCCTGCGCACGCGCTTGTCGTTCGATGTCGGGATCGCGCAGCTCGGCGGCCACTGCGTGTATCTCTCGCCCGCCGAGGTCGGTCTCGGCCGGCGCGAGAGCGTCTCGGACGTCGCCCGCGTCGCCAGCCGCATGGCGGACGCCGTGGTCCTGCGCGTCAACGCGCACGAGACCATCGAGGAGTTCGCGCGCTACAGCGAGGTGCCGGTGATCAACGGACTCTCCGACCTGTCCCATCCGTGCCAGGGCCTTGCCGACATCTTCACGATCCGTGAGCGCAAGGGACCGGATCTTCGCGGCGTCGCGATCGCCTACATCGGCGACGGCAACAACGTCGCGCACTCGCTCATGTTGTGCGTCGCCAAGACCGGCGCGTCGCTCCGCATGGCCACACCCGCCGGATACGAGCCCCTGGCGCGTTACCGAGAGCTCGCCGGGGCCGACGCGAGATCGAGTGGTGCGCAGATCACGATCGGAAACGACCCGGTCGCGGCCGTAACCGGCGCCGACGTCGTGTACACGGATGTGTGGACGAGCATGGGTCAGGAGCAGGAGTACGAGCGCCGGCGTCGCGCGTTTCAAGGGTTCCAGCTCAACGCGTCGCTCCTCGCGCGCGCCAAGCGCGACGCGATCGTGTTGCACGATCTTCCGGCCCACCGCGGCGAGGAGATCACCGACGAAGTGATCGACGGGCCCCAGAGCGCGGTGTTCGATCAGGCGGAGAACCGCCTGCACACGGAGAAAGCTCTCCTGTGCTGGCTCCTCGCAGGAAAGGGATGATTCATGGGCGATGAACGGACCATCCTCGCCGACTGTTGCGAGGACTGGATCATCGAGTGGGGCGGCTTTTATCGCTCGGGCCGGGAATTCCGG
>Ga0193731_1000668_pt1 | contig 10483 bp, 7 predicted proteins | sample U1a2metaG_FD_144920 | JGI IMG/M metagenome (GOLD analysis project Ga0193731, IMG submission 144920) | Soil microbial communities from a riparian zone of the East river system, Colorado, United States - U1a2 | ecosystem: Environmental > Terrestrial > Soil > Riparian zone | place: USA: East River...
TTTCGCACAGACGGATACCACCAACACGGACGGCCATTTCGCCTTCTTGAGTCTTGCGCCAGGGCGTTACACCCTCACCATCAGCAAAACTGGTTTTGCCACGATCGTTCAGGAAAATGTGAACCTCACCGTCGGGCAAACCATCACCCTGCCCGTGACGATGAAGATCTCCTCGGTCGCGCAACAGATTGTCGTCTCTGACGTGCCGATTGTGGAAGTCACAAAAACGGCATCATCTTCCACGCTTGACGAGATTTCTGTCGCCACGACCCCGGTCCTCGGCCGCAAATTTGAAGACCTCCTCACGCTGACGCCTGGCGTGAGCATCACGCAGGGTCCGGATGGCGACGAAATCAACATCAACGGGCAGCGCGGCATCTTCAACAACATCAGCCTCGACGGCGGCGACTACAACAACGGATTTTTCGGTGAGCAGATGGGCGGCCAGCGCGCGGCGATCGATATCACTCTGGAAGCCGTCAAGGAATTTCAAATCACCGCGAGCGGCGCTAACGCGGAGTTCGGCCGCAGCGCCGGCGGCGTAATCAACGTCGTCACGAAATCCGGCACCAACGCGATTCACGGTTCCGGGTTCGAATATTTCCGTACCGAAGCCTTGACCGCCGCCACCTCGGATGGCAAGCCACTCCAGGATTTTCGTCGCAATCAGTTCGGTGGCAGCCTCGGCGGCCCCCTCATCAAGGACAAGCTCTTCTTCTTTGCCGCTGGGGAAGGCATTCGGGAGAACCTCACGCGGTCAAATCTTAGTGCGCCGCTCGGGCCTGCCTGCCCCGTGGCAACGCCGGTTGTGGGTGTTGACGACGCTGTCATTGCCGGTAGCGCGGAATGCCAGCGCGCCTCGCTTCTGAATTTCTTCAAGACCGCTACATTCCCAGCTCCTTTCAAGAACACCGACGAAGGAAAGCCGGTCATCCATCAGGTGAGAAACGCCGCGGTCTTTGGACGCGTGGACTACAACCTGAACGCCAAGAACCAGTTTTTTGGTTCTTATAATTACGATTGGTCCAAGAATGCCAATCAGACCTTTGACGTGCCGACATATGGTTCGAGCGCCAACGGCATTGAGGGACCCTCCAAGATTCAGGCTGTCAGCACCAACTGGTTCAGCACCCTCTCCAACACCATGTTGAATGAAGCCCACTTTACCTATGCCCGAGAAAATCGCCCGCGCAATGCCGACAATCCTTCCAGCGTTCCGGACACTGCCATGGGCTTTGGCCCGACGTTTCGCTTCGGCCAACCATTCTTCCTTGAGCCAGCGGTCGACGAGGTTTTTTGGCGCACGGATATACGTGACAATTTCTCTGTGGTGAAAGGCAAGCACACCTGGAAGTTCGGTGGCGAATGGATTCACAGCCGCAATACCCAGGTCTTCCGCGGCTTCTTCTCGGGGCGCTATATCTTTGACAGCACGCTGGGCTTCATGCACTACGTCACCGACGGACCTACCGTAAAGGAATGTAAGAACAACACGACAAGCGCAATCACTTTTATCGCCCCTGCGTGCCCGGGTGGAACTACCTTTACGGGTGGACCTCTACTGCTATATTTGCAGCATGGACCGGCAGTGCAAGGCGAGTCGTTTGATGCGTCCGGCGCCTCGAGCATCACCAACCAAGACTACTCACTGTTTGCCCAGGATTCGTGGAAGGTCTGGCGGAATCTCACGTTGAATTACGGCCTGCGATGGGATGCCCAGATCTTCCCTGACCCGACAATACCGCCTGCCAAGACGGCCTATGGTGCGAATCTCAGCAATCTAAATTTTCCGTCGAACGGGTTCCTTCCCAATCAGAAAAAGATGTTCCAGCCGCGCGTTGGTCTTGCATGGGACATTCGCGGCAATGGTAAGTCTGCCCTCCGCGCAAGCTGGGGCATCTTCAATGCGCGCCAGAACATGCTGACCCAGGTCGGCGCGATCACTACCAATGGAGTCCAGCAGCAGGCCTTCGCAGCCGGCTCCGCTTTTGGAACACCGCCGGCATACGGGACGAATGCGGGCCCCATCGCGAATCCTCCCGCGCCGGGAACGATCCCCACAGGCGTGGACGTCACAGTCTTTAGCAAGGACTACGCCAATCCGCGCATCTACACCACAAACGTCGGCTATGAGCAACAGTTAGTCGACGATTACGCGGCATATGCGGACTTCACATGGTCCAAAGGTGTTCATTTGACGCGCTTTATCAATCCCAATGTCGGTCCCGTTTCCGTAATTCCTACCACGGGCGATACCGCGAGCTACACCGGAGCAAGTCCGTTCACCAACTTGGGAACGATTACAGATACCGTCAGCTCCGCCAAGTCCCTTTATCGCGGATTCACTATCGGAATGCGCAAGCGCATGAGCCATCATTTCCTCTTTGATGCGAATTACACCTATTCCGTGGATCGCGACGACGATTCTAATGAGCGCGATCCATTTACGTTCCGCTACGCGGACTTGCATAACCTCGCGGCTGAGTATTCGTATTCGGACCGTGACGAGCGCCACAAGTTCAACGCCTATACGGTTGCCGATCTGCCGGGCGGTTTCCACGCAAACGTCCGTATGCAGGCGCATTCCGCCCAGCCAATCACGCCGGAACCGCGCTTTGTAGGCGGCGTGGATCAGGGGCGTAACTCGTTGCGCAAGGACAACGCCTTCTTTACCTTCGACTTCGGTGTAGATCGCCCGTTCCATCTCGGCGAGCGCATGCAGCTCATACCGAAGATCGAAATGTTCAACGCCTTTAACAACAAGAACAACGTGAACCCGTTGAGCACTCCTGCTCTCTTCGACTTCAACGGATTTCTGCGTGTCGGCGTGGGCGATCCTCGCCAGGCACAATTGTCCGTGCGCTTCGAGTTCTAACGAAGCGGACGCAAGTCACAAAAGCAATTCAACCGAAGAGGGGCGCTTCGGCGCCCTTCTCGTTTTTTCGGGGTGGTGCGGGAATACCGGAACGGGACCTATGGACACATGCTGCTCCCTTCGGCGCTTGCTTGCGCGTAGCGAATCCCTGACAATCTAAGGTTTACAGATGCGTGTTTTTCCGCACGGTGGCGGTTTCCCGGGCCCAAAAGAGAAGTGAGTGAAATGGCCAGTCAGGTAAATTCCGTAAAGCGTATCGTCGCCTACTTTTCGATGGAGATTGCCTTAGAGAATGCCATGCCGAGCTACAGCGGCGGACTCGGCGTTCTTGCTGGCGACACGATTCGCGCCGCTGCCGACCTGCGCCTGCCCATGGTGGCCATCTCCCTGCTTTACCGCAGGGGCTTCTTCACCCAGCGCCTCGCTGAAGATGGCTCGCAAACCGAAGAACCGGTCGAGTGGCGCGTGGAAGACTTCTTGAAGGAGGAAACCGCCCGCGCCAGCGTCTCGATAGAAAACCGCCACGTCGAGCTGCGCTGCTGGCGGTATTCCGCAAAAGGGGTGCGCGGCTTTGAAGTTCCTATTTACTTTCTCGACGCCGACCTTCCTACCAATGCCGAAGCCGACCGCAACCTCACCGGCACTCTGTACGGCGGTGATTCCTACTATCGTTTGTGCCAGGAGGTCGTGTTGGGCATCGGAGGCGTACGCATTCTCCGCGCGCTCGGCTACAACGACCTCACGCGCTACCACATGAACGAAGGCCACGCGGCGCTCCTCGCCCTTCAATTGCTGAACGACGAGGCCGCGAAGGCGGGGCGCCAGTCCATCCGCAGCGAGGACATCGAAAAAGTCCGCAGCAAATGCGTTTTCACCACGCATACGCCGGTTCCCGCCGGGCACGACCGATTTCCAATGGAATACCTCACGCGCGTGTTTCCCGGCCAGACGGAATTCCTCGATTTAAAGGACGCTTCTTCCGCGGATTTGATGAAGCGCGTTTTGCAGGTCGAGCAGGATTTCCCGGGCCTGCAGGAAGCGGCACGCCGCGGCGCATCCCTGAACATGACGCAGCTGGCGCTGAACCTGAGCACCTACGTCAACGGAGTTGCCAAGCAGCACGGCGAAACCTCGCGCCAGATGTTTCCGGAAATACCGATCGAGGCCATCACCAACGGGGTGCACGCCGGCACGTGGACTTCACGTCCATTTCAGCAACTCTTCGACCGCTACATTCCGTCGTGGCGGGAAGACAACCACAGTTTGCGGGGTGCCCTCGGCCTGCCGGCGGAGGAAGTCTGGGCGGCGCATTTGATCGCCAAGCACGATTTGCTCGAGACGGTTCGCAAGAAGACCGGCCTCAAGTTTGATTCCGAGGCTTTCACCATCGGGTTTGCGCGCCGCGCAACGGGATACAAGCGCGCCGACCTGATCCTGGCCGATCTTGACCGGCTCCGGGAGATTGCCAAGAACGCCGGCCACTTCCAGATTATTTATGCCGGCAAGGCGCATCCGAATGACGGAGGCGGGAAGGACATCATTCGCCGGATTTTCCAGGCGAAAAAAGCGTTGCGGAAAACAGTGCCCGTGGTTTTCCTCGACGATTACAATCTTGAGCTCGGCGGGAAGATAACTTCCGGCGTGGACCTCTGGCTCAACACGCCGCAGTTTCCTCTCGAAGCTTCCGGCACCAGCGGCATGAAGGCCGCGCTGAATGGCGTGCCGAGTCTGAGCATTCTTGACGGCTGGTGGGTGGAAGGCCACATTGAGGGGGTCACCGGGTGGTGCATCGGCGAATCGCGGCGCACCGCTGCCGGCAATGCTCCCGCTGATAACAAGGCTGAAGCCGAATCGCTTTATGCCAAGCTGGAGGGCGTGATTCTTCCCATGTACTACAACGATCGTGCCAAGTTCCTCGAAGTCATGCAGCACGCCATTGCCATCAATGGCTCGTTCTTCAACACCCAGCGTATGGTGCAGCAGTACATCACCGACGCCTATCTGCGCTGATGCGTCGGAATGCGCTTTGCCAGATCACGGGGCTTGAGAGAATACCAAACGAGGATCGAGCGCACCGGTTAGCGCAGCCGGTTCTTGTACATGGCCATGCCGACGGCGGCATCCATTCCCAACTTTTCTAGTGCAGCGATCTCACGGCGCGTCTTGATGCCGCCCGCGGCGATAATCGGATGGGATGTCGCGTCGCGCAGCCTGCGAAACCATTCGAGGTTCGCGCCGGTCATCGTGCCTTCACGGTCCACGTCGGTGCACAAGAAACCGGCGCAGAAGGGTTCGAGCTGCGCCATCACTGCCTCTGCCTGAAGCGCGATGCGCGTGCGCCAGCCGTGAATGGTGATGTTTCCCCTGGTAGTGTCGAGAGCGATGATGATTTGTTTTCGGGGAACTCTTTTTGCGAGCCGCCGCAAGAATCCGGTGTTCACTTTTCGGCGGCCGAAAGCGGCGCTTCCGACAATGACCTGGCTCGCGCCCCATCCGGTAATTTCTTGGGCGCGAGAAACGGTTCGAATCCCGCCGCCGACGCGCACGTTCATGCCGAAATCTTTTCGCGCACTGGTGCAGAGGTCGCGAACGAGATCGTCGTTCTGGCCTTTCCCCATGGCGGCGTCGAGGTCGATGACGTGCAACCAGGGATATTCTTTGAATTTCCTCAGAAGGCCGAAGACGTCGGCGACGGCAAGCTCGCGCTTCCGCCCGTGAACCAACTGAACCGCCTGCCCGTCTTGCAGATCGATGCAGGGAATCAGCACGGCAGGCGCACCTCGACGCCGCGAGCTGCAAGAAATTCCTTCAGCGCGCGGATGGGCTGCACGCCGTCGTGAAAGATCGACGCTGCCAGCGCAGCATCCGCCGCGCCTTGCTTGAAAACGTCGACGAAATGTTCCGGCAATTTGGCCCCGCCGGAGGCAATGACCGGGACAGAAACAGCTCTGGAATTGCGGCCGTAAGCGTTGTGTCGAAGCCCAGCTGTGTTCCGTCGCGATCGACAGAGGTCAGCAGGATTTCTCCCGCGCCAAATTGAACGCCCTTCTTCGCCCAGTCCACGGCATCGAGAGATGCGGATTCCCTTCCGCCACGAACCATGACATCCCAGTGATCGCCGGCACGCTTTGCATCAATCGCCAGGACGACGGCTTGTGCGCCAAATTCCTGCGATAATTCAGAAATGAGATCGGGCCGTTCCACCGCCGCGGTATTCACCGTGATCTTGTCCGCGCCCGCGCGCACCACGGCGCGGCCGTCTTCAAGCGTTCGAATGCCGCCGCCAGCGGTGAGGGGAATTGCCAATTCCGCGGCAACGCGCCGGATGGTTTCGAGAAACGTCGGGCGGCGGTCGCGCGACGCCGCGATATCGAGAACGACCAATTCGTCGGCGCCTTCGGAGTTGTAGCGGGCGGCGAGCGCGGCGGGATCTCCGGCATCGCGCAGCCCGGCAAAATTCACTCCCTTCACGACGCGCTCGCCATCGGTATCGAGGCAGGAGATGATGCGATGCGCCAGGCTCACGCCGAGATCCTCAGAAAATTCCGCAACAGGCGCGCGCCCGCGTCGCCACTCTTTTCCGGATGGAATTGCACGGCGAAGATATTTCGTTTTTCCACGACGGCAGCGAACGGCGCCCCGTGCGAGCAAGTTGCCGCCGATGCTCCATTCGAATCGAGGACCGCGTAGGAGTGGGCGAAGTAGAAGTAAGCGCTTGTGTCGATGCCTTCGAGCAGACGTGAAGTACAAGTTGCCGCGACCTGATTCCAGCCCATGTGCGGAAGTTTCACGGTCGATGGCAACGCGCACACTGTGCCGGGCAGCAACTGTAGGCCGCGCAATTGGGGCGCTTCCTCGCTTGAATCGAACAGCACCTGTAGCCCCAGACAGATGCCTAGAAAAGGAACGCCCCGCTGGATGGCGCCGATCAGAGGCGCGCGCATATTTTTCTCGTCGAGGGCGCGAACCAAAGCGGCGTAATGTCCCACGCCCGGTAGCAAAAGAGCCTCCGCTTTCGAGATGCGTTCGGGTGAACTTGTCCGCTCGGATTCTGCTCCGAGACGCTGCAAAGCGCGCTCCACAGAGGGCACGTTACCCGCGCCGTAGTCGATAATCGTTACTTTCATAGCAGTCCCTTTGTGCTGGGCAAAACCTTCCGCAGGCGTTTGTCGCGCGCCACGGCGAAGCGCAAGGCGCGTGCGAACGCCTTGAACATGGCCTCGACCTGATGATGCGACGAGCGCCCGTACAGGGCACGCAGATGGACGTTGGCCTTCGCCGACTGCGAAAAGCCCTGAAAAAAATCGTCGACCAGCTCTACCTGGAAATCGCCGACGCGTCTTGCCGTGATCTTCGCATTCACGACGCAGTAAGGCCTTCCGCCAAGATCCACGGCGGCAGCAGCAAGTGTTTCGTCCATGGGCATCAGGAAATAGCCCGCGCGCAGAATGCCGCGCTTGGAGCCGAGTGCCTTCTGCACCGCCTCGCCGAGAGTAATTCCCACATCCTCCACCGTGTGATGCTGGTCCACGTCAAGATCGCCGTGCGCGTCCACGTCCAGGTCAAACGCGCCGTGTCGAGCAACCAGCTCCAGCATGTGATCGAAAAAGCGGATTCCCGTCGCGATGCGCGCTTTTCCGCGTCCATCCAGATTTAGCTTCAGGCGGATATCCGTCTCGTTTGTCTTGCGATGAATCATTGCCGTGCGTGGCATGGTGAGCTCGTTTGCAGCTCCGGACTTCAGGCCGGAGCTTTCCATTCCTTTCGAATTGACTTCAGCAACCGCCGCATTTCGGATTGCGTTCCAATGGTGATGCGCACAAACCCGGGCCCGATGTCCTTGCTTCTCTCGCGGAGAAGAATCCCTTGCTTCTCCAGCTTCTGAAAGAGTGCTGACCCGCTTGGCCCGAAATTCGCCAGAAGGAAATTTCCGGCGCTCGGGTACGTCTTCACCACGAGCTTTTCCAATTCTGCCGCGAACCACGCGCGCAACCGTTTCACCCCGTTCACGTAACGCTGCATCGTTTCCCGGTCGTTCAGCGCCGCTTCGGCCGCTACCAGAGCAGCAAGATTGACGGGGAAGGGCGGCATGGCGCGGCGCACCAGAGCGAGCGACTCTTCGCAGGCAATAACGGCGCCGAGGCGCAAGGCTGCGAGCCCAGCAACTTTCGAAAACGTCTTTGCCACAAACAACTGCGCATATTTCCGAATCCACGGCATCGCAGTGAAGCCTGAAAACTCCGCATAGGCTTCATCCATCACTACCGCTGTGTGCGTGGCGGCTTTCAAGATTCTCCGTAACTCTTCTTTTTGAAGCAGAGTACCCGTCGGATTATTGGGATTGGCGATGAAGAGAACGCGCGGCTTCTTGCGCAACGCGGCGATGACGCCCTGGAGCGGGAATTCCATTTCGCTGCCGTAGCGCAATACCGAAATCCGGGCGCCGTAAATCTCCGCGTAGTAGCGGTACATCGGAAAGGTGGGCTCGCAAATCAGAATGCCACTGCCGGACTCGACGAAGGTATCGAAGAAAACGCGCAGGGCGTCGTCACCACCGTTGGTGAGCAGCAATTCTTCCGGGCGGACACCGAAGTAACGCGCGATCTGCCGCGTTGGCGCCTGATACTCGGGGTACATCGCCAGTTGTTTGGTGGTGAGCTTTGCGAGCGCACGCCTTACCGCCGGTGAGCAGCCCGCGGTGTTCTCATTGAAGTCGAGGCGCAATTTGTTTGAGCGTCCCTCAGCCGGCGCTTCATAGGTGCGGCGATTCAGAATCGCTTCGCGAACTGGCAAGTGAACTTTCATCGGCGGACCTTCACCGCGTTACGGTGCGCCACGAGCCCCTCCGACGTCGCAAGTGTTTCGACGGTTCCAGCAAGACGCTCGAAGCCCCGCCGGCCAATCGTTTGAACGGAGATGCATTTCACAAAATCTGCCGACGAGAGTCCACCTCTTTTGCGAGCCCACCCGCCCGTAGGAAGCACATGATTGCTTCCGCTGGCGTAGTCGCCAAGCGGTTGCGCTCCCCAAGGACCGAGAAAAACGGTTCCCGTGGCGTGAATCTTCCTTAAGAGCGCGCCCCCATTGCCGGGCAGACTGAGATGCTCCGGCGCGAATCGATTTACGAATTCGCAGGCCGCATGGAGGGACGGCGCGACCAGGATCGTGCCCGTACGCTTCATCGAAAATTGCGCTGGATTCGTCGGCGGCAATAGATGCAGTTGCCGCGCCACTTCTGTCTGCACCTGCCGAGCAAGACTGATTGAAGTCGTAACGAGATAGCTGCCTGCATCGGGAGCGTGTTCGGCCTGCGCGAGCAGGTCCGCGGCGATCCAGCGCGGGTTTCCTGTGGAGGCCAAGACAATTGCTTCTGTTGGCCCTGCAGGCAGATCGATCGCGCAATCGCTGCTGACGAGTTGTTTGGCGGCAGTAACAAAACGATTGCCCGGCCCGAAGATTTTTTCGACGCGGGCCACGCGCTTCGTGCCGTAGGCAAGGGCCGCGATGGCTTGCGCGCCGCCCATTCGGGCGACGCTTGAGACTCCGAGAACGCCGGCGGCGGCAAGAAGGGCGGCGTTCGGCCGGGGGCATACCACCCGGATATGCCGGACGCCCGCAACTTTGGCCGGCACAACCGTCATCACCATAGTGGAAACGAGCGCAAACCGTCCGCCCGGGATGTAACAGCCGATGGCATCGATCGGGCGCACAAGCTGACCGATTTTCACACCGGGTTCGACTTCCATCGTCCATGGCTTCGGCAACTGTTTTTCCGCGACGCGGCGGACGTTGCGGGCGGCGTGTTCGAGCGCGCGAAGAAAATCGCGGCTAACTTGCTTGCGGGCGACGCGAATTTCACCCCCGGAGATCCACAAACTTTCGCGGTGGAGATCGATGCCGTCGAGTTTCTTCACCCAAGCCGACAGTGCCGCGTCTCCGCGCCGGCGAACATCGCCGACAATCTTCGACGCGATGCCTTCAGCTTCTGCGTCATGCTCCTGGCGCGCACGCAAAAGCTTTCTCTCGACCGCAGGCGTAAGTCTCACGATGCGCATCACAGCACGATCTTGTTCAAGGGATATTCGACGATCCCCTGGGCCTTCGCGGCTTTGAGTTTTGGCAGAATCTGCCGGACAACAGCTTCCTCGACGATAGTGTTGATCGCGACCCAGTCCGGGTCACTCAAAGCGGAAATTGTCGGCTTCTTCAGCGCGGGGAGGACCCCTAGAACAGCCTGCAGATCGTCGCGATGGACGTTCAAGAGCAGACCCACTTTGCTCGCGGCGGCGATAGCGCCCTGCAGCATCAGAATCAGGTTTTCCGCTTTCTCGCGCTTCCAGGAATCGGCGGCAGCGGCGCGATTCATGATGAACACCGTCGCGGATTCCAGCACGGTATCGACGATGCGCAAGCGATTCGCCCGCAGCGACGAGCCCGTTTCCGTCACTTCCACAATCGCGTCCGCAAGTTGCGGCACTTTGACTTCGGTGGCGCCCCAGGAAAACTCCACGCGGGCTTTTACGCCGTGCTTGGCGAGATAGTTTTCCGTGATGTGCACGACCTCGGTCGCGATAACTTTTCCTTCCAGATGGCGTGGTTCTCGAATCG
>Ga0193731_1000678_pt1 | contig 10344 bp, 10 predicted proteins | sample U1a2metaG_FD_144920 | JGI IMG/M metagenome (GOLD analysis project Ga0193731, IMG submission 144920) | Soil microbial communities from a riparian zone of the East river system, Colorado, United States - U1a2 | ecosystem: Environmental > Terrestrial > Soil > Riparian zone | place: USA: East River...
CGACGCCAAAAATCCCGGCCAGCAAGCTCACGCCCGCCGGCGTCATCTTGAGGCGCGCAAACGACTGGGCCAGCCAAAACCCTATTGGCCTGTAGAAATAAAGATCGAAAACGCCCTCGACTTCGCGCGCTTTGAAAGTCGATTCGATCTTGGGGGCCGCCGTGTGAACAACCTGTGCCGGCATTAAGAACTCATCCTCACCGCCAGCTCAGACATTTTGCAGCGCAACCGGAACGTGGTCGCTTTGATTTTCGAATCCGCTTTGAGGGTGTCATCGAGAATGTTGAGCGCTTCATCGAGATCGGCGCGGGTATGTTTGGCAGTCACGCAGGCGCGAAAACAAATCTTATTTTCCGGCACCGCTGGGTAATCCACCGGCGCGACCCACAAACCGCGTCGTCGCAATTCGTGGCCTAACCGGTACATGCGTTCCCGGTCGCCGATCACCAAGGGCATGATGTACGTTGTCGACATTCCGGTATCGATGCCAACGTTGCGCAATTGCGCGTGAAAATAATCGGCGTTCTCCCAAAGTTTTGTCCGCAACTCCGGCTCGCGCGTTCCGATTTCCAGCGCTTTCAAAGTCGCCGCCACCACCACGGGCGGCAAAGCGCACGAATAAACATACGGGTGCGCGTAAAAACGCAGGTAGCGAAGGGTCTCCTTCGAGCCGGCCACAAATCCGCCCAGCGCGCCAAAAGCTTTTGAAAATGTGCCGTACACAAGCGGTATGCGATCTTCCACACCGAATTTTTCCGCGGCGCCGCGACCGTTCTCGCCGCATGCAAGCATCGAGTGCGCTTCATCGACAAAAACACGCGCGCCGTGCGACTCTGCAATATCGAGCAGCGCCGGCAGGTTCCCGAAATCGCCATCCATGGAATAAATTCCTTCCATCACCACGAGTTGGCGGTGACCCTGTTTGCGCGCCAGCGCCTTATCGAGCGATGCCGGATCGTTGTGCTCGAATTTGTCCGCGCGACATCGCGAAAGCGCCGCGCCGTCGCGCAAACTCAAATGCGAGCGATTATCCAGGATCGCTACATCGTTCTTGCGCAGCAAACCGGAGATGGTTCCAAGCGCACCGCCAAATCCGCTGTTAAAAAGCATGGCGTCTTCGCGCCCGACAAACTTTGCAACCTGCCTCTCAAGCTCGCGGTGCAGGTCCGTCATGCCGGAAAGCATCGGCGAACCGCATGCGCCGAGACCATGCGTCTTCAACGCTTCCTGCGCTGCGGCAATGACTTCGGGATGATTTGCTAGGCCGAGATAATTGTAGGAACAAAGATTGATCACCGAGCGCGGCCGGCCGTTGTAATCGATTGTCGTGCGCGCATCGGCACTGGCGAGCAGCTCCGGTTCATAAAGTTCCACCGCGAACGTGGCTTGTTGCATCCAATGCGTGAATCTGGGCGGCGGCTCGAGCGGATCACTCGTTTCATGTGCCAGGAAATTGCTCAGACTGAGTTTTGCCGGGTCGTTGTTCATCAAATGGTACACTGCCTTTCGCTCGCTGCCCCCCCAACGGACGGCGCGCCCCGGCAAAATTGAGAGTTTTTATGTTTCACAGATTCCTTACGAAATTCTCCGCCGCAGCGGTTCCGTGTCGGGGCAGCCAATCTAGCGGGTTTCGGATTTCAGACAAGAGTTTAGTAGGCAGCGTCAGTCGGCCGCGCCGACCCACGAAAGCTTTCGGGGCAGCGGCGGCGTCCCTACCTCTCGGGCAGTATGTAACGCGACTACAAGGGCTGAGGCGCGCTACTTCCGCGTGGTCCCAAAAACGTAATCCCAAAGCGGCGAGCTGATGCCGTATCCAACGTGATCGTCCTTGAAATGATGGCGGAGATGATACTGCTTCAGCCAGAGCCACGCGCCGCGTTTCATGGCGAGATGGTGCGTTGCGTAATGGAGCATGTCATAGCAGATATAACCGAAAACCAAACCAGCAAACACGGACGGCGTCAGACTCCAAAAAATTAGAAAAAACAGGCCATAGAAAAGAAACGCTAGCGGGATACTTATGACTGGCGGCATAACGAGCCGTCGCGCATCGTTGGGATAATCGTGATGCACGCCGTGGATCACATAGTGCAACTGCTTTCCCCAACGAGTCTTCGGTTCGTAATGGAATACGTAGCGGTGGATGAGATATTCGATCAGCGTCCACAGCAAAACGCCTAACAAAAACAGCGCCGTTACGACTATAATCGACAATTGGCGTTGCCACAGAGAGACGTAAAGCATGTAGCCAACGATCGGCAGGTACAGCATCAACGGAACCACCGGATGCACCCGCGAAAAAAATTCCATGAAATCGCTCTCGAACATGCGCACCGTTTCGTTCTTGTTCGAGACGTACAATCGATCCGCCATTGTTAAAAACTAATGGCCCTCGCACTCAGATCAAGACTGCCAGCGTGGTTGGCTGTGGAGTTCGTGACCCGTTGTGAGTCCGTCTTTTCTTTTATTCGTTCAACCCGCGAATAGAGACTGTATCGCCTGTCAAAAACGAACTGAAACAACAACCGGCTCCAGGACGAATGATATTTCAGATTGCCGTAAAACTCCGGCGCCATTGCGCGCAGTCTCGGCAGGTTGTTCCACGGGATCGAGGGCAAATCGTGGTGCTCGTTGTGATAACCCATGTTTAGCGCAACACGATTGATAGGCCCGTAATAGCTGAACGTTTCCTGGTCGAAATCGTAAGTGTAATGCTCCTGAATCCAGCGAGCACCGACCGGATGTAATCCAATTGAAAAGAAAAATGCAAACACGAGATAAAAAAATCCGGGCCAACCGCAAAAATAAATGACTGCCGCGTCGTAGAGCACCGCACACGCAAAATTGATAAAGAACCAGCGGTCCCACATCTTGATCGCTTTTAAACGCGGCGGGCGCGTTAGCTGAAAAAAGGGAAAGAGCATGAGCCAAATTGCCTTGCGATACCATCTATTACCGACCAGGCGCGCTTCCCAGTGGTTCGCCAGGTCCGCGTCATATTCGTAATCGCCCTGATGCGAATGATGCTTCAAATGATAGACACGAAACCCCATAGCCCCGGGCGTAAGGTTGGGAAGATCGGCGATGATGGCCACCATCTTGTTCCATCTTTTGTTCCGGAAAATCAGATTGTGAGTTGCGTCGTGAATGATGACGTAATTCGCGTGATTCGCGAATGCGCCAACACAATACGCGATGAGAAGACTCAGCCACCAGTAACCGAACCCAAGCCTTCCCATTCCATACGCGATGGCTGTTTGCATGACCATGATTGAGACGGCGATGAGCGCCGTCCACGGATTGCGCACCATCAATTGCCGGACTTCCGGATGCGCTTTGATGATCAAGCGCGCCCGCCCCGGATGTGGCTGGTCAGATTCAGATTGATAAAACGCGGCCTGCATCGATTTGATCAAGGTAAACCAACTACCACCCTGGGTAATTTCAAGCGCTCGCCAATAAAAACCACCGTAACCGCATTCGAATCCGCTTTCAATATCTCGCGACTTTGTGCGATTCCTGCGGAAAGATTGAACGAATAACCTTGCCTGGTATGAAATATCCGCAGTTCTCGGCTCTTTGTGCAAAATCGAAATCGTGCGTCTTTGTTGCCATCGCTCGTCTTCTGGTTGTGGCAAGCTCCGTGCCGCTGGTCGCTACTTCGATCGCCTCCGAGCCACTGGCCAAAGGAATCCAGGACAACTCGTTTTTCATTGAAGAAGCTTATAACCAGCCGCCTGGTGTGGTGCAGCACATCCTGAATGTTCCGATCAATTTCATCAACGGCTCGCGTGAGATCACCCCGAGTTTCACCCAAGAGTGGCCGGTCTTCAGTCAGACGCATCAGTTCTCTTACACCATTCCGTACGCCTTCACGGAAGACGACAATGGCATGGAAGATATGCGGCTCAATTATCGCCTGCAGGCGCTGACAGAAAACGAACGTATTCCAGCTTTCGCGCCACGTTTCTCTCTAGTCCTTCCGACTGGCGATCCCGATAAGGGACTGGGCGTCGGCAGCGTGGGTTACGAGACCAATCTGCCTTTCAGCAAGATCGTGAGCGACCGCTGGACGCTACATTTTAACGCCGGCGCATCGGTATTTCCTAATGCGCGAAATCACGACCTCATGAATTACAATCTTGGCGCCAGCGCTATCTTCGCCGTGAGCCGCGACCTGAATCTCATGCTCGAAACAGTCGCAGGATGGAACGACGATATCGCCGAAGGCGTTCTCTCACCTGAGGCGACTGTGAACCACTCTACGACTGCACTTATTTCTCCTGGCGCGCGTTACGCGTTCAATCTGCCGAATGATGCGCAATTGGTCGTTGGTCTGGGCCTGCCTATCGGGCTCACCTCCGATTCACCCGATTGGGGCCTGTTCTTTTACTGTTCATTCGAGCATCCGTTCGTGCGAGTCGAAGACGGTCGAGCAAAGTAAGGGAAGCGACACTGAGGCGGTTCTAATCGTTACCGAACCAAATGTGAAAGTTTGCCAGCAGCGTTTGCGCTTATCGCGCGGTATATCCGCCATCAACCACGAAAACTTGACCGGTGGCGAACGACGCAAAATCCGAACACAAAAACAGTACCATCCCGGCAACCTCCTCGGGTTGCGCCGCGCGACCCATCGGAGAATTCGCCATCAGCGTCCCGCGGATAGAAGGATCGTCAAACCACTGTTTGGTCATTCCGGTCTCCACTAACCCTGGAGCGAGCGCATTAATCCGGATCTTCTGTCTCGCGTACTCGAGTGCCGCCGCTTTGGATAATCCGATCACAGCATGTTTTGCCGCCACGTAGGGGGTTATGCCTGGATCCGCAATCATGCCGGCAATCGACGCGTTGTTCACGATCACACCGCCACCGGACTTGAGCATGTGCCGAATCTCGTACTTCATGCAAAGAAACACGCCCTTCAGATCGACGGCAATCACTTCATCAAAGCTTGCCTCTTCAAGCTCAGCCAACGGCGCTGCCCCGGGAAGAATTCCGGCGTTGTTGAACGCATAATGTAATGCGCCGTATGTCTTCACGGTGGTCGCGATCAGATTTTGGACCTGCTCGGCTTCGCGGACGTCTGTTTTGACAAAGAGAGCCTCGCCCCCATCGCTCTTGATCAATTCGGCGGTTTTAGCCCCCTCGGGATTTACGTCGCCAATTACCACTCTGGCGCCATGGCGTGCAAAAAGAAGCGATGTCGCGCGTCCGATTCCAGTAGCGCCACCGGTAACGATCGCGACTTTATCAGTGAAGTTAAATTGAAGAGAGTTGAGAGCCATGACAGGCGGACTCGCTATTTGCTAATGCGTTTCGATCACGTTGCCAGCTCTATCATAAACGCAAAATCGATTCTTAAATCAATCGCACGCTGCATAAAAGCGAACCTACTCCCACATAATCCTGGCGCTGGGCAGCCCGGTCCGGAAAGTAACGGAAATGTTTCTTTTGTTTGCCTTCACAGGATTGGATTGTGGTCGACATGAAAGGCATGCGTACGGAACAGGACAGGCTTGGGTTGGTCGAGGCCCTGTCAGACAAGCTTTGGGGAAACGGAAACCGCCGAATGGAAATATCGCCCGCCCCCACCCGGGACGTTTACGAGATCCGTCCCCGCAAGGACGGGGACGGCTTTGATTTAATCAGCGATCGGCTGCGACGCGGCCCGATCTGGTATGCAGGACCCGACGCAGTCCGCAACGCGGTCGCGTACGCGAAGTACAACTCTCACTCCCGGTCGCATCGGCCGATTATTCGCGTGTTTGACGAATTCGGCGCTGCAATCGAGACGCACGAATTCGCGCCCGATTTTCGCAATTGGTAAGCACATCCGAAAAATTAAGAAGGTGTGATCCGGTTCCGATGAAGTTGTTCAGCGTGATGGCGAACCGCTTAGGATCGGGGAACCTGCCGTTGCACCCGGGCCGATGCCTGACCTCAACGGCCCTCGCGTTGGAGAATGTTTGCGAAAGCGTCGCCGACATCAGCTTGCCCTCTCTCGCGCGCACGTGAAGCCTTTGCGCGACTCCTCGGAGTCCCGGCCTCAAACGCGCTTTTTCAATGGAGCTCCGCCGAGCAGCGGCAGAACGAAAAGATTTGCTAGGATATCGATGACACATCCAGCAAGAACTACGAGGCCGAAACGCTGCGTCGGTGGAAAATCCGATAGCACGAAAATGGCAAATCCTGCGGCGATGACCACATCGGAATAGACGATTCCGCGCCATTGCTCTTCGCGTCCGCTCGCCCACGCGTCCCACCCTTTCTTACCGTCGCGTTGCGCGCGGCGGACGCCGAACACCAGATGAATCATCGAATCAATCGCAATGCCGATGCAAACATTTGTGGCCGGTGCGGAAATGATGTCCACCGGCACATGGAACCACCCGATGCCACCGAGCATAGACAGTGGCACGAGAGTTAGACTCGCAATCATTGCGAACGCGCCTCGGACGGATCTCGCAACAACCCACGCGATCACGACAAACAGCAAATTCAACCAGAACAGACCTGTCACCAGACTTTCGGCGACAAGTTTGGCGAGTCGCCCTTGCAGGTAATAAATGCCGCCGACAAGGTCAGCTTTGAACCCGTACCCGCGGCAGACAGAGCGAAGATCGTTCACGACATCGACGCGGTATTTCGTCCGGCGAGCCTCAATCATCCGGAGCATGAAAACCGCTTCCTTTCGATCATCCGTCACAAAACTCTTAGAGACCCGCGCGTACTTCGGCTGCGCCATGATCTCCATCATTTTTTCGTAGCTGATGAGAAACGAAAATGGTGTGCGATCGCCTTCTGCTAGGAGCGTCGGCAGGGAAATCACAGTCCCAACGTCTTTCTGTCTTTCCAAGGCGCCATGCAACGTCCACATCTTCTTGTAAGCCTCGTCCGTGTTCAGATGGCTGCCGTTTGCCGCGGACGCGACGAGGGTGAGCGGGTTGCAGCCTCCGGTGCGATCTACGAATTCCAAGCCGTCACGTAATTCCTGCTTCGGCTTGAAATAATCGAGAAGACTCGGGTCGGTGTTCACCTTTACCAAGCCGAATCCCAATCCAATGCTGACCAGGATGATGCCTAACGAGAACAGAGCAAAGCGCCGCGACCAAAATGCACGAGTAGGTTCCGCCTCCACGATTTTGCTTTTGTGCGGCACGGCCCAGCGCAGAAATGCCGGATACATCAGATAAGCACAAATGAATGCCACAACCGTGCCGAGCACGCCGCCAAATCCCAGCTCGCGTAACGGCTTTGCCTGAACGATTAGCAAGCTCGCGAAACCTAACGATGCGCAGAGCATCGACCAAAACGAGGGCGGAAAAGTCATTGTTCGTGCCGCTGTCGCGAGATTCGGAGTTTCCTTACCCATGCGGTGCGCGCGATCAGCGAGCATCTGCCAGTTGAACGTCATGTAAACCAGGTGTGACAACGCAATCACGAACACGATCGTGCCGAGGTTAGCCGTCAGAATGCCGATCTTGTGACCAAGGATCGATTGCAGAAGCAAGGTCAACAAAACGGCGCTGGTGCATGTGCATAGCATTCCTACAACCAGCCGGAGGGACCGGAACAGCGCGACCATCGTCAGACCAAACAACGCGACTGCTGTGAGACTGAAGTAACGGAAATCGTGTGCGAGACTGCGTCTGATCATTTCCACGACATAGGGTGGACCGGCGATGTGAATCCGAAAATCTCGCGCATCCATCTCATGCACGATCTGCTCTAATCGCTGAATCGGCTTTTCGGTATGCCTGCCTTTCATGAAAATGATCACGTTGCTGGACTTTCGGTCGTGCGCGATCAGCAACCGGCTCCAGAACGGGCTCTTCAACGCATCCTCAAAACTTTTTGGTCCTTCGGCCAGACTCTTAACCGCGCTTACGCCGCCAATGTTGTGGACACGCTGTGTGAGTTTCTGAATTCGTTCGAGATATCGCGGCGAAGAAATGTCGCGCGACGACACCGCCAGAATCACTTCTGGTTGCGACGGAAAACGTTGCTCGATCTTTTTGGTTTGCTGGATTCCCGGATCATTCGTCGAAAAGAAAAAATTCTGATCCACCACCGGGTTGAGATCCACGAGCATTGCCACCGACAGGAGCAGAGCGCCGGTGATCGCGAGCATCACCCGTGGATTGCCGGGAGAAATTGGCCGCATCAGGGGAATCTTCCCCTATTCAACGCGGCTGCCTAACCAATTAGAGGCAAAAGATTGGCCGCCCTATCGGGATTCAAGTCCTGATTTGCAGCGGCTAAGTTTCTTCAGGATGTCCAAGTCCCTGCGATGAGCGTTTCTTTTCTTTTGCTCGCGTCCATCCCTTGAAGTGGTTTTCACGTCTTCGTGCCGTTCGACTCGCTGCGCTCGCTCAGGATCATTCGGCGCGGTCCTTTCGTCCCTATTGCAATGTATCCGAGACTCTGCTGCGAGAAGCGCAGTCATGAGCGAGGACCGAGTCGAATTGCGACCCTAACGGGATTCGAACCCGTGTTACCGCCGTGAAAGGGCGGTGTCCTGGGCCTCTAGACGATAGGGTCAAAAGCCGGGCAATATCAGAATTGCCATGCCTTTGCGCAAGGCAAATTGCTGGATCGCTTTCGAGCTTTTTCGTTTGAGACGGCACAATGGCTACAAACTGGGATTGAGTTCGTGAATTAACGCCGCTGCGCGCGCGGTTGCGCCTTGATGCTCGCTCAAAACTTCGCGCGCCATTTGGACGAGGCGTTGACACGCTTCGCTATCGCGCAAAAGCTCGACGATCGTCAGTTCAAGCGAATCCATATCGGGAACCTGGATCGCGCCTTTCTTCAATACCAGCGCCTTCGCCAGTGTCGCGAAGTTCTCCATGTGCGGACCAAACACGACTGGTTTGCCCGCGATAATCGGCTCCACGGGATTTTGCCCGCCGTGCGCAGTCAGGCTTTTCCCCATGAACACAATAGTCGCGATAGCATACCAGCGATGAAGGTCGCCTGTTGTATCGAGAACAATACAATCCGCATCTGATTCACGGCCGATCGCCACTTCGCTTGCCAGCGCCACGCGCATTGGCAAAGCGCCGAATTGCGCGCGGATTTCGCGGAGCCGTTCGACGTGCCGCGGCGCAATGAACAACCGCAAAGATGGAAATTGCTGACGCAAGCGCAGAAAAATGCTGGCCAGAATTTCCTCTTCTGCCGCCGAACAATACCAGGCTCTCTCGATCCGCATGATTGAAGCCGGCTTGCTGCGCACGTTCTGGCGCTTCCAAACGCTGGTCACCCCCATCAGGATCGTATTTGATACTTCCAACCGCTCGAATCCGGTTGCGCGCAACCCCGATCGCAACCCATCGATCGACATCATCCGGCTCCTGTGCGCAGACCAGATCCAACAGCCGAAATGTGGGCGCCACGAAAAATCGGAACCGTCGAAACCTCCTCTCTGATCTCGGCGACAAGCGCGCATTCACCAATATCGTTGGAATTCGGCGTTCGTGCGCGAGTGCGACAAGGTTTGGCCAAACTTCAGCTTCCACCAGCAAGATCCGCGTCGGCCTGATTACCGAAAACGCACGTCGCATGATCGGCCAGTAATCGAGCGGCGTATAAATGACTTCGATCCAGGGCGGCGCGTTCTTGTTTGCCAGTGCGAAACCAGTTGTAGTCGTCGTGGTCAGGACGCAGCGCAAATCTGGTTCGAACGCGCGCAATGCATGGGCCAGTTTCAACGCGATATTTACTTCCCCAACGCTTACCGCGTGCAGCCATGTCGATTCTCGCTTCGACAGATGAACGCGTAGTTCACCATCGTAAATTCCCAGGCGTTGTCCGAACTTTTCGCGGTAACCGCCGCGACGAATCATCTTCACGAAATAGCCCGGTAAAAAGAACAACAGTCCGATTGGCCAAAACAAATTGTAAACAAAGCGGATCACGACAGTTTCAAAATTTTAGAGCGACGCGAGGACGCGTGCGCACTCCCAAAGCTTCGCGAAACGAAATTCACGTTCTTAACAATTTCGCACGCAGTGCTTTGGAGTGCGGTGAGTCCTCGCACCGCTTTGGGACAGAAACAAGACTTCAGTCGCGCCGTATCGCTTCTGGCGAAGCAAACGCCACTGTTTCATTTCGGGAAGAGCTTCTGTCGGCTGTTTCTCCAAAACGAAAATCCCATCTGCGTCCATTAATTGAGACAACGCTTCGTTTGCCAGCAGTTTTTGGGTAAAACGCTCACCGGCCTCCGTTTTTTCGTACGGCGGATCCGCAAAGATGACGTCAAACATTTCAGCGCCGGAAGCGTGCCGGAGGAAATCGAAGACATCCTGCTGTCGAACTCGTCCTTTCAACTTTGTCTTGGCC
>Ga0193731_1000679_pt1 | contig 10335 bp, 10 predicted proteins | sample U1a2metaG_FD_144920 | JGI IMG/M metagenome (GOLD analysis project Ga0193731, IMG submission 144920) | Soil microbial communities from a riparian zone of the East river system, Colorado, United States - U1a2 | ecosystem: Environmental > Terrestrial > Soil > Riparian zone | place: USA: East River...
GACGATGTCGCCCTGTTGCACCCCGACCCGGAACTCGATCCGTTGGTCCACCGGCATTTCAGCATTGCGCTCGTTCCAGCTCTATCTCAGATCCCGAAAACCCTGTTCCGGGGCCTGATCGAATGCGACCCTGGAGTTCTACCGCGCCCAATTCTGCGAAATTTGATGCGTTGTCATATGCGTTGGCAGCAGCTACTTTCAACCAATCGGAAGCCGCATCGAAGCGACGAAACAACTCACTCGATTGCGAGTTATTGCCCGCCTTTTTGAAGGACAGGAGCAATGGCTGAGGTACCCTCAACCCACTACGTCAAGAGCGATGACGTATACATCGCCTATCAAGTCTTGGGCGAGGGCTCGCTCGATCTGATTTTCGTGCCGGGCTTCGTGTCGAACGTCGAGGCCATGTGGCAGTCGCCGAATCGAAGCAGATTTCTTCGGCGTCTCGCCTCCTTCTGTCGCGTCATCATTTTCGATAAGCGTGGCACTGGAATGTCCGATCGGGGCTCTCAGATTTTCACGCTGGAACAACGTATGCACGATGTCCAGACCATCTTGAACGAAGTCGGGTCCGACCGTGCGGCGCTGTTTGGCATTTCGGAGGGCGGCCCGATGTCCTTGCTGTATGCCGCCACCTATCCGGAACGAACCTCAGCGCTCGTTTTGTACGGCACTTACGCTAAGCGTTCCTGGTCGCCCGATTATCCGTTCGGCTGGACGGACGAGAAGTGGAACAATGTGCTTGACAACATCGAACATCACTGGGGCACCCCGCAAGGAATAAGCGTCACGATGTGGGCACCCAGCATCGCCAGTGACCCTCGTGCCGTGGAGGGCTTGGCTTCATATTTCAGGGCATCGGCAAGCCCTGGCGCCGCAGCGGCCATCATGAGAATGAACCGCGAGATCGACGTGCGCCATATCTTGCCCGCGACCCGCGTGCCTACGCTCATTTTGCACCGTACCGCAGAGCGTGTGATCGACGTGGAGCATGCACGCTACATGGCTCAGCGTATCCCCGGCGCAAAGTTGGTTGAGCTTCCAGGCGAGGACCATGTGGCTTTTCTTGGTGATCAAGATTCTATTCTTGATGAGATCGAACAGTTTCTGACAGGCAGACGCCATGCTCACGAGCCAGAGCGGGTACTCGCTACCGTGCTGTTTGTGGATATCGCAGGTTCGACAGCACGTGCGGCGACACTAGGCGACCATTCCTGGCGAGAGTTGCTTGAGACGTTTTATGCCAGGGTGCGTCAGGTCTTACATCAGTACCGCGGCCGTGAAATTAACACATCAGGTGACGGCTTCCTCGCCACCTTCGACGGGCCGGCGCGAGCGGTGCGCTGTGCCAGTGCCATCCGCGATACAGTGCGCTCGCTCAATCTTCAAGTACGGTGCGGCCTTCATACCGGTGAATGCGAACTCGTAGGCAACGACGTTGCTGGAATCGCGGTGCATACCGGCGCGCGCGTTGCTGCCCTCGCTGCTCCGGGCGAAGTTTTGGTCTCGCAGACGGTACGCGATCTTGTGGCTGGCTCCGGCTTGGTTTTAGAAGAATACGGCACCTACACGCTTAAAGGTGTTCCAAATGAGTGGCGCCTATTCCGCGCAGCGGACTGAAATATTTGCTGCATCCAGGCGAAAGGGCCGCAAGGGGCGGGCGTAGGCAAAACTCGCTAGCTAGCGGGTATTCATCGCGCGAATGTCCAGCAAAGTACCAATGCTGATGCTCGGCACGCAATCATTTCGGGAAAGTCGGGCGTATCGGCGCAAATAAACAAGCTTGGCCGATTTACACCGGCAGGCATCGCCTTCTTTTGGACGAGTATTCTTACAAGGAGGAGGGAATAGCTATGGATCACGATCGTCGAGACTTTTTGCAGGACTCCGCCCGCCTGGGCGCCTTTGCGCTCACCAGCGCGACGCTTTGGCGCATCGATCCTGCTGTCGCGCAAAGCGAGTCGGGACGCGAACTCGCCACACTGAGTATTGACGACCTTTCGCATCGTCTCGCCAACCTGAAAATAACCAGCCGTCAGCTCGTCGAACAGGCGCTCGCGGCAATCAAAGACCCGCAGGGAGAAGGCTCGCGCACCTTCCTGCGGGTACATGAGAGCGAAGCGCTCGCCGCCGCCGATCAGGTGGACGCGCGACGGCGCGACGGCGCGAACCTGCACGCACTCGCCGGCATCCCGATTTCGATCAAGGACCTGTTCGACGAAGCCGGCGTCACAACGCTTGGCGGGTCGAAAGTGCTGGTTGGTACGCCGGTGGCGACACGCGACTCGACCGTCGTCGAGCGATTGAAAAAGGCCGGCGCGGTCATCATCGGACGCACCAACCTGGTCGAGTTCGCCTACTCAGGCCTCGGCCTCAACCCGCACTACGGCACACCGAAAAACGCCTTTGATCGCGCCACCGGCCGCATTCCCGGCGGCTCGTCGTCAGGCGCAGCGGTCTCGGTCACCGACGGCATGGCAGCCGGCGCAATCGGTACGGATACCGGCGGATCGATCCGCATCCCGTCCGCGCTAAACGGCCTGGTCGGCTTCAAGCCCACCGCCCGGCGCGTGCCGCTCGACGGCGTGCTGCCGCTGTCCTTCACGCTCGATTCGGCGGGGCCGACCGCGAAAACCGTCGCCGACTGCGCATTTCTCGATCAGGTACTGGCAGCTGAAGCCAACGGCGTTCCGGCGCCTGCCCAGCTGCGCGGCCTGCGTTTCGCGGTGCCCAAGACGGCGTTCCAAAACGACCTGTCGCCGGCGGTCGCCGACGCCTTCACGGCGGCGCTCGGCCGTTTGTCGGCCGCCGGCGCGACTATCGTCGACTTGCCGATGGCTGAATTCGCCCAAGCCGCGGCCGTCAATCCGCGCGGCGCGTTGACCAGCGCCGAAGCCTATTGGTGGCACCGACAGTGGATAAAAGATGGGGCCGACAAATATGACCCGCGCGTCATTGTCCGCATACGCCCGGGCGAGACGATCACGGCCGCAAGCTACATCGAACTGATTAAACTGCGCGAGCAGTTCATCCGAACGATCAACGCCGCCGCCGCCGGCTATGACGCGATGTTGATGCCGACGGCCCCAGAGACCGCGCCGACGATCGCCGAAGCAGGTAAGGACGACGAAACTTATACCCGCCTCAACCTGCGCATGCTGCGCAACCCGGCAATCGTCAACCTGTTCGACGGCTGCGCCCTGTCGGTGCCGTGCCATGTACTTGGCACCGCGCCAGTCGGCATGATGATCGCCGGAACGCAAAACACCGACCGCAAGATCTTGGCGATCGGTCTGGCGGTGGAAAAAGTCGTCTGGAAGCTGCGCGGTTGAATTTGATGGTCGGATCAAACAGCGGCAACAGTTAACCCCGCTGTGGCGGCGTATGTCCGTTCGGGGCACTTTTCGGACTTGGGTACCTGGCCCCACCATGTCCGCTCCAAGGGGATACTGTTGCGAAAGTCGAAAATAAAACAACCCTAAAAATCTCGCAAAAGCTAATCTTTGGACTTCTCTGCTCCTGCGTCGCCCTTCAACTTAACGGCGGAGACCCGTGATCGATTTTGGATGAAACGATATGGTTCCCTCACCTCGCGGCGCGTAAAACGCATCAGCGGCTCTGAGAATTTTCGTCCGTCACCCCAAAGAGACTTTTGCAACAGTATCAGGGGTGAAGCGGACCTTACGGTCGGCAGAGGCGCATGTTTGTGCGTCGCGCGCGCCCTGGCCATAGGCGCGCATCGATAAGGCTCGATGCGCGCCTGCAGCGGATCACGCCCCGGGAACAGCCAGAGCGTGGGCCGGGCGATGCGATACCAATCGCGCAGCAACTCCAATAGCCGCGGGGAAAGCATTGCAAAGCGATCCTTGGGCCCCTTGCCCTGCTCGATGTGCAGCAGCATGCGCTCGGAATCGATGTCCGACACCTTCAGCGCCACGACTTCAGAGACCCGCAATCCGGCGCCATAGGCGGCGCTCAGCGCGGCCTTGTACTTCGGCCCGGGAGCCGCCTCCAACAGCCGCGCGATCTCCTCCAGGCTCAAGATCACCGGGATCTTGTGTGGCTCCCGCACGAACGTGAGGTGCCGTGCCATCTCGGGGCGGTCCAGCGTCACGGTGAAGAAGAAACGCAGCGCCGCAACCGAGCCATTGATGCCCGACGCACCAACGCCGGTCTGCGTCTGATGCAGCTGGAAAAGGCGAAGATCCTCAGGGCGCGGCCGTATCCGGCGCGCGGCCGAGAAAGGTTGTGAATGTCCTGACGTGCCGGATATAGTCGTTGTGCGTCTTCTCAACGAAGTTGCGCACCGTCATGTCTTCGATCATGCGCCGGCGCAGCGGGCTGATGGGCTTCTCGCTCATTGGGAGCTCCTGTCTTGAGGTGGAGGTTGATTGACCCCTCGATCCTCAAGACGGAGCGTCCGCCCGTCACCTGCGCTCGTTCAAAGAGTTACTGCGGCAGACGTAATCGCCCGACCGCGCCGCCAGCCCCTCCCGCGGAAGCGGGTTCGTTCGTTGATCCGCAACGGACATCCGATCAGAATGACCTGTGACGCTGACCCGGCACCCTTCAACTAAGTTCCAGTTGCATTAGCTGATTAATTTACGGCACCAGATTAGCGCAACTTGGGAACGGAACGAACCTCAGTGTTGATTGTTAATTCTGCGCTGCAACACTTCTTGGATTGTCCGGATTTCGTGCACGCCACATGGAGTGCATACGATGACCGCAGCGCGCCTCAAGACACGCTCGCCAAGATCCCTTGCCCATAACGGCCGGACGATTGCCCAGGCGCATCCTTATGTAGTGGCTGCAGCCGTGACCGCAGGAGCTTTGGCGATATCGGCTCTGGTGAACCGCTACCTGGCCAAAAATGCTGAAAATAACAATCCCCCAGTTGGTCAGTTCTTGGAAGTAAACGGCGTCCGGCTACACTATGTCGAACGTGGCTCAGGCACGCCGCTGGTCCTGCTGCACGGCAATGGCAGCATGATCCAGGATTTCGAATCCAGCGGTTTGATCGATCTAGCCGCCAAGAATTATCGCGTCATCGTGTTCGATCGTCCTGGCTTCGGCCATAGTGATCGGCCACGTAACGTTGTCTGGACGCCGGCCGCGCAGGCTGATCTGATTAACAGCGCTCTCCATCGGTTGGGTGTCTCACATGCAATAGTCTTGGGGCACTCGTGGGGCGCGTCTGTTGCAGTCGCACTGGCGCTCAAATATCCGAAGTTGGTCCAAGGCCTGGTTCTTGCCTCGGGATATTACTATCCGACTTTGCGTCCCGACGTGGTTGCGTTATCCGCCCCCGCGGTGCCTTTAGTGGGCGATATCTTGGGCCACACCCTCTCGCCGATTGTAAGCCGAGTGATGTGGCCACTCTTGATGGCCAAAATCTTCGGTCCGCGGTCCGTGCCGAAGAAGTTTGAGGGCTTTCCGAAAGAAATGGCCCTTCGTCCTTCTCAGATTCGCGCGTCAGCCGCGGAGTCCGCACTTATGATTCCAGACGCATTTCACTTTCGCGATGAATACGCAAATTTGAAAATGCCCGTCGTCATCGTCGCAGGTGATGAAGACCGGTTGGTGGACATTGATGCGCAATCGACACGGTTGCACCGCGACGTCCCCCAGAGCAGGTTTCACCGTGTTCCCGGAACCGGCCACATGATCCATCAGACTGCGACCGGTGTGGTCATGTCTGCGATCAACGAAGTCGCGGAGGACAGGTGAGCAGCGAATAACAGCTCGAGCAACATGCCGCAGCCCACGTTCAAACGCGCCCGTAGCTCGATCGTTCTGTTGCCATCCGTCTCTGCACTAAGCGCGCATAGGATAAGAGTAGTGATCAGACAGCCATTTAGAGCGCGTACCTCCGAAGAACTAATTGCGCTGCTCAGTGCGGTAGCAACTGCTATCCTCGCTTTCATAATTATCACGACGCTCTATTTCGGTCGTGAAATCTTCGTGCCCATTGCGCTGGCAATTCTTCTGAGCTTCGTTCTGGCTCCTCTAGTTGGAGTATTGCAGCGTATCCGAATGCCGCGGGGATTGGCGGTAGTGAGCGTTGTTATATTGGCGTTTGTACTGATATTCGCGATGGGAAGTCTCCTAGCCACGCAGCTAACGCAGCTCGCGGGCGACCTTCCGCGGTATCAATCTACGATAAGCGAGAAGATCCAGTCTTTCCGCGAAACGACAGCCGGCCGCGGGACCCTCGAACGCGCTTCCGGCATGCTAAAGGACCTAAGTAAGGAACTGGAAAAGCCGAAGGATGCGGCCGCGGGCACAGGTTCAATCCTGAGTCCCAAGGCTCCGGCACCTCTTACGCCCGTTCCAGTGGAAGTACGCCAGCCCGATCCGAGCGCCCTTGAGAGCTTGCAAAGCTTGATCTCCCCACTGCTTCATCCGCTCGCGACAACCGGCATTATCATCATTTTTGTTATCTTCATCTTGCTGCAACGAGAGGATCTCCGTAACCGGCTCATACGGCTGGCTGGTTCACATGACCTACAACGTACAACGGCAGCCCTTGATGACGCCGCAGGGCGCCTCAGCCGGCTTTTCCTCATTCAGCTTCTTTTAAACGGAACCTTCGGCGTGGTCATTGGCTTGGGTCTGTGGCTTATCGGAATTCCAAGTGCGATCTTGTGGGGCATCTTGGCCACAGTGCTGCGCTTCGTCCCTTACATCGGCGCGGCCATCGCTGCCGCATTCCCACTCGCGCTTGCAGTCGCCGTGGATCCCAGCTGGTCCATGCTGCTCTGGACGATCGCACTGTTTCTTGTCGTGGAGCCGATCGTTGGGCACGTCATCGAGCCAATGGTCTACGGCCACAGCACGGGGCTTTCACCCGTTGCCGTGGTTGCGTCCGCGACCTTTTGGACCGCACTCTGGGGTCCCATTGGCCTCGTATTGGCCACGCCCTTAACGGTGTGCCTAGTGGTGCTTGGACGTCATGTCGAACGCTTGGAATTCCTCGACGTCATGTTCGGGGACCGACCAGCTCTTACTCCGCCCGAGATTTTCTACCAGCGGATGCTGGCTGGTGATCCTACCGAAGCCGCCGAAAAGGCCGAAGAGTTTCTCAAAGAACGGTCTCTCTCTTCCTACTACGATGAGGTCGCCTTGAAGGGGTTGCAGCTTGCTCAGGTTGATGCCGAACGCGGCGCGCTCGACGATGAGCGACTAACGAAGATCAGAGACGCGGTCGACGAATTTACCAACAACCTTTCCGATCAGGACGACCGCCTGCCGCCGAAGCTCCGCTCGACTACGGACGCAGAAGCAACTTCAGCGGTAGAGAGCGTGGCTGAGGATGCTCCTTACGAAGATTTACCAGTTCTCAGCAAAGGAGAGCTGCCTTCTGAATGGCAGAGTGAGTATCCCGTGCTCTGTATGGCAGGGCGCAGTTTCCTCGATGAGGCCGCCGCGATCATGCTCGGCCAGCTCTCGACTGCACACGGTCTAGCAGCTCGTGTCGAGGGGGCCGAAGCGCTCTCAACCGCCAATATCTTCCGGCTTGAGACCACTGGCGTTGCGGTCGTCTGCCTGGTCTATATGGACGGGAGTGGCCCAGCTCACATGCGTTACTCCGTTCGCCGTCTTCGTCGTAAGTTGCCAAAGGCGACAATTATTTTGGGTTGCTGGATGAAGGACATGGACCCCGCGGGGTTAGAGCTACTCCGCGATGGTGCAAAAGCCGATCTAGTTGCCGCGAGTTTGGGCGAGGCCATCAAACTTTGTATCGAGGCGACGGGAATAGATAGCCATCGCCAGCCAGCGAAGCAGGATGAGCGTTCCGCAACGACAGCTGTGTGAGATCGGAGGCAGGGCGCAACGACCTTGAACCGGCTCGCCCGGGGTTCATCGATGTCGAAGTCTTTCGGAAGCCCGATGCCTTGATCCGATATTTCCACGCGGAGATCAGGACAAGCCGTTTCCCCCGATAGATGGATTTCCAGGGTAGGCGTGCTTGGCGGTGTTGGTGACAAGCTCTTTGATGAGCAGGCCGAGGGGTTGCTGTGTCTGCCGAAGTCATCAGCGGGCCGAATTTGCAGCTTATCGCGTGTCCGAGCGAAATTTCCTGGAGCTTGTGGCAAGGCTCGCCAGCGAAGTCGGCGATGTCAACGAAACCGACCTGTGTGCTGCGCCAAAGATGATCGTGCACTTGCGCGATCGTGGTGATGCGCGAAGCCGCGTCCTTGAGGGCAGTTTGTACGTCTTCCCATTGCGCGTTGCGGGCCTGGACGCGAAGCAGACCCACGACTGAAGCTAGGCTGTTCTAGCCGCGGCGGCTCATTTCGCGGGTCAGCATGGCCTGGTGGTCGAGCGACGATTGGAGCTCTGCATCGGCATGTCGCCGCTCTATAGCGATGCCCAGGTCTCCCGCGAAGCCGGCAAGAAAATTGGCATCCGCGAGATCGAGTTGTCCGAGGTCGGGACTATCGACTTCGAGAACACCGAACTGGAGGTGACCTCCTGGCGATGAGAACGTTGATTGCGCGTTTTACGCCGTGATCCGCCAACAACGTCGGTGTGGGGAATCGCGTTTCGTCCTGGAGGTGGTTGGAAATCACGATTTGCCCGGTATGGAAACGCGTAGCCGGCTGGCGATTCCATATCTATCCCAAGCGAAATATTGCCAATCGTTCCTGGCTCCCAGCCTACGCCCGCGCCGACCAGCAGGCGCCTTTCGCCGGGCATGTATTCGAGAGGACCGCGACGAACGTTTCCGCCTGCCCGGGGCGTTCGAGATAATTCATCGCGGTATCGAAGGCCACATCCATCGCGTAATCGAAGTCGCCCATCGGCCATGGGTACAAGATACGCTCCGAGAAACTCTCGGAATAAAACGCCAGAGAGAGTTGGCGTTCCACTTGAGTCCACAGGCTTTCTCTAACCGAGCGACTCGCCAACGTTTGCCAAGCGATTGAGCGCCAGACGCTTTCACCCCAGGAGAATTTGATCCCTTAGATGCCACTGCACGCCGATGCCCCAATTGCGTAAGTTTGCCGGTATTGAGAAGTTGGGAAACGCCAGTGACAAGCTGAGCCGGCGCAAACAACTTTCGAAGAAGCTGTTAGGAACGCCCTGCGATCCCCACGCGTCCGCGCTGTCGCCGGTTTAGTAGACGAGGGGGAAAGCCCGTTCCTTGCTGGGCATGGCAACCCTCGCCTTGGCTTTATTTACTTCAATGAACTCCGTTCCTCACGTTTGCCCTCCGATCCCGGGCGAGCGCGAAGCACGACCGGCCTGACGAATAGGTGGCTTTTCGCAACCATGGCTAAACATTCGACATCTTTGGGTCGGATTACGCGTTGGTGCCTGCGCAGCCTTCCGGCATACCGATGCTGAAGGGACGTCCTAACTTTTGTTGGGAACCGAGAAAATCCGCTACAGTTTTCTTGTCATTCTCTTGCAATGTTGGAGCTCCGCCCTGACCAACGAATCCATAACGAACGCGCTTATCGCACGACTTCGGACAACATCGGCGTTGGACGACCATGATGTCCAGGCGGTTCGGTCCTTGCCGGTTGTGGTGAAGCATTATCAGCCGGGTCAGGCCATTGTTCGAGACGGTGACAGGCCAGCGGAGTGCTGCCTCATTTCTAAAGGGTTTTGCGTTCGGTCCAAGACGACGTCAAGCGGCAGGCGGCAAATTCTCTCAATATACATACCCGGTGAAATACCCGACCTCCAAAGTCTGCATCTTCATGTGCTGGATCATGATCTCACTACGCTCACAGAATGCACCTTGGGCTTCATCAGCCACGTTTCCCTTCGAGAGATTACCCGCCGAAGGCCGAACGTCGCAGAAGTCTTCTGGCGAGACACCCTAATCGACGCCGCCATGTTTCGGGATTGGATCGTCAATGTAGGACAGCGCCCGGCGCCAAGCCGGCTTGCTCACATTATCGTTGAACTCCGAGAACGCTTGAAAGTCATCGGGCAGGTTTCAGGCGCACGGTTCGAAATGCCTTTGACACAGGAACAAATTGGGGAAGCCATGGGAATCACCCCAGTCCACGTCAATCGGATTGTGAAACAACTGCGCGATGACAACGTGCTTGAGCTTCACCGCGGCTCCGTTACAGTTATCGACGAACAAAAGCTTTTGGAACTAGCCGACTTTGACGGTCTTTATTTGCATCAGAGGCCATCTCTCTAGGGCAAACGAATGCCACGGTTTCACTTCCACATCGTAGAGGACGGCCGCGTCATCACAGACGAAGAAGGGCAAGAGCTTACCGAAAGAGATGCTGTTCGTAGGGAAGCAGTGGAAGCCGGCGCTTCAATTGCAAGGGATGCTTTCATCCGAGGGAGCGCGAGCCAGGT
>Ga0193731_1000682_pt1 | contig 10312 bp, 19 predicted proteins | sample U1a2metaG_FD_144920 | JGI IMG/M metagenome (GOLD analysis project Ga0193731, IMG submission 144920) | Soil microbial communities from a riparian zone of the East river system, Colorado, United States - U1a2 | ecosystem: Environmental > Terrestrial > Soil > Riparian zone | place: USA: East River...
ATAGCAGCGGATTGAGGACTTCGGCATGTACGGACAGTCCTGACTCAGCAAGTTTGATTTGCTTGTCGGCTAGGAATTTATTGTAGGCTTTCACGCGGCCGCCTTTTCTGCGTTTTGTGGTGGATACCATATCCACTCGGGAACCCCCCGTTTTGCTGGCCTTTTCGCACATCGCTTCCTCCGCGGCGCGCTCTTCCTCCGCGGCGGCGAGTTCCAGCCGTATCGCCGCCGCGTGAGACAGAAAAATGCGGCTTCTAGCGTCCATATGCTGCCGCTCGTAGAGCGGTTCGTTGACATCCAAGTCGGGATCGAACTGAGCCTCTTTCGCGACCGCTTCGAGCGCCTCTGGAACATCGATCGCGCAGAGAAGCATCGTTCCCGCCAAGTTCAGATATTCTTGCTTGAGAATTTCGCCGCCTCTATCAATGCAGACGTCCACAGCGTCCCGGATACACTGAATGTCCTGTTCAATCGTCCACGACATGAGTCCTCCCTAAAACTCCAGCTCTAGCGTCCGCGCCCTCGAGCTGCCCAGCGGCATGCCAGGATTGCCGTGCGCCCAGACGGCTACTTCCACGCGCTCCGGCTGGCCAAAATCCTTTTCCACGGTGCGCCGCACGATTTGCCCATCGTCGCGATACACGACGCCGGTCAGCGCGTCCTCGATCGCCCGCGCAAGCTTCCCGGCGTCCGGCCGCGTCACCGGATGTGTGACGCGCTTCGGCGCGCTGGCCGGCCGCAACAGATAAAAACTCAGCCGCATGGCTACGGCAATCCCTTTCGGGAACGGCAAGTCTTCCGGATCGTGCGGGCCTTTCACGGCTTTCAGCGCGGTCTGCGTCACTTCCTGCCGCCAAGTGCTCAGCTCCGCGTTGTCGCTCGTCAGGATCGGACGCAAAAACGCATGGCACTTCGGGCACTCCACTTCCAGCTTTACCTGGTTCTTCCCCGTTTTCTCGTCCTTATAGACGAACGACTGATCGCACTTCGGACAGGCTTTCCGCTGCGGGATAAACGTCCGCGTACTCCCCTGCGGCTCCGGGTGGCCATAGACAATAAATTGGATCACTACAGCGGCTCCTCAAATTCCTGTGTTTTGTTCATGGCAGGCGCCTCTTCGATACACCATTCCAGCAACCTCTTAATCGCCGGGAAGCGCTCGCATTCCACTTCCGCATTCCTAAAAGCGCGTTGGATCGCTGGCCTAGAGAAGTTGCATAGATGCGTGGCAACACATTCCGCTAAACGCTTGTTTTTCTTCCTTGAGAACAGAGCCATCAGTTCGAGAGCCTGCGTTTCGGCAAACAGATAATTCTGTTCTGTCTCTTTTGGAGGGGATGGCAATAGCTCGTACAATATCTGGCGGTTCCCGTCAGCAAATTCAAAGATGTAATCGTTTTTTCTTTCGTCGGGCTCGATCCACTCCTTCTTAATGACGTTACCTTTTTTCAAGATTGCGGCCCGCACTCTCTGGCGCCGCGCTTCCACCGTCTCTCTTGCAATTTCTCTCATGCCAGCTTAAATCCCTCCTTCCCGAGCAACGGCAAGCCCAGCTTCCGCCGCAGGTCGTTCGACAGAAAATCGAGGTCATCTTGCGTAAGCTCGGAAATCCACAGGGGATGCTGTAGTCTTTTTGATTCTTCGATTTTTCTTCGCATTTCGGGTAAAAGCGGAACTAGATACGGTGTTTTTATAGATGGCATTTTTGCAACAGGTTTGGAAGTTGCTGATAATGCAGCCACTTTCGGGCACAAAGATTTCCCACTGTCGCTTCCGGTGTCAAAAAACATGCAACAGGTTTTTAGGTGATATTTCTGCGTTGTACTTGTCCCCTTAACTTTAAGTAAGCGTTGGATTTGCCCCGTTTTCTCAAGCGCGTTAATGCACCTGCAAATCGTCGAAAATGACGTTTGCTGTTTCTTCGCCATGGAACGCATCGAAATCGTAGCAATGCAGCCTTCCACAACGCTGTGAAGGTGCATGAAAACTGACAACGCCGACCCCCTTAGCTGGTTTCCTTCTATCGCCAGCTTCACTGCTTCCATCATCCCCATGCCCCCCCCCTAGAAATTGCCTGCGGGCGAGCCTGGCTCATCCCCTGAACCCTGCTCGCCTGCAGCTTCTGATCCCGCCACAATCTCACCCCGCGGCGGAATCAAAACCATTCACGCTCATTTTCTGTTCCGAAGCCAGTAGCGCGCGTTCGCAGCTTTGTGCTCTGCCCATTCAAATACTTTGGGAAGGTCACCGCCTGCCCAGACGAGAAACGCAACGCACATAAACACGCAGAAAAATAACAAAATCATTTTGCTCTGGCCCCTGATCAGCTTTAACTGGCGGCTCCCGCCTTCTTATCGTCCAGGAAGAGGATGTGCGTCTGTTTCGATTTGAGAAGCGCTGCGGCGAAGTTTTCCAGGTCTCGCTTATAGCAGCCGTGCCGCTTCACGACATCCTGGAATTCCTCGATGTCGTGCTTCCTAACGCGCCACACCAGCCGCCCTTTTTCGTCTTCCTTCTGCGCCCCAAATTCATCTTCCACCCGCGCCGCATGGCATAACTCGTGGTCCAGCAGCGCCCTCTTTTTCTCGATGGGCCATTCCTGGTCCATCCAAACTTCCTTGTTCAGCAAAATCACAAAATCCCAATCCACCAACTCCTTCTGCAGATCAGGCGCCTTCACGCACTTCCCCAGCACCAGGTGCCCGTCTCTGTCTGGTTTGAACCCTTTGCGCCAGGCCAGCGCGATCCGCCCCTTGTGCAGCTCGGCATGGAATTCCCGGCGCACCGCCGCCAACACCTGATATGGCTCGCTCTTTTGATCGGTGATCAGCTCGAAATTGATTTTCTTCCGCGTTATCTTTTTTGCTTTCTTCATGCGGCGCTCCTTACCCCGCATCCATTTCCAGCTGCGCTTCCAGCTCTTCTAGTGGCTTCGCTGTGCATCGCGAACACAGCCCCGCTCCGCTTTCTTGGTTCACCCCCGTCCAGAAACAGCCGCCTGGGCAAGCCGCTGTCTCCGTGCAGCCGCACCCGATGCACCAGGTCTCCACTCGCTGCTGCGCCAAAATCTGCTGCAACTGCATCTGTCGCGCGCTCATGTCTCCGCCAACGGCCGGTACTCCTTGGCCACATCGAAACCGAATGTCCATGCCACCGCATCATCGGCGCGCTTGATTTGCGGTGGGACGCGCAGGAAATACATCCGGCCGGTCGAGGGGTCTTTCACGCGCACAGCGCGCAGCGCGCCTTCCGGATCGCCGGGGAGATCGATCGAGAACAGTTCGCCCATCTCGTGCTTGTGGATTTGCTTGGCGCCGGCTTCGGAGAGGAATCGCTCCATGCCAATACGCTCGACCATGACGCGCCGCACTTCGGCATTGCGCTCCGATAGCGCCTGCTTCGCGGTCAGCTCGTAAGGCTTCAGGATGATTTGCTCGGTGACTTCCACGCCGTGCCAGTGCCACAGCCCCCAGCCATCACGGAACCGAATGGACATGCAGCGATCGGAATGCAATCGCCCTTGCTCGTCGCGCTTGATGAATTCTGGCCGGTTACACACCATCACAAAATCTTTGTGCGGCCACCACCAGCAAGCAGAAGTTTGCGCATCGGCGTAGGCCTTCTCGCGGTCCCATACGTCAAGTTCCAAGTCGCACACGTCGCGCAGGAACGCGCAGAAGCCTTGCCAGGAAACCCAGAATTGACCGCCAAGATATTTCCACCATGCCGACTTCAAAACCTCCCGCACCGCGCCGCCCACCGCGTCGCGCACCGCGTCGCGCACCGCGCCGCGCACCGCGCCGTCCACCGCGTCGCCCACCGCGTCGCCCACCGCGTCGCCCACCGCGCCGTCCACCGCGCCGTCCACCGCGCCGCCCACCGCGCCGCCCACCGCGCCGCCCACCGCGCCGCGCACCGCGTCGCCCACCGCGTCGTCCACCGCGCCGTCCACCGCGTCGCCCACCGCGTCGCGCACCGCGCCGTCCACCGCGCCGCGCACCGCGTCGCGCACCGCGCCGTCCACCGCGCCGCGCACCGCGTCGCGCACCGCGCCGCCCACCGCGTCGTCCACCGCGCCGCGCACCGCGTCGCGCACCGCGCCGTCCACCGCGTCGCCCACCGCGCCGTCCACCGCGCCGTCCACCGCGCCGTCCACCGCGTCGCCCACCGCGTCGTCCACCGCGCCGCCCACCGCGCTGCGCACCGCGTCGCGCACCGCGCCGCCCACCGCGTCGTCCACCGCGTCGCCCACCGCGCCGCCCACCGCGTCGTCCACCGCGCCGTCCACCGCGCCGCGCACCGCGTCGCCCACCGCGTCGCCCACCGCGCCGTCCACCGCGCCGCCCACCGCGCCGCCCACCGCGCCGCCCACCGCGCCGCCCACCGCGCCGCCCACCGCGCCGCGCACCGCGTCGCCCACCGCGTCGTCCACCGCGCCGTCCACCGCGTCGCCCACCGCGTCGCGCACCTTCAACTCGATCACAAACGCCGCGATCGATCCGGCGAATGCAAGCACAATTGGAGATTCCACCCTGACAAAAACTTTGGGAGGTTTGAGGTTGGCGAATTCGTAGCATCGCCGCGCGCCGTCCTCGAACTTTTCCCAATCCGCCTCATCCGTCGAGAGCCCGATTTTCGTGTACATCTGGACGTATTGATTGAATCGGGCCTTCTGCGCTTCCGTCAGGGTGGTTAGTTTCTTTGGCATACGACTCTCCTGGTCAATCGGCCACGTTCCTGATCTCTTCTGGGGAATATTCTCTTTGCCTGACCACCTCGTAATTTCCGGGCGGCAACGCCAGTGTGTGGTGCTCTTCGTGAACAATCGAGATGCCCTCCTCGCTGGACATGAAAAGCTTGCCGTCGATCTCGTACACTTCGGCGGCAGCAAGGCATTCCGGAGCCACGCGATGAATGTGGCCCGTCGCTTCGCCTTCCAGGATTTCCCCGTTCTTGCGGACGACAGGTTTCCCCGCGGGCCGACAAGCACGCTCGACAAACAAAACATCTCCCTGCCTGTACATCTTCATTCGTGTATCCTCGCTTTCGTTTTGTTAGATTCAGGGGCGGCTCAAGCCTGAGAGAACCGCCCCTGTCCTCCTTGCGTCCTTCTCCCCGGCCGACGGACGGCCAGAGCTCGCTCAAGTTCATTCACCTTCCGGTCATTTTTGTGAATGCGCTGCGCAATCCAACCAAATCCGCGAGTAACTTGGCAGCGACTTCGTTTATTTTTCCGTTCTTGAGAAGCACCGGCACGTCCGCGCCCGTTGCGACATTCTTCAACAGTGGCTCAATGCCGAGGTTTTCCAGCATGGTTTCTTGCTTGATGAAGAGCTGGCCAGCGCGCGCAAAATACCTGCAATACATGCGCATGGTATCGGCCCATGGCTGCCTTTCTTCGTCGTCTAGATGCAGAACCCTAAAAATCTCTGGCAGCGGTAAGCCATTTCTTACGATTGCTAGCCTTACTTTTCCAAGGTCGAATCCAAACCCGTTGTGCGTTACTCCGCGGGTTTCCTGGCCCACTTTCTTCGTCAGCAGTCGGCACACCATCTGCATCAGCTCTTTCTCGCTGGCGAAGCCTTCGATCGATACACGGTTCTTCGCGCCGTTCTTCCCGAACCATTTGGCTTTTTCCGCTTTCAGCCCGTGCAATAAAAACGTTTCCTCTTCAAACATAATTCCGACCATGGCGACTGGCGCCGCATCCAGTAGCGCGGCTTTCTCCGTCCACTTCACGCGAGCGTCCGCGCGGTGCCGCTCAATCGCTTCCGGATCCTTGTAGTTTTTCGGCGTCTCGTAGTTTTCCGCGAAGTCGCGGTCCACCGCTTCCTCGTTGGCGTCCATCGTCTCCACATCGAAAAAAAATGCCTCGCAAGCCGCTTCCGGCATCGGTGCCACTCGTTGTGTCGCCATCACCGCCGCCAATCCCGGTCGCGTTCGTAGCCGCCACCGCCGCGCCAGCCACCACCGCCGCCGCCGTTGTAGCCGTTGCCACCGCCGTAGCCGCCGCGGCTCTCCTGCTTCTGCCACACGTTGGCGCTGCGGAATTTGCGCTCCACTTCGTTGGCCAGGTCTTCCAGGTCGCGGTCGTCGCGCACGCTTACATCGAAAATCAAAAGACCCTTTAGCGAGCCGCCGTTCCGGCCGACCGGCACTTTCACTTCAAACGCTACTTGCCGCGCTTCGCCTTGCCGCCCGCGGTCCTGCATGTCCCGCACGCTTTCCGGCTCCTCGTCGCGATCGCGGCCACGGCCACGGCTACGCCGCTTCTCGCTGAAGATGTCGTCCAGCTTCTCGTTCATCCGCTCCAGAGCATTGGCTACCGCATCCATCCCATCTGGCATGTCCTCTCCTTTTGCGAACCGGTCGAACACGTCCGGTTTCACGTCGAATAACAACCCTGTTTTTTCTGACTTCCTCATGGCCGTTTCCCTGTTAAGTGGCGGGCGGCAGCGGAGCCCTCCGACTGCCGCCTATCCACATTTCTCGGCCATCTAAGCTGCCCGCTTGGGTCCGGGTGTCTTTCGTATGGCCGAAACTTTTTACCTTGCCGCCGTGGCCTCAAACACGTGCCAGACTTCCGTGGGTTCCACCCAGCTGCCTACGTACTCGATGGACTTCCAGTGGTCATCCGGCGACGGCAATCCCGAATTCGTTCGCGCCACGTAGAAAAACCGGTCCTCTTCCGGCATCCCGCTGTTCACCAGCACCCACAGCTTCACTAGGCTCTGCACTTTCGCTACCCGCAGCACCCGCGCTCCCGCCGGCATCTTTTGCGCGAATCCCGCATTCCGCGCTTGCGCCGGCACTTCGTAACTCCACACGCGCAACAGCGGCCGCTCTTCCGGGCGGTCCTCGCCCGGCTCCCGCATCGCTCTTGACGTCGCGCTCATGCCGCCTCCGCTAGCTGGTCCAGCAAATCCTCGATCGCTTCCTGCTCCGTTGCGCCTCGTCCTACCGGCGAGGATTTCCAGTGATGCCCCGTTTCGTCCTCGCCTTCGTAGCTGGCGTCGTAGGTGTTGTCGTCCACGGCGCTCCAGTCCATCGAGCGGATCGGAATCGGCGGGTACTCGAATACCGTGCTCAGCGAAATCTCCTCTTTCGTCGCGATCAGTGACACCAGGCACCTCATCTTTGGCCCTCTGCGGCGGCATGCAGGACCCTCAAACCTGCCATGTAGCGAACCAGTGCGTTATAAACCTCCTGCTCCAGAACAATCCTGTTGGTTACCTGGATCCCGTCCTCGGTCGTGAGCACGAGCGCGCCATACTCGACATCGGCATAGACCCCGTCACCTAGATAAACTTTCACGTCCTCCTCGCTTTCTTCTTCATAATCCCAACCGCATGCGCTGCACATCGCTACGCTCCCGCCGCTTCCGCGGCATCGAATTGCACGCAGCCGCAGTCGATCGTGCCGTCCTCTTCCTCGTGCATGCACACCAGCTCCGGCATGCCGTCTATCTCCTGGTGGTCGCTCTTTTTATGGCCGTACACACACGTTTCCTCGCCCATGGACTACTCCTCTTGATTTGCTCTGACTTCTTCCGACCTTCCTGGACCTTACCTGACCGAATCTGACAAAACCTGACGCAGTAGGCTGTTAACTTCCTTGCCCGTCTCGTGGCAATGCTGTTCCACTCCCTTCGTGAGCAACACCACTATCTGCTGGCCGATCGTGCGCTGCTCCTGCTCCGCCAGTCTGCGGATCAGCACCCCGAGGCTTGTTCCTACGCGGAGCTGCCTGGGCACGTCGAGCCGGTTTGTTCTTTTTTCCACGGCCATTTTTCTTCACCGGTGCTCTCCTCTCAGCCCGCTTTCTGCAAATTTCTTTTTGCTGCTTCCGCCACCATTTCATCGATCACCGGCTCGATCGCTTTCAGGTCTTCCGCCACAAGTTCATCGAGCTCGTGGTAGGCCGCGCTTTCCCGCCCAATGCCGCCCATCAGCAGCTCGTGCAGCCGTTCGCGCTGCGCCTGCATCATGTGGTACTCCGGTACCGTTGCTCCGGTACCTGCAAAGATTCACTGTGTGTTACGAGGTCGTGTGAACAACTCATACAGTGACTTCCACGAGTTCTTTCTTTCGTTCCAAGGTGGCCTCCAATGAGGCCGCCCAATACTGCCGATGAGCGGGAGCGTCGTTTTGTCCAATATGTGCTCACCCTGAACAAAGGCCAGCTTGCGGAATTCAAGCTCACGCGGATGAACCGCATCGCTAATTTTCGAAGGCGACTGATTGACTTGCTGAACGAAATGATTGAAACCCGCGCGGAAGACCTCGCCGCCGGCATGCTGATGGAGCATGCTCCGGCCCGCCCGAAGCGTGCGAAGGCATTGGAAACGAAAGTCGTAAAGGAGAGGCTGCCGCTACTGAAACGCCGGATACCGCCCTGGATCAGAGGCCAACGACGGGCGGCAAACGCCCGTAAGTTGTAGTAAACACTGGTTATATTATGTAAACTAGAAAATGACGCCGAAGATTCCACGTTTCCCTCCTCCCTCTTAAAAATTAGGCCGCTACTTGGGGTGGCTGTACCTTATCCAGCTTTCGCTCAATTTTCACGCGGGTCAGCTCGTGACATTTCTCGCCACGGATGAGGCGTTCAATTGTGCTTGGGGCCACGCCAAAGAAGCTTCCCAGGTCGCGGAGGGTCAATCCGTTTTCCAACCGGTATTGCCTAATCCGCTGTCCTAGTGGTTTCCTTGCCATGTTCGATTTGTACGATATGTCTAATATGTCTGTCAAGGGAATTCTTAAGAATTTTCAACTATTTTTTGGGGGTTGGATTATAAGCGGGGCAAATGCCGGGCAGGCTTTCTATTAGGCGGGCTTGGAGGGACTGATTCGGCGGGCAGTGGCGAGCGCTCCTCGAAAGGGCAAGACGAGATCAGATCATCGGCCAGGTCCAGGATCGCCCGCGCTTCCATCCAGGAGTTGCTGTGCTCCCCGAGAAACATCACTACTTTCTGTGCTAGCTTCGTCCGGCGGGCCAGCGATGGCAGATTCAGCGGCATGCTTTACAGCCCTAGGGCGCGGGCCCGGGCGTCCAGGTCGCGCTTCTTCTTTTCGAGCTCGGCGATTTCAGCCAATAATGCTTTCAGCCCGGCTAAATCAAATAGCGCTTCATCTGTTGGGGATATTTTGGCTTGCCCTTCGTTGAATCGGCGCCCCAGAACCTCTAGCGCCTTGCCCCATGTGCGTAGCTTTTCCCAACACGTTTCCACGGCTTGTGAGGTTTCTCGGAGTTCGAGCAATAGGTGGGCTTTTACGGAGCGCTGCTCTTCTTGTGTCATGCGCGGATTCTAACATGGGGGTTTCGTACAAATCGCGCGGCTTGCACGTTTCTGTACAACTGGGGGAAATGAAAAGGGCGGCCTTTGGGAGTGGGCGGCCGCCCCTTCCGGTGGCACTGCTTGCGGAATGTTGCGGAGGGTCTGGCGAGTCCGTGCTAGTATCTTTTTCGTCTGGGAGGAAGGGTCACGGCGTCCGGCGGCGTGCTGGCATGGCTAGACTCCGGACGCCGGCTTTCAAAGCTTGCAGTGGCCCGTGCCACAGAGTGCCGCGCCGCCGGCAGCTCCTCCGATAATCAGCCACTTTGCGGCGCGCTTGGTACGAAGCCACCAGTTCCCGCCATTCGCGGTGTTTTTCCAGGTAGCAACTTCTTGCTGCAAGGACACGATCTGCTTCCCGGCCAGGGCCGCTTGCGCCGCGCGATCGTTCACATCCTCTACCAGCTTGTCGCGTTCCAGCTTGCAGGATTCACACGCTTCGATATAACTTTTGGCTTGTGGGAAATCGATTTGAGGTACTCGAGCTTCAACTTCGGGCTGCGGATTCGCGGCGCTGGCGGGAGGCGTCTGCAGCTGAATGGGTTGCTGCAGCTTCATTACTTGCGAAGCGAGTTGTGCTAGCTGTGCCGGGGTTGCGCTGTTTGAAAATTTCGTTCCTTGTAACTTCAATTGAACTTGGTAGGCCGCTTCCCGATCCGCCATCTGCTTTTGCAGCCCGGCGATCTGCTGTTTCGCGTCACTCTGCACGGCCTGCTGCGCCTTCGCCGTCTCCTCGGCGTGCAATCGCAAATCGTGCTGGCTAAGCCAGCTCCGGAACGCCAGCACCCCGCCCACCAGCAGCACGATGGCCGCCGCTATCTCCACTTTTGCCCGCAGGCTCAGCATCAGAAAATCCACGTCACTTTTTCAATCTTCATTTCCTTGCCGCCAAACACCCATACCTTGCTGCGCGCCGGAAACTTCAGGTAATCCCCGTCGGACACCTTGCCCACTTCCCCGCTGAACAGCACTTTCGTT
>Ga0193731_1000683_pt1 | contig 10310 bp, 13 predicted proteins | sample U1a2metaG_FD_144920 | JGI IMG/M metagenome (GOLD analysis project Ga0193731, IMG submission 144920) | Soil microbial communities from a riparian zone of the East river system, Colorado, United States - U1a2 | ecosystem: Environmental > Terrestrial > Soil > Riparian zone | place: USA: East River...
TCTCCAACGTCGATCTCTCGGACATGGGCGTCGGTGGGCTCGCGACCGACCTCGTCGCCCGGTTTCTGACCCAGTTCGCCGAAGGCGCCGGGCTGACGCTCCACGTCCGCTTGATCGAGGGCCGGGACACCCAGCACGTACTGGAGGCGATCTTCAAGGCGCTCGGCGTCGCCCTGGCGCAAAGCAGCCGTCCCCGCAGACGAAAGGAGACCGATGGGGACTGAGACGAAGTCCGTCGTCCGCACCGAACGGGCGCCCGCGCCGTTCCAAGGGGCGCCCTACTCGCAAGCGATTCAGGCGGGTGGGTTCGTGTTCGTCTCCGGACAGCTCGGCTTGAAGCCGGATGACGCCGAGATCGCGGGCTCGATCGCCGAGCAGACCGAGCAGATCTTTGCCAATCTGAAGGCGATTCTCGAGGAGGCAGGCACCGCCCTCGAGCGGCTCGTCAAGACGACCGTCTTTCTCACCGACCTCGGCGACTTCGCGGGCATGAACGAGGTCTATGCGAGACACGTCGGCGACATGCCGCCGGCCCGCGCGACGGTCGAGGTGGCAGCGCTCCCCTCGGGAGCGAAGGTCGAGATCGAGGCGATCGCCCAGATCTAAGCGGCCCGGAGCTCGCACAGGGCGCAAATGCTCGGCAGGCGCAAAAAGGGCTCAGCCGCCTGCCCCTGCGCCACAATGGGCGGATGCGGGCCGAAACAGTCGTCGCGACCCACACCAACACCGATTTCGACGCGTTCGCGGCGATGCTCGCCGCGCGGCGCCTCTACCCGGGTGCGGTTGTCTGCCTCGCGGGCTCCCTGAACCGCAACGTCCGCGAGTTCTACCGTCTCCACGCCGACGAGCTCGAGTTCGTGGTCGAGGCCTCCCGACTGGAGCTGGACGCGGTCCGGCGCCTGATTGTCGTCGAGACGATGCACGCGTCGAGGCTGGGTGAGCTCGAGCCCGTAGCGCTCGATCCGAAGGTCGACAAGGTGGTCTTCGACCACCATGCGGCTGAGCGCCCCGACTGGGCGTCGCCCGAGTCAGTGGTCGTCTCCGGGGACGGCGCCCTGACGACGACGCTCGTTGGCGTCCTCGCGGAACGGGAGCTCTCGGTCAATCCACTCGAAGCTACCGTCTTCGCGCTCGGCATCCACGAGGACACGGGCTCGCTCACCCATGCGACGACGACTCAACGGGACGCCGAGGCGCTCGGCTGGTGCTTGCGCCACGGGGCCGAGCAGGAGCTGCTCGCGCGCTTCCTGCACACGCCGCTCGGCGAGGCAGAGCGTGAGCTCCTGTCGACGCTCCTCGACTCGCTCGAGGCCCACGAGGCCGCCGGCGTCGAGGTGCTCGTGGCGGCGGCGTCGGCGCCGGAGTACGTCGAAGGAATCTCGAACCTGGCCCACAAGCTCGTCGACGTGACCGATTGCGAGGGCCTTGCCGTGCTCGTCGAGATGGATGGGCGCGTCTTTGCTGTCACGCGCAGTCGCGTCCCGCAGCTCGACGCCTCGGCGCTCGCCGCCCTGCTCGGCGGGGGCGGCCACGCCCAGGCGGCCTCGGCGATCCACCGCGGCCCGCTCGAGGAAGCCCGCCGTCTCGTCGTCGAGCGCCTGGGCGAAGCGATCCGCGAGCCCGCGCGGGCGCGAGACGTGATGTCCAAGCCGGTGCGCACGATCTCGCCCGATGAGACCGTGTCTCGTGCCATGGTCGCGTGCCAGCGCTTCGGCCAAAGCGGCATTCTGGTCGCCGAGCGCGACAAGGTCGTGGGGGCGGTCAGCCGGGAGGATCTCGACAAAGCGATCTCGCACGGGCTCTCGCACGCCCCGGTGAAGGGGATCATGAGCTCGCGCGTTGCCACCTGCGACGAAGACACTCCACTCTCTGAGCTGCAGCGACTGCTGGCGGCAGGCGACGACCGGATCGCCGTCCTGCGGAAGGGAAAGCTTGCCGGGGTGGTCACGCGGAGCGACGTGCTCCAAGCGCTCGGGGAGCGGGCGACAGCCGCCAGGCGTCCCACGGTGTCGCTGGCGGACGAGCTCGGGAAGCTCGAGCGCCTGGCGCCGGTGTTCGAGGCTGTCACGGCGCTCAGCGAGGCGTACGAGGGCGTGTATCTCGTCGGCGGAACCGTTCGGGACATTCTGCTCGGCGAGCGCAGCTTCGACGTCGACATCGCTGTCGAGGGCGACGCGATCGCTCTGGCCCAGGCGCTGGCCGACGCACTCGGTGGGCGGGTGCGCGCACACGAGAAGTTCGGTACCGCCGTGGTCGTCTACGGCGAGGGCGAGCGTGTCGACGTCGTCACCGCGCGGACCGAGTTCTACGACGCCCCGGCGGCGCTTCCGTCCGTGGAGCACGCCTCGATCCGCGAGGACCTGTTCAGGCGCGACTTCACCATCAATGCGATGGCTGTCTCGCTGAAGGGCGACGACTACGGCCGGCTCGTCGATCCGTTCGGCGGACGGCTGGATCTCGAGGAGAAACGGATCCGCGTCCTGCACAACCTCTCGTTCATCGACGATCCAACCCGCATCTTCCGGGCGATTCGCTACGAGAACCGCTACGGGTTCCGGATGGACGAGCACACGCTGGGTCTCGCCCGGGGCTGCATCGAGATGGGTCTCGTCGGCGACCTGTCGTCGGCTCGGCTTCGCGATGAGCTGGTCGCCCTGCTCGAGGAGGGCGAGGTCGAGCATTCGGTTCTGCGCCTCGCCGAGCTAGGGGCGGACAAGGCCATCCATCCCCATCTTGCGCCCGACGGCGAGGCGGTAACGCTTCTGGCCCGGCTACGTGCGCTCGCGCAGCAGTACGAGGTCGACGTCCCCGGCTGGCGGCTCGGCCTGATCGCGCTGGCCAGAAAGCTGCCGCCGGACGAGATCTATGGGTGGCTGCAGCGGCTGAAGATGCGGCGACGCGACACTGAGCAGATCGCGGCGGCGGTCACCGTCGGCCCGCGGATCGTCGAGCGGCTGCGAGACCGGGACGTCGAGCCGGCGGAGATCGTGGCGCTCGCCGACCGATACGCGCCCGACGCGCCGCTTTTCGCGCTCGCGCTGGCCGATCTCGAGCCTTTACACGCCTACTTCCGCGGCCTCCGGGACGTCCGGCTCGAGGTGACCGGCGGCGACCTGGCCGAGCTCGGCCTCGGCGAGTCGCCGAGAGTGGGGGAGATCCTCGCTGAGCTGAGGCGGCGGAAGCTGAACGGTGAGCTCGACGGGCGCGAGTCGGAGCTCGAGGCTGCGCGGGAGCTCATCAGCGGATGATCCGCTGGGACGCGCCGGGGCCGTACAAGGTCGTCTTCACGACGCGCGTGGGCGGTGTCAGCGAAGGGCCGTACGCGTCGCTCAACCTCGGCCGAAAGACCGGCGACGACGTCGAGCGAGTTGACGAGAACCGCCGCCGCGCGTGCGCAGAGATCGGCGCGGACCCCATAGGGCTCGCGCTGAACTACCAGGTTCACTCCGCAGTCGTCCGTCGCGCGCAGCAGGGCGAACGTGGGGTCGCCCAGGGGGACGGGCTCTGGACAGAGGAACCGGCGCTGCCGGTCCTGGCGCTGGCCGCCGACTGCCTGCCGATCGCGCTCGTCCGGGCGAATGGTGCTGCGCCCGCCGTCTCGGTCTTGCATGCCGGCCGAATCGGACTTCTCGACGGCGTCGTCGAGGCGGGCGTCGAGGCCCTCGGCGGCACGCTCGCCGCCGCGATCGGGCCGGCCATCGGCCCGTGCTGCTACGAGGTCGGCGAGGAGGTCGCGGCGCCGTACCGCGCGCGTTTCGGAGCCGGGATCATGCGCGGGCGGAAGCTCGATCTGTGGCAGGCAGCGGAACGAGCTTTGCGGGACGCGGGCGTCGACCGGATCGAGCGTTTCGATCTCTGCACCGCTTGCAATCCGGAGCTCTTCTTCTCGCACCGCCGCGATGGCAAGCCACGAGGCGTACAAGGGGTCGTCGCGCGTGTCTCCTGACGACGTGCGCGCCCGCTACCAGCGGATCCGCGCCGAGGTCCGCGAAGCCGTCACGATCGTCGCGGCCACGAAGTACGTTTCCGTCGAAGACATGGGCGTTCTCGTCGAGGCCGGGATCGAGGTGGTGGGAGAGAACCGCGCCCAGGACCTGGAGGCAAAGCACGCTGTCTACGGCGACGCTTTCCGCTGGCACTTCATCGGCCATCTGCAGAGCCGCAAGACCAAGGTCGTCAACCAGATCTGCGAGCTCGTCCATTCGCTTTCGTCCGAGTCGGCGGCGAGGCGCCTCGAGATTCCGGCGCTCGTGGAGGTCAACCTCTCCGGCGAGGAGACGAAGTCGGGAGTTACCGAAAGTGAGCTCGACGCCTTGATCGCCGCGTATCCGGACGTGAAGGGGCTGATGACGATGCCGCCGGAGACGAGTGACCCCGAGAGCTCGCGTCCGTACTTCCGCCGCTTGCGCGAGCTCGCGGGCGAGCGCGGCTTGGCCGAGCTATCGATGGGAACGAGCCAGGATTATCGGGTCGCCGCTGAGGAGGGGGCAACCCTGATCCGAATAGGCTCCGTGCTCTACCACGGTTAAGATCCCGCTGGAAATGGGCTTCGCAGACGTCTGGAACCGCACCCTCGTCTACTTCGGGATCGCCGAGGAGGATGACGAATGGGACGAGGACGGCTACGTCACCGAGGAAGAGCTCGAGCGCACCTACAGCGCGCGCCCCAACGTCCGCCGACTGGCGCCGCGCAGCAGGCGCCAGGAGTTCGACGACTGGACCGACCCCGACGCCGAGACCGATGTGGCGCGAACGGCCGTGGTCAGGCCGACCCGACGGCGCGAGCGGCGGGGCGAGGTCGAGCAGTTGCCGCGCCCGACTCCGGTTCCTTCGGTCCGCGTGCACCTCGTCGTCCCGCACACGTTCCAGGACGCCCAGCAGATCGCGGACCGGTTCAAGGAGGGGATCCCTGTGATCCTCAACCTGCAGGGCGCCGACCAGGAGCTGTCGAAGCGCCTGATCGACTTCACGAGCGGCCTCACATACGCCCTCGACGGCGGCATGCAACGTGTAGCGGACAAGGTTTTCCTCCTGACACCCCGCAACGTCGAGGTCTCGGCCGAAGAACGCGCCCGCCTGCTCGAAAGCGGCGGATTCTTCAACCAGGCGTAGGAACCGAAGTAGGCGAGCCGAAAACGTCCCCATGGGCTTGAGCCTGGGATCGATCCTGCTCTTCGATGCGGCATCGTCGGCGAACCGCTTCATCGACGACTTCATCTGGGTCTACATCCTCTTGATCTTCATCTACGTCCTCAGTTCCTGGGTCAGGCTCCCGTACTCACCCTGGGTTCGACGGATCCAGGACTTCCTGCGCGACGTCTGCGAGCCCTATCTGCGGTTGTTTCGCCGGCTGCTGCCCTCGTTCGGCCCCCTCGACCTGTCGCCGGTCGTCGCGGTCATCTCCCTGGTCATCCTGATGAGAGTGGTCGACGCGATCTTCAACGCTGTCTGATCCGAGAAAAGGAGGGGCCGTCATGGCCTACACGCCCGTTGAACTGAGACATGTCCGCTTCAAGCGGGGTCTGTTCGGCTACCAACGCACACCCGTCGAGCGCACGATCGAGGAGGTCGTCGATTCATTCGAGGTCGTCTGGCGCGAACGGGCCGACTACGCCGATCGGATCGAGCAGCTTCAGGCCGATCTGAAACGGCACCGCGAGCTCGAAACGCTGCTGCGCTCAACGCTGACGACGGCTGAACAGGCCGCCCGCGAGCTCAAGGACCATGCGCGTCGCGAGGCGGCGCTCGTGCTCGAGGAGGCCCATGCCGAAGCGCGCAAGATCACGCGCGATGCCCTCGCCGAGCGCGAGCGGCTTGGCACGGAGACCCACCGGATAAAGGCCCTGCTTGGAGCTGCACTCGACGCCGTCGAGGACGCCGACGGGGAGGCTCGGGCCGAGGCGGCCTGAACCGGCGGCGCAGCCGCCTGTCCGCGAAGCGGACCAGTTGAGAGCGAAACCAGGCGCGAAGCGAGTGGAAGGTTCTCCCGAAGAGTGAGGCGTGATTCCGAACCTATACTGACCTCATGGCCGCGCCCTCGACTCGTCTGCGCCTCCGCGTTTCTCCGGGGGCGCGGTCGAACCCGATCGTGGCCAAGCACGGCGAAGGCTGGAAGATCCGTGTGACCGCAGCGCCCGAGAACGGGAAGGCCAACGACGCGGTTCTTCGCTTGCTCGCCGAGCGCCTGGGACTGCCCGGCAAGAGCGTCATGCTCGTCTCCGGACCATCTAGCCGGGACAACATCGTCGAGCTGACCGGCATCGACGCGGCAGAAGCCGAGCGTCGACTCGCACAGTCACGATAGGCACGATGAGCACGCAGATCGACACGGAGCATTTCCGCGCGCGGCTCGAGGACGAGCGCCGGAAGGTGCAGAGCGCGATCGAGTACCTGCACAAGGAGAGCCCGGGCGTTCCCGACGAGATCACCGGTGACCTCGCCATGGGCCCCGGCGACAACCACCTTGCGGACATCGCCACCGAGACCGTCGACCGGGAGATCGACTACACGCTCGAGGAGAACTCCGGCAACGTCCTGCGCGAGATCGAAGCAGCGCTCACGCGCGTCGACGACGGAACGTTCGGCGTCTGCACGGCCTGCGGCAGGCCGATCGAGCCGGAGCGTCTCGAATACCTCCCGTGGGCGACGCTGTGCGCCGACGATGCGCGGGGTCGCAGTTGAGCGAACCACGCGCGGCCGACGTCCGCGTCGGCTCTTCCACCGACGCCTTGACGCCAATCTCGGTGGCGACGCGCTCGCTCGCGGCCCGCTGGCCCCAGTGGATCGCGCTTGGCCTCGTCGCCACGGCGTCGGTGCTCGCCGACCAGGTGACCAAGCACATCGTTGCGAGTCAGCTCTCGCTCGGCGAGCAGGTGCATGTGCTCGGCCCGTTCTCGATCCACCATGTTCAGAACTCCGGAATTGCCTTCGGCCTGTTCGCGAACGCGACCGCGCTCGTGACCGCGCTGACCGCCCTGGCGGTCGGCTGGATGCTCGTCTTCTTCGCCCGCTCCGGCGCCCGCCACCCGGTCTTGCCGATCGCGCTCGGGCTGCTGATCGGGGGCAGCTCCTCGAACCTCGTCGACCGGATTCGGCTCGGCCACGTCACCGATTTCCTCGACTTCCGTTATTGGCCGGCGTTCAACCTCGCCGATTCCTTCATCGTCGTCGGCGTCGGCATCCTCTTCGCCGCGATCCTCCTCGGCGACACGCGCTCACGCTGAGGAGGCCTCTCTGAGCATCCGCGTTCCGGCAGAAGCGGCCGGCGAGCGGCTCGACCAGTTCGTTGCCGCGCTACCGGGAGTGCCCTCGCGTGCCGAGGCCGAGCGACTGCTCGCAGCAGGCGCCGTTCGCGTGGACGGCGAGCCGCGGCCGAAGAGCCACCGGCTCGGCGGTGGGGAGATGCTCGAGGTTGAGTTGATCGAACGGGAGGAGATCACGCTCGAGCCCGAAGAACGCGAGCTGCGGATCGCCTACGAGGACGAGCACCTGCTCGTCGCCGACAAGCCGGCAGGGCTCGTCGTCCATCCTTCGGCGGGCCATGCGGGCGGCACGCTCGTGCATGCCTTGCTCGCCCGGGGCATCGCCGGAGGAGACGTGGCGGAACGCCCCGGCATCGTCCATCGTCTCGACCGCGACACCTCGGGACTTCTCGTCGTCGCCCGTTCAGAGGAGGCCTATGCCCGGCTCCAGGATCTCGTCCGGAGGCGTTTGCTCGACCGCCGCTACGTGGCCCTCGTCCGCGGCCGTCCGCGTTCCCGTAGCGGCCGGATCGAGGCACCGATCGGACGCGACCGCCACGATCCGCTGCGCCGGTCGTTGGACACGGACGCTCCCCGCGAGGCGATCACGCACTTCGAGGTGGAGCGGCTGCTTCCGCGGCACGCGCTGCTCGCGGTCAGGCTCGAAACGGGCCGGACGCATCAGATTCGAGTTCATCTGGCTGCGATCGACCTCCCGATCGTGGGCGACCCGGTCTACGGCATCCCGGATCCGGAGCTCGGTCGCCAGTTCCTGCACGCGAACAGACTGAGCTTTCCGCATCCGTTCGGCGGCGAGCTCGTCGAGGCGGAGTCACCGCTGCCTGAGGAGCTTCAGGCGGCGTTGGCGCGCTTGGCCTCGTAGAGCCGCGCGTCCGCGATCGCAAAGAGCGTTTCCGCGTCCTCGCCGTCGTCCGGATACCGGGTTACGCCGGCACTGATCGCGATCGGGATCGGGAGCACGAGCTCGCCTGAGTCGCTCAGCTCGCCGATCCGCCGGCGCAGCCGATGGAGAAAGACCGCGCCGGTGTCCTGATCGGACTCGGCGAGAAAGGCGGCGAACTCGTCACCGCCCATGCGACCTGCGAGATCGGACTGGCGCAGCTCGGCGCGAAGAAGCTCCGCCACCCGCCGGAGCACCTCATCGCCGGCCCGGTGGCCGTAGGTGTCGTTGATCTCCTTGAAGTCGTCGAAGTCGAGGAAGACGAGTGTGACGCCCGAGCCGTAGCGCTTGGCGCGCTCGAGCTCGAGCTCGAGCGCGCGGGTGAACGAGGCATGGTTGAGGAGATCGGTGAGCGCGTCGTGCCGCGCCTTGTAGGAGAGCTCGGAGGTCGCGCGGTCGAAGTACGCGACGACGCACTCGGTGACGAGGCTGTCGATCACGTCGTGTAACCGCTCTTCGAGCACGAAGACGTCTCCTTCGTCCAGGGTCGCGGTGCGGTCGAGCACGAGCCGCCAGAGCACGCGCCGGAGGACGAGAAACTCGGTGACGATGTCGCGCGGCGCGAACCCGAGCGCCTCGCGTTCGCGTGCGTGGTCCCGGACGACCGCGGCAAGGCGGCTGCCACGGCGAAGTCGCTCCGGCTTTGGGCGACGCACATGCTCAGCGAGCTCGGCGATGAACGTTGGCATGTCGCCGAGCTGGGCAACTCGGCCAAGCCGGGCGAGCGGGGGGATCGCGTCGTCTCGGAGTCCCTCCTCGACGACGCCGAGGGCGAGATCCCACGCTTCGGCCCGGATTTCGTCGGCGAGGCGGGCGAGGGGTTCGGAAGTCACGGTTCGTCCCTCCTCCACAGCCAAGTCATCGGCGTTTGCGGGCAAAACCTGAGTTCTAAAGGGTGTTGTCTCGCTGGTACGATGTAACGGTTTTTCGCCACCGACCCGGCGGGTCGGCTGGGTGGGGGTGCCGGCGCAGACGACGCTCGGTTCCACCCGGTTCCGCCGGCAGCAGCAACATCCAAACCAACAGAAAGGGGCTCAGCCCGTGGCAGTCGTCAGCATGCGAGAGCTTCTGGAAGCCGGAGTCCACTTCGGCCACCAGACGCGCCGCTGGAACCCAAAGATGAAGCGTTTCATCTTCGGCGAGCGCGGCGGTATCTACATCATCGACCTCCAGCAGACCCTCGAGCGGCTCGAGGAAGCGGCGGCGTTCGCAAGGAATCTCGGCGAGCGCGGCGGTTCGATCCTCTTCGTCGGCACGAAGAAGCAATCGATGGACTCGATCGCCGAGCAAGCCGAGCGCGTGGGTATGCCGTACGTCCATCACCGCTGGCTCGGTGGGCTGCTCACCAACTGGCGGACGATCTCGAAGCGGATCGAGCGCCTACACGAGCTGCGACGCCTGCGGGATGACGGACAGCTCGAGCTCCTGCCTTCGAAGGAGCGAATCGCGATGCTCGCCGAGCTCGAGAAGCTCGATACAAACCTCGGCGGCGTGGCCGACATGCGGCGCCAGCCCGATGCGGTCTTCGTCGTCGACCTGCGCAAGGAGCAGCTTGCCGTGCGCGAGGCGCGCCGGCTCGGCCTCCCGATCATCGCGTTGGTCGACACGAACTGCGACCCCGACGAGGCGGATTACGTGATTCCAGGGAACGACGACGCGATCCGCTCGTGCTCGCTCGTGATCCGCACAATCGCCGAGGCGATCGATGCCGGTAAGGCGAAGGTGACGCCGGCCGAGATGGCCGCTCCCGCCAACGAGGAAACGCCGGCAGCCGAGGAGCCGGCCGCAGAAGCGCAACCTGAGGAGGAGTCGCAGCCGCAGGCGGAGCAAGCGCCCGAGCCTGAGGCCGAGGCTGCTCCTGACGCAGAGCCTGAGCCGGAGCCTCAGACGACGCCCGAGCCGGAGCCGCAGGTTGCCGCCGCGTCTCCGACGATGCAGCCTGAAGGCGAGAGCACGTGACCGAGATCTCAGCGGCTCTGGTCAAGGAGCTCCGCGATCTCACCGGCGCCGGGATGATGGATTGCAAGCGTGCGCTGCAGGACACGAACGGCGACCTCGAGGCCGCGCAAAAGCTGCTGCGCGAGCGAGGAATGGCGAGCGCGGCGAAG
>Ga0193731_1000684_pt1 | contig 10290 bp, 8 predicted proteins | sample U1a2metaG_FD_144920 | JGI IMG/M metagenome (GOLD analysis project Ga0193731, IMG submission 144920) | Soil microbial communities from a riparian zone of the East river system, Colorado, United States - U1a2 | ecosystem: Environmental > Terrestrial > Soil > Riparian zone | place: USA: East River...
CGAGATAATCGAGGAGCGCATCAGCGACCGGCAACTGGACGATTGCGATCTAACTCTTGGTGAATTGAAAATCATCGCCGAACGCTTCCGCTTCACCCTTTTAATGATGCTCCACAGCCGAATCGCTTATCCAAAGCTGGGCCAAAAAACTACGACAATCATTTCGCGCGACGAAGCTTTGCGTCCAGACGTGATGATTGCGACGCGCAAACCCGAAAGCGCGCCACCCGTCTCAGCAGCCTAGGGTTCGTAGGGCGCCACCGCCAGGCAGGCAGCATTGCACTTACAATTCCGGAGGCCGGGCGCGAGGTTCGCGGTCTTTTGATGTCGCAGTGCTCGGAACCGTTACAAAGGGACCGCCTTCCAGAGGTGTCACTTTTGTGAAAGCGACATCGGGCATTTCGCTCGAGAGGCCTTCCAGCGGGAAATCTTTCCGCAGCGGGAAGAACGGATAGCCGTCCCACATTAAAATACGACGGAGATCGGGATGCCCGTTGAATTTAATTCCCATCATGTCGTAAATCTCGCGCTCGTGCCAATTTGCGGTTGGCCAAATGTCGGAAACGGTATCCACGGCGCCTGCTTCATCCGGAACTTTTGATTTTAAGCGCAGATGAACTGCGCGGGGCATCGAGTAAAGGTGATAGATAATTTCGAACCGAGGTTCTTCGCCAAAATTGTCGATGCTGGTGATATCAACCAGGTAATCGAACAAAAGTTTGTCGCGGCAAAATGCTGCGATCTCATGAAGATTGTTTGCGGCAATCTCGTAAGTCGTCTCACCGCGAAACTCAGTCTTGTTCTGAATCTTCTGTTCAAACTTGTCACCTAACAAGTCGAACAACTCCTGGTCGGTCATAACTGTCATTCTGAGCGAAACGGAGCGGAATCAAAGGATCCCTGATGAAACCCATCGGTTCTCGATAGGATTCCTCGACTTCACTCGGAATGACGCGGGGTCATGCGAGCGCCTCTTCAAGCCTCTCCGCTAACTCTGGTTTCTGATTTCTGAACGAATGTTCCAGCGAAATTTTCTCCTGCAATTTCATCAAACCGGCCAGCAACGCCTCCGGGCGTGGGGGACAACCGGAAATATAAACATCGACCGGAAGCAGCTGGTCGATTCCTTGCAGGACAGCGTACGAGCGATACATGCCTCCCGTGGACGCGCACGCACCCATCGCAATCACCCATTTCGGCTCCGGCATTTGCTCATAAATTCGCTTTACTGCCAGCGCCATTTTGTAGGTGACAGTACCGGCAACAATCATCACGTCGCATTGTCGCGGCGAAAAGCGCATCACCTCCGCCCCGAAGCGCGCGATATCGAAACGCGATGCAGCTGCGGCCATCAACTCGATTGCGCAACAAGCCAGGCCCATCGGCATCGGCCAAAGAGAGTTTTTCCGCACCCAGTTGAGCGCAGCATCGAAGCGGGTAAAAATGACATTGCCTTCGATCTTCGAATCGTACGCTGTGGCACGTGTTTCAAGCATGACTAAAGGTTAAAATACGCTTCGTAGCGCGCAAGTTGAATCGAGACGTGCAGATCCGAGGTGGTTTCAAGAGCGACGCCTGTTATGTAGTCTGGGATTTTGGGGAGTTTGGATGTGTGCTCGTTGCAGCATGAGCTTCCCGATTGTATAGAACGGCCCTTATCGAAATGATGACATCTGCCCAACGCACTCATCTCGACGATCTCGAGAACCAGAGCATCTTTATTTTCCGCGAGGCGTATCACGCATTTAAGAATGTCTGCATGCCCTGGTCGATGGGTAAAGACTCAAACGTTCTGGTCTGGCTTGCCCGCAAGGCTTTTTTGGGGCGCGTTCCTTTTCCCGTTTTGCACATCGATACGACCTACGAGTTTCCTGAGATGCTGGAGTTCCGCGAATGGGCGACGAAACATCACAACCTCAATCTCATCGTTAAAACCAACACCGAGGCCCGCGCTCGCGGGATTGGTTACGAGACACACGATCCGGTGACGGTCACGCACGAGTTAAAGACAGTAGCCTTGCAGCAAGTGCTCACGGAGTACAAATGGGACGCGCTGATCACCGGCATTCGACGCGACGAAGATCCAACTCGTGCAAAGGAGCGATATTTCTCGCCGCGCAACGCGCAGTTTGAATGGGATTACAAGGACCAGCCGCCAGAATTCTGGGGTCAATTTGTTACCGGCGTTAGCAAAGGCGAACACGTGCGCGTGCAACCTCTGCTCGATTGGACCGAGGTGGATATCTGGCGCTACATCCAGAGAGAAAACATTCCCATCCCCCAAATGTATTTCGCTCGAAACGGAAAACGATTTCGGTCGTTAGGCTGCAGCCCCATCACGCATCCGATCGTGAGCACCGCCTCCACGATCGATGAGATCATTGCCGAGCTGGAAGCGACAAAAACGACTGAGCGCGCCGGCCGCGCCCAGGACCATTATGAGCGGAACGCCATGCAGAAGTTGAGGGCGAAAGGATTTTTGTGAGCGACAAGGCAAACGCTCAACGCTCTACTTCAGGCGCCGAGCCGAACCTCAAGGTCGTTTTTGTCGGTCACGTCGATCATGGCAAATCCACGCTTATCGGGCGGATACTTCATGATACCGACTCGCTTTCGGAGGGAAAAATCGAGCACGTGAAAAAAGCGTGTACGGCGGAAGGGATGGAGTTTGAATTCGCCTTTTTGCTCGATGCGCTTCTTGAGGAGCAAAAACAAAACGTCACGATCGATACGACCGAAATTCCTTTTCGAACCACGAGGCGCCGTTACGCCATCATCGATGCGCCGGGACATAAGGAATTTTTGAAGAACATGATTACCGGCGCGTCCAGAGCGGATGCCGCGATCCTTGTGATCAGCGCAGACGAAGGGGTGCGCGAGCAGAGTCGACGTCATGCCTACCTGCTAAGCATGCTTGGCATCAAGCATATTATTGTCGTCGTAAACAAGATGGATCTCGTGGATTACTCTGAGAAGAGGTTTCGCGAGATTGAGCAGGAATATCGGAAGTTTCTTCGCGAGCTTGGGTTGGATGCACGGATATTCATCCCGGCGTCGGCAAAAGAAGGCGAGAACGTCGCGCGCGCGAGCATGAAAATGAAATGGTACGGCGCGGCGAATGTTCTTGAAGCACTCGATTTACTGGAGCCGCAACGGCGCAATGTCGATCTTCCACTTCGCTTTTGCGTTCAGGATGTTTATCGCTTTGACGGACGGCGGATTGTTGCAGGCCGAATCGAGACCGGAACGCTAAAAGTAGGAGACCAGCTGGTGTTCTCGCCGGCCAATAAGTCGTCTGTAGTCGCTGCGATCGAGCGTTGGAACGTGCAGGAGAATGGTCCGGCTGTCGCAGGAGATTCGATCGGGATCACGCTCAGTGAGCAGATTTTCGTGGAGCGCGGCTATGTCGCATCGCATGAAAATGAAACCCCGATCGAGGCAAATCGTTTTCATGCGGACCTTTTCTGGATCGTGCGCGAGCCGCTGCGCGTTGCGCATTTGTACAACCTGCGGTTGGCGACTCAGGACGTGAAATGCGAGGTGGTATCAATCGAGCGAGTCATGGATTCTTCGACACTCCAGAGCAAGGGCGACGGACGCGAACAATTGGAGCGAAACGAAATTGGCAGACTCACAATTCAAACCCGCGGACGCCTCGTCATCGATAACCACGATCGCATTCCTAGCCTCGGTCGTTTTGTGATCATAGATGACGGACAAATCTGTGGGGGTGGAACGATTTTCGGCGGCGTTTATACGGATCGTTCTGTCGCAAAGAGCAAAAATATCTTCTGGACCGAGGGGAAAATAACGGCCCGCTCCCGGGCAACGCGGAGCGGTCATCGGGGCGCGGTGATCTGGTTGACCGGGCTTTCTGGCGCCGGGAAATCGACCATCGCACAGGCACTTGAACGCGAGCTGTTCCAGCGCGCCATGCATACCTATGTGCTCGACGGCGACAATATTCGGCACGGATTGAACTCAAATCTTGGGTTCGCGCCAGACGACCGGGTCGAAAACATTCGCCGTGTAAGCGAAGTGGCCAAGCTCATGGCGGACGCTGGGACAGTCGTCATCACTGCGTTCATCTCGCCTTATCGGATGGATCGCAGTCGCGCGCGCGAGATCGCGTTGGAAAGTAACGCTGAATTTATTGAAGTGTTCGTTGATGCGCCGCTGGCAGTTTGCGAAGCGCGCGATCCCAAGCATCTCTATAAAAAAGCGCGGGCTGGCCAGATCCGCGAATTCACCGGCATTGACGCTCCCTACGAAGCGCCGGAGGATCCCGAGATTGTTGTTCACACGGATCGGCAAAATGTTGACGAGTCGGTAGCGACGATACTGGAGCAGTTACTGCCGCGATTGAGAGCCGTTGAATAGATGCGCGAAACTGGATGCTGGATTCGTGATGCGGAATTGAACGACGCTTCGGAGCTTGCCGCGCTGATGTGCGAACTCGGCTATGAAACCAACCGCACGGAAATGGAGACGCGCCTGGAGTTGATTTTGTCGAATTTGGCCTGCAAAACCTTTGTCGCGGTCATGGAAGGCTCCGTTTGCGGGATGATTGGTACGGTCACATATCCAAGCTATGAGCATAACGATCCGTCCGGGCGAATCCTTGCCCTGGTGATATCGAGCGCAGCGCGCCGTCGCGGAATTGGTTGCGCCTTAGTTGCAACTGCGGAGAAAGATTTCGCGCGAAGAGGAATCAAGCGCGTTGCGTTGGGCACACAACTTGCCCGGGAAGATGCGCACAAGTTTTACGAGTCGCTCGGTTACGAGCGAAACGGGTGGCGATTTGTGAAACAACTTCCGGTGAACAATTGATGTGACTGATGGGGCGAGGTTGTAGGGTTGCGACCACCGCAACTGCAGTCACCGCAATTGAAGGAAGCGCGCAGCGAGCGCAATACGTCGCTAAAGATTAGCAACCGAACGGTAGCAAAATGGAAGCCAGGGGTGCCATGAATAGGTCCATGAGGTCCTTGCGTTCAATTTCTATGCCGTCGTTTTGATTGCCAACGGCGGCAGAATTCTATACCGACGCCTTTGATCCAATGGAAGCGTCGCGTTATTTGATCTCAAACAGGTGCCTTCCGGAATGTAAATTTCGTTTCGAAATTGCTACGCATGCCATTCCCAGATTTTTTCATAGTACCTGCGAAAACTGTGCATTAAAAAGGACCTGAAATCAGGATGGTTAGAACTCATTTTCTCTGGCCACGCTTTTCGCAGCTTACGCCTTTGGTAGCAGCTTGCTCTCTCGTTATTCTGGTGCTTAATGTTTCACGATCGGCGGAACCGCCGGAGACAAACGCGTCTGAAGTCGTGGTGACAGCGGAGGCCGAATCCGAATCGTTGACTTCACCTTCTGAAGAACAGGCGGCCGAACAGAAAAAAGAAGTTCCCGGAGGGTTCACTCTTCGCAATGCGGATGAGATGAAACTAGGCCGGGCCTCGAATTTTGACGATTTGCTGCAGCGAACGCCCGGCCTTTTTTTTCAAACGGACAATGGAACGGAGATGACCAAGCTCTCAATTCGCGGATCGGGAATTCAATCGGAGGATGAACCAATTGGAGTGCAGTTCATGCTTGATGGACTAACCCTCAACCAGGGCGACGGCGAAGCGATTTTGGAAGACTTCGATTTGGCTACGATCAAATATGCGGAGGTATTCAGGGGCGCGGATGCTCTTCGCTACGGCTCCATTACACTGGGGGGCGCGATCAATCTCGTGACGGTGACTGGCTACGACGCCGATCCATTCTACTTCAGGCTTGAAGGCGGAAGTTTCGGCTATTTTCGGGGACAGCTCACCTCTGGGGGATTTCAAGGTCCGTTTGATTATGTCGCTTCGGTTATGGGCCGCTATCGCGATGGCTTTCGTGATCATAGCCAGGAAAATACAGAACGGTTTTTTGGCGACGTCGGCTATAGATTTAACGAGAACCTCGAAAACAGATTCTATCTCACGCTCGATCGTACGGATCGCCAATTGCCCGGCGGCTTGACCAAACAACAACTAAACGATGACCCGCAGCAGGCGAACGAGGACGCCATCGAGCAGGACTTCAACAAGGAATGGACGTTCATGCGTCTAGCTGACAAAATTAGCTACCGAAAAGACGGATACCAGTTCGATGCCGGATTGTTTTGGTTTCATCGGGATGTAGAAGAACGCGGCTTCTTTTCGCCCGATTTCGCCGAGGGTATTACTCAGTTTTACTCGGATAATTATGGTATCAGCTTGAATTCCGTCACGCGCGGCGAACTGTTTGGCCGGCGAAACATCTTCACGGTCGGGTTAACCTTCCAACTCGAAAGAGAGGTGTCGCAAAACTACCAGAACCTTGGTGGTCACACCGGTGCGACGACCGCTCGGAGCATAGGAACTTCAATCAATGCGCCGTTCTACGTCGAAAACCAGCACTACCTGACCGAAAAACTTTCCATACTGACCGGTATGCAGGCTATTTTCGCGCAACGTCATTTCGACGACGAATTCAACAGTCCCTTTGTGGGAAATCAATCGCACACACAAAATTTCGGCGGCTGGAATCCGAAGACGGGGCTGATTTACGAGGTTGATCGCGAGACCCAGCTGTTTATGAATTTCAGCGGCAGCTGGCAACCGCCTTCCTTCGACAACATGGTGGATTTTACCGAGGGGCCGCACTCTGCCGAGGTTTACAACCCGCTACAGCCACAAACGGCGTTGACAGTGGAGCTTGGCACTCGCGGTGAGCACGGGCGTTTCCAATGGGAACTGTCTCTTTACCATTCCTGGCTGCGGAACGAGTTGCTTGAGCTGAACGACGCCCAAGGGAATGACCTCGGAGACGTTAACGTCAACCGCTCCTATCACCAGGGAATTGAAGCGGGTCTCGATATCGAACTGTTGAGGTCTGTTTCTTCCCGAAAGATAAAGAAGGGCCTTGAAGGGTCATTGAGGTTAAGTCAAACCTATACGCTCAATGATTTCCATTTCGATGGAGATCCCGTCTTCGGTAACAACCGCATCGCTGGGATCCCGGTCCATATTTATGAAGCGGAATTGCTTTACGAGACAGCAGCCGGTTTTTACGCGGGACCAAATCTTCGGTGCAGCTTTACTCACTATCCGGTTGATGAGGCCAATACGCTCTTCGCCGATTCCTACACGCTGCTTGGATTCAAAACTGGATTCCGGTCCAAGAAAGGTTTTTCTATTTTCTTCGAAGCAAAAAATCTAACTGACAAGCGGTTCGCCTCTGCGGTAGATGCAATTGCGGATGCGCGAACAGACGAGGATCCGGAAGTTTTCCATCCCGGCGACGGGCGCTCCTTTTACGGTGGAGTTTCTTGGAGTTGGTGAACCGTTCCGGTCCCGCTTCTCAGGAAATCCAAATCGTCTTCGTATTCGTGAACTCGCGAGTCCCCGCGGCGCCGAGTTCGCGGCCAAAGCCAGAACGTTTCACACCTCCGAATGGCAAACGCGGATCCGAAGCGACCATCGCATTGATGAAAACCATTCCCGTTTCCAAGTCAGACGTGAAGAGCTCCTGTTCCTCGGGATTATTCGTCCACGCGCTGGCTGCGAGACCGAACGAACTGTCGTTTGCCATCTCGATCGCCTGGGTTGCATCGCCTACGCGGAAAATAGATGCGACCGGGCCGAAAACTTCCTCGCGGTAAGCTGGCGATTCCCTTGGCACATGGACTAAAACAGTTGGCTCATAGAAGAATCCGGCGCCATGAATCCGATTTCCGCCGGTCAATAATTTTGCGCCTGCCGCAATCGATTTTTGGACCTGATCATGCACACCTTGCAGAATTTGTTCCGTCGCGAGGGGGCCAATTTCAGTAGCAGGATCCATGGGATCGCCAACCTTCAATGCGCGCATCCGGTCAACGAACTGGTCAAGAAACTCATCGTAAATTTCGTCCGCAATCAACAGCCGTTTGGCCGCGATACATGATTGTCCGGTGTTGATCGTGCGAGCTTTGACCGCAGTGCTCAACGCGCTTTCGAAATCCGCGCTTGGCATCACGATAAATGCATCGCTGCCGCCGAGCTCGAGCACGCTTTTCTTGATCTGACGCGCAGCCGCGCTGGCCACGGCGCTTCCAGCTTTTTCGCTGCCCGTTAAAGTCACGGCTTTCACGCGCGGATCGACAATTATCTTTTCAACCTGCTCTGGTTCGATGAGGAGCGTTTGGAAAACACCGTCATCGAATCCCGCGCGGCAAAGTATTTGTTCAATGGCAAGGGCGCACTGCGGCACACTCGAAGCATGTTTCAGCAAACCGACGTTTCCAGCCATCAGCGCCGGCGCTGCAAATCGAAATACCTACCAGAACGGGAAATTCCACGGCATGATAGCGAGGACTGGGCCGAGCGGCTCATAGTGAACATAGCTGCGGGCCGCGTCCGTTTGTGCAGGCTCGTCTTCAAGGAACCGCTCAGCATTTTCGGCGTAAAATCGACAGCCGCGCGCACACTTCAGGACTTCTTCCAAGGACGCGCTGAACAACTTTCCCATTTCGAGCGTGATGATTTCGGCGAGCCTGTCCTTTTCCAGCAACAACAACTCAGCCACGGCCGCCATAAGTTCCGAGCGCTGGCTGAAGGCAGTTCGACGATATTTCCCGGATGCGTTTTCGGCGCGCTTCAAACGTTTCTCGATTTCGGCATCGTCGAATGGAGCGAACTCCTTCAGCTTCTCGCCCGTAGCCGGATTGATCGATGCAATTGGCATTACGTACATTACATCGCTTTTGACGCTTGATGAAATTGGTAGGGACGGATCGCCGAGCAGTCCGTCGTCGACGCGCCGTACGATTAACCTTAGATCCGCAGTCCTTTCGGAATTAACACACGATCAAGGATGTCGAAGAACCATTGTACAACCAGCGCCAGCAACGCAGCGGGAATAGCGCCCTCTAGAATTGTGACGTGATCGTTCAAATTGAGGCCGCTCAAGATCGGCTCGCCGAGACCTCCGGCGCCGATTAATGCTGCCAGAGTCGCTGTACCGACGTTAATCACCGCGCTGGTCTTGATTCCTGAGAGAATCGAGCGCGACGCCATCGGCAGATAAATCTCCCAAAGCCGGGTGAATGGACTGAGTCCTAGCGCAATAGCTGATTCTCGTAGCGATCGCGGAATATCCTGCAAGCCGCTCGCAGTGTTCCGCACGATCGGCAATAATCCATAAAGGAACAGCGCAGTGATCGCCGTACGAACGCTGATCCCGAAAAAGGGAAGAGGGACAAGCAATGCCAGCAGGGCGAGAGCGGGGATCGTTTGCACAATGCTGGCAAAGCCAAGAATTCCCTGGCCAATTACTCCACCGCGGCTGGCGACGATGCCAAGCGGAATTCCGATGGTCACAGAAAGCAACAACGAAAATCCTGCCAGCTCGAGATGGCGCAGCGTCCAGCGCGCAAGCTTGTGCGGAAAGGATTCACCCACAGAGTTCGCCGAACTTCCGCCGTCTTTAAAATACAAGTTTGCGGCGAACGTGTAATCTTTCGTGCGCTCTGCCTCCATATTCAGGTGAATCATGCGTTTTTCGTCCAGCGTTCCCTCGAGCCGGCGCAATGCACTGATTGCATCGGGAGACATGGACGATCGAAACAAGAAGACGGCGTCATACTTTGGGAAAAAACGAAGATCGTCTTCGAGAACCACCAGATCGTTTTCTTCAATCTTTGCATCGGTCGAGTAAGCGTCCTTTACGTCAATTGAGCCATTAGCCAGTGCGACATAACCAAGCGCATGATCAATCCCAATGACGCTCCGGTGAGGAAGCCCGTAGCGCTCGTGCAACGGACGCCAGCCATCCTGCCGATCAAGAAATTCATGGGTAAGCCCGAATCTAAGCTGTGGATGCTTTCGCAGATCGCTGATTGTGCGAACCCCCAGGCGTTGCGCTTCGCTGCGCCGCATGACCAGTGCATAGGTATTGTTGAACCCCAGAGGCTCCGTCATGCCAACGCCGAATTTTCCCAGCGCGTCTCGAATTTCCTGAAACGATTGTTGGTGCCCGTTTTTTAGAATTTCTTGCCCGATTGTTCCTGTATATTCCGGGTAGGCATCGATTTGTCCGCCGCGGAGCCCTTGCCAGAGGATGATCGTGCCGCCCATTCCCTGGCGATGCTCGGCCGCGATGCCCGCATCGTTTAACGCGCGCCGGGCGATTTCACCTAGAACATAGGATTCGGTGAATTTTTTTGAGCCGATGATGATCGGGTTCGCTGTTGCGGGGAAAAGTGTCCCGATTAGTAACAGGAATAAGAGCAA
>Ga0193731_1000685_pt1 | contig 10290 bp, 9 predicted proteins | sample U1a2metaG_FD_144920 | JGI IMG/M metagenome (GOLD analysis project Ga0193731, IMG submission 144920) | Soil microbial communities from a riparian zone of the East river system, Colorado, United States - U1a2 | ecosystem: Environmental > Terrestrial > Soil > Riparian zone | place: USA: East River...
GCCTGGATCGGCGAACCTACAGGCCATTTCTTGATATTCGTTCGCGAAATCTCATAACGCTCGCCAAGCTTTTCGGCCAGTCCCGCAGGATCGGCATGAGGGTTGTACGCCTGAAAGAAATTATCTTTTCCCGAGAAGATGTCTTCGACACCGGTCCATCCGGCCTGAACGATCAAGGCAGAAGTGACACCGCTGCGCGCCGTCATGCCGCCAAAGTGGAATGCTTTCTGGATGTGCTCGGTGTCGCGGTTCCATGCACCAAGTCCGGAGGATTGATGGGCCGTGTAGCCCAAGAGAAATCGCATCTGCGCAACGGTAAGGCTCGCCGCGCAGCCGGCGGCCGCAGCCGCGCCGAATAGAGGAGAGATGCTGTGCGTGCTCCAATGACTCTCCGCTTCGAATTGCTGTCCACCCAGCGTCATTGTGACGCGCGTTCCAATGTCGTAGCCGAGCGTCACGGCGCGCAGGAAGTGTGTCCCGCTGATGCCGAACCGCTCACCAGCCGCAAGGGCGGCAGGCACCACAGCGCACCCTGGATGCGACTGCGACGCGGCGTGCGAATCGTCCGTTTCGTCGGCATGAGCCAACACCCCATTCGTGAGTGCCGCTTCGATCGGGCCGCATACAATTTTCGAGGCCACGACCGTGGCGAGTTCTCTGCCACCATAGACGCCAGCAAATTGCACCGCCACACGCCCGGGTGTTAACTCCGAACCCGAAATCATCGCCGCCACCGTGTCCAAGATATGCTGTTTCGTTTTCTCCGTCACCTCGTCGGGCAGCTCGCGGCCGCTGGCTTCGCTCATATATGTGCTGAGCTTGTCCATGATCGGGCTCACCCCTTGCCCGGTTGTGTCCCGACTGTGGGATGGTTTGGTCATCAGCATCCCGGGCGGAAGCACTGCAGTTGCAACAGCGAGACCCGCGAGTTCGAGCAGGCCGCGCCGGGAAAGAATTGCATGGTCGCTCTCCGCTGGCCCGCATTCGTTTCGATCATCGCTCATGTATTCCCTTCCTATGGAATTTTGCTAAGGCCTGATCTTGCTCAATGGGGTCGGGCACAACAGATTCATCTGTACCATGGCATTATGCCACTCTCAAACTCAGGTACCTGAAAACAGAATTAATTCCTATTTAGCGCGATTGTGTATGGATGGTTCAGGTCGCGGGTCCGCCAGCATCCGATTGCGGGTTCCGTACGAAACTCCTGCCGTGCGCTTCTGAACCGAGCCAGAGCAGCGTTGCCAGCGTTAGAATCGTCACGATTTCGAACCCGGCGATCGCCCACTGATAACCGAAGCGGACGTGAAGCGCGTATTGGATCGAGTTTGTGGGTGCTGCGAGCAGTATTCCCAGCTGATACGCCAGGCCCGGCATCAACCCACGGGCCGCGTCGGCGGAAAGCTCGTTTAAGTGCACTGGGATCACGCCCCAGGCACCTTGCACTCCCGCCTGCATCAAGAACGAAGCGGCCATGATTGCCAAAAGGCCGCCGCCAAAGGCCCACAGCGGAATCAGCAGGAGCGCCAACCCCAGGGCCGCGATCATGCCTTTGCGGCGTCCGGCCACTTGCGAGAAGTGTCCAAAAACAATCGCGCCTACGACGGCCCCAACATTATAAATCATCGCAATATTGGCTACCATCGCGGCGGAAATCTTATGCACTTCTTTCAGGAAATCCGGATAAAGATCCTGGGTTCCGTGCGAGAGGAACATCATGAACGTCATGAGCACGACAAGATACGCAAAGCGCTTCCACTCTCCTGCAACGATGCGCAGAACCTGTCCGGTGCTCGCAGCGCGATGCTGCTTCCACGCCTCCGATTCCGGCACTTTCGTACGGATATACAGCGCGAGCAGCGCGGGCAGTGCACCAATCCAAAACATCGGGCGCCATCCCCACAGGGGCAGGAGAAACCTTGCGGCCACCGCCGCCAGCAGATATCCGATCGAATAGCCACTTTGCAAAATCCCGCTGAGGATGCCCCGCCAGCGCACCGGCGCTGCCTCCATTGCGAGCGACGCGCCGACGCCCCACTCCCCACCCATGCCGATGCCGAACAAGGCTCGCAAAATGATAAACACGGTGTAATTTGGCGAAAAGCCGCACATCAATTCGATCAATGAAAAATAGATCACGTTGGCCATCAGCGGGATGCGGCGTCCGTAGCGGTCCGCAAGCAGCCCGAATAGCAGCGCGCCGATGGGCCGCATGGCGAGCGTCGCGGTGGTGGTGAAAACGATTTCTTTCTTGCTGACCCCGAACTGGTGCGCCAGCGTATCGAAGAGAAAAACGACGATGAAGAAATCGAACGCGTCGAGCGTCCAGCCAAGAAACCCTGCGAGCACGGCGTGATGCGTACCTGATCGAGCCGGCTGCCCCGAGTCCGCCATCTCAGTTTGCTTGCCACTCCGCAGGCTTGGGCATGAGCCGGGAGATGGCTACCCCGCAAGCAATCGCTACAATCGCGAGAACAAATCCCACCTTATACCGTCCGAAGCATAGCTCACCAATACAGAACAGCGAGGAATAGATGAGCACGCACCCCAAGATCCAGCACAGAAGATTCTTCCCCAGGTCGCGCGTGACGGGCTCATCTCCTGCGAGCTTCGCTACGGCATGCCATCCGGTGATTTGCGGGCGCACTTTCCGGTAGAACTTCACGAGCGTGTCTCCCGGTTCTGCGGGCGTAAGCAGTGTGACCGTCACCCACACAAGCGTGGTGACGCCGGTGGTGCACAACGTCGTCTTCGCGAAAATGACGGAATCCGAACCGCTGAAGGGATGCGCCCTGCCTGCAATCGCCATCCAGAGCGCGGTCGAATGGAGATTTCGCTCCACGCATTCACGCGCCACCAATACCAGCGGAGCAAATATACGCCGCCGGTCCCCGCCCCCAATTCGAGCACGATCTTCCATCCGGCGCTAACCGAGCCAAGCTGTAACGCCACAAGCGCCGCCGCGATTACCAGGAAGACGGTGGCGAGACGCGAAGCATTCACGTAATGCGCCTCGCTTCCATTTTTCTTCAGGAAGCGCCGGTAAAAGTCTTCGACAAGGTAGGAACTGCCCCAATTCAATTGCGTTGCGACGGTGGACATGAACGCTGCCATGAATCCCGCGAGCAAGATTCCCAGGAGCGCATGCGGTGTCTGCCGCGTCGCCACCAACATGTATCCGCGCTCGGGTTGCGCCAACCCCGGATAAAGAACAACCGCCACGAGCGCCGTCAAAATCCAGGGCCAGGGCCGCAGCGCGTAGTGCGCCAGATTGAACCACAGCACTGACAACAATCCGTTTCTTTCGTCCTTTGCGCTGAAAATCCGTTGCGCGATGTATCCACCGCCGCCAGGTTCCGCTCCCGGATACCAGAACGCCCACCACTGCACCGTCAAATGCACCACAAAAGTAATCACCGGCAAGGTCCACAATGCTTCGCTGGCAAACCCTCGGGAAAAATCGGGTAAGAGAGCGGTGATGTCGCTAGCTCCCGGCCCGGCAGCGGCACGCCGCGCCGCAAGGGCCGCGAGAAGTTGCGGCATCCCGCCAACCGCGTGAACTCCGTACCAGGCCACCGAAATCACAATCGCCATTTTCAGAACGAACTGGAATAAGTCCGTCCAAAGCACGCCCCACAAACCGCCAAGCGAAACATAAATTCCCGTGAAGGGCATCAGGAAGAACACGCAGATGGCCAGCGCTTTCGCGTCGCTCACGCCCATGGCCGTGCTGATGATATTGACCATCGCCTTCGTCACCCACCCAAGGATCAGGCAGTTCATCAGCAGGCCAAGATAAACGGCACGAAATCCACGCAGGAACGCCGCAGGTTTCCCGCTGTAGCGCATTTCAGCAAACTGTACGTCGGTGATCAATCCGGAGCGTCGCCACAATCTCGCGAACAAGAACACCGTCATCATCCCCGACGGCAAAAAACTCCACCACAGCCAATTCCCCGCAACTCCGTTGACATAGACCAGTCCCGTCACGGCCAGCGGCGTATCGGCCGCAAACGTGGTCGCCACCATCGACGTTCCCGCCAGCCACCACGATACGTTTCTGCCGGAAACAAAGTAGTCCTCCGTGCTCTGTCCCGACCGCCGCCGGAAATACAACCCCAGGACAAGAGTGATCAGCAGATAGCCAACAATCGCGGCCCAATCAGCCAGTGTTAAGTGCAAGGTGCCTTCCCCCTGTGCAGGAAATCCTTACGGCAATTTCTCGTTCATTGCAAAATGGGCGCACGAGCCGCCCGGCCCGGAAAAACACCATCAACGAGTTGCCCATCTTTGACGACGGGAACTCCGTTGACAAGCACAAACTGAATCCCTTCCGAGTATTCTAACGGCTGTTCGTAGGTTGCTTTATCAATGACGCGCTTCGCGTCGAACACGGTAATGTCCGCATCTGCCCCCACGCGAATCCGTCCTTTGCCCTTGAATGCCGGCGCGCGTTTTTCCAGCCGCTGGGCCGGCATCAGGGTCATCTTTCGCAGAGCCGTCATCAAATCCAACGCCTTCTCATCTCGAACGTAATGCCCTAGCACGCGCGAGAACGTCCCCTGCCCCCGTGGATGGACCTTGGCTCCAGTAATGGGCATGCCGTCGCTGGCGATCATCACGATCGGATCTGCGACCGCCGTGCGTGCAGCTCCTTCGGGGATCGAAAAAATGACGACCGTACCCCCTTCTTTGCGATATTTTTCAAAAGTCTCCGCGGTCAGCCGCTCGCCCGTCTTCACCCACTGGACATCTTTGTAATTGATTCCCTGCCGGTCTTGCCATCCGGGATCAAAAATCGCTGACTCCAGCGAGGTGCTGCCGGCGGTATAGGGATAGCACTCGGTCGTCACGTCAAGACCGTGCTCCTGCGCACCTCTCACCATGGCGATGAGCCGCGGCGTATCCTGCAGACCCATACTCGTGATGTGCACCACGTGCAGTGGAGCTCCCGTCGCCGCCGCTGCCGCAATGACCTCTTCAATCCCGACGAGTCCCGTTGTTGGCTCTTTCAGTCCCGCGTGCCGCAGGTGCACGTGTACCGGCGCGTTGCCCTTCGCCGCCAGCCGGAACACATCGACGATCTCGCCATGAGTGGCGGCAGCCGTGTAATTGATTCCCATCCCGACAGCCAATGCGCCACGGTGCAATCCTTCCTCTATGTCTCTATCGATTTGCACCAATTCGCCCGGCGTTGCTTCGCGATGAGCGGCATCTCCACTGGGCAGGAAATTGCCCGGGTCCTTCATGACCTTCATCCGCACAGGAATGTGCCCGATGCCCACTCCAAAGTTGATGAGCGTCTTGCCTTCCCTCTCCGCATACCATTTGTCGATATCGTCCGTTCCGGCCTCCAGCTCGAGCGAGGTGGTGACCCCATCGCGCGCTTTGAACTGATAATTGCGCGGCTCCTGCCCGTGCTGGTGCAAATCAATAAAACCTGGGGCAACCGTCAAATCCGTTGCATCAATCGTCTTCTTTCCCTGCAGCGCTTCCGCGGAAATCGCACGAATCTTCCCGCCGGCGATCCCCACGTTCCGCACCGCATCAAGCCCCGATTCGGGATCCATCACTCGCCCGTTGGCGATGACCACATCATAGCTTTCGGTTCCATTGCTTGCGCCGTCTCCTGCGGTCGTAACGACCATGGCGGCGAGAAATACCAATGCCGCTGCCCACGTCCACCATCCACTAACTATAAAGTGTGACATTTGACCGGCATCCCTCCCGTGCGGCGCTAAGTCTCTTCGCGTGGACTCCGTCTGTCAAAGGTTTTCTAAACCGATTCAACGGCCGCGAATCGTTCACTTGGCGTCTTCGGAGGAAAGAAAAACCCCGGATCGCTGGGGGGAGCGACCCGGGGTGGGGGTGTTACTGAGGGGGGCCGGAGGAAACTCGTTCTTGTCTAGTGCACCTGGTGTACGGCCAGCAGGCAGATCTGTCGCAGCTCTTCGTAGGTGAAATACGTCTCTTCCTGCTCGCCTGCGACTTCTTTGTGTCCGAATCCCGATTCGCTCGAGATGCGGCTCAATTCCATCTCCGATAGACCCAACAGCACCGCCGCGCGGCGCCGGGTTACATATTTGAGCTCTTGCGTTTTCATGGCGTTATCCCTCACGCAGGAAGTAGAACCATGGAGTCTTCTTCAACAGCCAGGATCATGGCCTTATAGATGTCCACGTCCCAACCATCGCCAATCCGCATCCTTACGGTTTCGCCGCCATCTTTCAGCAGCTTCCCCCGCAGCGGCACCTTGATGTTTCCTAGCGCCACCTGCAGGACCACTGGTTGCCCGATCCAAGCTTCGAACGCACTGTCCATTCTTGTTCCTCTCAGTGATTCAGCCTGACGGAAGAGAGAATCGCGCAGCGGCCTGCGGTTCACAATGGTACAGAGAGGGCACCGGACTAGTAAGAAGGTACTGCACAAAATTCGCCCATCGATTCACACTCAGTTTCCATCGGAGTACAGAAGTACTGTTCTTTCGGGACGCCCGGACCATAGGACCAGGATGTTTTCCCTGCGATCCTGCCGGTATGACGAGGCACGGTCACCCTTCGCGCAAGACCCTGAACGAAAGTGCAGTCGCCATGTCCAGCCGGGCAGGCGTCGGCCTCGCCCTTGGCGGAGGTTTCGCACGCGGCTTCGCTCATCTAGGAGTTCTGCAAGTCCTGGAGCAGAACCACATCCCTATCTCTCACATCGCGGGCACCAGCGTTGGCAGCATCCTGGGCGCTGCCTACGCCAGTGGCGCGCCTCTTGCACGCATCATTGAGACCTGCCGTACCCTGCGCTTCCGCGACATCGCGCGTTGGCGCGTCTCCCGGCTCGGCTTGGCAAGCAATCAGCGTCTTGAGAACTTAATCGAACGTGTTTTCGAATCGCGCCAGTTTGAAGATCTACGCATTCCTCTTGCAGTGGTAGCCACGGACTTGAACTCCGGCGAACCAGTGGTGTTCACGCAAGGCGATCTGGTGGACGCCATCCGTGCGAGTTGCGCCTTCCCGGGCCTGTTCGAACCAGTCGAGATCGGCACGCGATGTCTTGCGGACGGTGGACTGGTCGCCCCGGTTCCAACGCACGCCGCCCGCGATCTCGGTGCCGCCGTGGTAATCGGTGTCTCCGTCGGCATGCAGGACGGCCACCGCGGCGCCCCCACGAACATTTTTCAGGTCGTCAGCCGGGCGGTGAACGCGGCGCAAAAGCACCAGCTCGAAATCTGGGAACGCCATGCCGACCTCGTCCTCCGGCCCGACGTCCAATCCGTGGCCTGGGACGAATTCGACCGCGCCGATGAGGCGATCGCTGCCGGCGCCGCTGCCGCGCTGCGCGCTCTCCCGCGTATTGAAAAACTGCTGAGGCAGAAGCAAGACGCCGCCCAGGATCTCCAGGCCCGGCTCGACGCTGAAGACAAAGGTTACCTATGGCTCGCGGAGGCGCTCCGATGACTCGCATCAGCATCTGGCTTGCAGCCCTTACCGTCCCACTCCTTCTGTGGCATGAATGTGGAGAGGATATTGGCGTTTTCTGCTACCGTATAGGATTGGGCGCTGTTACCGCCGTGCGTTCGCGCACTCTTGCTCCGGTGCCCGTCAGGAATTCGATCGATTCTTCCTCTGTGAGGAACAACACCGAGTGCTCGACGCCATCCTTCATTTTCTCCACTCGCTCTACAACCCGGACGGACTTAAAGAACTAATCGGCCGGGGCGGCGCGCCCCTCATTTGCTTCATCGTCTTCATCGAAACCGGTTTTTTTGTAGGATTTTTTCTTCCCGGTGATTCCCTGCTTGTCACCGTCGGCATCTTTTCCGCCGGTGGCTTCATCCACATGCCCTTAAAATGGCTCCTTCTTTCCGTCATGCTCTGCGCCATCGTGGGCGATCAGATTGGCTACTGGATTGGCCGCTCTGCCGGTGCAGCTCTTTACCGCCGCGAAGAGTCCTTCTTCTTCCGGCGCAGCCACTTGCAACGCGCCCATGATTTCTATGAAAAATATGGCGGCCGGGCCGTCATCCTGGCGCGTTTCATTCCCATCGTTCGAACGTTCTGCCCTCCCGTCGCCGGTGCCGCGAAGATGCCCTACGCCAGCTACGTAGCCTTCGACATTTGTGGAGGGATTTTTTGGGTTGCCACCATGATCCTCGGCGGCTACACTCTGGGCCGCTCGGTCCCGAACATTGGTGCACGCATCCATTACATCATTGCCGTTGTTATCGTGGTTTCCGTGCTTCCGGCAGTGATCAGCATTTATCGCTCCAGGCATAAGTTCAGTGCTTCCGGTGACCAGGGCTCCGCCGCCACTCCCCGCGCAAAGGGCGAATAGACTGTGGCCTTCGCCAAGTTCCGCGCCCTCATCTTCGATATCGGCCGCGTCCTGATCCGCGTGGACACTTCCCGGGCCATGGACGGGTTGGCTTCCGGCCTCTCGCTAACGCCACAGGATGTATGGTCCGCGATCGAAAAAGACCCGCGCTGGCTCGATTGGCAGGAGGGGCGCATTTCTCCCCGGGACTGGCACCTTCATCTAGCCAAGCGTCTTGGTTCTTCGCTCACGTTTGAGGAGTTCTCGGAAGTCTGGAACCGCGCCCTTGACCCGAATCCGATCCATTCGGAATCGTACCTGGCGAAGCTCTCCAAGAATTACCGCCTTGCCTTACTATCGAATACCGACCCCATCCACATGTCCAATGAAGAGGCCCGCTTCCCCTTTTTCCGCTTCTTTCCCATTCGTATCTATTCCTATCGGGTTGGTGCGAGCAAGCCTGACCCCGTCATCTACCGGGAAGCCCTCCAAGCCTGCCAGGTCCGGGCCGAGGAAGCCGTTTATATTGACGATGTTGCCGCCTACGCGGAAGCCGCTCAGCGCCTCGGGATGTCTGGAATCGTCTTCCAATCGCCCGAACAGCTCCAATCCGATCTCCGAAAGCTCGGAATTCAATTGGACTGACCCAACCCCAAGCAAAAAATCCGCTGTTCGCTCTCTCTTCGCGTAAACTTTGCCAGGACTAGTACCACATGCCTTTTCCACCATCTCTGCCAACCAGTTCCATTTTCATCCATTTACGAGTGCCTCCCTACACTGACCTTTTGGTGCAGCACATGCACTTCCCTTAGTACGGGTTTGTTACTGAGAGGTTTTGGCCCGTTAGGGGTGAGGAGAAAGATTGACTATGTCAGAAGATAAATTTATGGAAACGCGTACGGAATCACCAGCTTGGACGTTGCCAGCGATCATCGTGCTGGGCTTGTTCGCTATCGGTGGACTGGCATTTGGCTGGAATGCCTCTTCGAAGCTCGATGCCACACAGCAATCGGTTGCCGCTCAGTTGAAGACAACGCAGCAGGCTGTACAGCAAGACGTGTCCTCTTTGAAGGATCGCCTTGCTCAAGACGAAAAGGCCAGCACTGATCTCCAAGGCGACCTGAGGGTTGTCACCGGTAAGCTGAAGATTACCCAGGGCCAGCTCAAAAAGGCCCGCGAGGAAGCAGCAAAACTCAATGACGCGACCACCGAGAAGCTGACCGCGCTGGATACCTCGGTTCACTCGGAACTCGCCACCAAGGCCACCAGCGATGATGTCAAGGTTGTGGACACCACCCGCGAAGACTTGAAAATGGCTCGCAGCGAAATGGGCACGCTCATCGCGCGCAACCATGACGAAATCGACCAGCTCCGCCGCCTTGGCGAACGCGACTACCTTGAATTCACCATCGTCGGCAAGAACAAGCCGCAAAAGGTGGGCAATGTCACCGTCGAACTGAAGGGCGTGAACGAAAAGCACAACCAGTTCAGCGCCGCCATGACCATCGAGGACAAGCGCTTCGAAAAGAAGAACCGTGCCATGAACGAGCCGATCTTCTTCTATACTTCCGGCACGCATATTCCCGAAGAAATGGTCGTCAACAAGGTGGGTAAGAACACCATCAGCGGATACGTCAGCATTCCAAAGGCGAATTCGCAGACCTCCGCCAGCGCCTCAAAGTCTGGCAATTAATCACAGATAGAAGTGTCCGGCCGGCTTTGCCGGGCACACCCCAAGGCGGGCAGTTTCTTCTGCCCGCCTTTTTCTTTTGCTCCGAACGCGCGACTTGCCAAATTCCGATAGAATAGGCTTCACCACTCCGGAGCCTTGCGTGCGGCAGACGTCCAGCGTCCTCTACATCGCTGTTGATACCCTGATTCCTCTGCGGGGAAGCAGCGTCCCTGGACTCGATGAATTCACCGCCGCGCTCGACCACCAAGCGATTCCTGCCGTCTGGGTGACCAGCCGATCGCGTCTCCAGTTCG
>Ga0193731_1000686_pt1 | contig 10280 bp, 7 predicted proteins | sample U1a2metaG_FD_144920 | JGI IMG/M metagenome (GOLD analysis project Ga0193731, IMG submission 144920) | Soil microbial communities from a riparian zone of the East river system, Colorado, United States - U1a2 | ecosystem: Environmental > Terrestrial > Soil > Riparian zone | place: USA: East River...
TTAGGGGCGGGCTGGCAGCCCGCTTGCCGAGTCAGGCTGGCAGCCTGACTTCCTATCACCGCTAGCTTCCGGACTGACATCGTTCGGCAAAACCGACAACAGACAAAGATTACGCGATCACACACTGCGACGCGATTTTAGCGTATAACGCCCGGCAGGCGTGGTGACGCGAGCAACTCCTCAAACGCGCGCCAGCGCTGCTCCGGCTGTTGTTCGGTGCCGCCACGTTTCTCGATGTAATTGCGCACCATGTCTTCGCCAAGATTGTAGTTGATGACGTAGCTGCGGTATTTCTCGATAAACTTCGTCGCCTGTTTCGCCCGCTTCTCGTCCATGAGCGCGTATTTTTGCAACCAAGTCGCAGCCGCGTTCGTGTCGATCTCGCCATTCACGTACTGCCGGGCCGCTTCATTCGTGGCATAAGTCAGTTTTTTCACCAAGTCCTGCACGGCATAGAATTCCCCCGCACGTGATGGGTCGATCCCCGCGGCCGGCCAGAGCACTTCCTTTTCGAACGCCATCCGCTCCGGTTTCGTAAATACAACCTCTCTGCCGAAGTTCGCCGTGCCTTCGGCAATGAGTGATTGGGGCGAGAATAGCGGATACACCGAGAACTCAACCCAGCCGCGATCCCGGACGAGATTTTTCTCAAGCAACGCGTTGTAGACGTGATGCCCTGGATAACCCTCGTGTGCAGCTAGATCAATCGCACGATCGATGTAGATCGGCAGATCGGTATTCACCTGGATGACACTTCGATAATTTCCTTTGTACCAATTGTAACCGCCCCATGGCTTATTTGTGACATATTCGACGGTAAAATTTTCGCCGGGCGGCAGCTTAATGTGCGCCAGCGTGCGTTCCCGACAGGCTTTGATCGCGAGCTGGAACACCGTGTCGAGCTTGTCTTTGGGAATCACGAACGCTCGCCGCCAATTTTCGTAACGCTGCAATAGCGGTCCCTCACCGGAAAGTTTCGGCTCGAGCTCGGCGAGGATTTCCTGGAAATGCGAATCGGAAAACTTGGGCGCAACCGCGTCATACAGCGCCTGTGATTCTTCATCGAACTTCAAATGTTCGCCCTTCAAAATGCGCACTCGTGCCTGCAATGCGGATAGTTGTTTTGTTAGATACGCGCGGCGCAACCGTTCCATTTCGTCCGCCGGTATGGAAATCTTCGCCAACTGGTCTCGTAATTGCGTGGCCTCAAGCGCGATTGCATCGAGGGGTTTCTTCGTCTCCGACTGTTTCTTCCATTCCGGCGGCCCGTAATACGCGTCAACGTAATCCGGATCATGCTGCCCCATCGCGAGCACGAGTTTCACATAAGCTTCTGCGATCTCGTTGACGCTTGTCACCGTTACTGGTGTCGCCATCGGAGTGGCGCCTTGGGTGGTCAATGCGGCAAGCAGCAGTAACAAAACGCAGACAAGCGACGCACGCCTCATAAAAGGTTTTCCGCTCAGCGATCAGCGTAGAATGGAATCAGCCTGATAAAGCACGCCATTCTTGATCACTGTGTCGATATCTGAGCTATTCTTTATGTCATCCAACGGATTCGAATTCAGAACCACCAGATCGGCGAAATAGCCATTTTCAATCTTACCTGTACGCGCGCCGGTTTCGCCGCCGAAAAGTTTCGCCGCATTAGCCGTGGCGCACTGCAAAATCTGCATCGGCGTTAGCCCCGCTTCTTTCATCAACTGAAATTCACGAAAGAGCGCGGGTCCATGAATCGTTCCGATATTTCCCGCATCAGTGCCTGCGGCGATAGTCACACCCGCGTCCTGCAGTTTTTTCAAATTCGGCAGTGCGACTTCATAAGTTTTGTTGATCTTATCGAGAGCGGCTTTTGGATCGGCCAGCGCGGCCTTGACCCGATCCGGCAATTTGTCCTGCGGAATTTTCGTGATATCGAGTGACGCGATCACTTCCGGGTTGCCCCACTTTTGTTCTTCGGGAGTGAGATTCAACTGGTGCGAGAACGTCCGGCCATAGCGTTCGAAGACCACGAGCGTCGGACACAAGATGATATGTCGATCTTTCAATAGCTTTACGAACGCGCCATCCACCGGTTTATCGACGACGCTGTGAACAAGAATGTCCGCGCCTTCTTCAACCGCAGCGCGTGCCGTTTCCAATTCGGTAGCGTGAACGGCGACGCGAATCTTGTGGGCGTGACTTTCTTCAATGGTTGCCCGGACGGTCGGCCGAAACGCGTCGACCGGATGGTCTTTGTCGACGATGTACCAAATCTTCACGAGATCCGGTTTTTGGTCGGCGAGCTTTCGTACGAACTCGCGAGCCTGCTCGGGAGTGTCGATCTTCACGATCGGCGGATCGCCGAGATCGAGTTTCTCGCGCGACACGCTGGAGATTAGCGGCCCAGCTACCGCCACGCGCGGCGCTTTCTCCGTCGCGTTCGCCTTTTTGCGCACCTCGAAATTCCACATTGGACCGCCGACATCGACCACGCTCGTGATCCCGCAACGAATGTAGCGGGCAAAGACATCGTCGAGGTGCGATTTGATCCATGCGACCTCGTCTTTATAGGGCCGGACACTGTTGAAGTCGGCGCCGTCCGGTCGCGTGAACAAGTCTGCCGATTGGAAAAAGTGAACGTGCGTGTCGATGTAACCGGGCAAAATGAATTTGCCAACGCACGCGATCTGTTTCCCAAGCGTTGCTGCATCCTGTTTGCCCATCGCGACGCGCTCAATTTTGTCGCCGTTGATCACCACCGTCGCGTTTGGCATGACCTTGCTGTCGGCCGGATTAATCACGCTCGCGCCGATAAGCGAGATTCTTTCCGCGTGAACGGCAACCACGCCGATGAAGAGAAGAAGAGCAGCAATCTTTTTCATATTCCCAGTGTTGTAGCGGTGCTTGTATCAAGCACCGAGCCGAATCAGAAGGCGTTCGCCGCGGCGAACGCCTCTAGAATGTTTTTTAGCTTTTTGGTTCATCAGCGATTCTCAAAACAATTTTCCCACGCGTGTGATGCGTTGCAGCCTGGGCGTCGGCTTTGGCCGCTTCGGTCAACGGTAAAACTTGAGACACGATCGGCTTGATCTTTCCGTCATCGATCAACTTCGTGATTTCAGCGAGCTCCGTCGCATCCGGATGCGACGAGAGCGACGCACCGCGAATTTCGTGTTTCTTGAGTTCGGCTTCGTCGCAGCGGGAAACAAGCGTCACAACGATGCCGCTTTTCTTTACCACGCCGTACGATCGCGCAAGCGTATCGCGGCCAACCGGATCCAGTACAAGATCGACATCGTGCGCGATCTCTTCGAATTTTTGTTTCGTGTAATCAATCGCAACGTCGGCTCCGAGTTGTTTCAGCAAATCCTGATTGGCGGTCGAAGCCGTGGCAATGACGCGGGCGCCGCGCAGCTTTGCAATTTGAATAGCAAAACTTCCGACACCTCCCGAACCGCCATGAATCAATACCGTTTGTCCGCTTTGGATTTTTCCTATGTCGACCAACGCCTGCCACGCTGTTAACGCCGCCAGCGGAACCGGCGCTGCTTCGGTGAAACTGAGCGACTTAGGTTTGATCGCCGATTCTCCTTCATTCGAGATACAATATTCGGCCCAGCCGCCGCCCCAGAGTAGATAGGCGTAAACCGGATCGCCGGCCTTCAATTTCGTAACGTTCGCGCCCGTTTTCACCACAACGCCGGCCATTTCGTAACCGAGAATCAGCGGCAGGTGTGTTCCAAATTCCTTGGCGTATTTGCCATTTAGAATCAGCGGATCAGCCGGATTCACGCCGCTCGCGATCAACCGCACGAGAATTTCGTTGTCCTTGGGTTCCGGGACCGGCACGTCTTGGTATTTCAACACTTCCGGTCCGCCGTATTCGTGCGCGACGACCGCCTTCATCGTCTTCGGCAAATCGGCGGCTGAAAGCGAACTTGAAATGATCGAGGCGAAAAAGAGGAAGACGAACCTTCGTCTCGCGGTGAGAGATGCAAATCGCAGCAACGTTACTCCTTCGATTCGGGCACGGCCTTCTCGGCCGCTTGAAAACCGATCTTGGAATGAGTGCCGTCGCAAAACGGTTTCTCGGTTGACGCGCCGCAGCGGCAGAGCGCCATTCGTTTTTCAACGGGGAACTTGGTACCGTCCGCGTCGATCAATTCCACCTCGCCCGTTACGATGTAAGGGCCGTTTCTGATTGTCTCGATTGTTACTTGAGCCATGCGCAACACTAAAGCACCAAATGCCAAACCCCCAAGCACCAAGGACCAAGGAATCAGTAGGGTCCAAAGCTCAAAACAGCAACGACTGCAGAATCCTGGGAGCACAGGCCGCAGGCCTGTAGAGTCAGCAGCTTGTCGAACGCATCGAATCAATGCGCGCAAGATTTTGTGAACGCCGTTTGTGCCAACGCCTTTTGCAGCTCAAGCCGGACGCTCACCTTCTGCATTTGCGATGCCTGCCCTTACAGGCCTGCGGTAAGGGCTGAAATTTCCTTCGCTTCCTGCGCAATCGTCGCTTCTTGTTGCGCTATTTTGCGATGCGTCCTCAAAACACTCGCTCAGCAAACCTGCAAAAGCGTTGTCTGGTTAATTTCCGATTACTGTGCCAGCGTAGTTCTCCTGATTTTTCCGAAAACGAATACCATGTGCTCGGAAGGATTGCTCTGTAATTTGTGGTCTATGGAATGATCTCGCTGTGCTGAGGATTTTCCGCCATCAGATCAGTCAGGGGTCGCTCACCATCGTTGCCGTTTGTGTCTTCTTGGCGGCGATTACGTGGCTGGTCTTCGGCCAGACGCTGGGTCACGGCTTCGTTGACTACGACGATCCGCAGTATGTCTATGACAATTTAGAGGTGACGAGCGGCCTCAGCCTGCACGGAATGACGTGGGCGTTCACGCACAGCTACTTCAACAATTGGCATCCGCTGACCTGGCTAACGCACATGCTCGATTGGCAGCTGTACGAGCGGAAACCTGGCGGCCATCATTTCACGAACGTGCTGCTGCACACAGTTGGTGTGCTTTTGTTGTTTCTTGTGGTCGCACAGATGACGGGAGCGCTCTGGCGCAGCGCTTTCGTGGCGGCAATCTTTGCGATTCATCCCCTGCACGTGGAATCAGTCGCATGGATCGCAGAGCGCAAGGATGTGTTGAGCGGCGTGTTCTTCATGCTGACGTTGGGCGCCTACATTCGCTACGTTCACCGGCAAACCTTTGGCCGATACGCGGTCGTGTGGATTTTGTTTGCGTGTGGGCTGATGTGCAAGCCGATGCTGGTGACGCTGCCCTTTGTGCTTTTGCTCCTGGACTATTGGCCGCTCAACAGAGTCAGAAATCAGAGGTTCGAAGTCGGAAGTCGGAGATTAGGAGTCAGTAGTCAGCCGCCTTCAGGAAGCTACGGAGAGTTGAGGTGGTCACTGGTTCGCCATCTCATATTGGAAAAAGTCCCTTTGCTCGCGCTGTGTGTAGTCTCCTCCGTTATTACTCTTCTCGCCCAAGGGGACGCGATCGTTTCGATCTCGCGGTTGCCGTTTTGGTGGCGGCTGAATAATGCTTTTCTGAGCTACATTGTGTATGTGCGCCAGATGCTCTGGCCATTCGGTCTGACGCCGTTCTACACCTATCCTCAAACAACATTGCCCGGCTGGGAAGTCGCGCTTTCCATTGTGCTACTGATCGGGATTACGGCAGCAGCGACCGCTCTGAGACGAGGGCATCCCTATCTGGTAACTGGTTGGTTCTGGTACCTTGGGATGCTTGTGCCTGTGATCGGCGTCGTCCAAGTTGGTTCGCAGGCGCATGCTGATCGTTACACATATCTGCCGCAGATCGGCCTGTATCTTGCGCTGACGTGGATGATTGCCGATCTGGCGAAAGCCTGGCGCCGCCAATGGATTTTAACCGCGGCAGCGACAGCCGTGATTGCCCTCTTGAGTTGGAGTGCATGGATTCAAGCCTCGTATTGGCGCGAGAGCGAGTCGCTGTGGAAACACACGCTTGCTGTGACGGCAAACAACGAGGTAGCGCACAACCACCTTGGCAAGCTCTTTCTTGAAAAAGGATTGATCGATGAAGCAGTCGCTCATTGCCAAGCGGCAGTGAATTCGTTGCCAAATTCCCCGATGTTTCAGGCCAACCTGGGTACAGCCTTGCTCCAAAAGGGCCTGACCGATGAGGCGATTCTTCATTTCCAAAAAGCGATGGAGTTAGCGCCGAATCGCACCGAGCGCGCCGAAGTGCAGTCTAATATGGGCAATGCGCTCCTCCAGAAGGGTCTGGCAGATGAGGCAATCGTTCAGTTCCAACAGGCGCTGGAATTAGCCCCAGCCGACGGGATCATTCACAGTGATTACGGCAACGCACTTCTTCGAAAGGGCCTGGTAGATGAGGCAATCGTTCAGTTCCAACAGGCGTCGGAATCAGCTCCGAACGACAGGATCATTCACAATGATTACGGCAACGCACTTCTTCGGAAAGGCCTCGTGGACGAGGCCATTGTGCAGTTTCAAAAAGCGCTGGACTCAGGGGTCGAGGATGCTTACGCGCCCAGTATTCACTACAATCTCGGCAACGCTTTTCGAAAGAAGAAATTGCTGGGCGAAGCGGTCGCTCAATATCGGGAGGCGCTAAGAAGAGAGCCTCGGCTGGTAGCCGCCCTGGACAACTTGGCGTGGACATTGGCAACAGCTCCAGATGCATCGCTTCGGAATGGCTCTCAGGCGCTTAAGTTGGCCATGCAAGCCAACCAGCTTTCCGGAGGCAGAGATCCCATCGTTCTGCGTACGCTGGCTGCGGCTTATGCAGAGAACGGGCAGTTCTCTAAGGCTTTCGAAAGTGCTAAGAGTGCCTTGGAATTAGCAAACACGCAGAGGAACCAAGCTCTCGTGGAAGCGCTGCAGCATGACCTCTCGCTCTATCAGAAAGGGTTGCCTTATCGCTAGCCCTGATCGGTATCGGATCTGTAAGGGCCATTTCTAATTGTCTCGATTGTTACTTGAATCATGGGTGCAAACACTAAAGCATCAAATCCCAAGCACTAAGCACCAGAGACACGTCGATCTCCAAACCTCAAAATGGCAACGTCGCGGAATCTGGGGAGCACAGGCTGCCAGTCTGTAGTTCGCGGCAGCTTGCCGCGAACATGTTGGCAAATCTCGCGCCTGTTGTTGAATGCGTTCGGCAAGCTGCCGAACGCTACAGGCTAGCAGCCTGTGCTCCCCAGACACAAGTTGCCCGCGCAGAATTACAACGGCACTTTGACGGGTATGAAATTAATCGGGACACTCGCTATTCTCCTTGCCGGGACCGCCTTCGCGCAAACGCCTTCGCCCTCGCCATCCGCGAAGCATCCGTTCACCTTCGAAGACATGATGGCGCTGAAACGCGTGGGCGCGCCGGTGCCATCGCCGGACGGCAAATGGGTCGTGTTCGATTGCGTCGATGTCGATCTTGAGGCGAACACGAAGATTTCGCATTTGTGGATCGTGCCGGCGAGTGGCGGTGAATCACGGCGATTGAATCCAACGCCAAATCACGAGGAACGGCCGCGCTTTTCTCCCGATGGCAAGGGCTTGATCTGGACTTCGAAAGCGACCGATCCAACGCAAATCTGGATGTGCGATTTCAATTCCGGAAGTGGAGCGCTGGTTGGGAAGCCGCATCAAGTTACTTCGATTTCCACTGGCGCTGACGGCGCGATCTGGTCGCCGGACGGAAAGAACATTGTGTTCGTATCGTCGGTATATCCCGATTGCAAAGATGATGCGTGCAACAAGCAACGCGACGAAGAGCTGAAGAAGAGCAAAGTAAAAGCGAAAATCTTCACGCGTTTGTTCTATCGGCATTGGAACGCGTTCACTGAATTCAAGCGCAGCCATTTGTTTGTGTTGAATGCCGACGCAACTGTAGAGGCAGGCGTGTCGCCTGCATCTCCTTCGCCCGCGCAGCCGGCACGGCTGCCACTACAGAAGAATGAGGCGCGTGATCTCACGCCGGGCGACCACGATGTGCCGCCGTTCTCGTTAGGCGGTCAGGATATGTATGCCATTTCGCCCGACGGCCAGGAGGTCGCGTACACGAGCAATATCGACGAAGTCGAAGCGACCAGCACGAACAACGAAATTTTCGTCGTGCCAATCAGCGGTGGCGCGGCCAAGAAAATTTCCACCAGTCCCGGGAACGACAATACACCCCAGTACTCGCCCGACGGTACAAGAATCGCGTGGCGATCGCAGTCGCGCGGCGGGTTCGAGGCCGACAAACAAAACTTGCTCGTATACTCAAAACGAACGGGCGAGACACGCAACGCCACCGCACATTGGGATCGATCAGTGGGGAGCTTCGTGTGGCGACCCGGCGGTGCAGCGTTTTACTTGACTGCAGAAGATCGTGGCCAATCGCCGATTTGGCAGCTTGTCCTGTTTGATGAACAGCCAATGGAATACGCGCGTGGACTGTACGCGGATGACTTGGCGGTAATCGATAGTCAAGGTAACGATCGGTTTTTCACGCTCCAGTCGATTCGCGCACCGAATGAGATTGCTTGTTTCAACACTAGCGATCTCTCGATCAACGGTCCCGATTTTTCCCCAACCCAACTCACTCACATGAACGACGCGCTCTTGTCGCAAATCGATATGCAGCCGTTGGAGTCGTTCACGTTCAAGGGCGCGAACAACGAAGACGTGCAGGGTTTCATGGTCAAGCCGCCGGGATTCGATCCGAATAAAAAGTATCCACTGAAGTTCTTGATCCATGGCGGGCCGCAAGGGGCGTGGGGAAATGAGTGGACGTATCGCTGGAACGCGGAGTTGTTCGCGGCGACCGGAAATTACGTGGTGGTGATGATCAATTTCCACGGCTCGACCGGTTACGGGCAGAAGTTTACCGACTCGATCAGCGGCGATTGGGGCGGCAAACCGTTCGTCGATCTCATGAAGGGGCTCGATTACGTGGAGAAAACCTACCCATTCATCGACAAGAATCGCGAGGCGGCGCTGGGCGCGAGCTACGGCGGTTACATGGCCAACTGGTTGTTAGGTCACACGAATCGTTTCAAATGCATCGTGTCACATGACGGAATGTTCAATGCGGAGTCGGCTTATGGCATGACTGAGGAATTGTGGTTTCCGAACTGGGAATTCGGCGGTCCGCCGTGGAAGAAACGGGATGTTTATCGGAAGTGGTCCCCGCACGAATACGCACAGAATTTCAAAACGCCTACTCTGGTCGTGCACGGCCAGAACGACTACCGGCTCGATGTTTCACAGGGGTTTGATCTTTTCACGACCTTACAAGTGCTGAAGGTGCCGTCGAAAATGTTGTATTTCCCGGACGAAGGTCACTGGGTGCTCAAGCCGCAGAACTCGCGGCTTTGGTATAAAACGGTAAACGATTGGGTCGATCAATGGTGCAAACGCTAGAAATCCCAAATCCCAAGCACCAAATCCCAAAGAAACTTCGAACCTCCAATCTCCAAGTGAATGGCACCGGTTGCGGTTTTTGGAATTTTGGATTTGGAGTTTCCTTGGAAATTGGATGTTGGGATTTGGAACTTCGGCGTCATGGCGCTCTTGTTTAGGAAAAAAAACCCGCGATGCAGGTCAGTGTGCTGATGATTCTCCAACGCCGCAGCGCCGTCGCTTGACTTTTTGCGCGGCTTGCGCATTAAGAACGGCGTCGAAATTCTATGCATCGATCGTTCCTTCGGTATTTGCAGGCAATTTTTTCTCTTGGTCTCGTTTTGCTCGTCACCGGTTGCGGCGAAGACCCGCGTTATTCTGCGAGGACGCAGTATTTGGGCGGCGCTTATGGGGGGGCAGGAGGTGGTCCGCCGCGAGACACCGTCTCCTACTGGGACGGGGATAGCTCCAACGGAAGCCCCTCTGTGAAGATCAGCCTCGGCGAGCAGCGCGCCTATTTTTACAAGGGCGGCGTGCTGGTCGGTGTTTCGCAACTCTCTACTGGCCGTGAAGGCCTGAACACGCCGTTGGGTACTTTCAAGATCATTCAAAAGGACAAGGACCATGCCTCCAGCTTGTTCGGGGACTATGTGGATTCGGCAGGGAACGTGGTGAAGCCTAACGTCGATGTGACTAAAGATCCCAAACCACCGGGCACTCACTTCAAAGGCACGCCCATGCCGTACTTCATGCGGATCGTGTCAGGGACAGGCATGCACGCAGGTTATTTGCCGGGGTATCCGGCGTCACACGGCTGTATCCGCATGCCTGAATTCATGGCAGAAAATTTCTTTAGATCCGTCTCACTCGGGACACCAGTCACGATCACG
>Ga0193731_1000687_pt1 | contig 10273 bp, 8 predicted proteins | sample U1a2metaG_FD_144920 | JGI IMG/M metagenome (GOLD analysis project Ga0193731, IMG submission 144920) | Soil microbial communities from a riparian zone of the East river system, Colorado, United States - U1a2 | ecosystem: Environmental > Terrestrial > Soil > Riparian zone | place: USA: East River...
ATCAGCGCGAGGGTGGCGATCTCCACGAAGCGGGTCTTCCCAACGCACGAGCTCTTGAATCACGTGCCGCTCCTGATCGAGGGAATCGCGGGATACCTGAAACGTCCGGAGAGGGACATCGATGGCAAAGCCCCCGTCGTCGCCAAAGCGATGGAGCTAGGCGCTCTCCGCCACGCCCAGGGGTTCGATGCCTACGAGCTTCTAAAGGAGTACGAGATGCTCGGGGAGATCATCTTCGACTTCCTGGCGTCGACCGCGGAACAAATCCGTGACAGCTATCCGCGGCGTGACTTTCTCGCGTGCTGGCAGCGGGTGTTCCAGGCGATCGAGCTCATTCGGCAGGCGACGATGAGTCATTACCTGCGATTGTCGGCGGCGCAGATCAACGAGCGCGAGAATCGGCTCCGCAAGTTCAATCGCACCGTCGCCCACGAGCTCAAAAACAACGTCAACGCGATCGCGAATGCCTCGTCGATGCTCGGGGAGTCGTGGACCGACGAAGCAGAGCGGAAGGAATTCGACGCGATCATCGCCAAGAACGCGGAGAGTCTCAAGCGAGTGCTGGCCAATCTGGAATCGCTGTCCAGAACGGGGATGGACGCCAGGCATGGCCGCCACGTTCTGTTGCCCGAAGCGGCGAATGAGGCGATTCGGGAGCTGGAAGCGGCGGCCAAGGCCAAAGGTGTCGAAGTACGAATCGCTGACGATCTTCCCGGCATTGAAGTGGATGCGGCGACAGTGGAGCTATGCCTGATGAACTACCTGTCGAATGGCATCAAGTACTCCGACAGCAACAAGGGCGAACGCTGGGTCACCATTGACGCAGCCGTAGAGGGACCGGACACAGAGCGGGACAGGGAAGTAGTCATTCGCGTTACCGACAACGGCATCGGGGTTCCTGCTGACAAGCGGGAACAGCTTTTTGGAGAGTATTACCGCGCGCACGCCGACACGGTGACCGGCGCGGACGGGAGCGGGCTCGGCCTCAGCATCGTGCGTGAAACAGTGGAGTCGATCGGCGGACGGGCGTGGGCAGAATTCCCCGAGGGAGAGGGAAGCGTATTTGCGTTTTCTCTGCCGTCACGACGGAGCGACGATGTGGAGGCAACGAGCAACCGGCCTGAGTCTGAAAAAACAGCCGAGAGTTGAGCGCCCGCTCAACGTGGTTCATTGCGGAGCGTGCAGCGGTTCTCCATACTAGCGGGGACTTCACTCGAGCCCTCTGACAATGCCAACCCGCCGCAACTTCCTCGCGACGCTCGGAGTCGCCGCCTTCGGACTCGCGAGCCGCGATGCCCTCGCCAATGGAGTTCTCCTGGCGCCGAAACGAAAGCTCAAAAAAGTTGGTCTCCAGCTCTACACCGTTCGCGACTTGATGAAAGCGGATTTGCCGGGCACGCTCCGTAAGGTCGCCCAGATCGGTTACAAGGAAGTGGAATTTGCTGGATACTTCGGGCGGTCACCGGCGCAGATTCGCGCGCTGCTCAAGCAGAATGGACTGACTTCGCCGTCATCTCATATCGGGCTCGACATTCTGGAGAAGGATCCCGTCAAGGCCTTCGCCGACGCAAAGGCGATTGGGCATCAGTGGGCGACGGTGCCGTATATCCCGGAGGAGCGGCGCAAAACTGTGGACGACTGGAATCGAATCATCGATCTCCTCAACAGGCTAGGCCCACAGGCGAAGGCGGCAGGACTTCGGCTCGCCTACCACAACCATGATTTCGAGATCAGACCAGTGAATGGTGTGCGGCCTCTGGACATGATGCTCGACAGGACGGACCCGTCGCTGGTCGACTTCGAGATGGACCTGTACTGGGTCGTATTCGGTGGCGGCGATCCGATCGACTTCTTCAATCGCCATCCCAAGCGTTTCGCGATGGTGCACGTGAAGGATTCCGCGGGTCCGCCCGATAACAAGATGGTCGATGTCGGCAAGGGCACGATCGACTTCCCAAAGATCTTTGCCCAAAGCGACAAGGCCGGGATCAAGCATTACTTCGTGGAGCATGACCAGCCCGCCGATCCCATCGCCACGATCCGTAACAGCTATCAGTACCTGCACGCCGTGAGGTACTGATCGCGGCCAGTGGACGAGACACGACAAACGGGAGAACGCATTTCATGAACGACAAGAAGGTCACGCGGCGCGAGTTCGTCGCGGACGCCGGCAAGATCGGGCTCGGCGTCATGATCGTGCCGCGGCACGTTCTGGGCGGAGTTGGATACCAGGCACCGAGCGACACCATCAATTTCGCGGTGGTCGGATTCGGAGGAATGGGCTCGGAGAACGCGCTCGAGCTGGCAAAGACGGAGAATCTCGTAGCCTTCGCCGATGTCGATTTCGCTTTTTCCGAGAAGCAGGTCGCCGAAAAGCTGAAGGACGATGAGAAGAAGGACAGGCCGGAAGGGATCACGCTGAAGCAGAAGTTCGACAAGGCCGCGCGCTACTCGGACTTCCGCGAGATGCTCGACAAGCAGAAAGACATAGATGGGGTCGTCATCGCGACGCCGGATCACCTCCACGCCGTCGTCGCCAAGGCGGCGATGCAGAACGGCAAGCACGTGTACGTGCAGAAGCCGCTCACGTATTCCGTGCACGAAGCGCGGGTGCTGCGCGATCTCGCGCTCTCCAATCCGAAGATCGTCACGCAGATGGGAAATCAGGGTCACTCGAGCGAGGGAGCGCGCCTTGTCAACGAATGGATTCAGGCCGGGGTCATCGGTCCGGTGCGAGATGTCCACGTCTGGACGAATCGTCCGGTTGTCTACTGGCCGCAGGGTGTTCCGCGTCCGACCGGCTCCGCGGCACCTCCGCCCCCACCGAGTCCGTTCGGAAATCCGTACAGCTTCGGTTACGTGAATCAGCTGCTAGCGTCGTCGATGGGCTCCTATCCGGTGCCACCGGGTCTGCACTGGGACCTCTACGTCGGGCCGGTCGCCGAGGACGTGCCGTATCACCCGATCTATCACCCATTCAACTGGCGCGGTTGGCTCGCCTTCGGCGTAGGCGCGCTCGGCGACATGGGCGCGCATCTCATAGACCACCCGTTCTGGGCACTGGGCCTCACCTATCCCACGAGCATCGAGGCGACATCGACGCAGTGGGGAACGATGCCGATCCCGCCCGATCCAAAGGCGGCGGCAGGATCGCGCGAAGCGCGCGGATACAACAAGCCGGTCTCGTATCCCGTTGCTACCGCGGTGCACTACCAGTTTCCGGCGCGCGGGGCACAGCCTCCCGTCAAGCTCAATTGGTACGACGGCGGGCTCTATCCTCCTCGGCCAGACGTACTCCCCGACGATGTGACGTTGAAGAGCGAAGGCGGGGTGATCTTCATCGGCGAGAAGGGAATACTGATGCACGATACCTACGGCCGGAATCCGCGGCTGTTCCCAGTTTCGCTCACGGAAGATGCCTCGCTCGTGCCCAAGACCTACGCCCGAATTTCCTGGAGTCACGAGATGAACTGGGTGAAGGCGATCAAGGGCGAGACCAAGTCCAGCTCTCCGCTCGAGTACGCCGCGCAGCTGACCGAGACAATGCTGCTCGGGATCGTGGCATTGCGGACGGGACAAGGCAGAAAGATTCTCTACGACGGCGAAAAAATGCTGGTGACCAACATTCCCGATGCGAATCAGTACCTGACGCGAGAGTATCGCGCCGGTTGGGCAGTCTGAATCATCCATCACGAGGAATCCATGATGCATGGAGCTGCCGCGCGCGCGGCGATCATCTCTCAGCTGTCACTGCTCGCCGTGGGCTGCGCACCGGTTCAAAACAGTGTGCCTGACACCACGGCGAGCTCAACGGCTGGCGCCACGGCGGTGAGCGCGGCGCAACGGGCCGCCGGCTGGCGCCCGCTCTTCGATGGCACCAGCACTTCGGCGTGGCGAGGATACAAGTCGCAGACATTTCCCACGGGCTGGAAGATCGTCGATGGCGTTCTGACCAAGAGTGGCTCGGTCGAGGACATCCAGACGCGGGACCAGTTCGGAAACTTTCAGCTCGCGCTCGACTGGAAGCTCTCACCGGGCGGGAACGCCGGAATCTTCTACCGTGGCACCGAGGAATACGACCACATCTACTGGAGCGCGCCGGAGTACCAGCTTCTGGACGACGCTGGGCATCCGGATGGAAAGAGCCGTTTGACGTCCGCGGGCGCGGACTATGGGCTCTACCCGTCGCCCGCTGGAGTCGTTAAGCCCGCTGACCAGTGGAACTCCACCTTGATCGTCGTCAATGGGAACACGGTGCAGCACTGGCTGAACGGGCAAAAGCTGCTCGAGTACGAGATCGGCAGCTCGGATTGGGAAGCCAAGGTCAAAGCGAGCAAGTTCGTCGCGTACCCGAACTATGGGCGGGCCAAGCAGGGTTATATCGCCATCCAGGGTGACCACGATGGAGCGCTGTCCATTCGCAACGTCCGAATTCGGGAGATCAAATGAGCAGTGTCCGCGTGCGGCTCTCAGCCATGATGTTCCTCCAGTATTTCATCTGGGGGGTGTGGTTCGTCACGATGGGAACGTATCTCGGACAAACGCTTCACTTCACCGATCGGCAGATAGGCCTCGCTTACGGAGCAACCGCGATCGCAGCGCTGGTGTCGCCCTTCTTCATGGGCGTTGTTGCCGACCGCTATTTCTCCAGCGAAAAGCTGCTTGCCGTGCTGCATCTGATCGGCGGCGTCGTGATGTATCTCGTCTCGATGCAGACGACGTTCGGCACCTTCTACCCGCTTCTCATTCTGTACGCGCTTTGCTACATGCCGACGCTGTCTCTCACGAACTCGATCTCCTTTCACCACGTGCGCGATCCCGGTCGTGATTTCCCGTTCATTCGGGTTCTTGGAACCATCGGGTGGATCGTGGCGGGAACTCTGGTGGGAGCGGTGTTTCACGCCGACGCGCTCGTTCTGCCGATGCGACTCGCAGCCGGCGCGTCGATAATCATGGCCGCGTACTCTCTCGCGCTCCCGCATACTCCGCCGAAAGCGGCTGGCTCGAGCTTCAGCGTGCACGATGCGCTCGGGCTCGACGCGCTGGCGCTGCTCAAGAACCGCGACTTTTTCATCTTCGTGGCGGGATCGTTCCTCCTTTGCATACCGCTCCAGTTCTACTACACGTTCGCGAATCCATTTCTCAACGAAGTCGGGGCGCCCAGTCCTGCCTTCATCCAGACACTTGGACAGTGGTCCGAGATATTCTTCATGCTGATGCTGCCATTCGCTCTGCGAAGGTTTGGCATCAAGATCATCATGCTCGTCGGTATGGCGGCGTGGGCGATTCGCTATTTCGCCTTCGGAATGGGTGCGGTTGGTCCGGTGATGGTTCTCATCTACCTCGGCATTCTCCTGCACGGCGTCTGCTACGATTTCTTCTTCGTCGCCGGCCAGATTTACACCGATCAGCGCGCGGGTGAGAAGATCCGCGCGGCAGCGCAGGGACTCATCAACTTCGTCACCAACGGACTCGGCTATTTCATCGGTGCGTTCGTGTCCGGCGCGGTGGTGAATCGCTACGCTCTTCCCAATGAGGCGTGTAGCGACGCTGCTGCGGCTGCGCACGAGTGCCTGAAGGTGACCCACGATTGGCACGCGATCTGGCTGGTTCCGTCCGTCGGTGCGCTGGTGGTGTTCATTCTCTTCGCATTGCTATTCAAGCCGCGCGCGGGGACCCCTCAATCGGCGTCGGCAGGAGGGCCGGCTGGGGCGCCTGCTTAAGAGCAGTTGGTAATTCTCTCGGGGAATACCCTTATTTGACCGGAGGACTGTGTCGCTACGCACACTTGGATTCGTGATCGCGGCGGTCGCAATCTGTGCGACCGCCTGCGGCAAGGGCGAGACTGAGACGAAGCGCGATCTCACCCAGCGGGAGAAGGACAGCATACTCGGCGCCCTCCACGATTCCGGGCGCGAAAGCAGTGAAGAGAGCGATGACGTCGGCGGATTCCGCAACAGCGCGGCAATCGCGACTCGATTCAGCCGAACGAGAGCCGTGATGTAGTTTGGCGGGACGGGGAATTGCGTGTGATTCCCTGACCCATGACTGCCGCTACCACAATCGAAGCGACCGACTCCGACGAGCCGCTCACCGAGCCACTAGCGGCGCCGCCAGAAGGCGTCGAGCACAAATACCTGATCGCCTTCGCCGTTGTGCTCGCATCGCTGATGCAGGTCATCGACAGCTCGATCGTCAACGTCGCCCTCCCGGACATGATGGGGAACCTCGGCGCGAGCCTCGACGAGATCGCCTGGGTCTCCACCGGATACATACTCGCCAGCGTCATCATCATTCCGCTCACGGGCTGGCTCGGCGAATTCTTCGGACGCAAGCGGTACTTCGTTGGCTCGATCATCATCTTCACCGTCGCGAGCCTGCTCTGTGGAGCCTCTCACTCCCTCGCCGCCCTGGTGTTCTGGAGAATCATTCAGGGACTGGGCGGCGGCGCGCTGATGACCGTCTCGCAGGCGGTGTTATTCGAATCGTTTCCGAAAAAGGAAGCGGGCACCGCCATGGCGCTGTTCGGGCTTGGTGTCATGGTCGGTCCGACGATCGGTCCCACGCTGGGCGGTTGGCTCACCGACAACTACGGCTGGCCGTGGATCTTTTACATCAACATTCCTGTCGGCATTCTCGCCACGTCGATGATCATCGGGTACGTGCACGACCCGGAGTACCAGCGGCGTCCCTCATCGATCGACTACATCGGAATTGCACTCCTTGTGATGTGCGTAGGATCGCTGCAGTACCTGCTCGAGTACGGCCAGCGGGACGACTGGTTCGAGTCGCGGTTCATGATTACGCTGGCGGTGACGGCGGCTGTGGCCGGTGCGGCGCTCGTTTGGCGGGAGCTCACCACCGATCAACCCGTGATCGACTTCCGCGTTCTGCGTCACCGCCAGATGTGGGTCGGAACCCTTCTCGGCGTCGTGATGGGAGTGGGGCTCTTCGCCTCGGTGTTCACCCTTCCCGTTTTTTTGCAGGGCAACCTGAGAATGACCGCGGAACAAACGGGCATTCTCCTGTTGCCGGGCGCATTTGCGACCGCGGTCTCGATGGCGATCGTCGGCCGGCTGACCAACAAGTTCGACGCGCGCATCCTGATCGCCATTGGCGCTCTGCTCTTCGCCGGAGCCATGATCAAGCTCTCGCGAATAACCGGCGAGAGCGGTAGCAGCGACTTCTTCCTGCCGCTCATCATGCGCGGTCTGGGATTGGGAATGATGTTCGTTCCCCTTACGACCATTACGCTGGCGGAGCTGGACGTGCGCGAGCTGGGTCAGGGAAGCGGATTGTACAACTTCTTCCGGCAATTGGGTGGGTCGCTCGGCATCGCCGCGATCGCGACGCTACTGGCGCACTACACCGCCCAATTCCGCGCCATCCTCTCCGAGCACCTGACAACCGGCGATCCAGGCACGCTTGCCCGGCTCGACATGCTGACTCGCGGAATGGCTGCCCGGGGCGCCGACGCGTGGACGGCACGCCAGCAGGCACTCACCATTCTCGACCGGGAGCTGATGGGGCAGGCCAGCGTGATCGCATACAGCAGGATCTACGTTCTGAGCGCTGCATTGATACTCGCCCTGATTCCGCTGCTGGTCCTGATACGCCACACCCGAGGAGCGGGAAGCGCGCAGCACGTCATGGAGTGAGGAGCTTTATCTGCCCGCGGAGGCCTTGCCAGCCTTCGCCGGCGGGCCATCGGGAGCCGAAGCAGCCGCCGCCCGAGCGTCATCAGCATCTGCGAAGCTGACGTCCTTACCGCGCTGCTTCAGCATGTTGATGATGCCAACCTTGTCGGTCGCCTTGAGATACGCTTCCTGGGGCTCGACCTGATTCGAGTCCACGAGCTCGACCAGAGCGTCGTTCATCGTCACCATTCCCAGCCGGCGCGACGTCTGGAGCACAGAAGGCAGCTGGAAGGTCTTGCCTTCGCGAATGAGGTTCGACACCGACGGAGTCGAGAGCATGATCTCGCGCGCGGCAACGCGGCCGCCGCCGATCTTCTTGCACAACACCTGCGAGATCACTCCCTTGAGTGACTCGGAGAGCATGACGCGGATCTGAGCCTGTCTGTCCGGCGGAAACTGGTCGATCACGCGGTCGACCGTACTTACGGCCGTCGACGTATGAACCGTACCGAACACGAGGTGGCCTGTTTCCGCCGTCTCGATCGCCATCGAGACGGTCTCGAGGTCGCGCAGCTCACCGACGAGGACGATATCTGGGTCCTCGCGTAGCGCAGCGCGCAGTGCGTGCTTGAACGACGATGTATGGACGCCCACGTGCCGCTGAGTGATCAGGCACTTCTTGCTCTCGTGGACGAACTCGATCGGGTCCTCAATCGTGATGATGTGATCCGAACGGGTGCGATTCACGAGGTCGATCAGCGCGCACAGAGTCGTCGACTTTCCCGATCCCGTCGGGCCTGTGAGGAGAACGAGTCCCTTGGTCAGGTGACAGAGTCGCTGCACTTCCTGCGACAATCCCATTTGCTCGACGGTGACGACGGCCGCGGGAATCGCCCGGAAGACTGCGCCGGTTCCCTTGCGGTCGCGCAACGCGTTGCAGCGGAAGCGCGCCAGGCCGGGGATCTCGTGCGCGAAGTCGCTGTCGTTCAGCTGCTTGAATTCGGCGCGGTTGTGCTCGAGCATCACCGAAGCGAGCATCGAGTCAATGTCATCCGACGATAGCACCGGCTGATTCGGAATGGACTCGATTTCGCCGCTGGCGCGAAGCATCGGTGGCGAGCCAGCGCGCAGATGGAGATCCGACGCTTTGTTACCGACCAGAATGCGCAGCAAGTCCTCGAGCCGGTCCAGCGCGCGATTGCCAGTGACAGCAGCTCGCGGAGCTTCCACTTTCGCAGCTTCCAGTGCTACCGTCCCGAGAGAAGCCTCGGCTTTCGGCGGCTCCGTTCTCCGAGCTTCCGCCTTTGGAGCTTCAGTCTTTTTCTGAGCCCCGTTGGCTGCTGGACGCGTTCCGTTGGTCGCGGCGCTCCTGGGCTCGATACGCGCCGAAATCTTCCCGTTCTGCGTCAACGCTACGTCGAAAGTCCCGTCGGCAGACGTGTACTCGAAGCGCACTCCGCCTTGTGCATCCAGGGCGTGCGGCGTGTCGGTCGGCGCGATCTCGCGCACGAGCGTGAGGATCTGGGCGCTGGTGAGCGCCTGCTTCATCACCGGGCGCGCCGAGTCTTTTATGGTTACAGTCGCAACATCGCCTTCCGACATGATGAGCGCGGTGGCGTTGTTGGAGACGAGAATATTGAGAAAACGGTCTAGCTGGGCCAATTGTCAGTCCAGTGGACGAACGCGATCGATCAAGGAACGATTGATCAGGCGCGCTTCGTTTGAGGTGTGAAGAACGAGGAACCGCGAAGTGAGGGCGTTTAAATAGTCGAGCACGCGCGCGCGGTCGGGGGGCGCTTCGAGACGGATCGAGCCGAGACGGACTTCGCCTCCGACGAGAACGACTTGTAGAAGCGCGGTTGGAGTTGGAGTCTCGCGGGGAGGCAGGTCGGAACCATCGTCACCGCGGTCCGCGGCAACTTCGGCGACTCGCTCTTTCGAGACGAGAATCACTTCCCCGTGTTCGAGCTCCAGGGGAAAGAACGGCGTGTCGGCATTGAACAGCTCGGACACGTCTTCCAGCTCGAACGGGCGGTACGAGGAGGAATGGATGAAAACCCTCCCTTTTAGCTCTTCGCCGCCGAGCATGGTCAGGATGACCGCCTTTTGAGTGGTCTCGATCCGGTACAGATTCACGCTGTCACTTGTGTAGGGCATGGGCGCGCGCGAACCGGTTTGACGTGAGGTACAACGCTCGGTAGAAAGACTGTCCGGAGACCCTTAAGTCACGATTCTGGGTGGGCATTTACCCCTTGATTTCCGGCCAAAACCGGCCGCAATCAGGCACACAAAGATGACGTTTCCCGGGCCTAGTGCCGCCCGCCGGCGGGGGGTACTTTCTCGTGTCCTCAACGGCGGATTTTGCGATGGCTTTGGCGTCTAGCTCCACTCCTTCCTTCACCCAGCCACAGCGCAAGCCGTACGACGTCTGCATCGTTGGGTCCGGAGCCGGCGGTGGAATGGCGGCGTACGTCCTCACGAAGGCGGGAGCAAACGTGCTCCTCCTCGAAGCGGGAGGACCCTGGGACAACACCAAAGACTCGGCGATGCTCAAGATGCCGTACACGTCGCCCCGGCGCGGTGCCTCCACGACGGAGCGACCGTTCGGCGAGTTCGACGCGTGCGTCGGCGGTTGG
>Ga0193731_1000689_pt1 | contig 10259 bp, 9 predicted proteins | sample U1a2metaG_FD_144920 | JGI IMG/M metagenome (GOLD analysis project Ga0193731, IMG submission 144920) | Soil microbial communities from a riparian zone of the East river system, Colorado, United States - U1a2 | ecosystem: Environmental > Terrestrial > Soil > Riparian zone | place: USA: East River...
CTCATCCCCTTACCCTTGCTTTCGATCAGTATTTTTTATGTTAATAATATCATCGAACACCGGTCGGAAGAAATTCAAAAAAGCCAATCAAGGCTAAGTACGTTCGTACAGGAAGCCTTTTCCGGAATCCGGGTGTTGAAATCATTTACCCGGGAGAAAGAATCCGTTCAAAATTTTTCAAGGGAAAGCAATGAGTATAAGCGGCAATCCTTGAAACTCACGATGATCCAGTCCTTGTTCTTCCCCCTCGTGATGGGGCTGGTTGGGTTGAGTACCGTTCTGACGGTATATGCCGGCAGCGTTGAGGTCATCAACGGCCGTCTTACGTTTGGGAACATTGCTGAGTTTATCATCTACGTCAACATGCTTACCTGGCCGGTAACCTTACTGGGCTGGACAAGCAGCCAGGTAAAGCGGGCGGAGGCTTCTCAAAAACGCATCAATGAATTCCTGAAAAACAAGACGGACATCGTTTCCCAGAAAAACATCGTGCGCGAAATTGCCGGAAAGATCGAATTCAAAGATGTTTCTTTTACCTATCCTGATACCGGCATCCACGCACTGAAAAATATTTCTTTTGTAATCCATCCGGGAGAATCGCTCGCTATTATCGGCACCACCGGCTCCGGAAAGAGTACGATTTCCTACCTGATCGGCAGACTCTATGATGTTTCGGGGGGCGAGATCCTCATCGATGAGATCCCCATCCGGGATTATGATCTGGTCAGTGTACGGAATCAGATTGGCCCCGTACCGCAGGATGTTTTTTTATTCAGTGATACGATTTACAACAATATTGCCTTCGGCCTGACTCACCCCGACGAGACGAAAATCATCCAAGCGGCGAAGGACGCCGATGTTTATGACAATATCATGAGTTTTCCCCAGGGCTTTAACACGCGCGTGGGCGAGCGGGGGATCACCCTTTCCGGTGGTCAGAAACAGCGGGTATCCATTGCCCGTGCTATTGTTCGCGAACCTAAGATCCTGATCCTCGACGATGCCCTTTCGGCGGTGGATACCAACACGGAAAACACCATTCTCAACAGCATGAAGAAAATCATGGAAGGCCGGACCAGTGTTATCATTTCACACCGCGTGTCCTCCGCTAAGCTTGCCAACAAGATCATCGTCCTTCATGAAGGGAAAATAGTGGAGGAAGGCACGCACGAAACCTTATTGGCCGAAGGCGGGGTTTACCAGGAGCTGTATGAGAAGCAAATGCAGGCGGACGAGACGGTGGGGTAAGTGGTTACCGGCCTTGCCCACCGAAGCCTTGGCGCAGGTGGGTTGCAGGTTGCCGGTCTGATTGTAGTAAACCTCAATAGCCTACTACTGGTCGTCAGCATCCGGAATTTCCAGCTGAGTTTTTATTTGCTTTCCTTTTGGCCGCGTGGATGGACAAATGTTTTTTTCTACTCACTATCTATGGTACACAATACGTCTGTGGTTTCACACCAGTACAGCGCCGCCATCGATAACAATATTTTGCCCGGTGCCGAATTGTTGTTTCATTAAGTAGACAAACGCCTGTGCTATGTCTCCAGCTTCGCCAACGCGTTTCACCAGTAATGCATTACCGACCGTGGTGTACAGATTATCCCTGTCTGCAGGGGGCATGCTGTTCCAGAGATTTGTTTTTACAACGCCCGGGACAACACTATTCACTCGGATGGGTGCCAGCTCAACTGCGAGCGCGCGTACCAGGCCTTCCATAGCACCGCAGATACTGGATGCCAGCGCCCAGCCTTTTCCCGGTCTTGTGCTGGCGATGCCGCTTGTAAGGCAAATTGATCCACCCTGGTTTATATTTGAAGCCCCGTATTTAACCGCGGCAAGGGCACCCCAGTAACGAAGATTGAAAAACCGGCGCGCCTGTTCCAGGTCTATGTCCCTTACCGTATTCAGGGTGAGATTCTCGGCCGCGGTATATACCAGGTGATCGAAGCTGCCTGCTGTATCAAAGAAGCTTTTGATATTTGCTTCCTTGCCAAGGTCTATGGCGTGTCCAGTGCTTCCTGTCGGAAGCTCTTTCAATGCGTGGTCGATCCGGAGCTGATTGCTTGATACGATACTAACAATGGCGCCTTCTGCGGCGGCAACTTTAGCGGCTGCGAACCCGAGGCCGGAGGTTCCTCCTAAAACAATTACTTTTTTTCCGGATAATGAACTGTTGTGATTTCCCATGATTGTTTGTGCTTTAGGACACAAATTTAAGGGCAGAGAGCCTGGCACTGCTTACCAAATGGTAAAAAGCATTTACCCGACAAAAGGAATAGAATTCTTAAATGCCAGTCAGCGGATTCTTCCGGATGCGGCTGAGTGACTGTGGTGTTATCTCCAGGTATGAGGCGATATCCTGCAATGACACACGCAACGCAATATCCGATTGTTGCATCATGAAGAGCTTGTAACGTGTTGCCGCGTCCTTTCCCAGGTAGCTGTTGCGCAATTGTATCTTGTCAAGAAGACGCTGTTGGGTGATTTGATCGATCAGCGTTTTCAGGTAGGGAAGTTTTCGGTAGAGTGCGAGCAATTCCCTCCTGCTCACCGCGAGCACTTCGGCATCGCAGGCCGCCACGATATTTTCCGGTGCGTTCACGCCATTGTCGAAGCTTTTAAGGATGGTGCAGAATTGATTCTCCTTTATAAAATAGTGTGTGATATCGGTGCCCTTCTCATCGGCAACAGTGATCTTTAGCACCCCGGAGCAGATAAAGAACATTTCCGTGCAAACGTGTCCTCCTTTAAAAAGAAATTCGCCCTCCTTAGCAATCCTTTTTCTGAATGAAGCCATGATCAGCTTTTGATCCCCTTCCGGGATTGGTGCCAAAACTTGTAAATAAGGGATCAGGGAGGTGTTCATACGAGCGCTATATCCAAAAAATACAATTTAAAACAACTCTACCAATTTACCTGGTTAGGGCACTCCTCAATTAAGGCCTCGTCAATTGACAATGTTGAATGTCTTCACGAGGTTACTGAACAGATTCGTTCCGCGATATATTTCCCTACGCAATCTACTTTTATCAAGTCTGAAACGCTGGCGTTGAAAACAGCCTTTACTGACCCAAATTTATCAAGAAGCTTCGTGGCTCTTGCCGGCCCAATTCCGGGCAGGCCCTGAAGAACAAAAATCTGTTGTTTAAACTTGTTAGTCCTTTTGAACGGGGATGGCCGGGAGGGTAAATGTCTTTACAATTGGTTAGTTGATGATACGCCGCGATCATGAGTTTCACCGTTTCTTCGGGGGATAAAGATCTCAATACAGGAATCCGGAACTTGACAGACAAGCAAATCAATGCGCCCTGAATTGCTTCCCTCTTCATTTCCGTGGAACGGATGTCTTGAGAGGTGCCTTCCAGGATTAGTACAGTAGGATTAGTTCCACATGCCAATCTTGTTGCCTGTTTGAATATCCTGCTATCTTTAATAGAGGCTACGAAATCCCTAAAAGTCTTGCGTTCCACTAACAACAAATCATTGATCAGAAAATCACCTGTCTTGAGTGTACTAATCTCCAGCTTGACCGATGGGTCAATTAGCAGCGTTTGTCTTAGCGTTTCATTTACTTCCCGAGGGTCCATTATAATTCTTATCGTACCACCCTTCTCCATACTTTTATTCCGCTGCAGTAGGCACTCACAAAAATGGAAATTTGGGAATGTACAACCTTGCAGATTGGATTCGGAAAACCTGACTATTTTGATGCGGCGGGCGCAAAAACATATTTGCCCGTGTTCGTTGATGTGGCGGAAATGAGAGCTTCCGGAAAATACTCGCCATCACAAATAAGGGATATTATTATCAAAAGGGTCAAAGACGAAACGTGTAAGACCCCTTCGAGAGCAGGCGTTTCTTATATGTTATCTCCGCTATTGCGTACTCATCCCGACCCGAAAACGAAAGAAATTGTTAACATGGTCATGCCTCATTATATGTTCTATGCACCCCGTGTAGATAATGCTGACATTGGCGGAGAGTGGGATGCTCACAGTCCATTCGCAATAAATAGTGGGGATATCCTGGATAAAGCTCATTCCATTTTTAACTACATCATCCTTCCTGCCGGTGACACTGAAAAAGCTACGATCATAGACGCGAACAAGGATCTTTTGAGACGACTGGCAGAGTACAAATCATACCTGAAGGTCGAACCGGGTGCAAGCCATCATTAACTGAAGCAACTCCACTGTTTACTACCTGAGATCGAAGCGTCGTCCTGCGGCCAAATTCCAACATTTAATCAGATTCAAGGAATTGAGGGGTTCGATAAAGTTGAGGTAGTAACCTTACTGGTGACGTTGTTGAGGGCTGAATCTTTCATCATTTTCTCCATTTCGGAAGCGCACTCCATTGGAAAAACATCAAATGTCAAATAGGTAGTCCTACACCAAAAACGTTTGTATCTTTGCAAAATCATGATCAAGCCAATTCTATACGAGCGCATCGAGCAGAAAAATGAAATCGAACGGGAGCTGTTTTCCAAACTCACTCCCCAAGAACGGAGTGCCGTTTCCAAATCCTGGATGAGGCTTCTCGACTCGATAAATAAGCATCGGAAAAGTAATGAGCCCGGGAGTAGAAAGTAGGCCCCGACACCGATACAGCAATGATAACTACGGAGGTTAGCGACGCCCTTAAGAAGGTGTTGCCGGCATTGGCAAAGCACAATGTTGAAGTACTGGTGATTGGTGGACTGGCCGTCGGTCATTACGGTCATAATCGAATTTCCGGAGGCCCAGTTAAAGGAGATATAAAGGTAGACCTGGATTTTTGGTACAAACCAACGACTGAAAATTATATCAATCTTGTCAAAGCACTCAAAGAACTGGATGTTGATACTTCGGAGCTTGAGCGGAGGACATTCGATCCTAAGAAGTCATTTCTAAAGATACCCCACAAAACATTTCACACTGATTTCCTTCCACAAGTCATGGGTTTGGATTCATTCCGGGAAAGCAAGAAGAAGTGCAGCTATTTGACTATTGGTGATCACCGAGTCCCCGTTGTCAGCCGAGAGGATCTTGTCAAAAATAAAAAGGCAGTAAATCGTGCGATCGATAAGAGTGATATCGATGCGCTCGAGAAACAAAACAAATCTCAGAGACTGGATGATGACCAATGAGTAAGACATTAAGCCCTATTCATTCCATCGCAGTGCCAAAATATCCCAAACAGTCCATTTGCCACGGGGGAATTAAAAAACCATAGAAAATGGACTGAAACAGTTCGCTTTGGTAGACCCAACCAAAATCGAACTACTTAAAAAATATACCTCAACCCCACTCCCCCCTGAAACCGGTTATATCCCGGATCCAGCAGTGCATCCGTAAACCACTCCACTTCAATGAACGCGGAAATCGGTAACGTAAAGTAGGAATACTCAAACCCGAGGATCGCCACCGGGCCAAAGGTAAAACGATGCTCGGCAAACTTGCCCATTCTGCTGTCAAAGGGCCCATTCTCATAGAGGTAGTCGTATTGCAGTTTGGTGCTGCGCCACTGGAGCCCCAGGCCGGTGTACAACTGAAGTCCCTGCGCTAATTTTTCTGCGTCCCATTGGTACAAAAATTTGGCCTCCAAAAACCAATCATTGAGCGCGGTGTGCGCCAGGTACTTGATCGATTGATCTTTCCCCAATGAATCCGGCAAGTATTTATTGAATGCATTCCGGTAATACCGGTTGTACAATCCGCTTGCTGCCTTCCCTGCGTCGGCGGCAAATGCCCAGTGTTTGCTGGGATAGAATTTATAGGTCAGTGCAAACGGGTCACCCAGCTTTATCCCGATTCCCTGATAAGGATATTTACTATCCAGGAAAATGGGACACATGATCAAGGCTTTGCTGCGTGACACTTTCGGCACGCCGTAACGACTGCTGGTCCTGCTCTTTTTTGTTTGGGCATACCCCCCTAATCCCCCAAGAAGCAGGATCAAAAACAGGGTGATAATTTTAGACAAACGCATTAGAGCAAAGATAGCTCTTTTGCATTTATTTGGGGGTGAATGGCCGGCAGGAGGGGTCGATCGTCAAACCACTTCTTTGTATTGCATTCTGTGTAGCTGAGCGTAGTAGCCGTCCATCGCCAATAGCTCTTCATGACGGCCGATTTCCTTGATTTCTCCCTTGTCCAAAACAACGATTTTATCAGCCCGTTGAATCGTGGAAAGGCGGTGTGCAATCACAATCGAGGTACGATTGGTCATCATTTTTTCAATCGCTCCCTGAATCATTTCTTCCGTTTCATGATCGACAGAAGAAGTGGCTTCATCCAGGACCAGAATCCGGGGATCGTACACCATGGCGCGGATAAAGGAAAGAAGTTGTCGCTGTCCAACAGAAAGTGTGGCGCCGCGTTCCATCACATTGTACTGTAATCCTCCCGGCAGGCGGTCGATGAATTTCCTGGCACCAACCAGGTCGGCGGCATGGAGGATCATTTCATCAGTAACGTCGGGGTTTCCCAGCGAAATATTGTATTGGATGGTACTGGAAAATAAGAAAACATCCTGGAGAACAATTCCAATATTTTTTCGAAGAGAGACTAAGTCAAATTCCCGGATGTCCACACCATCAATCAGGATGGAGCCGCGATTAACTTCATAAAATCGATTCAACAAATTTATAATGGAGGACTTTCCAGCACCCGTGGCGCCCACGAGGGCGACTGTTTCACCGGCCTGAATATCCAGCGTGATGTCTTTCAGCACATAGTCTGCATCGTTGTACGCAAACCACACATGGTCAAATTTCACCTCGCCCTTGCAGCTTTCCGGCTGATGATGACCTTGCTCCATCAGATGATCCTTATCATCCAACAGATTGATGATCCGCGAGGAACTCACAATCCCCATTTGGAGCGTATTGTAGCGGTCTGCAATCATGCGAATGGGGCGGAAGAACATCTGGATGTACATGATAAAGGCCGTAAGGGTCCCCAGCGTAATGCCGGTCTCTACCTGGTTGATCACCCCCTTGGCGCTATACCACACCAGCAGTCCGATCCCCATCGCTGCAATGATCTCCGCAACAGGAAAATAAATGGAATAGTAGAGCACGGACCTTAAGTTGGCGTCGCGGTGTTCCTTATTGATCTCTTTGAATTTATCAAATTCACGTTTCTCATTCCCGAAAATCTGTACGACACTCATTCCCGAAATGTGTTCCTGTACAAATGAATTCAGGTTGGAAACGGCATTGCGAACATCATTGAATGCAACTTTAATCTTCTCTTTGAAGATATACGTTGCCAGCAACATTAACGGGATCGTAGACAAACTCACCAGTGCCAGCCGCCAGCTTTCATAGAACATGAATCCAAGGATAAAAACGATTTGCAACATGTCGCCTGCCATGGCGGCCAACCCTTCGCTGAAAACGTCGTCCAGCGTTTCGACATCTGAAATGGTCCGGGTGACTAATCTTCCGATGGGAGTTTTGTCAAAAAACCTGACGCGAAGACTGACCAGGTGGGCATAGAGCTGGATGCGTATGTCGCGAATTACATATTGTCCGATCCTTCCGGATACATAGGTATGAATGTATTGCAAAAGCGACTGTGCTACCAACAGGCCAAGCAAGAGCAACATCACGTTCACCATGGCGCCATAATTTCCGAAAGCAACGTGGTTGTCCAGCGTGTACTGAATGAGTTTGATCCGCAGCGGACCGAGGACGCCCAACAGCACGGTTAAAACGACAACCAGGTAGAACCCGGCCCGGTAAGGCCTTACAAACTGAAGAATTCGCTTCAGGACCTTAAAGTCGATGATGTTGCCGCTGCTTACTTTTTCTTTCTCCATGCTCCTCACCCCCGGCCCCTCTCCAAGGTGGAGAGGGGAGGAGTTATTTATATAGATCGTTTCTCATTTTTTCAAATTACGTTACCCCCGGGCCTCTCCATGGTGGAGAGGGGGGAAGTATATTTTTACTTGAGTAAATATATTTTATTTGGATATTTCACCTTGGTTAAATACAGTCCCTCGGCGGGAACATTCATACCGGCCCTTTTCCGGTCTTTGCTTTGAATGATCTCCTGGAACTCTTTTATTGAAATCTTTCCTGTTCCTACCTCCAACAGCGTACCCACGATCGCCCGTACCATGCCGCGGAGAAACCGGTTGGCTGCGATCGTGAAAACCAACAATTCACCTTTTTGATTCCATCCGACCTGCATCACTTCACAAATAAAATGATTTACATCGGTTTTGACCTTGCTGAAGCACTGAAAGTCATGTCTGCCTCGTAATAACGCAGCCGCGCGGTTCATGGTTGGCACGTCCAGGTCGCGGAAGAAATAAAAGGCACGGTCGATAAGAAAGGGATCTTTCACCCGGGTGATTCGGTACTCATATACACGGGTGCGGGCATCGTAACGGGCGTGGGCATCTGGTTTTACCATGAGGATGCTCTTAATAACGATATCCGCAGGCAGGAATGCATTCAATCGCTGAAGCACGTGACCGCGGTCAAATTTTTTTTCGATGTCGGCATGAAAAAATTGCTGAATACAATGGACCCCCGTGTCGGTTCTGCCGCTCCCCACGATGCTGATCTTCTCCCGCAGTAATTTGCTTAATGCATTTTCAACCACCTCCTGAACCCCCGTCGCGTTCTTTTGGTATTGCCAGCCGTGGTAATTGGTACCGGAGTAACTTATTTCGAAGAAGTATCTCATGGAGAAGAAGTTGAGAAGCGAGAAGTTGAGAAGTCGTGAATTGAGAAGTCGAGAGGTTGAGAATGGGTTTCAGGTTGAATTGCGCCTTCCGCCAAACAACCAGGTCGGCGAAATTTTCTCGCTTGTTCCACAAAAGTGTTTGTTTTTGTTTAATAATTCTCGCTTTCGTCTTCTCAAATTCTCACTCCTCGCTTCTCAACTCCTTGCTTCTCAATTCTCAACTTCTCACTTTGATTTGTTGATTGCTCTGGCATAGGAATTCAAGACCCTGCTCACTTCCTCCAATAAATCACTCAAACGCTGGTCTTCGTTAAACCGCAGATCCCTTGAGAGGATCAGATAATACTTGCATTCTTCAAGGGAACCCTGCGAGATATTCAAATAACGAAGTTTATCTGGCTTGGTTTTCTTAACAAACCCCTCGGCAATATTTGCTGCGATAGATACTGCCGCTCTCCTGAATTGTGACGTTAGTCCATAAATTTCCTCTTTCGGAAATTTGGCTGTAAAAGTGTAAGTCCCGAGAACAAATTGATGCGCCTTCTGCCAAGCAATCACATCAGTGAATTTTCTTGCCGGTTCCATAATAGCATTTTCTTAGGTTTAGTAATTCTCGCTTTGCCTTCTCAAATCCTCGCTTCTCATCTTCTCCCTTCTCACCTTCTCCCTTCTCAACTTCTCGCTTCTCAACTTCTCGCTTCTCAACTTCTCATATTCTCAAAAACCACCGCCGCCCCCTGCCCTACTCCGATGCACATCGTCGCCAAACCATACCTGACCTTTCGTTTCACAATCTCATGAATAAGAGTTGCGCTGATGCGCACGCCACTGCACCCCAATGGGTGACCCAGTGCGATAGCACCTCCGTTGACATTGACAATCCCCGGATCCAACCCAAGATCTCGGATGCAGGCAAGGGATTGGGATGCAAAGGCCTCATTTAATTCTACCAACCCTATATCGGCAACCGTTAGTCCCGCGCGGCGCAAAGCCTTTTGCGAGGCCGGCACGGGACCAATTCCCATAGTTGCGGGATCTACGCCGGCAATGGCTACTGATACAATGCGTGCGAGGGGCGTTAGCTTTTCACGCTTGACTACGTTCTCGTGAGCGATCAGACAAGCGGCAGCCCCGTCATTAATACCGGAAGAATTGCCCGCCGTGACCGTTCCGTTTTCTTTAAAAGCAGGCCTGAGGGCTGCCAATTTTTCCATCGACGTTTCACGCGGGTATTCATCTTTTATGAAATCAATTTTCTCTTTCCCTTTTTCAACCGGCACTGAAACCAATTCCTCTTTGAATTTACCGTCCTGGTGGGCGCGGGCATATTTGTTTTGCGAATCCAACCCAAATTCATCTTGTTCTGATCGGCTGATCTTCCATTTTGTCGCAACATTCTCGGCCGTCTCCCCCATAGAAAAGGGGTAATACATCCTGGCCAACCTGGGATTCGTAAACCTCCACCCGATGGTCGTATCATGAATGTCCGCCTTGCGCGAATAGGGTTCCTCACTTTTGGCCATCACAAACGGAGCCCGGCTCATGTTTTCCACCCCTCCGGCAATATAAACTTCCCCT
>Ga0193731_1000690_pt1 | contig 10257 bp, 10 predicted proteins | sample U1a2metaG_FD_144920 | JGI IMG/M metagenome (GOLD analysis project Ga0193731, IMG submission 144920) | Soil microbial communities from a riparian zone of the East river system, Colorado, United States - U1a2 | ecosystem: Environmental > Terrestrial > Soil > Riparian zone | place: USA: East River...
AAATACCCTTTGGCCGCCGCGCGATCTCCCTTTTGATCGAGAAGCTGCCCTAGCTTCTCAAAGCTGGTCGCCAGCGGAAGGTCGGTGCCGCGGAAAGCGCGTTTGGCGATTTCAAGGGCTGTTTCGGCAACGCGAATCGCCTGAGGCAACCGGTTTGTGGCGCGCAGGGTATCGAGTTTGTCGTTGAGGATGGTCCAAAGCTGTTCTTCACCTTTCATTACTCATCACCAACCCTCGCTTATTTGGGTAACTAGTCGGTTGGCCAGGTCCTCAGTCGCAAGGGGCAAAGCCTGACGCTCGTCACTAGTCACGTCGCTGCTTACAAAGAAGGTGGTTGTTCCGATCACGTCGTTAGGCGGGACCAGTTGTTTACCGTCCCGTCCCGTCAGCGAGAACTTTACCACTAGCCAGAGGGCAAATTCGGTCGTGGCCAGAACGTTGCCACGCACTGAGCGCGCCGGTGCCCGGGTGATCCGGGATATTTCACCTGTTAGAGTAGCGTCCGCCTTATCCCCATTGGTAATCTGGTACGTTCCATCTTGTTGTAACTGCTTGATCACAGTATCGGTAACCAACACGTCGATACGAGGAACGAGGGTGTGATTTTTAAAGGTCGGTACTGCGATGGTGTGAACATCGCGCAGATAATATGGCTTTACTGGACCGATGTGATAGCCAAGGCAACCACCCAGGGCAAAGCAAAATAGGGTGGCAAGTAAGGCTTTCAAGGCGCCGGTGAGGCGGACGCTCCGGGAGAGGCCGATGGATCAGAACTCGGCAACGTATTAGAGCTAGTGCCTGTGCCCGGTGGAGCCAGCAAGGGGTCAGGCGCCGTGGTGGTATCGGGCGCAAGCGAAGCAGGCGGCGGAAGCGAATTGTCGCCCTCCGACGCAGGCAACGGCGCTTCGTTGTTTGCCGGGCCTGGTTTCGCCGACCCGCTTTCGGCAGTTCGCGCGCCGTGCATGTCACTCTTTTTCTTGCTGGCCTGCCCCATGGGAAGCGCCGGCTGAAGCGCCGCATCTCCAAGTTTTGCCCGCAGTTGATCAATCCGCTTCTTCGCCTCATTGCTTTCCTGAGAACCCGGCTGCTGGCGAATCACTTCGTTGTAGTAGATAACCGCGGCGCGATAATATTTTTGCTTGTCGTAAAATTTGGCGACCTTGTAAGAGTTAGTCGTCTGCTTGTGCTCGAGAATTTCGAGATTGGCGCGCGCCTGGGCTGCTTTCTCACTCTTAGGATAATGGAAGAGGAAATCTTCAAACGCAGTTTTCGCGTTCGTTGCTGCGGCCGCGTCCTTTGTGCCTAATTGTGCGGCTGTAAACCAAATGTAGCCGATTTGGTATTGCGCATCCACGGCGAGAGGTTCGCTAGGGAACTTGTCCACGACGGCCTGGTATGCTTGAATGGCCGCATCGTTGGCGCCTTGTTTCTCGCGCGCAAGACCAATATCAAACTGCGCCCGCGCGGTATATTTTCCGTAGGGTGCGGTCCGAACCACGTTGGCGAAAACGGCCACTGCACGATCCAACGCCGAGGCGATCGGAATGCCAAGAACCTTCAACTTCTTCCCGTTAAGATAAATTTCGCCGATTCGGAACTGCGCCTCGATTGCTTGCTCGAAATGCGCACTGCCGGGATATCTTTCTACTAACTGTGAAAATGAATCCGCGGCCGGAAAAAAGAGATGCTCTTGCTCCTGTAATTGAGCGGCACGATAAAGCGCTTCCGGGGCAACCTTGTCTTTGGGATGGCGTTTGACGAGACTTTTGTAAGCTCTGACTGCGCGCTTATAATTGCCTTCTTTTTCGGCAGCCTGGCCAATCTGGAATAGGTCGACAGCATCGCCGCTCAGTTCTTCCTCTACACCGCCTGGGCCTACGTACTCAGGTTTTTTACCCGGTTTGAAGACAACAGAGGCCTTGCTGGATTCGGGCAAAAGAAATGCGGCAACCGCGAAAACTAGAAGCACACGAATAGCGATTTGCATGGGTGTGGCAGGGTAGTTGACTTATGCGCCCAGTCAAGTTTCGGCGGCCGCCAACGCACCCCTGGAATATTCTCCCCCACATTTCCAGAAGTGAACCCTTTTCCAAGGACAGAAGACTGGCTAACGTTGCAATCTCGTTTTGAATCTGACCGATCAGCAGAAGATACGCATCGGCTCGTGCGCGTGGAGCTTTGAAGACTGGCGTGGCGTTTTCTATCCGTCGGATTTGCCAGAAGGTCACTGGTTGGAATTTTATGCCAACTATTTCACGGCAGTTGAAGTGGATTCGACGTTTCATGCCGTTCCACCGGAAAATAGCGTTCGGCGTTGGCTCCAAATGACCCCAACTGACTTCCGTTTTACCTGTAAACTTCCCCGACAGATCACTCACGCTTCCCAGCTGCATGATTGCGCCGCCGAGCTAAACTCGTTTCTTCGCGCCATCGAGCCGCTTGGAGCAAAACTCGGCGCTATCCTGATCCAGCTTCCGCCTTCCTTCGCGCCGAAGGATGGCAAGCTGGCGTTGCGCAATTTTCTTGGTCAGCTACCAAGGGATTTCCGCTTCGCGATTGAATTTCGCCACGCCGGATGGCATCGGCCACAGTTCATCCGGCTTTTGGAAAAGCATCGCATTTGCTGGGTGTGGGCGGACACCACTCCCATTAACGAACGAAATCTTGCACCTTTCGAATTCCTGCCGCGCACTTCTGATTTTCTCTATCTGCGTCTGCTTGGCGATTACTCAACCAAATACGATGTCGATGGTGGGCACGTCCATCGTTACAAGAACTTACTGTGGAAACGCGAAGCTGCACTTGAAAGCTGGTCGCTCAAGATTGAGCGGCATCTTTCCGAAGTGCGCAATGTCTGGGCATTCGTAAGCAATCACTTCGAGGGGTTTGCGCCTGAAACCTGCCAGCGCCTGGCCCAACGTTTGGAGCTTAAGGTAATTCTGCCTTCGGAAACGGAACAAGCCATCTCAGCACAGAGACGGTCGCAGCTCGATCTTCAGCTATAGCAGTGGTTCGGCACAAACAGCGCGCATGACGCGCTGGTGCTTGTCGAAAGTGCAGACGCGGCGAATTCCAAAGGCGGCCATCTTTTGCGCAAGCCTTGGGTAACTGTCGCCCAGTTGCGCATGCGAGTGCGCGTCGGAGGCAACCGTAAAATGAATCCCCTTCTCTATTGCCAGTTCAATGATCCGATCGCTTGGATAGAGTTCGTTCACCGGCTTGCGCCATCCAGCCGTGGAAAGTTCGATTGCGAGATCCCGCGTTCGAATAAAATCGAGCGTTTCATTGACAATGGCGCCGATCTCCGCGCCGGGCCGATGACCATGAATCTTAACAAGATCAAGATGAGCGAGGCAATCGACCAAGCCGGTTGCCGCCATTTCGCGAACGCGGCGAAAATAATCGGCGTAAATCGCATCGACGTCATGGCCTTCGAATTGTTCCGCGCCATCTGGCACGCTGTCGAACATTCGATCGGCGCGATCAAGGAAGTGCACGGAGCCGAGAACAAAATCGAGTTTGTCCCAATGCTTCTCAATCCATTGTCGGCCGGCCGTGGAGTGAATGGGATCGTTATCGAGCTCAATGCCGGCGCGAATTCTCAGATCGGGATTTCTCTCCCGCAAATGATCGATTTCATCGAAGTCGATTCCGGCGTGATAACGATCGTGATCGGTAAAAGCGATGTCGGTTAACCCGAGCTTACGCGCCGAATCCACCCAGGGCTGGAGCAATGCTGGTGTGTAACGCTGCACCCGATGTCCCTGTGGATGAGTATGGTAATCGGAAAAAAGGAGTAATGGAGTGTTGGAATGATGGAGTGATGTAGCGCTGGAACCCATTACTCCACTGCTCCTCCGCTTGAACTCACGGCACAGCCAGGAATTTTTGCCGGACACGCAACTCCGGGTACTGAGGGAAAAACACCTCGGCGATAAAGACCTTGTTTGGCGCGAGGTCGCGCGTTGCGATTGTTTCGTTATACTCGATCCGCTCCTGCGGGTTAATCAAAATCGTGGCGGGCTTCTCTGAGATCGCGTGGTTGTCGGACCACTTTGTAAGAATGTTCCCTTCGGAATTCGTTAGATAAATTTCAATCCGCTGGTTCGTCGGAAAATCGAGCGTCACGGGGCGCTTGGATATATTTGCCAGCGTCAATTTTATACCAAGTTGGCGGACTTCAGACAGCTTGATGGTCTGCGGTGTGATTTGCAGATCAACCGTGAGCCCGCGAAGTCTGGCATCCTTGTATTGGGGAACTGCGTCGGGAGAAAATGGATGGAGGAGGCGCCCCAACCAACCGCGCCTGCGTGCGGGGGTAGATGTCGGCATGGCGTCCTGAGCAAACATGCTCCCGACAACGAAAAATATCAGAATGTGCAGAACTGCTCGTCGCTTCATGAGCGGGTTAAAACAGACCCGAAAGCTTTCGAGGTTGCAAAAACCCTGTCAAACCCTTTATGCAATCGGCATGAAAACTCTCTGTGCATTTGCTTTTTGCCTGGTTTTCGCCGGGGCCGAAGGCGTGGCAAAACAACGACATTGCACGTTCCGGGTGCACGCACAAGCGAACCCTCGGGATACGGAGGTATTCGCGACATCTGTTCGGGCGCAGGTGTCCGGAAAAACTGTCGCAATCGAAAAGACGCCGTGGATTTCGGAGCGCGACGTCATGGCATTTTCTCCGTGTCCCGCTGCGAACGGAACTTATGGCGCGCTGTTTCAACTCGACGAGCACGGGCGAGTCGTGCTCGATACCTTAAGCGTTGAGCGTCGCGGCAGCTTGCTTTTCGTGTTTATCAATGGCCGACCAATTACCGAACTAGAAATCGACAAGCGTGTTTCCGACGGAAAAATCTACATCCCTTCCGGGCTAACCCCGGCCGACATCGAATTGATGAAAAAAGACTGGCGCATGATCGGACAACGGAAGCGGTAATTTGAAAATGAGAACACTGCGCGGAATTCTGCTTGGATATGTGCTGTTCGTGTTTTCGATCATTCCAATTCTCGCACAGAATCCGACTGTCGATCTCGTTCTTCCAACCGACAATGACGCCCTGTTTTCAGGCGGGGGCGCCGCATTCTACCAGTACATCGAACGCAACTTCAAAGGCGTGAAATCAACGCCGTGGGAAGGGGGTCAATACGGTTTTGTCCGCGATCCAACGGACACAGCAGGCGGCGTTGTTTATACCCGTTTTCACGAAGGAATCGATATTCGCCCGCAGCGTCGCGACGTGCGCGGTGAGCCGCTCGATGAAGTACGCGCCATTGCCGATGGCAAAGTCGTGCACGTTAACTCTGTTCCCGGCTACTCGAATTATGGAAAATACATAGTCATTGAGCATCGCTGGGGCGGCTCAAATTACTACAGCGTGTACGGCCATCTGAGCTCGATCGCAGTCCACCCAGGGGACACGGTGAAACGCGGCCAGCGCATCGCCGTGATGGGCTACACCGGAACAGGACTAAACAGGGAACGCGCGCATCTCCATCTGGAATTGAATCTCATGCTTAGTCCTGAATTCGAGTCGTGGTACAACGCATTCTTTAGGAACGATCCCAATCACAACGGTATTTACAATGGCATGAATCTCGCCGGGCTCGATATCGCACGGTTATATCTTGCACTGCACAAAAATCCCTCACTGACTATTCCCGAATTTCTCGGTCGCGAGGAGACATTCTACAAAGTCACGGTCCCTAAAGCGCGGCATTTCGAGCTGCCAAAACTTTATTCGTGGATGCTAACGACCGGGAGCCGAAACGAAAAATCTTCATGGGAAGTCTCGTTTGCGCAGTCCGGTGTGCCCCTGAGAATAGAATCGAGCGATAACAGCGTGACGCAGCCTGAGCTGAGTTACGTCAAAAAAAACTCGGTCGATTATTCCCATTTGACCCGCGACATAATTTCCGGCCACGGCGCAAATGCGCATCTCACAGATTACGGCAAGCAACTAATGCGATTGCTGATTTGGCCTGACTGACGCGAGCCTCAACACGAGGTAGGCGTGCGTTGCGCGAGCGCGACCCCATGCGGAATCGCTCCTTGCACAAACCCGAGGCACTCCAAGGCGCCGTTCGGCTTTCCCGGAAGGGCGATCACGAGCGAAAGATCGACGACTGCTGCCAGGCTGCGCGACAGGATGGAATTGGGCGTGATCTTCATGGATTCAGCGCGCATCACTTCGCCGAAACCGGGCAACTCGACGCGCATGATTGCGCGAATCGCTTCCGGGGTAACGTCCCGCTGTCCGGCGCCCGTGCCGCCGGTGGTTAGAATTAAGCCGCAGCCTTGCTGCGAAAACGAACGAATCGCTTGCTGAATACGTTCTGCGTGGTCGGGAACAATCGCTTCCGACAGGACTTGCCATCCTGCCTTTTGCGCCGCTTCTCTCAGCGCAGGGCCACCAAGATCCTCGTAGTCACCAGCGCTGGCGCGATCCGAAATTGTGATGATGCCAACGGTTATCTGCTTGGAGGATTGGAGTACTGGAGAATTGGAGTCTTGCTTGTGTCTCATTACTCCACTACTCCGCTGCTCCACTTTCCGCGGAGTGCACGGTTTGCTTAGTTTTGCTGAGTAGCCGGACGCCGGAAATCTGCATCTCCTTATCGACCGCTTTGCACATATCGTAAATCGCGAGCAGGGCAACGGTCGCGCCGACGAGCGCTTCCATCTCCACTCCGGTCTGCGCGACGGTTTGCGCCGTGCATTTGACCTCTGCGCCCTCATTCGACGTAACAATGTCGACTTTAACTTCACCGAGCGGCAGAGTGTGGCAGAGCGGAATCAGCTGCGCGGTCTGTTTCGCAGCTTGAATTCCAGCAATCCGCGCGGTGGCTAAGACGTTCCCCTTTGCGATTCGATCTTTCGTAATCAGTTCGATCGTCTCGCGTTGAAGCTGAATCTTTCCAGTCGCAACAGCTCTTCTCTTGCTCATTGGCTTGGCCGATACATCGACCATCTGCGCACGACCATCCGTGTCGACATGCGTGAGGCGCTTCACAATTCAGCCGCCGATGGCGATCATCTTGCGGTTGGGTTGGTAGTTTTGGCGAAAGTCGTGCTGCTCAGGTTTTCGATCGACCACATCGAGGAAGAATTGCTTGAGCTCCTGATCGCTGGCTCCGGCCCGAAGCGGTTTCATGATGTCGAACTCCAGATAGCTGCCAAGGCATGGACGCAACTTGCCGTCGCACGTGAGACGAAGTTTGTTGCAGCTCTCGCAGAAATGGAGGTTGGTCATTGCTCCGATAAAGCCAACTCGCTGCCGGCGTTCCGGGATCTGGTAATAAGTGGCTGGGCCGTTCGTTCTAAACTCAGTCTCAGGAATCAAGCGCCCATAACGCGATTCAATCATCCTCTTCGCCTCATTGACCGGCATGAAGTTTTTATCATCGAGCACCTCCGTTGTGCTAACCGGCATCATCTCGATGAAACGGAGAATCAAATCGCGCTCCGCCGCGAATTCTATCAGTGGAATCAGCTGGTCCTCATTTCGACCGTGCATCAGAACGGTGTTCAGTTTGATCTGCTCGAAGCCTGCACTGATGGCCGCGTCGATCCCACGGAGAACCTGCTCATGGAAATCGCGGCCGGTAATCTGCGAGTAGACCCCTGGATCCAATGTATCGAGTGAAATATTAACTGATTCCACACCTGCGGCGCGCAAAACACTGGCCATTGTTTTGCTCGGCGCGGTTTCGCGCGCGAGTAAGGTTCCGTTCGTGGAAAGACCGATGCTTCTGATGCCGGGGATTTCAGGAATTCGCCTGATAAAATCGATGACATCGCGCCGCGTCAGCGGCTCACCACCGGTAATTCGCACTTTCGAAACGCCCAACTCGGTCGCAACGCGAATGAGGCGCAGCGTTTCTTCAAAAGTCAGGATCTCCGCGCGCGGCAACCATTCCTGCAACTCCTGCGGCATGCAATACGTGCAACGCTCATTGCAACGATCCGTGATCGAGACGCGCAGGTACGAAATCCGGTGACCGTAGCGATCTTGCATGCAGGGGAACGTTACGGCAGGGCGATGTTGAATCAAGAAACCGCGTGGTTTGACTCGCAATTCTGTGGCGCTATGATTTTCTCCGCATTATGAGGCGTCGATTCTCTTCTGGCGCATCGGTGCTGGGCATCGCGGCCGTCGTCTTGATCGTCACCAGTTGTTCAACACCACAGACGCGAATTTCCGACCATCCCGACCTTTACCAAAGTCTTTCGCCTCGCGATCAGGCACTGGTAAGCCAGGGGCAAATTCGTTCGGGGATGTCACGAAGCGCGGTGTGGCTGGCATGGGGTTCGTCCGATCAAAAAATTGTGGGCAACATGGCGGGCCGTCCGACGGAAACCTGGATCTATATTTATTACGCTACCTACCCGTATTATCCATACTACGGGCTTGGGCCTTGGGGTCCGTGGGCTTCGAATGATTCCGGCCCGGGCTACAGCTTGGGCTACACCAGGGTCGGCGTGGCGGGGGGACGCGCCGGAGTCGGCGTAGCAGGGGGAAGTATGCATCACCACGGCGGCCGGACGTTCGTGTTTTTCGGCAGCCCCTTCTACGATCCATTCTATTGGTCGTACATCCCGCCGAGTCTCCCCTATCCTGGCAAGGTGGTCACTTTCGTTGGCAGCAGGGTTATGTCCTTCCAGTACCTGGCGCCGAACTAGAGGAAATTAGAAAAAATCTGCCGCATTCCACCTACGAACAAATCAGCATCGCAGCACGCCTAACCAATGGCTTACCCGTATTTTCGAAATTTCATCGCAGTTCCTGAACAGGCGAGCGAACTGAAACGCATCGCGCTGACATTCGGGATAGCAGCAGTCGCGTTGCTTTTCACCAGTTGTGGAACACCCGGGACGCGCATCTCGCAACGCCCGGAAATTTACCAGCAACTCTCTTCGCGGGACCAGGCGCTGGTGAGTCAAGGGCAGATTCGCCCAGGTATGACAACGGACGCGGTATGGCTGGCCTGGGGCACACCAGAGCAAAAGATCCCGGGCTACGGGCGTGGTCGTCCTACCGAGACGTGGGTCTATCTGCGTTACGAAACACCTCCTAGCTACGGCGGGCCGTACTATTACGGGCCATTCGACTGGTCATACATCCCCCCAAAGTTTCCCTACCCGTCCAAAGGAGTCACTTTCGCCAACGGTAGAGTTGTTTTCTTCCGCCATTTACCGTCGCCGCCGCCATAAGGATCATAAACAATTTCGTTCGCATTCTGCCAGGAAGCGAATCAGTGTAGCGTGACGCCTCAGCAATGGCTTACCGCTCCTTCCGCAGTTTCCTCGACGCTCTTGAGAAAGCGGGCGAACTGAAGCGCATCGGAATTCCCGTCGATACCGATCTGCTCATCGCAGAATGGGCTGATCGTGAAATGAAATCGCCTGACGGTGGAAAGGCTCTTCTGTTCGAACAGCCTGTCATCGATGGAAAAAAATCAGAATTCCCCGTCGCAATCAACACGATGGGATCGCGCCATCGAATGGGGCTCGCGCTACAGGTTCCAGACATCGAAGACGTCGCCCAGGAAATTCAACTCATTCTGAAAGCAAAACCGCCTACCGATCTCCGCGAAGGCTGGAATTTGCTCAAGCAGGGAATTCATCTTCTGCATGCGCGCCCAAAATCCGTGCGTGATGCGCCATGCCAGGAAGTCGCGCATCGCATCGAAAATGGCGACAGCTTTTCCCTAGACGATCTGCCGATCCTCAAATGCTGGCCCAAAGACGGCGGCCGTTTCATCACGCTGGCAAATGTGCACACGCGCGATCCCGAGACTGGGGCCCGGAACGTCGGTGTCTACCGGATGCAAGTTTACGATAGACACACGACTGGAATGCATTGGCAGCTTCACAAGGTCGGCGCGCGTCATGGCAAGCGTTATTACGAACGCGGGGAACGTATGCCGGTAGCAGTCACGCTGGGTGGCGATCCCGTGTATACCTTCGCTGCGACTGCACCACTGCCGGACGGGTTGGACGAGCTTCTGTTCGCTGGTTTTCTGCGAAGAAAATCAATCGAGCTTGTCCGCTGCAAGACGATCGACCTTGAGGTGCCAGCGGATGTTGATTTTGTGCTGGAAGGGTATGTCCAACCTGACGAACTGCGCCCGGAAGGGCCCTTCGGGGATCACACCGGTTATTACACCGCCATCGAGGATTACCCAGTGTTCCATTTAACGGCAATCACGCACCGGCGTGACGCAGTTTATCCAACCACAATCGTCGGTATCCCG
>Ga0193731_1000693_pt1 | contig 10240 bp, 7 predicted proteins | sample U1a2metaG_FD_144920 | JGI IMG/M metagenome (GOLD analysis project Ga0193731, IMG submission 144920) | Soil microbial communities from a riparian zone of the East river system, Colorado, United States - U1a2 | ecosystem: Environmental > Terrestrial > Soil > Riparian zone | place: USA: East River...
GCGGAAAACGTGCGAGTTCTCCGCGATTTCCTTGATGGGGTAACTCGCGTTATCGACGATGATCTCCTGCGCAGTGATGAAGATGCGCACCGCAGCCTTGAACCGCTCGACATCGAAATCGCCGTCGGCGGTCTTGAACTTCATCAAATTGAGAGAGGCCAGATTGCATGCGGTGTTATCGAGGAAGAGATACTCCGAGCACGGGTTAGTGGAGTTTTGCCGGTCTGTGCCCTTGCAGGTGTGCCATTTGTGGATCGTGGAATCGAATTGCATTCCTGGATCGCCGCAGATGTATGTGCCTTCGGCAATTTTGCGTAATAGCGCCCGCGCATCTTTGCATTCGCACGGTTGGCGATCCGTCACTCGGCGCGTCCACCATTCGCGGCCTTCCAGCGCCGCTTCCATGAATTCGTCGCTTACACGAACGCTAACATTTTCGTTTTGATACATCACCGAGCCGTAGGCGTCGCCGTTGTAGCTGCCGTCATACCCCTGCTCGATTAGCGCCCACGCTTTCTTTTCTTCTTTCTGCTTGGCGTCGATAAACTCTTCGATGTCAGGGTGCCAATCCTTGAGCGTGTTCATCTTCGCCGCGCGGCGCGTTTTGCCGCCGCTTTTCACCACATTCGCTACCTGATCGTAAACTTTCAGGAACGACAGCGGCCCGCTGGGTTTGCCACCGCCGCTCAATTTTTCCCTCGTCGATCTCAAGGAAGAGAGATCGGTGCCAGTGCCGCTGCCGTACTTGAAGAGCATGGCTTCGCTCATGGCCAACCGCATGATGTCTTCCATCGTGTCGCACACGCTTTGGATGAAGCAGGCGCTGCCCTGCGGATACTCATATTGTGAGGGCGCGCGTTCGGCTTTGCCCGTCTGGCGATTATAAAAATAATTTCCGGCGCCGCCGTCCTTGCCCACGCCGTATTGATGATACAATCCAACGTTGAACCAGACCGGCGAGTTGAAGGCGCCGTGCTGGTTCAAGCAGAGCCAGGTCAGTTCGTCGTAGAAAATCTGCGCAGTTTCTTCATCGGCGAAGTAGCCATCTGCGATCCCCCAGTCGGTGATCGTGCGTGTGACTCGATGAATAAGTTGCCGCACCGACATTTCTCTTCCGCCTTTGTATGGATCGGTCCCCTTGGCGATGTCGCCGTAGAAATATTTTGAGACCGCAATCTTGGTCGCCAGGGCGCTCCAGCTTTTCGGCACCTCGATGTCTTCCTGCTTAAAAATGACCTTGCCACTGTCATCATTGATTTCCGCATTGCGCCGTTCCCATTCGATCTGATCAAAAGGCGCAACGGCAGCATCGCTGAAAACGCGCTTGAAATGCAGACCGCTGTTTTTCGTTCCTTTTTTTCGGCGCGAGGCCGATGGAGACGATCCAGTCAGTGATGCGGGCGGAATTCCGGGTTTTAGTTGAATCATGGCGGTGAGAGAGGGGTTGAGGTTCTGAATAAGATGTCAATATTTGCGAACAGCGGCGCCAACAACCTGTGAATTCCAGTCAGTAACCGACAACAAGTAATAGCGTAGCTCTCCGGCGGTTATACAATATGCAGCCCCCGGATTAGCGGTGGCAAGCCAAAAATTGTAACATTTTTCGGGTACTCTGGCCGTACTCTGCGCTCAAGGTTCAGTATTCCCCCGAAGAGCGGGTGGTGCAAGCGACGCAGGCGGTTTGCCTGAAGATAAACGTTCAACGCCCAATGCCCAGCGCTGAAGGCCCAATCTCGAGACAGTTGCATTGGACGTTGTATGTTCGACGTTACGCGTTCGGCGTTTCTTGCTTTAAAGGAAGGGTGGCTGAGTCCGGTTTAAGGCACTCGACTCGAAATCGAGCGTGGGGAAACCCACCGTGGGTTCGAATCCCACCCCTTCCGCCAGTCCACCAGATTGTTCTGATGCAGCCCGCGTGCGCTTCCACGAGGTCATTTTGTCAAAATGATCTGTCATGTTGAGCGCAGCGCTGCAACGAAATGCGAAGCATGAGGCCAGGCTTTCAAACATCTCTGGTTATTTCACTATCCTCCTCGAAGCAATAAATCAGAGATCCTTCGCTTCGCTCAGGATGACTGAATGGTCGCGTTTAGACAAAATCGCCGATTAGCAGCGTCTTCATTTTATGACCGTCCGAATGCCGGCAACGGGATGAAATCAGAGTTGCATCCCGTTTGTTCGACGGCAGCTTGCTCACTTCATCTTTTTCCTATGAACCTACTTTCTCGAGCTTTCGCTCTTTTCTGTTTGATCGCGGCCAGTCTCGTTTCAATCACGGCCGTCTCCGCGCAAGATTTGCCCGATACTACGCGCCTGCTGCGTTTCCCAACGACAAACGGAACACAAATCGTTTTCTGTTACGCCGGCGAGCTTTACACCGTCGGCAAAGAAGGCGGCACGGCGCGCCGCCTGACAAGCGGACCCGGGTACACTTCGTTTGCGCGTTTTTCGCCGGACGGAACGCAGATCGCGTTCACGTCCCATTACGACGGCAACACGGAAGTTTACGTAATGCCGGCCGAAGGCGGCACGCCGAAGCGCCTGACGACTTCAGCCACGCTCGGACGCGACGACGTTTCGGATCGCATGGGGCCGAACAACATCGTAATGGCTTGGGAAAACACGAAGCCGCTCATCGTCTTCCGTTCCCGCATGAAGTCGTTCAACGATTTCATCGGCTCACTTTTCGCGGTTGGCCTTGATGCCGAATTGCCGCAGCAAGTGCCCGTACCGCGCGGCGGATTTGTTTCCTTTTCACCGGACGACTCACAGATGGCGTTCAACCGCGTGTTCCGGGAGTTCCGCACATGGAAACATTATCGCGGCGGCATGGCGGATGACATTTGGATTTACGATTTCAACACCGGCGCCACCGAAAACTTCACGAACAATCCCGCGCAGGACATCTGCCCAATGTGGGGAGCGGACAACAAAATCTATTTCATCTCCGACCGCGACAATCGGATGAATCTGTTCGTCATTGATCTTGCAACAAAAGAAACCAAGCAGCTCACGCAGTTCACTGATTTCGACATCAAGTTTCCGTCGCTCGGCAAAGACTCGATCGTATTCGAGCAAGCCGGATACATTTGGCGCTACGATCTTACCACAGGTCAAGCCGCGCCGGTGCCGATCACAATCAAGGAAGATTTCGACAGTGGCCACGGCGGGCTGGTCGACGCATCCAGGCATCTCGAATCGGTAAACCTCGCGCCCGATGGGGAACGCACCGTTGTAGTCGCGCGCGGCGATCTTTTCTCCGTGCCTGCAAGGAACGGTACGGCGCGCAATTTGAGCAAAACTTCAGGCGCGCACGAACGCGACGCGGTTTGGTCGCCGGACGGAAAGTGGATCGCCTACAACTCGGACGCGAGTGGCGAGAACGAATTGTATCTGCGTTCACAGGACGGCAAAGGCGAGCCACAGCAAATCACGAACGGCACCGACACATATTACTACGCGCCGAAATGGTCTCCCGACAGTAAGAAACTGCTCTGGAGCGATCGGTTGCAGCGGTTGCGTTACGTTGATGTCACAACGAAGGAGGTCACGCCCGTCGACCAGGATAAATATGGCGAGATCGAAAGTTATAACTGGTCGCCCGACAGTCAGTGGATTGCATGGGCACGGCCGGAAGAGAATGGCATGACGCGCGTTTATCTCTATTCAGCCGCGAACAAACAACAGACCGCAGTGACAGACAACTGGTACGGCTCGGGCGAAGTGGTCTTCAGCGACGACGGCAAATATTTGCTGCTCAGTTCCGCACGTGATTTCAAACCGACTTTTGGCGACGAGGAGTTCGCTAACGTCTATCGCGACATGGAGCGCGTTTATCTCGTCACGCTCGCCAAGGAGACTGCAAACCCGCTCGCGCCGAAAAGCGATGAAGTCGGCAAGGCGGAAGAAAAGCGCAAAAAAGAAAAGGCAAAAGAAGCTGAAGAAAAAAAGCCGGAGGCGAGCCCAGGCGCGACAAAGCCCGAAGAAAAACCAAAGAAACCAGTCGTCGTGAAAGTGGACACCGACGGGATCCAGAACCGGATTATCGGTCTGGAAATTACGCCGGGAAATTATCGCAACATTCGAATGCTGGAGGACAATCGCATCTTCTACCTGCGCCGCACCGCCGCTGATGAAGTTGGCGAAGAGGAAGAAGATCTATTCTCCAACAAAGACAAGAAATCACACCTGTGCGTTTACAACGTCGACGATCGCAAGGAGACCGTGCTCGGCGACGCGAACAATTACCAGATCACGTTCGACGGCAAAAAGATGCTGGTAAAAATCAAAAAGGACTACGCCATCATCGATGTCCCGAAAGACAAGCTCGAAACCAAGGATCACGAGCACAAGATCGAAGGCCTCGACATGCAGTTAGATCGGCATGCTGAGTGGCGCCAAATCTATTTCGAATGCTGGCGGCACATGCGCGACTTCTTCTTCTCGCCCACCATGAACGGCGTTGATTGGAAAGCAATGCGCGACAAATACGCCGCGCTACTGCCGTTCGTGAGTCATCGGAACGATCTCACTTACTTGTTAGGCGAGCTCATAGGCGAATTGAATAATGGCCATACTTACGTCGGCGGCGGTGAACGCCCGGATGCGCCGCGCATCAAGCTCGGCCTGCTCGGCGCCGAATTTTCCCGCGACCCCGCCACGCGCGCCTATCGCATCGAGCGCATTTTGCCGGGCGAAAATTGGAACAAACATACGCGCTCGCCACTGACGGATGTCGGCGTGAACGTGAAACCCGGTGATTACATTCTCGCGATCAACAACACGCCCGTCTCCAGCTTGCCGAATCTTTACGACGCGCTCATCGGCACGGCCGGCAAACAAGTGATCCTGCGCGTGAATTCCAAACCCACCGATGCCGGAGCGCGTGATGTGACCGTTGTGCCCACCGCCGACGAGGCTCCCCTTTACTATATCGATTGGGTGCAAAAGAACATCGATTACGTCACGAAGAAGACCGGCGGCGAAGTCGGCTATCTGCACATTCCTGACATGGGCCGGCCCGGTTTGGATGAGTTCACGAAGCTTTACTTTCCGCAAATCCGGAAGCACGCGCTCATTGTCGATGTTCGAGGTAACGGTGGCGGATTTGTCTCGCCGCTGGTGATCGAACGACTGCGGCGCGCGCTCGTAATGATCGGGATCGCGCGCAACGGCATGCCGCAAACCGATCCGCCGCAAACCTTCGTCGGCCCGATGGTAACCTTGATCAACGAATTCTCCGCGTCCGATGGCGACATTTTTCCGTATCGCTTCAAAACGCTCGGCCTTGGCAAACTCATCGGCAAACGCACCTGGGGCGGCGTCATTGGCATTCGCGAGTCGCTGCCGCTCGTCGATGGCGGTCAGTTCTTCAAACCGGAATTCGCGATCTACTCCAAGGACGGCCAACAATGGATCGTCGAGGGCCACGGAGTCGATCCCGACATCGTCGTCGATAATGATCCCGGGAAAGAATTCAAAGGCGAAGACCAGCAACTCGATCGGGCCCTCCAGGAAATCCAGGACGAGCTGAAGACAAAACGCTACGAGCTGCCATCGCCGCCACCCTGGCCTAACCGCAACCCCGCCGGCTGAAGCTGACAAGCCGCGCTGGCTCGGAGTCGTTCCGGACGAGCCTCCAGCGGTTGCTTTAATCTTTCGCCTCTCCCCTTCGGCAAGTGGAGAGGATTAAGGTGAGGGGTTCGAACGTACAAGCGCGATTACTAAAATGATCCCTCACCCTCGCCCTCTCCCTTATTAAGGGCGAGGCGAACCCATGTGCATCCAGCACCTTCTGATGACTAACCACAGCCATCCCGTGGGCATTTGCGTCTCGCCAACATCTACATTGTTTGATAAAGCGTAGCTGTGAGTTTGGAAAAAGTTAATGCTCACGCACAGCTCATCGCCGCCGTGGGTGATCGCGTTGCTTTTTATCTCGTTCTGCTCTGCAGCGAAATGGTGTTGCAGGTTTTAAACGCAACCGCTTAACTTGAAAACACGCGACACGGCGTCGTGGCGCGAAGCCTAAGAGAGAGAGGATTTTCCGCATTCTAGGAGGGAAAATGGAGCACGCTTTTCCCAACCGAACCGAAGCCGGCCGGCTGCTTGCGGACAAACTCGTCAAGTATGCGGGTCGCGATGACGTAATTGTGCTTGGGCTGCCACGGGGCGGTGTGCCGGTGGCGTTCGAAGTCGCGCAACGGCTCGGCGCGCCGCTCGATGTTTTTATCGTGCGCAAACTGGGCGTTCCCGGCTTTGAAGAACTGGCTGCCGGCGCGATAGCTTCCGGCGGTGTGCGCGTTTTGAACCAGGATGTCGTGCGCGCAATACCCCATGCAGAAGAGGCCATCGAAGCGGTGACCGCGAAGGAGACAGCCGAACTGGAACGGCGCGAACACATTTACCGTGAAGGACGACGCGCGCCCGAGCTGCGATACCGAGTCGTCATTCTGGTGGATGACGGATTGGCCACTGGAGCAACCATGCGCGCCGCCGTTAAAGCGCTGCGACAGCAAGGCACCGCAAAAATTGTCGTAGCGGTGCCAGTCGGTCCGCCAGACACTTGCCGTGAGATCGAACAAGAAGCCGATGAGACAATCTGCCTGAGCACGCCCCCATTCTTTCAGGCCGTCGGCCAGTATTACGAAGATTTTTCGCAGACCAGCGATGAAGACGTGCGCGAGTTACTGAGCCAGGCCGCGCAAGATATTTCCGAGCGCAACCAAACGGATCAGCAATGACGACGCCGAACTTGTTCGCGAAATGGGCGCAGCCGCTCACAGACCAGTCGGGCGATTACGATGCGTTCAACCAAAGCGGCGCGATTACGCGCACGCACTCCCAAAGCTGGCGCGAAACGGAAACGCGTCTGCCATGATTTCGCACGAAGTGCTTCGGATGCGATGCGTCCTCGCATCGCTTTGGCTGGCCAATGAGTAAGAGCAAGGAGCGGACCAATAGATGAGCGAAGGACAAATTCCGGCCGGGCGCGCAGTTCTCTCGGGGAATTTGACTATTCCAGAGAACGCGGTTGGACTCGTGCTTTTCGCGCACGGCAGCGGCAGCGGCCGGCACAGTCCGCGCAATCAATTTGTGGCGCGCACGCTCAACGATGGCGGGCTGGCCACGCTGCTTTTTGATTTGCTTACGCCGGAAGAAGAAGCGACCGACATGAACACTCGCGAGCACCGATTCAACATAGGTTTGCTGGCAGAGCGCCTTGTGCACGCCACGAAATGGGCAAAACGGCAAGAACAAACGCGCGATCTGCAGCTCGGCTATTTCGGGTCCAGCACGGGCGGCGGTGCTGCGTTGGTGGCAGCGGCCGAGATCCCAGAAAATGTCGGCGCTGTGGTTTCACGTGGTGGACGCCCCGATCTGGCCGGCGACGCATTGCCAAAAGTCAAGGCGCCGACATTGCTCATCGTCGGTGGCAATGACGACATTGTAATCGAGCTAAACCAAATGGCGCGCGACCAGATGCGGTGCGAAGTGAAACTGGAGATTGTTCCCGGCGCGACGCACCTTTTTGAGGAACCGGGTGCGCTGGAAAAAGTCGCAAAACTCGCAAGCGATTGGTTTGTCAGTCACATGGGCAGCAGCGGCGACAGCCGCGACGACAGCCGTTGATTGTCATTCCGAGCGAAGTCGAGGAATCCCGGGTTGCAACCCTAAGCTATTGTCGCGGGATCCTTCGACTCCGCTTCGCTCCGCTCAGGATGACACGCGTTTTTATTCGCGCGTCTCCTTGTATGTCACCACCCGCCCCCACAAGCTTTTCGTCCCCCAAATGCCGGCACGCAAACATTCCAGTTGGACGATTTGGCTGTGATCGACAAACAGGTTCACATCTGCGCCGTAGTTTTTGATGTACTACGCGAACACATTCGGCCACACTCACCGCCCGCGGCTACGGCTACGCTGGGAGAACAGTCGACAGCATGACTTCGCTGTCGATGGTTTGCTTGGAGACGTTTTCTACAGTCGCTCCGACTTTTGATCCGTCGCGACCAACTATCCAGACTTGTTGACCTTGTTCGAATGGGCCGCGGGCCATCACTTTGAGTAGGATGCCCTCCTCCTCGGTGGCCGGATTATCCAGAACCTCGACGCAAATCGCTTCGGTCTTCCCGAAGTCCGCCAGCAACGTCAGTTTGTCATCAATTTTTGGCCTTTGCATGGACGCCATCTGCCCCGTTGTTGCTAAAAAACAATCGCCGCTCCCTCCCCTGCTGAGCGTGTCCGTGCCCGGAAACAGTTATTTGTCTAAACTGTCTCGACCAGTTCGCGGGGCTGCGCGACGTGCGCCTTGTGTTTGTCGCGTTTTAGGACGCTATACAGAAACCAAACAATGAAACAGTTGGCCAGCAGAATGAGCGCGCCCACCAATCCCGGCCGATGCCAAACATGACGAACCTCAAGTGGAATCAGCGACGCAGTTGCGAAAATCATCAGTAACTCCGCCCAGCGTTGCTGCAGGTAAACGCCGATTCCTTCAGTGAAAAGAACTGCTGAGTAAAAAAGCGCCAGAAGACCTGTGGCCCGGAGCGCGCCGCCGGCAAGTACCGCTTGCAGTTTGTGCAGCAAAAAGGCAATCCCTTTGCTGTGCTCGAGCAGGATTTCGTCCGCGATCCAGTTCGATACGGCATCCATCCAGCGAGTCCGCGCGTTGAGAAAAAGCAGTGAAATGCCAAGCAGGAGCAGCAGTGCGCCCTTGGCAATCTTGAAAAGTGCGATCAGCTTGAGATAGCGAACACGACGCGCCCCCTGCAAAATGGCGGGCTCGTGCGCGGGCTTGGTCATTGTCCAACTGTTCGCCCAATTTCGTTGAATGCACAATTTGTGGATTTAGTTAGCGCCAAAGGCGCGCTCCCATACTAGCCCTGGGGCACCGCCCCAGGGATCCAATCATTCACGTTAACCAAGCGCTGAAAGCGCGATTCAAATGGTGCGCTGGCCGCCGGGGCCATCGAATTCCTGGGGCGTTGCCCGCAGGTTCGCCACGGCGAATCCGTCCTGTGGCGGACTAGGTCTGACATGGCTTCTTTGGCGCTAAACACGTAGCTCTGTCGAAGGGTGAAGCGAAAGAACTGCTGAATCAATGCCTGGCTAAAACAGCCGCTCTACTCAGCAATGATCGGCTTCTCCCTGCAGCAAATTTCCAGTTTGTTGCCATCCGGGTCCTCGAAGAAGAAGGCGTAGTAGCCGGGACTGTAATCGACACAGATTTCCGGCCCTTCAAGCGTCTTGCCGCCCGCGTCGCGCACCAACTTTGCCAGCCGATCCACTTCTTCGCGCGTATCCGCCCAAAACGCGATGCGCGTTCCGTTTGGCTTATGGTCTTTGTCCTGTGTAAAACCAAAAAACTCCGACGGTCTGTCGCCGCCCGCAGCATAAAAAGTATGGAAATCTTCGCCCGGGCTTTCGTGAACAAACCCAAGCTGCGGCAGAAATTTTTCGTAGAACTTTCTTGCCACCTCCATGTCCTTGACTCGTAAATCGATGTGATCAAAGCAACGCGTTTTCATTTTGTGATTCTCAATTCATTCGCATCGCAATTCAATCGTTGGTGATGCAGGACCTCTTCGAAGAGCAACTGAAGGTGCTCCGCGCGGCTTCGCTCGATCGACATCTTTCTGAAATCGGGACTGCGCAGGGCCCGGAGATAGAAATCGCAGGCCGCAGGCTCCTGAACTTCTCCTCAAACGATTACCTCGGGATCGCAAATGATTCTCGACTGCGCAAAGCAGCGATCGCTGCCATCAACGAATTCGGTGTCGGCGCGGGAGCTTCGCGTCTGATCAGCGGCACGCAATCGCCACATCTGCGTTTGGAACGCGCGCTGGCTGAATGGAAAGGCACAGCGGCTGCGCTTTGTTTCAGTAGCGGATATGCCGCGGCACTCGGGACGATCCCGGCCTTGGTTTCAAAAAGTGATGTGGTTCTGCTCGACAAACTCTGCCACGCCTCGCTGATCGACGCCGCAAAGCTGAGCGGCGCGATCCTGCGCGTTTTTCCACACAACAATCTGCGCAAACTGGAGAGCCACTTGGAATGGGCACGGCGCGAGTACGCAGGCAGGCGCGTTCTCATCGTGACTGAGTCTGTCTTTTCCATGGACGGCGATCGCGCGCCGTTGCGCGAACTGATCGAATTAAAAAAACGCTTCGACACGCTCTTGACGTTGGATGAAGCGCATGCCGTGGGCGTGATCGGTCTGCATGGCCGTGGCCTGGCG
>Ga0193731_1000694_pt1 | contig 10237 bp, 8 predicted proteins | sample U1a2metaG_FD_144920 | JGI IMG/M metagenome (GOLD analysis project Ga0193731, IMG submission 144920) | Soil microbial communities from a riparian zone of the East river system, Colorado, United States - U1a2 | ecosystem: Environmental > Terrestrial > Soil > Riparian zone | place: USA: East River...
CGGTCTCAAGCAAGTCCGGCTCGTGAACCAGCGTGACCGAATGGCCTTCATACTCATTATCCCGAAAGAACTTTTGAAATAGTTCGGGCCGCCTGTGCGTGTTAACGATGAACCTTTCCGCCCCTGAGTTGATTAAATGATCGAGCGCAAATGTGATAAGTGGTTTTTGAAAAATCGGGATGAGGGGCTTTGGTAAATCCTCGGTCAGCGGTCGCAGGCGTGTACCGCGGCCGGCGGCCAAGACGAATGCCTGGGTGATTTCGTTCATCAGCAGAAAAATGAGAGATTCCTCGACTTCGCTCGGAATGACAAGAAAAGCGGACGCAAACCAGTGCCGCGTCCAGCAGCGAGAACAAGAGCTGGGGTGATTGTGTTCATTGCGCGACAGACTCAGGAAAGGCCGAAGAAAACTGTTTGAACCGCGATTAACTCAAGCGCGTGGAATTTCCAGCGAATCCGTCACGCGCAATCTGTTCACAACGAGGTCGTCGATTTCAAGATGCTTGATTTTCGCTCGACCAACGACAAGGCGGCCAACGGCAACGACGCCCAATGCAAGCGCTCCAATTGCCAGCGCACCGAGCGCGAAAGCTCCAATGCTCTGCGCTCCGACCGCCAACGCGCGGATGCGCATTGACTCGAGATCACTCAGTTCTGCCTCGTGCATGCTGTGGTAAATTGTCCGCGAGCTTGATCCACGATATTCGATCTTCCGTCCAGATATGGTCGGTTGGCGTAACAATTTCGGGCCGATCGAAAGTGGCAACAGTGACATCGACTTCATCAGCATCGGATTGGCTCATGAAAGTCAGCGCGCTGCCGCACGTCGCACAGAAGCCGCGGACGCGCCCGGCCCATTCAATTTCACGCGGCTTACCTTTAGTGAATTGAAAATTGTCCCGCCGAAACGAAGCCCATGTCGCAAACGGCGCTCCGGCGCTCTTGCGACAATCTTCGCAATGGCAATGCGTGACGTTGTAGGGCTCACCGATGCTTTCGTATCGAATGGCGCCGCACAAGCAACCGCCGCGAATGGTCGTTAATTCCGTTTCCATCAGTAATTACAGGGCAACCGCGCGGTTACTCAGTAATTCTAGTAGGTCAAGTTAGGGCCAGCGGAACGCCGCCAACCGAATCGCTGCCAGGGAAGCTCGCGCTGCTGTAAATAAAGCGTGCGCGTACCAAAATCGATGATGCCGTGGTGGCGACGCAGCGTTTCCGCACCAAGCAGGCCGGCAACCGGCGGCGAACCTTCCAACAACCCGTCGTGAATTAATCCTTCCATATCGATCACGCCTACGTCCCTGCCAGTGATATTGACCGATCCCACCGACAGTTTGCGAATCCTCGCCAGGCGCAGGCCACGATCCTTCAAGTTCACGGCCGAAGAACTGTACTGCGTCTCCCGGGTGGCAATTCGCATTCGCCTAACGAAAGAACGATGCAAGAGCGTCGCGAACGAACCCGTGTCGACCATGAACTTGGCAGGTTTCCCATTGATCGAACCATTCACGTACAAATTAAAACCGTCGCTTACTTGAATCGGAACAGCTTGCAATCCGCGCCGATCGAAACTGGGAACACCACCCAAAACGTCGGGGTCGGTCTTTAAGATCAGCAACTGCCGTTGGCAATCCAGCACCGCCTGGGTTGGAAAAAGGATATCCGCTCCAATGATTCCATCGATTTGCTCTTCCTGAGCCAGTCGCGCCGCGCGAGCAGAGTTCCCCAAATCGACAGTAACCACTGGTTCATCGATCAGGGTGAGTCCTCCGAGCCGCAGCTCGCGCGCGATGGCGACATTGTTGAACCCGCCGTTGATCTGAATGCGCGCCGGCAGGTTCGACTTGTTGCTGACTGGTTTAAGCCGAAAATGATTGCGACGATTCACAGCGATTGCGCTTACCGGCGCACCACTATCGATCGTGAGCCACGCCTCTTTGCCGTTGATAAAAGCGCGCACCATCAAATGATTTTGCCGGGAGCGCACCAGCGGGATTGCGACAAAGCGCGCGTCTGCTCGCGCGTAACTGACCTGCGGCATGGCAGCCAGTTCGGCAATCAGCACCACTGCAGCGGACGACATCGATAAAAACGTCCGCCACAACCGCCGCTGGCTTGAACACGTCACGGGGCGTGAGACTAACACGGTTCCTTTTACGCGAAAGTAATTTCGTGTTTCGATAATCGCCGGTTGGGAACTGTAAGCCGAGTGTTTTGTCATTGCGCGGCACGCCGGAGTGATGATTAACTCTTCGCCAAATGCAACCGGCTCAGACGACGACGGCGATAACTGAAACATCGGTAGCCGACCAAAAATTCGTCAGAGGACTCGGCCTGCTCGATTCAACCATGCTGGTTGCCGGCTCGATGATCGGCTCGGGAATTTTCATTGTGTCAGCGATCATTGCACGTCAGGTCGGTTCACCTGGTTGGCTGCTGGTTGTTTGGATTGTGACCGGTTTACTGACGTTGATGGCCGCGCTGTCGTACGGCGAGCTGGCGGCGATGATGCCGAAGGCTGGTGGCCAATACGTTTACTTGCGTGAAGCCTACAGTCCGCTCTGGGGTTTTCTCTACGGATGGACACTTTTTCTAGTGATTCAAACCGGCACGATCGCGGCGGTTGCCGTCGGCTTCGCGCGCTACAGCGGCGTACTGATCCCTTGGTTTTCTGAATCCAACTATCTAATCCCGCCGATCCGTCTTGGTGGCTGGTTTAGTGGATACGCTGTTTCACTTTCTACCGCGCAGTTTCTCGGTCTGGCAATGATCGCGCTGCTGACCTTCATGAACACGCGTGGATTGAATCTTGGCAAGCTCATACAAAATATTTTTACGACAGCCAAAACGGGTGCGCTCATCGCATTGGTCGTGCTGGGAATCATCGTTGGTGTTAAATCCGGAGCCGGTGCAGAGAACTTTCGCGACTTTTGGACGTTACGAGGCGGCTTGCAGGATGTGGGAGCGGGACTTACGGCCGTCACCGCATTCGGTTTGTTTGTGGGCATCTGTGTAGCACAGACCAATTCTCTTTTCTCCGCCGACGCATGGAACAACATCACTTTCATCGCCGGAGAAGTGAAGGAACCGCGGCGCAATATACCGCTATCGCTCGCCTTCGGTACGCTTCTGGTTATCGGACTTTATCTGCTGGCGAATGTTGCATATCTGGCAACTCTTCCGTTCGCCTCGATCCAAAATGCGCCAAGCGATCGCGTGGCGTCGGAGACGGCCAATGTAATTTTTCCCGGCGCCGGGGCGACGATCATGGCGGTCGCGATTATGGTTTCCACCTTCGGTTGCAACAATGGATTGATCCTCGCCGGTGCGCGCGCCTATTATGCGATGGCACGCGACGGTCTTTTCTTTCGGCGCGTGGGGGAGTTGAATAAGAACCATGTCCCCGCATGGGGCCTGATCATTCAAGGAATTTGGGCTGGAATCCTCGTGTTGCCACGCACCGTGAAGGCAGACGGAAGTTACGGCAATCTTTATGGAAACTTGCTCGACTACGTAATCTCTGCGGCGTTGATTTTTTACATTCTCACGATCGCAGGACTCTTCTTGCTTCGCTGGAAACGTCCTGATGCCGAACGTCCATATAAAGCGTTCGGATATCCGATCGTTCCCATTCTTTACATCATCGGCGCCACCACAATTCTTCTAGTTCTTTTTATCTATCAAACCGCAACCACTTGGCCCGGGCTGATCATCGTGTTAAGCGGGGTGCCGATTTATTTTTTCTGGAAATTTCTCCGAGCAAAATCACGACCAGGCTGACCTGCTCCGCCCATCCCGATTAGCACAACCAAAAACCAAACTTCGCACATGAATGTATTTCGAAGAAAAAGTGTCACCCAACTTCAAGCTGAAGCACTGACGGACACTCGCTTGAAGCGTGCGTTAGGGGCAACCAACCTGACGGCACTTGGCATCGGTGCAATCATTGGCACAGGAATTTTCGTGCTAACCGGGACTGTCGCCGCGCAGAACGCGGGGCCAGCGGTAATTTTATCTTTCGTGCTCGCCGGTGTGGCCTCGATTTTTGCGGCGCTGTGCTATAGCGAGTTTGCGTCGCTGGTGCCAATGGCCGGCAGCGCGTACACCTATGGCTACGCGACACTCGGCGAACTGTTCGCGTGGATCATCGGCTGGGACTTGGTTCTGGAATATGCCCTCGGCGCGGTCACAGTCTCTATCGGTTGGTCAGGCTACGTCGTCTCGTTTCTGCGCGACATTGGCATTCATATCCCGGCCCAGCTATCGGCGGCGCGCGGAACGCTCATTACTTTGGCGGACGGAACGCAAGTTATGGCCATCTTCAATCTGCCAGCCGTCATCATTATCGCTATCGTTACGCTCCTGCTGGTGATTGGCATTCGCGAATCGGCGACAGTCAACAACGTCATTGTGTTTGTAAAAGTGGCGGTGGTGCTGCTGTTCATCGTCGGCGCGGCTCACGCGGTCAATCCCGCCAACTGGCATCCGTTTATCCCGCCGAGCACCGGTACGCGCGGACATTTTGGCTGGAGCGGCGTCATGCAGGGAGCAGGGATAGTGTTTTTCGCCTACATCGGGTTCGACGCTGTGAGCACCGCAGCGCAGGAAGCAAAGAATCCCCAGCGCGACATGCCGATCAGCATCATCGGCTCGCTGTTAGTCTGCACCGTGCTTTACATCGCGGTGTCGGCTGTGGCGACCGGCATCGTCCCGTACCTGCAATTAGATGTCCCGGATCCAATTGCCGTGGCAGCCGACCATGCTGGTGTGGGGTGGATGGCCTCGCTAATCAAACTGGGCGCCATCGCGGGGCTCAGCTCGGTCATTCTGGTGATGCTCTTGGGCCAGTCGCGGATTTTCTTCACCATGGCGGACGACGGTTTGCTGCCGAAGTTTGTGAGCAGGATTCATCCAAAATTCCGCACGCCGTATATCACGACGATAGCCACAGGAATCGTTGTGGCCTGCTTTGCAGCAGTCTTCACTGTGCGCGAAGCTGGCAGCCTTGTTTCTATCGGCACACTGCTGGCGTTCGTGATCGTCTCAATAGGAGTTCTTGTGCTGCGGCTGCGCGAGCCTGAGTTGCCGCGCACATTCAAAACGCCAGCTGTGTGGTTCGTCGCACCGATGGGTGCGCTGTCGGCACTTGCTCTTATGATCTCACTGCCGTGGCTAACCTGGGAGCGGCTGATTTACTGGTTTGCGTTCGGCATCGTGATTTACTTCGGCTACAGCGTTTACAACTCCAAACTTGGCCCGCGGAAAATTCCCGGTGAGACCGCCTGGTCACGCGCGCTGAAAATCGCCGGTGTGATCTGGATTGTATTCGGCTCGCTCGGCTCAATCCTGTGGCTGGCGCGTTATCGCGTGGACTACATCCCGGGCCCACTCGGCATCGTCATCGGAGCGGCTGGGTTCGTGCTCGCATGGAGTCTGGGCGCCTTACTAAACCTGGTTGCCCAAGTTTCCGATCACACGCACGCACGGCACTTGATGATGGAAACACCAGGCGAGAGCTAGGAATAGCGCAATCCCACGAGTGACGCATCAGCGTTGAGAAAATGCCCTGCTGACAAGTTTTAGAGAGACAGCAGGCTTTAAGATCCAGCTGAGGCCCAGTCGATTTTGAACCCTCGCGACGGGCTGGTTGCGCCTGACTTGAGAAAGACTTCGGCCTGCTTCCGGAGCTTTTCGCTATCGAGCTGATTGAAAGCGCGCCGTGCATTGGCGAGTTCGGACAGCGCAACGCCTGCTCGCCGGAGAATTTTGCGCTCTTCGGGAGATAACTTTTCATATCTTCCGCTGCTCACTGCGCGCGTTTGAAATCGAGAGATTACGGTGGCCAATGCATCGTCGTTCGCGGCTCCAAACAAATCGACAAGCTGTTGAAACCTGAGATGGAACGGAATCGTAGCAAGATCCACATGCTCCGCTTCGGATATTTCCGCGGGCGGGATCACAATCTCATTCGACATCGCCACCGAATGCCAGACGTCAGCGGGCTGGTAATATCCGATCTCAACGCGACAAGCACGATGCCGTTGCGACATTGTTATATAATGCATTCCCGCCATCGGTTCGATAGCCGCTTCTTTCTCCTCCAGACCGTCTGCACAATGAATCCGGAAATGAACCTGTCGATCGACAGGCGCGGCGTTTTTGAAAATCGATGGCCAGTCAACATTCCAATATGCGAAAATTGTCCAAGGGTCGCGCGCAATGGCGAGAAGACGCGGTGAACCATGAAGGCGCGGCAGCCCTAAGTCATTACGTAAACCGTGTGACTTCTCGGTTTCCTCAAGAGGCACGACCGGTTTCCTGGAAATGTGGAAGGTCTGTCTCGACTTCATTTTCCACAACGTGGCGCAAATCGATAAAAGGCCAACCACAGATTTCGCGGCTAAAATTCGATTACCGACAATCCATCTCGGTCCTTTGGAACTTTTCCGCGCCTTTTTGGGCGTTTAACGCATAGTTCTCGTCTAATTGAGAAAGGCATGAGCCCAAAAATCGTCGGTCTCGAAGAACTTTCGGAGCGCGGCAAGCAGTTGCATGCTGCCGGGAAAAAACTGGTAGCGACAAACGGCTGCTTTGACTTGCTGCACGTCGGACACGTGCGCTACTTGCAAGCTGCACGCGCGCTCGGCGATTTGTTAGCGGTCGGCTTGAATGGCGATCGGTCGGTCCGCGAATTAAAAGGAAAAGGACGTCCGATTACCAATGAGCGCGATCGCGCGGAAATCCTCGCCGCTCTACAGTGCGTAGATCTTGTCACAGTTTTTCCCGAACTGCGAGCGACGCAGTTTATTGCTGCAAGCCATCCTGCCATTTATGTGAAAGGTGGGGATTACACCTCGGAAACGCTCAACGAAGAGGAGCGCACACTTTTGAAAGAGATCGGCGCTGAAATTCGCATCATTCCATTTGAGGCAGGCTATTCGACTTCGCGCCTGCTCGAAGAAATATGCAAGAGCGGGCCTTGAAAGTTGTGACGCGCTTCCCGCAATCGATGTCCATATATCGCTAGCGGTCAGAATAAATAAATGAAACGGCTGCCAATTGGAATTCTTGGGTCAGGAAAAGGAAGCAACTGCCGGGCAATTCTCGAGCGTATTCGCTCGGGCGACCTGGCAGCGGAAGCACGTGTTGTAATCTCGGACGTCCTGCATGCGCCGATCCTCGATATAGCGCGGGAGTTTTCCGTTGCTAACGCATATCTGCCGCCTGGCCAACTTCGCACCCGGCTAGAGCCGGAAGTGGAGAACGAGCTCGTGAATATGTTAAGCGAGGCACGTGTTGACCTCGTGGTGCTCGCTGGCTTCATGCGTGTGCTGCATGCACCGATGCTCAAAGCGTTCCCACGACGCATCATCAATATCCATCCATCGCTTCTGCCTAAATTTCCGGGACTCGAAGCTTGGAAACAGGCGCTCGAGGCGGGCGAAGAGGTCAGTGGTTGCACGGTGCATTACGTGGATGAGAAAATCGATCACGGTGAGATCATCGCTCAGTGTGAAGTGCGGATCCTGCCTGATGACACGGCTGGAAGCCTGCACGCGCGGATTCAAATGGCCGAGCGCGAGTTATACCCGGCTGTGATAGCGGAATTTTCCGAAAGATATCGAGCGGGATTGTAATTTTGAATTTCCGCGTGGCAGTCGCAGGCTACAGTTCATGCGGCCCCTAGAGATGTTCTGCTTTTTGCTCGCGGCTCAGCACTTCTTCCAACGCACCCGTCGGTTTTTTCTGTTCATACAGAACGGCGTAAACCTGATCAATTATGGGCGTCTCGATCTTCAAATGGCGTGCGCACTCAAAAGCGCTCCGCGCAGTGGGAATTCCTTCGGCCACCATCCTCATGGATTGGTTGATCTGCATGACTGATTCGCCTCGCCCGAGACGTTTGCCGACTGTGTGGTTGCGGCTGCGCTCACTATAGCAAGTCACAATCAGATCGCCCGCGCCGCTTAATCCATAGAAAGCTTGCGCTGTTCCTCCCATGGCAACCCCGAGGCGCACCAGCTCCGCCAACGATCGCGTCACCAAGGCCGCCTTGGAATTGTCGCCCAACCCGAGCCCATCGCTGATTCCCGCCGCGACAGCGAACACATTTTTCAAAGCGCCGCCCAGTTCGATGGAAGTGACCTCCTGGCTAGTGTAAACACGGAAGCGCGGACTCCCCAAGATACCTTGCAGACTCGTTGCACACTCAGAGTCGTTGCAGCCAATCACGGTTGCAGTCGGAAGGTTTTGGACGACCTCTGCTGCGAGATTTGGACCCGATAAGACCGCGATCTTCTGTTCTGGAAAAAGTTCGCTTAGGATCTGACTCATCCGCATCCCGGTGCCGTGCTCGATCCCTTTCACGCAACTCAGTAGCACCGCGCGAACATTTCCAATCGCTTGTCGCAGTTGGGTTGCAACCTTTCGCAAAGCTGTCGACGGCGTCGCGAAAACGATCAGATCCGCGCCGGTGCAATCACTGAGCTCGGACGTGACATGCACTGATCCAGGTAATCTGAGCCCCGGAAGATAATCGCTGTTCTCGTGTGTTCCTTGCATGCGCGCTACGCGATCGCTGTCATGACCCCAAAGCGAAACCTGACGTCCATCCTTGCCCCACAACCAAGCCAAAGCCGTTCCCCAACTGCCAGCTCCAAGAATTGCTGTTTCGCCGATTTTCACTTTCGAGTAAAGCGCGGCTCCGTTCCACGCATGAGTCGCGAAAGATTTGAACGATGGCGCCAAATCACAACTGCCGCGAGACAAACCGACGAGTAGAATAACAACTTTCCTGTGGTTCGACTTAGCCAGGTTGTGATCAGAATGATGAGAGGTAATGCAGCTGCAGCTGCAATTGAGGCTACCGAAACATAACGCGTAAGCCAAAAGGTTAGTATCCAAATCGCAACACCAATCAGCGCGGCGACGGGAGCCAACGCCAAAAGCGCCCCGGCCGAAGTGGCGACACCTTTCCCCCCCTTGAAGCGTAGCCACACGGGAAAAGAATGCCCAAGCACACTCGATATCGCCGCGACGATTCCAAACATCTCTGGCGAGTTCCATTCCGACTGTACTCGCGTAGCGATTAAGATTGACATCTTCACCGCCCCGAAACCTTTCAAGAAATCCAAGGCGAAAACGGGATAGCCATAACTCTTTCCGAGCGTTCGTATGACATTGGTCGCGCCGACGTTGCCACTACCGCAGTTCCGGATGTCAATCCCTGCGATTCGACCTGCGAGATAGCCGAACGGGATCGATCCCAGCAGATAGCTCCCGATCACTACAACGGCGAACGTGAGCATGGAACGTTATTCGGAATTAGCGGCCATTTCAACAGCTAGTATATTACCTAAGTTATTCTTAGACAACCATATAGATATTATTGCAATATCGGCCGGCGTGATTCCACTTATTCGGGATGCCTGCCCCAGCGAGCTTGGACGAGCAGTCGCCAGTTTCTGTCTCGTTTCAGAGCGAAGGCCAGGGATTTCATCATAATCGAGCCAATTTGGAATCACTTGCTGCTGCCTTCGTTTAAGCTGTCGATTCTGGTCTGATTGCCGCGCCGCATAACCCTCGTATTTGAAATCCGTTTCGACTAACTGCCAAATTGTGATCGGTACGAGGGAAAGAAGGTCCAATGGCAGGTTTGTGGCATTAAAGTCGGGTCTCTTGAACAATTGGGAGATCGGGACTCCATTGAGCTTGGTTTGAGTGGCGAGCAGACGGGCTCGGTCCAAGAGTCGCGTCTTTTCCTTATGCCGAATCCAGCGTGCTGGGTTCACTAATCCCGAGCGGAATGCACGGCTCGTTAGGCGCTGATCGGCATTATCGTGTCGCAGAAACAGCCGGTCTTCGGCCCGGCTTGTAAACATGCGGTAAGGCTCTTCCGTACCTTTCGTGACGAGGTCATCGATAAGAACTCCTATGTACGCTTCGCTTCGCTCCAGCACCAGTGGCGAGCGCCCTTGAATTTTCAGCGCAGCGTTAGCGCCGGCAATCAGACCTTGAGCCGCGGCCTCTTCATACCCGGACGTTCCGTTAACCTGGCCGGCAAAATACAACCCATCGACTAGCTTCGTTTCGAGCGTCGGGAAGAGTTGGGTTGGCGGAAAATAATCGTATTCCACGGCGTAGCCCGGGCGCATTATCTCAGCTCGCTCTAAAGCGGGAATGGAACGTAAAAATTCAAGTTGAATGTCATATGGCAAACTCGTCGAGATGCCGT
>Ga0193731_1000696_pt1 | contig 10229 bp, 7 predicted proteins | sample U1a2metaG_FD_144920 | JGI IMG/M metagenome (GOLD analysis project Ga0193731, IMG submission 144920) | Soil microbial communities from a riparian zone of the East river system, Colorado, United States - U1a2 | ecosystem: Environmental > Terrestrial > Soil > Riparian zone | place: USA: East River...
TACATCGACTGCGCTATTCAGCAGGCCGCCCGGATTGTTCCGCAGATCCAGAACGAGCGCCTGCATCCCCTGCTTTTGCAATTCATCGAGCACTTTCGACAGCTCGTCGGCAGTCGGCTCGTTGAATTGCACCAACCGGATATAACCGATCTTGAATGGGCCAGTCAGCTCGGGGTCAAGCAATCGGGCACCCTTGACGCTTTGGATTTTGATCTCCGCGCGTTGCAGCGTGTATTCCTTAATTTCCTTGGTGGAAGGCCGCAGTAGCGTAAGCGTTATTTTTGCTCCAGCAGGTCCCCGCAAAACATTGATTGCATCCTGGAGATCCATTCTCTCCGTTGAAATGCCGTTGATTCGCAAGATCTGGTCGCCAGAGAGGATTCCAGATTTGGCCGCAGGCGTGTCCTCCATCGCTGTAATCACGGTAGGCAGGCCGTTTTTCATCGAAACTTCGATCCCAAGACCGTTAAAACGACTGCGCGTGTCGTCCTGCATATCCCGGAAATCATCGGGATCCATGAACTGGCTATGTGGATCCAACGAGGAAAGCATCCCCTTCATTGCCGCGTTGATGAGATCGTGATAGCTCGTCTTGTTGTCATCCACGTAATCCTGCCGAATCAATTCGAGCGCTTTTGCAAAAATTGAAATTTGCGCGTAGCCGTTATCCTCTTCACTCTTTCGCGGCTCCGCCTCCTGCGCGAAGGCAGAAAAAACGCCCACCAAGAGACAAGCCAACGACGGCAAAATCATGAAGCGCCTCATACTTCGATCCTAACTTGAACAACAGGCCCACCATCGCTCACGGGAAATTTTTGGCAACACCCAACGCGAACCGTTGTCTTAATTCTGCACCGCCAATGAAACCAGCCTTTCGCGTTAAAGCTTTCTCGTTCATCCTTTTCCTCGCCGCGCTCTGTCTCTTCCCTAAAAGTCTTCTGAGCTTCGCTGCGGAAACAGAAGACGGCGAGTATGAGGCGGTGGCCGAGGAATACATTAAAGGTTACCTGGGCGCTCATCCCTTGGAAGGTACCGCTCTCGGACTTCACGAGTACGACGGCAAAATCACGGACTACAGTCGCCTCGCGCTCGATGCCGAGCTTTCGAGGCTACGGCGCTTCGACGATCGGTTGAGCAAATTCGATCCGGCTAAACTGAGCTCCCGGCAATCCATCGATCTGCGAATTCTTCAGGGCGCAGTAAAGAAAGGCCTCTTTGAAATGCAGGACATGTCGGTCTTTGAACGGAATCCAATGGTCTACGCACGCGCTGCCGACGTGAATGTTTATATCAAGAGGAATTTTGCGCCGCTTGAGGATCGTGTTCGTAGCCTGGTCGCAATCGAATCGCAAATCCCAAATATCCTCATTGCGGCAAGGACAAACCTCAATGACGTCGTTCCCAAACCGTACGTTGAGCTCGCCATTCAGATCGCGAAAGGTTCTGCAGATTTCCTGAAAAAAGATCTCGTTGCCGCTATCGGCAACCTCAAGGACGAACAGCTTCGCGTCGCCTTTCATGAGGCCAACCGCAAAGCCGCAAATGCGCTCAACGATTATGCCGCGTGGCTGGAGCGGGAGAAACTTCCGAAAGCCTCCATGGATTTCGCGTTGGGCGAAGAGAAATTCAGGCACTTCCTGGCGCAGACAGAACTCGTCGATCTTCCTCCGCAAAAAATCCTTGAGATCGGCCTGGAGCAATTAAAAGCGGAACAAACAGCGTTCGCCGAAGCGGCAAAAAAAATCGATCCAAACAAGTCCCCAATTGAAGTTTTCAAGCAAATCCAGAGCGAACATCCCACGCCGCAAAATCTCATCCCTGACGTAGCCAAAGACCTGGACAAAATCCGCAAATACGTTTTAAGCCAGCATTTGGTGAGCATCCCCTCTGATGTTCGCGCAAAGGTGAAAGAAACGCCGCAATACCTGCGCGCCACTTCTTTTGCCTCGATGGACACGCCCGGTCCATTCGAGAAACACGCCAATGAGGCGTATTACTACGTCACACCTACAGAGAACGACTGGCCGGAGAAACAAAAAGAAGAATGGCTCACCGCCTTTAATTATTACACTTCCGACGTCGTATCGATTCACGAAGCTTATCCTGGTCATTATGTGCAGTTCCTGCACCTAAACGCATCGCCGGCGAGCAAGGTGGAAAAAATCTTCGGCAGCTACGCGTTCGTCGAAGGATGGGCGCATTACTGCGAAAAAATGATGCTCGACGAAGGCTACGGCAATTCCACCAACTCTACTCCCAGCGAAGACGAGGTGAAACGCGCGGCTAAATATCGCATGGCACAGGCCGACGAAGCGCTGCTTCGTCTATGCAGATTGTGTGTGTCGATTAAGATGCACACGCAGAAGATGTCGCTCGACGAGGCAACGAAATTCTTCCAGGAAAACTGTTATTACGAGGAAAAGCCGGCGCGCCAGGAAGCAATGCGCGGCACCTTCGATCCCGGCTATCTCAATTATACCCTCGGCAAATTGCAGATTTTGAAGTTGCGCGACGATTACAAAGCGCAGCAGGGCGACGATTTCTCATTGCAAAAATTCCACAACGAGCTGCTCAATCACGGCATGCCGCCAATTCGTCTCCTCCGCGAAATGATGCTCAAAGACCAGAGCAAATGGGATCAAGTGCTGTAACACAAGTTAAAGGTTACAATGTTAAAAAGTTACAAAGTTAAAGCGCTACGCAATAGGTTCCGTTGTAACTCTTTTAACCTTTTACCAGGGTATTTCTTTCCGATCACGAAAGAATTTTCCCGTAACGTTTTGCGGCGCATCAACAGCGAGCCACACAATCGTGTCCGCTCCTTCCTCCACTGAGCGGGTAGCACCTTGCCCGCCCATATCCGTGCGTACCCAGCCGGGGCAAACTGAATTCACCGCGAACTTCGGCAACGCGGTGGCGAGCTGCGAGGTCACGCCGTTGAGTGCAGTTTTCGAAATGCAATAGCCTGGCGACCAACCATCAGCGCCTCCGGTCAACTGACCGCCGCCACTGGAGACATTGATGACGCGTGGCGCTTTGCTCTCTTTGAGCAAGGGCATGCACGCGCGTGTCACGCGTAGCGCGCCGAGCGTGTTTGTCTCAAGCGTCTTTCGCAATAGCTCGTCGCTGATCTCCAGAATTGCATTGTCGCCATCCACAATGATCCCCGCGTTATTAACGAGCACATCCAGATGATCGGCAGCTTTGGCAAACTCGCTTGCGGCGGCGGTGACGCTCGCATTATCTGCAACATCGATCTCCAGAAAGATCGCTTGCCCGCCTTTCCTCGCGATCTCATCTGCCGCTTTGCGACCGGCGTCCCGATTCCGGGCGCCGACGAAGACTTGGAATCCCTTTCCCGCGAGCTGACGCGCGACCTCGTAGCCAATCCCCTTATTCGCTCCCGTAATCAGTGCGGTCTTCATGTGTGGCGATGCGATATCGCTTTAATCGGCGAGGCCGTGGTCATTCTCGCCTGGCAACAAGTCCCTCAGCATTGGCTGTGGATTAGAAGGTAATTCCTCCACGTCACGCAATTTTTTTGTGATAACGCGGGATCGAACATCGACATCCTCCATCTTGCGTGAGGCTTGATCGATTTTTTCTTTCACGGCCGATAATGCGTCACCGAATTTTCCGAACTCGGTTTTCACTGTCGCCAGCAGATTCCAGACCTCACTTGAGCGCCTTTGGATGGCGAGCGTGCGAAACCCCATTTGCAGACTGTTGAGTAATGCGGCCAGTGTAGTTGGTCCAACGAAAGTCACCCGGCAATCGCGCTGCACGTTTTGAACCAGACCCACGCGGCGGATTGCTTCGGCGTAAAGTCCTTCACTTGGCAAAAACAAGAGAGCAAAATCGGTCGTCTTTGGCGGATTAATGTATTTCTCGCAAATATCTTTCGCGCAGCGCTTCAACTGGGTCTCCAGAATTTTCATCGCCGCTTCCACCGCTGTGGAATCGCCACTTTCCTGCGCGACCGTCAAGCGCTCGTAATGTTCCATCGGAAATTTCGCGTCAATCGGCAACCAGACCGGCGCGCCGTTCTCATCACCGGGCAACTTGATCGCGAACTCAACGCGCTCATCGGTGTCATCGCGAGTCTTCATGTTTTTAGCGAACTGCTCGGGCGTAAGCATTTCTTCCAACAAGATGCCGAGCTGCCATTCACTCCAACCGCCGCGCGTTTTCACGTTTGTGAGGATCCGTTGCAATCCGCCCACGTCGCTGGCCAATTGCTGCATCGCGCCGAGCCCCTGATGCACCTGCTCAAGGCGATCGCTCACCAGTTTGAACGATTCGCCGAGGCGTTTCTCAAGCGTGCCCTGCAATTTTTCGTCAACAGTCGCGCGCATCTTGTCGATTTGCTTCGAGTTGTCCTCCTGCAACTGCTTCAAGCGCAGATCGACAATTGATCGCACGCCTTCGAGAGACTTCGTCAATTCTTCGCGTTGCGCTTTTGCAGCATTCGCACCTTCTTCGCGACTAAGTGCCATCTCTTCGCGAAGCATCCGCTCGCTTCGCTCGTGCGCGCGCTCGAGTAACTCCATCTTTCCGGCAAGCGCCACATCGCCGGATCCGCTGCGCCGTGCCAGCAGCAAGATGATTGCGGCAAGCAGGCCCGCTCCAAGCACACCGATGACGAGATAAGTGACGTTCATTCTCTGAGCTCCAATCCTTCCCCTGCGCTTAACCAATCAAGAGATTCCTCGACTTCGCTTGGAATGACAAGAGCGACTAGAACCGTAGCTGTGCGCGGCCATTTAGGGGCGGGTAAGGCAAACATTCCGAGTAATGGGGCTAGATATCTCATCGTCCCGGGATATGGACTAAAAACTTGACTTATACTTGACAGATTCTTGGAAGGTCCGGACAAGTAACTTGACTGATAACTTGACTTATGCTTGACTAATCGGATGGGTTACAAGCCAGTTTACAGCATCACACCAGTACTACTCACGGAGGTCGAGCAGATCGCCGCGTTGCGCGAACGCATCCTGGCTGCGACAATACAGGTGCCGTGGATTCCGGCGTTGCAGAAAGACACGCGCATCCGCAACGCGCATTCTTCAACGGCAATTGAGGGCAATCCGCTGACGTTGGAGCAGGTGCGCGCAATCGAAGAGGGCCGGGAGATTCCGGCGACAGCACAGCGTGCCCGCCGCGAGGTGGCAAATTATTTCGCTGGATTGCGCTTCGTGGAAAAGAATGCCCAACGTAACATTGTCACGCACGCGGAGGTGTTGAAGTTGCACCGCATCATGGCCGGTGAAGTGATGGATCAGGGAATGGCCGGGCAGTACCGAACGATTCGCGTGCGCGTAGGCAGTTATGTGGCGCCGCCCCCGGAGCGAGTGCGTCTGATGATGTCAGACCTGCTTGAGTGGTGGAACAAAGACGCGCCAAAAATTTCTCCGATCCTGAGCTCGGCCATCGTGCACCACCGGTTTGAAACCATTCACCCGTTTGCCGACGGCAACGGAAGAGCCGGTCGCATGCTCAGTCTATGGGAGCTTTATCGGCGGGGTTTCGACAATCACCACATTTTTTCGATCGACGAAGTCTATTGGGAAGATCGTCCACGCTACTATTCCGCTTTGGAAAGGGTACAGCAGCAAAACGGCGACCTAACCAACTGGGTCGAGTACAGCGCGGCCGGATTGCGCCTGACTCTGGAGCGAGTCTGGGGCCGGCTTCAAAAACTGACGGCACGCTCAGGTAAGGCGAAGCTGGTGCTTCGTCCTAAACAGGAGCAACTGCTGCATCTTTTGCGCGAGCACAAGGCGCTGACGCCACGTGAAATCTGGGATGGAATAGGCATATCGAAACAAGGCGCGCTCGATCTATTGCGACCACTGATCAAAGCCGGTTTGGTGCGCCGGATTGGAACAAAGAAGACGGGTCGCTATGTGCTTAGATGAAAATTAAAACTCTCGCGCGAAGATTTGGAACCCGCGGGTGAGAGGCTTGTGCTGCGCTAGAATCGCACTTTCACGCCCCCATACGCCGCGCGGCCGAGGGCGGGAAAGCCGAACACCTCCGAGTAATGTTCGTTCGCCAGATTATCAATCCGGCCGAAAATCGACACGTGCTGGTTCACTTCATACTCCGCTGCGATGTTCACGAAACTGTAATCCTCGATGTCGAAGTTTGGGCCGCCGAAGTTCAGTTCTTCGCGTGCGTTTACGAACTTTGCTTCGACCACGGTGCGCAGTTTTTTCCACCAAAGATATGAAGCTGAAACGTAAACTTCGTTGCGCGGCCGCCGGGGCAAACGCGCGCCTTGCAATTGCGTAATGTCTTCCGAGGAAGTCTTTTCTGCGTCCAGATATGTGTAGCTGGCCGTGAACACGAGATTGGCAATCGGTTGCGCGCGCAGTTCGGCTTCGAGCCCTTGCGTCTCTGCGGCCCCGAGGTTCAGCGTCTGAAAAAGACCGTTGGATCCAATCGCGTTCGACAGGTCGTTGTGAAAATAAGTCAGGCCGACGGCAGCTCGGTTCTCCCAGAGTTCCTGCCTGACGCCAATGTCCCAGCCAAAATCGTGCTCCGGCTTTAATCCGAAATTATTTCCGAAAATTTTGTCCTGGCTGCTTGGCGGACTGAATCCGGTGGCCGCACTGGAGTGCAGCGTCGTGTTGGTCTTGTCGATCTTGTAACTGCCGGCGACACGATAAGTCCACACTCCGCCGAATTGATTGAAATGATCGAACCGCCCACCGGCGACGAAGATCAGATTTTCGATCGGCGTAAGCGTCGCCTGTAGGAACCCCGCAACTTCCTCGGTATGATCGCTCACAAACGTAGGTTGCGGTCCGAAAATTTGCAGGACAAACGGTCGCTCCTGCCCGGCGTTAACGCGGCTATAAAAAAATCCGGAGGTCAGCGTTAGCCACGAGGTTGGACGCAAATCATTTTGATAATCAACTTGTGTCCGTTCAAAGAGCGCGCGTGTCGGTCCCACGAAGCCGTCCTCGTTTGGGTCGTTTATTTGTCGTTCGTGATCGTAAGAAATAATCAATTTGTGTTGCCACCACTCGGTCGGCTTCCAATCGATGTGGGGGCCGATTAACCAACGCTCCGTGAGAAAGTGATCAATGGGGCGCGGATCGAAGATCGTGTTTGGATTTCCAGTGTCGCTTACCGAGTAAGTGAACAAGCTGCCGATCCGCAGTTGTTCGTCAGGCGACCAGCCGACGTCGGTAATCGCTGCCGTATTACGGTAGTTATTATTGGGACGCGCGTTGTCCGTATCGAGGCGGCTTGCGCCGACTGAGTAATCGAAGTCGCCGATCTTGCCGTCGCTCTGACTCCATTCGCGGAAAGTGTCGTACGAGCCGCCTTCCGCAGCGACCATTGCCTCGGGCGTTCCTGTGCCTTGTTTGGTAAAAATTTGGATAACACCGGCGAGAGCACGCGGTCCGTACAACGTGCTCTGTGGCCCGCGCACGACTTCTATCCTGTCGATATCGTCGATCGTTAGATCGGCGAAATTAAACGCGCCCTGCAGACCTTGATTGATCGGGATGCCATCGAGTAAGACCTGCGTGTGCTCGCTGCGCAATCCCCGAGTAAAAACCGAGGTCAACTGGCCGGCTGTTCCGGTTTGAACGACGGACAGGCCAGGCACTTCGCGGAGTGCGTCGCTCACGCGCTCGATTTGTTTTTGCTCGAAATCTTCCGAGTTAATCACGCTCACGCTGGCTGGAGACAGTTCGAGCGGAATGTCGAAACGCGTTGCAGTAACGACGACCGGCTCGGATTCCATTTCGCTCGGCGAAGGAGTCGGCGACGCTTCCTGGCCAAAGCAAACGAGCGGCGCGCAAGCTAGCAGCGCGAATGGGAGACGGCGCATCCTGTGCGCTTCCCAAATATGAACAAACCAATCTGGACAATTTTTCATAACAAGTTTCCTCCAACTCAGAGAGTTGGACTTGTTAGGCTCACATCGCTTCGGCGCTTACAAACCGCCGTCACAACAGGCCGGATCGTCCAGCTCTCATTCTTCTTTTTGCGAAGAAGTTTTTTCGCGTGTAGCCGATGTAGCCGGGGGCGTTGACCCCGGCCGCGGTCAACGACCGCGACTACAGCACGAATGAGGTGGATCGCACAAATATTCTGGCTCCTGGCTTTGTTCCGATCCTTGTCGGAATCACCTTCTTCCCGCCTTCACCCCCGAATTGTCGAGGATTGGCCCATTGGGAAGTCGTATCCAGTTACAGCAGCGCAACTGCTCCCGATTCGCACGGGATTTCTTGCGCCGATCCACTTTTCCAAGCTCGCAAAGAACTGGATCCAGAAGTAGCGGCTTGCGCTCGCCGCTGCAAGAGTTTTTTCGCAGTTATCCAGCTCGTGTCGCGATAAACCGCCGGCCAAGTTCAATAATCGAGCCGTCAGCCGCCAGCGTTACTTCCTGTTCGGCGAAAGCTTGAAGGATCGCATCGCGTTTCTCCACCGCAGTGATCGCGCTGGCGATGTACCGAAAAAAATACGCCGCGCTCTCTCTAATGACGCGGCGTGACACCTTTTTAAGGTGCGCATCGATCTCCGCGGCGGTGTGTAATTCTTGCTCGTGACTTTGTCGCCACGCTTTCAGTGTGTCGGTTTTTGATAGTACCCTGTGTTGAAACTCGTCGCTCACTAGCAGCAAACCAGTCGCTTCAATCAAACGGATCGCGCTGCTAAACCAGCGCAATGTTTTTTCATCCGTGGATTCATAAGCGAAATCCTCGACGATAACCAGTCCGCCCTCGACCAGGCTATCCGTCGCGTGTCTCACCGATTCGTCGAGTGGATGAATGTGGTGAAGCGAGCGAATGAACAGGACTGCATCAAAATGGCCTTCATCAAAATCAGGATATCTAGCAACGCGCACATTTACACCGAGCTGACGAGCAGCGGCGACAGAATCACGGTCACTGTCGATTGCGATCACCGCATACCCGTCCTGCGTCAGGCATGCCGCCACCGCGCCCGTCCCACAACCGACCTCCAAAATCCGATGGCAACCAGGCGGAAGGAATCGCTTGATGAAATCGTATGTGTAACGCGTTTCGAACTCCATTTTTGCGTACTCTAACTCGCCGCTTGCGCTCGCTCGTCCAGGATTTATCTATGTCTCGCCAATTCTTATTCTCAAAATTGCACTCTTCCCTCAATCTTGTTGTCACAGGCGGCGCCGGTTTCATCGGCTCGAATGTCACGCTTACTTTACAGGAAAGATTTCCAGACACCCGTCTCACGGTCATCGATGATTTTCGCTCTGGTGATTTCAAAAATCTCGCCGGATATCGCGGCGATTTCGTGGCGCAAAATCTGGCGAATCTCGATTGGCACGACCAATTCGGCGATGAAAAGTTCGACGCCATTTTTCACCTCGCATCAATTACAGACACAACGAACCACGACCAGTTCGAGCAAGTGCACGACAATGTGGAAAGTTTCCGGCGGATCCTAAATTTTGCGCGCCCGACGAAGACACGAATTGTCTACGCTTCTTCGGCGGCGACCTATGGCCCCGCGACTGAGGCGAGTGTAGAATCAACTGACGCTGCGCCAGCAAACGTTTACGCGTTTTCCAAGGTGATTATGGACAATATCGCCAGGCGCGCTGCCGCCGAGTTGCCTGATTGGATCATCGTAGGCTTGCGTTACTTCAACGTTTATGGACCGCGCGAGGGACACAAAGGCGTGCCTGCCAGTATGGTTTATCATTTGTCGCGGCAAATAAAGGCGGGGCAGCGACCTCGCATCTTTAAGCACGGTGAGCAGAAGCGGGATTTTGTGTACGTGAAGGACGTCGTCGAAGGCAGCATTCGCGCGCTCAATGCGCGCGCCAGCGGAATTCATAATCTTGGCTCAGGCCAGTCGCGCTCGTTTAACGAGCTAGTCGATGTTTTAAACAAATGTCTGGGCACAAGTTTTCAACCCGATTACATCGATAATCCGCACGCACATTATCAAAACTTCACACAAGCCGATCTCACGAATGCACGCAGCGCGCTCGGGTACGAGCCGCGGTTTCCCCTGGAAGACGGCGTGCGCGATTACATGCAGTGGCTGTATCCGGCGGGAACGTAGCCTTTTGTCATCCTTCCCAGAAAAACTTCGTGGGCCGGTCGATTTCAGGCGGCAGACTTTTGTGCACCGGGCAATTGAGTGCTGTTTGCTCCAGCACCTCGCGGTGCGGCGAATCGGGCGGAAGGGGAATGTGAACCTCTGATGGGAGCGCG